>Ga0066903_100001941_pt1 | contig 15687 bp, 11 predicted proteins | sample PanSoiMetaGPlot1_FD_67491 | JGI IMG/M metagenome (GOLD analysis project Ga0066903, IMG submission 67491) | Tropical forest soil microbial communities from Panama analyzed to predict greenhouse gas emissions - Panama Soil - Plot 1 (version 2) | ecosystem: Environmental > Terrestrial > Soil >... | reverse complement strand
CGGTTCGCATTGACCGCGACAACGGCGACGCCGCGGTCCTTGTACTTCGCCGCCAGCTCGCCGACCGGCTTGGCATAGGCATTCGACATCGGGCATTCGCACGAGAGGAAGACAAGGACGGTCGCCTTGTTTTTCTGCTGATGCAAGGACCAATCGCATCCGGAGAGGTCCTTCAGTTTGAAGTCGGGGACTGGCGCCGTCTCGGCTCCTGCAACGCGGCCCACGAACGCTGCGGCCAGGACAACGGTTGGAAGAAGAATTTTGAGGTACATCGGGTAGTCCTCGAACTTTCGCTAAGGCTTCTTGTCCCCGTTCAGTGGCCCCAGGTAATTCGCGAGAAGGAATAACCGAGGCAGGGGATGAGTTCGATCGTAAATCGGGGCGCCGTCAACGAGATGCCCCTCGGGGTGGTACATCGACTGGTCCGGCGGCTCGGCCGAGACGAGCTGGAATTCGGTCGTCACCTGGTGCCAGAGCGTCTCCCGCGTGACGGCCAGTCGAGTGATCACATTCGAATCCGCAGCGACATCGATCTCCGCCCGGTGCACGAGGCCGCCTTTCGGCAACAAGCTCTTAGCTGCGACTCGCCGCGTGCTCGCGCGCCGGCCCTGATCCGTGTCCGCCCAGGTCAGTTCGCAGTTGGCCAGGACTTCGCTGAGGAGCCGGGGCAAGTGCACCGTTCGGACCTCGAAGAATTCATGCAAGGTCTGCGGCAATTCGCCCGTGTCGAATCGAGCCCCCGCATTTGATGTTGGGGTGATCCAGACTCGTCCCATTTCATCGCGGCCCCACGACCCGCGGCCGTCCGGTAGTTCGACGAAGTAACGGTCCCCGCGGGTCCACAACCGCGACTTCCGGTCTGCGGCCAATTTCGGGTAGCGCTCGCGAAGGTCATCCGGGAAGCGAACCGTCACCTCGTAACATCGGTCCGTCGGCGTCTCGTGTACCGCCTTGGCCCGTTCCACGACTTCGCGCGGGCTCGCCTGCACATTCCCGCCGGGGATCAGGAGCATGACCGCCACGAGCACCGAAGCCGCGAGCGCCCCGGCCGCCGCGAACACCCAGCGGCGCGATCGGCGAGCCGGGCTGACCGTGTCGGCTTCGAGCCGCTGCCGCACGCCCGCGAGTACCCGCTCTGGGTCGGCGTCGCGGGCGTCGGCGTCGAGCTTCGCCCGGACGGCCCGTTCGAGCGGCCGGTCGGGGTTCGGGAATGGGTCGGTCATCGTGACACCTCTTCGAGAACAACCCGACCGGGCCGTCCTGGTTACACGGTTTATTGCAGGCTGATCGGCGTCGTGGTCTAATTCCTTGGAAGCTCACCTGGGGGCTCGTCATGCGGTTACTATCTCTTGCCGTCCTCTGTTTCTGCACCCCGGCCCTGTTCGCGGACGACACGGCCCGTGCATTGGTCGAAAACGCCATCAAGGCGCACGGCGGCGAGGCCGCGGTCGCCAAGCTGCGGACCATGCGCATCAAGGCCGAAGGGACGATGACCCTTTTTCCGGACCAGCCCGGCACTGCGCTCACGGTCGAGGACATCTGGCAGATGCCAGACAAGTACCGGACCACGGGTAACTACTCGGCCCGGGGCATGAAAGTCACCCAGACGCAGGTCATCGACGGCGGCAAGGGCTGGGTCGAAGTGAACGGCCAGGTACAAGACCTGCCGAAAGCGGCGATCGCCGAAATGCTCGAGCAGAAGTACGCTGAGGATCTGGATCGACTGAGCTTCTTGAAGGACAAGGACTTGGAACTGTCCGTCCTCGAGGAAATTAAGGTGAGCGAAAAGCCAGCCGTGGGTGTCCGCGTGAAATCTAAAGGGCACCGAGAAGTGAAGCTATACTTCGACAAGGCGACAGGCCTCCTGGTCAAGAGGGAACATACAGTTCTCGATCCGCTGACTTCAAAAGAGGTGACGCAGGAAGTCGTTTTCGCCGACTACGAAGACAAGGATGGAGTGAAACATTACAAGACCATCACGGTCTACCGCGACGGGAAGAAAGTCATCGACGCCAAAGTGACCGAGATTGAGTTTCTCGACAAAGTGGATCCGAAGTTGTTTACGAAACCTTAGGAACCTCCCATGAATCGCATCTTCTCGGTCGCATTACTCCTTGGACTGTCAACAGTTGCACGGTCGGACGACGAGGGATTCGTCAAGCTGTTCGCGGAAGACGGGGTCCCCAAGGGCTGGGTCGTTACCGAGTGGAGCGACCTGGCCAAGCCGGCCCCGAAGGACGTTCAATGGACGGTCAAGGACGGCATCCTCTCTGGCGGCAAACAACGCGGGACGTGGCTCATCAGCGAAAAGGAATACTCCGACTTCATCCTCGAATTTGAAATCAAGTTGACCGAGCGTGGCAACAGCGGAGTCGCGCTCCGCGCCCCGATGAAAGGCGACCCCGCGTTTGATGGGATGGAACTGCAAGTCGCCGACCTGCGCTACAACACCGCGGCAAAAGACTCCGAGCTGACCGGCGGCATCTACCGGGCAATCGCACCGACCAAGCAGGTCTACAAGCCGACCGAGTGGAACACGTTCCGCATCGAGCTGAAGGGGGATCGCCTCAAAGCAACGATCAACGGCGAGTTGGTGCAGGACATCGACCTGACCAAGTTCGATCAGACGGTCAAGCGCCACGACGGGACGGACGCCCCGCCGGTCAAGGACCGCCCGCGGAAGGGGCACATCGGGTTCCAGCACCTCAGCCGCAACAACGAGCCGATTCAAATTCGGGGGGTGCGGATCAAAGAACTGAAGTGAATTGGTGAGTGGTGAGTGGTGAGTACCGACCACTCACTACTCACCATTCACCTGTGTTTTCGTTCCAACTCCAACAGAAACCGCTTCCTCCACAGCCCGCCGCCGTAGCCGCCCAGGCTGCCGTCTTTGTTCACCACGCGGTGGCAGGGGATCAAGATTACAATCCGATTCCGGCCGTTCGCCTGCCCCACGGCCCGGCACGCGCTCGGCGACTTGTTCACCGCGCGAGCCAACTGTTCGTAGGACCACGTGTCGCCGTACGGGATTTTGCCGAGCCGATTCCAGACAGCGCGCTGGAATGGCGTTCCGATGGGAACCAGAGGGACCGCGAAGTCCTTCCGCTGGCCCGCGAAGTATTCCTTTAGCTCGCGAGTCGTCTGCTGAATGTGGGCGTTGGTTCCCGGCACAACGGGCACGCCCAGCAAATCCCCCAGGGCGTTGAGCTGTCCGTCTAGGTCCGTGCGGCCGACAAACTCCAGCGCGCAGAGCCCGTCGTCCGTCGCCCCAAGAAGGAGCGGGCTGACCGGGCTTTCGACCCAAGAGACAACGACGCACGAGCCATTCGCCTGTCGCGGGGGCTTGCCGAACGCCTTGCCGAAGGCGTCGCGGAACCCGCTCAGAGACTCGTATCCGTGATCGAGTGCAATTGCGTCCAAGGGAGCACCTCGTTTGATCTTTCGAAACGCCTCGCCCAGCCGCCGGCCGCGACAGTAGGACTGAAACGTCATCCCGAATTGGTGAAGGAAGTAGCGCCGAGCCGCGACCGGATCGAACCCGAGGCCGCGCAAAACCTTGTCCGGCAGCCGCCGGGCTGGATCGGCCTCAATTTGATCGAGCAGCTTGCCGACCCAATCCGGAACGGCGCCCCCCGCGAGCAGCGGCCGGCAGCGTTTGCACGGCCGGTAGCCGGCCCGGAGCGCGTCGCCGGCCGTCGGCAGGAATACGCGGTTCTGCGGCAGTGGCCGGGCCGGGCAGGATGGCCGGCAAAAAATGCCCGTCGTCCGGACCGCGATTACGAATACGCCATCAAAATCGGCATTCCGTTCTTCGACGGCCCGACGCATGACCGACATCGGCGGCAGCACGCTCATGTCAGAAATGTATGCGTCGGCCGCGGGCTGCCTCCACCGATTTTTGAACACTTACTTCGGGAATCCGCTGGAAGTCGCGCTTCGGGTAATTCAGTATGGGCGCGTCGCAGGTTGCTCCTCAGCTTTCCTAGTCATACCCGATGACGCCGATTGCGAGTTCCTGTCGGTCAGCTCCGATCGCGACAAACTCCTCAAACACGTCCCACACTAAGTGCCATTCGACCCGGATATCTTGCTGATCCGGCACTTCCAACGCGAATAGCGTGTCGCCACGTGCCTTGACGGTCTGAACCCAGCTTTTAACTGGTAATTGCTGCCCGACTTGAGGCGGCTCTGCGAAGGAGGTGTCGAGAACGGTCTTTATTTGATTTGCGAGTTCTTCAGCAGTTACTGGTCGAAACCATTCGGCGACAAGCTTTTCATGCAGGAAAGGGCCGTGACGTTGAACCGACTCACCCCACGGGCCCGGAGTGCAGAACGAGCATTGTGAAATCGGGTCGCGCAGAAAGTCTCGAATGACGCGGATGGGATCCTGGCGCTGAAGAGTTGGACCTTCAATCTTGAAGTGTGTGAGATCAAACCAGCCATGGTCCCATAGCTGACTCATTGCGGTATTGATCACGCTGAAGTTGAGTGCCATCCGACCGACATCCAAAGTGGCCAGGGGCAGCGACAGCATCGGGCCGCTTACGCGGCACCGCTCGCCAGGTCGCCAATCCGAATCAGGGGCTTCACGTACTCGTCGAACGAGAGCCCGTCCACCGTCGTGGTACGTTGCCCAGCGACGCCGTCCACCAGCGGCGCATGGGCGACAAGATGCTCCAGCAGCTTCCGTTCTCGGTCAGGATCGAAGAGCGCTGCATTCAACTTCCCCTTCGTCCGCATGATCCCCGCAGCCAGTGCCCACGCCCCCCAATTGCTCACGCCCGCGATGATCAAATGATCCGTCGCCGTCCGGCACGCGGTGAGTTCGCCATTTGGAATGTTCTTGCAGATGGTCGGGTAGGGCACCCTGCCCATGCCGATCTCGTTGCCGCCGTCGCCGATACCGATCGTGACGTAGGCCCGCGGACGTTCGAAGAGCAGATGAGCGGGGGCGGTCAGATCGGTGATGTCGCGCCCGCGCATTGTGTGGTTGCGCCCACGGTGGTCCGGGGGAATGCTTTCGAAGTCGTGACTCGGCCCCGAGCGTTCGAGCGCGATGAGATGCGTCACCGGGCGAGCGGCGTGAAAGACCGCGTCCGGGTCGAGGTTCATCGGCAAATCGACAAGGAGTGTTCCGTCCGCGAGCCGCAGGTATTCGAGCCCCGCCCAGAGGGCGTCATAACCGGCCGCGTCCGACAGGAGCACACACGGGATTCCCAGATCGTGGAACGCCTGGGCGAGAAAAAGAGCCCCCGGCGGCCCGTCGGTTTCTCCGGTCGGCGGCTCGACGCTTGGGATCATGAACCCGGTAACGATCCCGACCCGCGGAGCAGGGTGGTTCGCGACCGATCGGCACGCGAGGGCGAAATCGTCGGGACAGGCGGTGAGCAGATTGTCGGTGGGGTCGCGAGCCAGCCCGCGATTGCCGACGTCGGTCTGGACGGCATCTCGAATTGCGCAAAGATGATCATCGAGGGCCATGCTGTCATGGTAGGTCGGCAATTCTCAATCGAGGACGTGATCTCACGGCTCCTTGGAGTCCGTTACCTCGGGGTCAGGCGGCGGCTCCGGCCGCGTCACCGGGATTAATGCATTCAGACAAGCCCCGCAGACCCCCGCGAGGACGAAGCTGCCGGCGCAAATCAGGAATGCGACGTCCCATCCGAGCGACTTGCGGACAAACTGAAGGATGACCGGCGACGCGGCCGCACCGAAGTTGCCGAGCATGTTCCCGAATCCGAGCGCCGCCCCGACGTGCCGCCCGCCAACGTCCTGGGCAAAGGCCCAGATCGTCGGATTCGATAGGTCAACCAGGAAAGCCATAAAGCCGAGAGCCACGATGACTGTCCAGGCGTTCGGGAGCTGCGTTGCGGTGAGGTAAGTCAGCGCACACACCAACATCAGGACGGCGAGTGGGACCGAGCGACCCCAACGCGGGCCGAACCAGCGGTACATCAGGTCGCCGAACAACCCGCCCAGGGCCATACCTACGCACCCGATCGAAAGAGCGGCAGTCTGCATTGGGCCGACGTCGGCCACATCCGCCGCGAACCGATCCTTCAAGTAGTCCGGAAGACTCGTGATCAAGAAGGCCCAGCTCACGTTGACGAAAAACTGCAGGCCGCCGAACAGCCACATGTTCCGGCTGGTGAGCAACGCGAGTAGCCGCTGCGGCCAGGGTGTGGGAGTGTCCGGGGTCGGGGGAGGGGGAGGCACGCGGTCGGCCTCGGCGGCGTTGGCCCACGGGTGGGCGCTGGGTGAGTTCCGAACAACGACCCAAAACAGCACCGCGGCCACGATGCCGAGGGCTCCATACAGCAGGAAAACTCCCCGCCAGTTTTGCGTTTTCGTCTCCGGGTTTCCCAGAAGCGTGATGGCAGCGAACGTGGTAAAGGACGGGGCGATGGCGCCGCCAATCCGGCCGCCGAAAGCCACCACGCTGCTCAGCCGGCCGCGCTCCTCGGCCGACGCCCACCGGCGGACCAGTCCCGCCGCCGCGGGGTATGCTCCCGCCTCGCAAACTCCGAGAGTTAGCCGAACGGCCAGGAGCGCTACCACCCCCGCGGCGAGAGACGTTGCGGCAGTACAGAGAGACCACGCAATGATGGAAATCGTGAGGACGACCCGCTGCCCGTACCGGTCGGCGAGCGATCCAATGGGGATTTGAAAAAGAGCGTAGGTGAAAAAGAACGCGCCGAGGACAAAGGACCAGTTGTCCTTGTCAATCCCGAGCTCGTCACGGATGCCCGGCGCCAGCGTCGAAAAGCAGACGCGATCGATGTACATCCAGAGCGCGGCCACCGCGGTGACGGCCACGACCAGGTAGCGGACGTTGGTGGGACGCTGGCCGTCAGTCATGCGATCGCACATTCCTCACGCGGAGCGTGAGGCCTACTATCAGAAACCGTTTTCGGACATCCAACGGAGGTAGCGGTCGGCGCAACGGTCCAGGTTCTCCATCGAGCCACCGCCGCGCAGGGGAGAGCACATCTCGAAGGTCGCGATGCCGTCAAACCCGCCGTCGCGCAGGCCGGAAAAGAACGCCCGGTAGTCGATGAACCCGTCGCCGAACGGCACGGCCCGGACCAGATCCGGTTGCACGCGCTCGTAGTTCACGAACTCCGGACGGTAGCGGAACCGCGGCAGGCGGACGTAATCGGCGTTAGTCGTGATAACCGTGTGCGGCGCCATGCGTCGGGCGGTCTCGTACAGGTCCTCGCCGCGGAGAGCCGGCGACCAGGCGTCGAAGCCGAGTTTGCAGTTCGGGCGGCCTATGTCGTTGAGCAGCTCAAGAAGCGCGTCCGATTGGACGCCCACGTCATGATGGTTCTGGATGGCGACCGTGAAGCCGTATCCCGCGGCCCGGTCGCACACTTCCCGTAGGGCGGTTACGACGCGATTCCAGATGGTTGTCAGCGGTTGCGACTCGGTCTCGTACGCGGTGAACACGCGGACGATCGATGCGCCGAGTCCGCGGCCGATGCGGCAGAGTGATTCCACGTACGCGACTTGCAACTCCGTCGCGGGGACCTCCGTGGCCGGCATCCCCGCGAAGTCCGTGTACGCAGCCACGATCGGACAGGAGACGCCGTGGCGATCGAGGATCGCTTTCAATTCCGCCACGCGATCGGGCGACCAGTCGAGCGGGGACAGGTGCGGCCGCTTGCCCGCGAGCATGACCGAGCGGTAACCGAGCGCCGCCGCCTTGGCGACGAACGCGGGCAGGTCGAGGGTCTCCTGACCCCACAAACCGCCGTAGCTGATCGAAAAGAGGCAATGTCGCATCGGTCCAGCCAGCGGGCCTTCACTTCTTCAAGCGTTCTTTCACGACGTCGGCGATGACTCCGCCGAACTCGCGGGCGCTCCAGAGATTCCTGCCAAGTCCCCAGGCCTTATCCGGCGATGGCGGATCCACGTCCAGAAAGATCAGATCCTCCTGGTGGAGCCGGCTGAAGACGACGAATTGGCCCCACGGGTCGACGATGTAGCTGTCCCCATAGCCAACGCCGTCGTAGCTGGTGATCCCGGAATCGCGGCCTTTCACGACGTTGTTGCCGCGGACGAAATAGACGTGGTTCTCGACAGCGCGAGCGGTGTGATCGGCCCTCACGTGCCGGTAATGCCCGAGCAGGCCGTCCTTGCCGATGTAGTTGTAGTGCGGAGCGAAGATGATCTGTGCGCCCTTGAGCGCCAGGATGCGGGCCGGTTCGATGTACCCCCCGTCCGAACAGATGATCACGCCGAACTTGACTCCCTTGTGTTCGAACACCGGGAACTCGCGTCCCTGCTTGTGGAATGGTTGGTAGGCGGAGCACTTGCTGTACGTGCCCAGGACGTGTCCCTTGTAGACGACCAGCGCCGTGTTGTAGAGCCCCTTGCCGCGAAGTTCGTTGAACCCGACGATCGCAATCGCGTCGAACTTTCCCGTGCGGTCGAGAAGTTTCATTACCTCCGGGGCATCGGCCGCGAAGGCGCCCTTGCGGGCCAACTCCTCCGTGTCCGGATAGCCAGTCAGACAACACTCGGGGAAGCAGACGATTTCGATCCGGTCCCTTGTGGCGCGTTCAAGCCACGCGACCACCTTCGACAGATTGCCCTCGAAGTCCCCTGACTTTACTTCGATCTGGCAGTGGCCGATTCTCATGGCTGTGCTCGTTGACTAAAGGACCCCGAAGGTGTCGAACGCGGTCGTCGCCTTCATACCGCCCTTGATGGCGTCGCGAACGCGGTTCTCCGCGTGGACCTTCTCCCACGCCCGGCGGACGACACTCGCCTCCGCGGCCCGCGGCACGACGACCACCCCGTCCTCATCCGCGATGACCAGATCGCCCGGATGGAACTGCACGCCGTCGATTTCCACCGGCACGTCGAGATCGATGACTCGCTGGCGGTCGCGGCTATCGTAGACGATCGTCGACCGCGCAAAGCACGGGAAGCCCATTGCCCGCATCTGCCGGACATCGCGAACCGCCCCGTCCACGATGACCCCGACGCAGCCGGCATTTCGGGCCGCCGTCGAGAGTAGTTCACCCCAGACGCCAGAACGCAGGGAGCCATTGGCAGCGGCGATGATCACGTCGTCCGGCTGGCAAGAATCGACGGCGCGCAACTCCAACTCGTATGGTCGCGGATCTGGGTGGGCCATTTCCGCCCACAAAGTGGTCCTGCACCGGCCGACGAGCGCGGTATTCACCGTCAGAGGCCTGATTGGAACCCGCGGCGACTGACGGGGGTATCCTTCCGCGTCCAACGCGTCGGACACGACGGCGCTGGTGAACGACTGCCGCATCATCAGCAGGGTGATTTCGGTCGGGTTGGTCATACGCGAGGCCGTCGGTGGGTCCAGCAAATGTACGCGTTGGCCGAACGGTCCGCAAGCGGCGATCATTTCTGGGTTGCCACCGCTCCCTCGACCGTGCAAACTGCTACCGACCCCCTCAATTCGCACGAGTGCATCATGACCGGCAACGGGGATGACCTGACGAAGCGGGATGAATCGTCTGCCGATGGCTCGGGCGCGCCGACGGTAACACCGCCACCAGACCCCGCATTCGCCGCCACGATCGGGACGGACACTCCCACCGCGTCCCCGATCCAATTCCGCCGGTCTTTTGGCGATTACGAGCTATTGGAAGAACTCGCGCGCGGCGGCATGGGTGTCGTGTTCAAGGCTAGGCAGATCAGTCTGAACCGAATCGTTGCTCTCAAGATGATCCTGAGCGGCCGGCTGGCGAGCGAGGCCGACGTCCAGCGGTTCCGTCAGGAGGCCGAGGCCGCCGCCAACCTGGAGCACCCGAACGTCCTGCCGATCCACGACGTCGGCGAGCACGACGGGCAGCACTTCTTCACGATGAAGCTGGTCCACGGCGGCAACCTGGGCGACCGCATCCAGCAGTTGGTGAACGACCCGCCCGCCGCCATGCGGTTGATGGAACAAGTCGCCCGCGGGGTGCACTTCGCCCACCAGCGCGGCATCCTGCACCGCGATCTCAAGCCGGCAAACGTCCTGATCGATGCCGACGGCACCCCGTATGTGACCGACTTCGGTCTCGCCAAGTTTACGGAAGCGGACAGCTCGCTGACTCAGTCGGGTGCCATCCTCGGAACGCCAAGCTACATCGCCCCGGAACAGGCCCGCGGCGCCAAAGGGATCACTACGGCCGCAGACGTCTACTCGCTCGGGGCGATCATCTACCAGCTGCTCACCGGCAGGCCGCCGTTCAAGGGCGAGTCCGTGGCGGTGACGCTACGGATGGTGGAGGAAGAAGAGCCGACGCCGCCGCGACGGCACAACGCCGAATGCGACCCAGACCTGGAAGCCGTCACCCTGAAGTGCCTCGAGAAAGACCCGGTCCGCCGCTACGAGACGGCCGGGGCCCTGGCCGACGACCTTCGGCGCTGGCAGGCCGGCGAACCGGTCACCGCCCGCCGGGCCGGGACCGGACGGCGGGCGTGGAAGTGGGTCAAGCGAAACCCCGCGGTGGCGGCGCTGGCTGTGTTCTGCGTCTTGATCCTGTTGGGCGGGGCCGGACTGTCGAGCTATTACGGCGTGAAAGCCTCGCGTCAGGCGAAGCTGACCGCCGATGAGGCTGAGCGCGCCCGGGTCAGCGCCCGCGATGCGACGGCGGCATCCGAGCAGGCCAAGGACGCGCTCTGTCGCGGATCGTTCGACCAGGCGCGGGCGCTCCGGCTGGCCGGCCAGCCTGGATGGCGCGATCGGTCATTGGAACTCGTGCGGAAGTCCGCGGAGCTGCGCGCCCGAACCCGGGACGACGGCAGTGACCCGCCGGACGACATGCCGACCCTGACCGACTTGCGGACGGAGGCGGTCAGCGCGCTGCTCCGAGCCGATCCACGACTGGTCCGCGACATCGTCACTCCCCTCGGAATTGTCGCTCCACACGTTAGCCGGGACGGTCGCCGGATCTTCCAAATGCAGTCAGAGTTGACCGAGCCAGTCCGGATGGAGTTGCGACAGCTTGACGCGGCGACCGGCGAAGTCGTCTCGCGTACCGAAATCAAGCTGGATGTAAAGAGCCCCGACTTCAGCGGCGAAACGATGACCTTGCTCAACATCCAGGATCAGAACCGAGATGGTTCGCGGGCCGTTACCACGGGCGGGGGGGTGCAAATCCGTGAACTCCCGACTGGTCGACTGGTGGTCAGTCTCACGCATCCGCCGACCAAGGATGAATCACCTCTGAGCCCCTATTTCCGTGCGCGGATCAGCCCGGACGGGTTGAGGGTGGCGGTTATTCGCAAGGTCAAGAACGAAGCACAACTCGTGGCCTGGGACGCGGACAAGCCCGGCGCGCCACGGATCATCGCCCGTCAAGAACTCCCAGTCCCCCCGAAGGATGACGCTTTCGCGGCATACCGAGACCCCGAGACCTTCGCCGGACTCAGCTTTACCCCGGACTCGAAGCGGCTCAGTTTCGCCACCGGGGATCGGGATGCCTACCGGGTTGTGGATATGACGGTTGACCCGCCCAAGGTCGCCTTGGAGCTACCCATCTCCGAGAAGTTCGTCACGGCAGAGTGGCACCCGACCGCCTCGGTGCTGGCCGTCACCGAGACAACGCAGTTCCAGCGCCAGCGCCTCGTGCTCTGGGATGTCGATCAAAAGGCGGAAGTTGCTGTCTGCGGAGAAGACCGGCTCGTGTCCACCGAGTTTGGCGCCCCCGGGATCGGTCCACACCTGGCGGTGGCGTTCAGTCCGGACGGTCAGTGGCTCGCGGTCGGCGGATCGGACTCGATCGTTCACATCTACGAGGCGCTGGACGGCGGCGAATTGGCGCGGATGGACTTGTCCAGCACCTTTGTCCTGGGAATCCAGCTGCTGTTCTGGAATCACCGGAACGAATTGGTCACGAGCGGGATACTCCAAGGTCTCAAGATTTGGGACATGGGATTTCCAGCCGGCAGCAAGTCGTATCCACAATTGCGGCCCGCCGACCGCCCGGCGTTCAGCCCCGACGGGCGGTGGCTGGCCGTGTTTGCCCCAACTGGGAAACTCGATCCCGAGGGCAAGGACAAATTCGGCCGGCAGCGCGGGTCGGGCGTCCTCAAGGATCGCGTCGCCCTCATCGACCGTCAGAGCGGGCAAGTCGCCCGCTTCTTGCCCGGAAACAACAACATTGGCGGCCGACTGTTCTTTTCACCGGATGGCCAGCGCCTGGTTTTCGAGCGCAATGAGGAGGTTCTCGTTCGGTCCGTCGAGACAGGGGACGAGGTCCTCCGTCGGGGGATCCGCGGCGGCGGTTTGATGCGACAACGGCAGAGCGCGTTTTTCGAACCGGGCGGCCGGTTACTTGCGTTTGCACAGGTCGATCGCGGCAAGGCGAAGGCCCCGAAGATGAATCTCGTGCTCTGGGACCTGGCAGACGATCGTCCTGTCCCTGGATTTCCCGAATTCCCTGACACCGACTTCGGACCCGTTGAGGCCGTAGTTGCCGCGGACGGCAGCCGGGTGCTGATCGACGAAAACTCATTCGGATTGAAGGCGAAGAAGGGTCAAGAGTTGTCCCCCGAACGGCTGTTTGACGTCCCGTCCGGCCGACTTTCCGGTGAAATTCGGCTGCAATCGGCGGCGGAGCCAGAGTTCTTTGGCCCCGGCCGCCTTGGTCCGGGCGGTCGGCGCCTGCTCCGGCTGCAAGTGCCATTTACCAAGATGACCAGCGGCCGGGCAACGGTTGGAGATGTGAACTGGACTGTCCACGAACTGTCGTCCGGGGAGCAGCTACTGCGAATCGCGAACTGGGGCATGGCCGACGACGCGAATGACATCAGTCCGGACGGCAGCCTCGTTGCGCTCGGCGTGGAGCGGGGGTACGTGGAACTGTGGGACGTGGTCGCGCGGGCCGTCTTGTTCCGCTGGCAGCCCCACGGGGGAAGACCGGTGACGCACCTTTCCATTGGCCCAAACGGGGACGTCGCCACCGTGGCCCAAGGAGAGAGTGGCCTAACCGTCCTGCGCCTGGCCGAGGTACGCGCCAAGTTGACTGAACTCGGACTCGGTTGGTGACATACTGGTTCGGGATAGTAGTCCTCGCGCTCCGCGTGAGGACCCGCCCGACCGGCGCATAACTGCGGCTAACTGCTGGCCTACGGCTGTCCTCACGCGGAGCGTGAGGCCTACTATCCCAGACCGCTAAGGCAAACGCCAGACGCGGACGTATCGGTCGCGGCCGCCCGTCGCGATCAGGTCGCCGAAAACGGCGAGGGCGTTGACTGCGTCCGCGTGCGCAAGCGGCGGGCCCAGCGGCAAGGCCGTCGCGACGTGCCAGCGACGGATCGTCCCGTCCGCGCTCGCGGTCAACGCATCGCCTTTGTGAAATGCCACCGCCCGCACCTCGGCCCGATGACGGACGGTCCAAATTCTGGTACCGGCCGTCAAATCCCACAACTGGACACTGCCATCCGTGCAACCCGCCAGGACCTGGCGTCCGTCCTGGCTGGCGTCAACCGCTAGCACCGGCGAACCGCAATCCAATTCTTGGGTTGCGCGGTGCTTCTGGTCGGTGTCCCAGACCCGCAATTTGCCGTCGGCGCCGCCGAGCACCAGCGACGTTCCGCCCGGCAGGAAGGCCTGGGCATGAATACAACAATCGAAATGCTGCACCGGGTCGGGCGGACCGGCGAGACCCGATGGCCAACGACACGCGCAACCTTTCCGGTCCTTTGTCCGGCCACACGCGCACACCTGCTTGCCGTCCGGAGCGACCTCCACCGCGTTCACCTGGACAGCACCCTCCAGAGCAGAAGCGCTCGTGTCGTGATCGGCGTCAGCGTCCACTTCGAACAGGCGGCCCGCGGTCCCGCCGATCAGAATCGACTCCGGTTCGCCATTTTGCACCCGCCGAACACCGGCAGCCGAAAACCATCCCGGTGCTGCCGCGTCTGGATAGCGCTTACTTGCCGGGTACAGGCGCCGGCGGACGTAACGGCCGTCCTCCCCGAGTCCCCAGAGGGAGACGCCGTTCGGCGACGTGACGTAAAGCCCGACATGGCGCGGAGAAAAGTCCAGGGCCAACACGTCTTCACCAGGGCGGAATGGGAGTCGGAAAGCGGGTGCATGAAACGGGCGGCCACATTGAAGGGCCACGGCCGGTCCGTCCGTGGGGCAGGCGATAACCAGGTATTCCCGGCTCGACGCCACAATCGTCAGGGCGGACACACCATTGCCTATATCGACCTGATCCGTCAGCGGGGCGAGACTGATGGCGTCCCACAGCCGGACGCCGCCGGCCCGCGTTCCGACGGCCAGGACATTGCCGTCGGACGAATAGGCGACGGTCGACGCGTCGCCTTCGGGCGGCAGATCGCGCCAGCGACGCTCGTCGGCGTCGTAGACGCGAACGGCCCCGGTCGCGAGCACGGCCGCGACCTCCGCGGAAACGGGTGAAAGGTGCGTGGCGGCCACCGGACCGATCGCCGGCTCTCCTTTTTCCTTTCCGCCCGGCAGCGCGTCGCCTGCGAGCGTGTAGCGAACTCCCGGCCCATTGAAGTCGACAGCGGAAACCGGCCGGCCGAGGTCAGAAACCTCAGGAGCGAGCTCGCGCGACTCAATCGTCCCGCGAAGAATGCGGCCGTCCGCCGTTCCGATCGCCAGGCTCCGGCCGTCCTCGTTCCAGCCAAGCGCCGACACATCGCCGTCGATTGGCCACAATTCCCCCTCCGGCGTCCATTCGCCGGCTTTCCAGAGGTGAATCGTCTTGCCAGACGCGGTTGCCAGCCGGTCTCCCCGCGGCGAAAGCGCCGCGACGGCGGCAGTGAAGGCAGGCTGGCGGGCCGGTCGGTGAAGGACACGCCCTTCCCACGCGGCGATCAGTTCGCGGATCGGAAGTTCCTCGTCCGATTCCAAATCCTGCATCAGGTCCAGGCCGACCGCGATGTGACCCCGCTCGCACATGGCGATGGCGACCTCGAGCCGGGCCCGCCTCTCGGCGCGCGTCGCGTAATGAGTCTCCTGCCGGGAATCCTCCGCTTCCGCGCGCTTGACCCGGCTGGCGAAGTACCAACCGCCCGCCGCGGCGACCATTGCCAGCAGGATCGCCCCGACCAAGACTGGGGCCAGCGATCGCGGCCTCGCCGGCGCCACCTGCACATGAATCGATGGGTCGTCGGACCGATCAGGGCCGTGTCCGGCCCGGAACGCCTTCAGATCGTCCGCCAGCGCCTCCGCAGTCCGGTAGCGCTTGGCCGGCGCCTTTTCCAGGCAGCGTAAACAGATCGCCTCCAGTTCCGGCCGTATCCCGTTCCGAAGCTGGCTCGGCGGCACTGGTTTCTTGTCGACTACCTGCTGCATCGTTTCCATCGGACTGCCGCCGCCGAACGGAGGGTAGCCGACGAGCAACTCATACAGGATCGCCCCGAGTGCATGCACGTCCGACAAAGGGCCGATATGCTCCGCCTGCCCGCGAGCCTGTTCCGGGGCCATGTAGTGCGGCGTCCCGACCGCGATCCCAGTTTGTGTTAGCCGCAACGACTTGTCGAGCTGCTTGGCCAGACCAAAATCCGCAAGCTTGGGAGTTTGTCCCTTCTTTTCACTGACCTCTGGCCCCTGACGACTAACTCCTGCCATCAAGATGTTCGACGGCTTCAGGTCGCGGTGAACGACTCCCTGGGTGTGCGCGAAGTGGGTGGCGCGGGCGATCTCCTCGACGAGCCGGGCGGCCTCCGCGGGCG
>Ga0066903_100001940_pt1 | contig 15688 bp, 14 predicted proteins | sample PanSoiMetaGPlot1_FD_67491 | JGI IMG/M metagenome (GOLD analysis project Ga0066903, IMG submission 67491) | Tropical forest soil microbial communities from Panama analyzed to predict greenhouse gas emissions - Panama Soil - Plot 1 (version 2) | ecosystem: Environmental > Terrestrial > Soil >... | reverse complement strand
CTGCAGGCCGCCGACCGCGGGCTGAGTGACCTGTTGTCCATGACGCTGGCCTCCGATGAGCACATCGAGCAGCTGCGCGCGACAGCGAACGCTCAGGTCGTCCGGCTGATCGAGCGGGCCAAGGCGGCCGGAAAGCTGCGAGCTGATTTCGTGGGCGAGGACCTGCTCCTGCTGCTGATCGCCAGTGCCGCGGTCGGTCAGGCCACGCGCCCCGATGCACCAGATGCATGGCGGCGTTTCGTGACACTCGTGCTGGACGCTTTCGAGCGCCGGGACGGCTCGCCGCTGCCTCCCGCACCGTCAACGCAGCAAATGGTCAGGGCAATGGAAAGGCTGGCTGCCGAGAGAGGTTGCGGCAAGAGCCTTGCCGGCCCGCAAGCCCGTACACCCCGATAGGAGAGTCCCGTTGCGCTTTGCCATCAAGACCTCGCAGCAGAACACCACCTGGGCCGACATGCTGGCAGTCTGGCGGGAGGCCGACGACATTGAGTTGTTCGAGTCCGCCTGGGTGTTCGATCACTTCTACCCGATCTTCAGCGACTCGACTGGGCCCTGCCTGGACGGCTGGGTGGCGCTGACCGCTCTCGCACAGGCGACCGCCAGGCTGCGGATAGGCGTTCTGGTTACGGGCATTCATTACCGCCACCCAGCCGTCCTTGCCAATATGGCCGCCACCATCGACATCATCTCCGGTGGCCGGCTCGAGCTGGGGATCGGCGCCGGGTGGAACGAGGAGGAGTCAGGCGCATACGGAATCGAGCTTGGCACGCTGCGCCAGCGCAGCGACCGGTTCGAGGAAGCCTGCCAGGTGCTGATCGGCCTGCTCTCGCAAGAGACAACCAATTTCGACGGCGCTTTCTACCAGCTGAAGGATGCCAGGTGCGAGCCAAAGGGGCCGCAGCGCCCGCATCCGCCGATCTGCATAGGCGGCAGCGGGGAGCGCAGGACACTGCGCACGACCGCGCTCTACGCGCAGCACTGGAACTTCACTGGCGGTCCGCCCGACGTGTTCGCCCGCAAGCGGGATGTGCTGCACGAACATTGCCGTGTCATCGGCCGCGACCCCACCGAGATCACGCTGTCCAGCCATATCAGGCTCGGGTCCGACCACGACATGGCGGCTGTCGTCGATCAGGTGTCCGCGCTCGGCGCGGAAGGCCTGGACCTCGCGATCGTCTATCTGCCGCCGCCGCACACTCCTGCCGTGCTGACTCCGCTGGCCGAGGCGCTGGCACCACTGCGCTGAGACTCAACCCAGCGAATCGGCAAGTTCAGCGATGACGTCCGCGTGGCACGGTTCAGGGGCGCACCAGCAGCCCAGCCGGCGCCCGCGCAGGCCTGGCAGCAGCGTGAGCAGGTCAGAGCGGCCGAGGAGGTAGCGCCGGTACCGCGCGATGACCTCGTTTCTGCTGCCATCAGGCCCGGGCCGGAACGGGTTGGCCAGCGGCGAGCCAGGCAGCTGCCAGCCACCTCGGTACATCGGCCGGCCTACGTAAACGACGTCAGCAAATGCTGCGTCGTCGCGGTGTCCCTTGAGGTTCACGACGGCAGTGGCCATAGCCTTACCTAACTGGAGGTGGTTCCGCGATGACAACACCGGTCGATCTCGGGCCAGGAGTCCAACGCCTGGCCGATCTCGTCGCGCGGGTCAGCGATGACGATCTCGGCAAGCCGACCCCGTGCCCTGCCTACACGCTCGGTGACCTGATCGTTCACGTCGGCGACCTTGCGCTGGCTTTCACGGCGGCTGGCCAGAAGGCCGGCGGACCGCTGGTCGAGCAGGCGCGGCCTGGCGACGCCGCCCGGCTCACGCCTGGCTGGCGCAGGCGGATTCCCGGTGACCTGCAAGCGCTTGGCGGCGCCTGGCGCCAGCCCGCCGCCTGGACGGGGATGACGCGGATCGCGGGCATGGACGCTCCGGCCGAGATGGTTGGGCTGACCGCCGCGGACGAGATCGTCGTCCACGGGTGGGACCTGGCCCAGGCAACGGGGCGGCCGTATTCCTGCGAGCCTGAGTTGCTCGACGCGGCACAGCAGTTCCTGAACCAGTTCGCCAGCCCCGACGCCCCCGCTGGGCCGGAAGTGGCGTTCGGGCCGTCGCGCTCGGTGCCCGCCGAGGCGCCCAGGCTGGACAAGATCGTGGCGATGGCTGGCCGCGATCTCGCCTGGGCGTCCGGCTGACCTTGCATCGGCTCGCGGCGCGTCACGAGTAGTCACGGAAAGCCGTCCAGGCACGCGACCAGGGGGTCCGCAGTCCGGTTGCCAAGTAGATCCTCGCGCCCTGCTCGTCGTCATCCACGCCGATGCCGTTGTGGAAGACCGCAACGAGCCGCACGCTCGTGAACTCGCGCCGCAGCAGCGCAGGGTCAACGCCCACCGCGATCGCGGCGGTCGCTGACGCGGGCGGCGGCCCCCAGAGCCAGAAGTTGTTCGCGCCGCTGTACACCTGCCGCAGGCCGTACTGCGCGCCGTAGCGGTCGATCGCGCCTGCCTCTCCGTAGTTGGCCGTGATCACGGTCGTGTGCTGCCGAAGCGATGGCGGCAGCGCGTGGTACTCGCGCGCCACGAGCGCGACCTGCTTCGGCCAGGCGATCGACTCGGCCAGGTCATAGTTGATCTTCTGCAGCGGAACTGTGTGCAGTGCAGCAGCCGGGAGCAGAGGAAGGGCGACCACTAGTGCCCCGGCAGTGGAGATCACCATGGCGATGACCGCGCCCTTGATCCGTCCCGCCTTGGCACGCAGCCAGCGCTCCGCCGGAACCGCTCCAGCCGCGAACAGGAAGGTGTAAACACCCCCTGGGTAGTACGGCTTGCCCCCGAGCACGAATTGCAGGACGATCGCGAGGCCGCAGGCGATCGCTATGGGGCGGAACCGGCGACCCTGCGGATTGCGCAGCGTCCAGACCAGCCCGCTTACCCAGATCGGCGTCAAGGCGATGCCGGTGAACAGGAACTGGGCCGGCCAGTAGGTCACTCTGTTGTGCCAAGCTTCGGATTGCAGGGCGTGGAACACGGCGAAGTTAGGCCACCCGTGCGCGGCCTGCCAGACCAGGTCGGGAACCGCCAACGCCATGGCGAGCACACAGGCGAACGCGACGTAACGACTGCGCAGCAGACGGCGGGCGTCGGTGACGAGGAAGCCGACGCCGAGCGCGCCGACCAGGAACACGATGTTCCATTTGGCCTCGGTGGCCAGGCCCGCGCATGCGCCGATGGCGATCCACCAGCGTGGGTCCTGTGTGATCAGCAGCCTGGTCACGAGCAACAAGGTGAGCGCCCAGAACAGGAAGTCGGGCACCGTCGTCGTCAGCTCGTGCATTGCGCCGACAAACTCGGCGCAGCTGGCAGCGGCGAACGCGGCGAGCAGCTGGCCGGTACGGCCGGCTCCGAGCAGCCTGCTCATGGCGGCAGTCATCACCACGAGAGCGGCGAGACCGAGCGCCGGCACAATCCGGAGGCCGACGAGGGAGTTGCCGGTCAGGTCGGCGGAGATCCTGGCGATCAGCGGCGTGAGCGCGGGCTGGTCGACGTAGCCGAAGGCCAGGTGCTTGCCCGCGGCAAGGAAATAGAGCTCGTCCCTGACGTATCCGTAGCGGCCGCTGACGGCGAGCTCGAGTAGGAAGGCCGCCACCGCGATCATGGCGATGCCGAGGCGGGGTGCGGAGGCCCGGCCGGCGGGCTGGGCGGTGGCCTGAACGTGCGCTGCGGTTGTCATGCGGCCATCCTGGCCGCCGGGCCACCGCCCGCGCTTCGGGCGCAGGCGCGATTTCAGCGCTCAGCCGCACGGGCCACCCGCGGCGGGCTGGCGGGCCGATACTCATCCTCGCGGCCGGCCTGCCGGCTCCGTCTCGCGGCCGATCCGCGCCCGCCGGCCAGGCCGTACGATCAGGGCGTGAGAAATCCGGCAGCTGGCGTCGCGGCGCTTCCGAGCGGGGTGGCGGCTCGGGTCGCCGCCCTGCCTCGCGGCGTGGCGGCCCGCGTTGCTGCTCTGCCGCGGCGGCGCCAGGAGTTCCTTGCCGACGCCGGTCTCGCGGCCGGGCTGGCCGTGATAAACGTCGGCGCGATTCTGCCGTACCGCGATCAGCTGCACCCGGCTTGGCTGGCAGTTCTTCTCGTTGTCGGGCAGGCCGTTCCGCTCGCGTGGCGGCGCAGGTTTCCGGTCGTCGTCGCGCTTGTCATCGGCGTGGTCCGGGTTGCCTATGACCAGGTAGGGTTCGGCTTCGCGCCGTTTCCGCTCGGCCCCGCTATCGCCTTCTACACCGTCATCGAACGCAAGGGCGCGGTGTGGCGCTGGATCGCCGTCGTGCTGTCGATCACCGCGATCACGGTCTCCGAGGCGAGCCCCGGCCATGACCAGCCTTACGACGCGATGATCCAGGCCTTTATCTTCATCGCGGCATGGGGCGCTGGCCTGCTGAGCCGAGCGACCAGGGCGAACTTGCGGGCGGCGCAGGCGCGGGCCGAGCGCGCAGAGGCGGAGCTCGACGCCGAAGCTGTGCGCGCCGCCGAGGTCGAGCGCACGAGGATAGCCAGGGAGCTGCACGACGTGGTCGCGCATCATGTCAGCCTGATGGCAGTCCAGGCCGAGGCGGCGGCGTCGGCGCTGCCAGGTAAGCCAGAGCAAGCCGAGCGCTCGGTGCAGATCGTTAGCGATACGGCCAGGCAGGCACTCACCGAGTTGCGCAGGCTGCTCGGCGTTCTGCGGGCGCCTGCCGAGCCACTCGAAACGACGCCCTCGGCATCGCTGGCCGACCTCGGCCCCGTGCTTGAGCAGGTCCGGGGTGCCGGGCTGCCGGTGGACTTTGACGTGCTCGGTGCGCCGTATCCGCTCGCAGCCAGTATCGACGCCACCGCCTTCCGGATCGTGCAGGAGGCCCTGACGAACACGCTGCGCCACACGGCCGCCCCTCATGCGTGTGTCACCCTGCGGTATGAGCCTGGCTTCGTCACCGTCGCCGTCACCGATCGCGGCCCGCGCCGGGATCCGCCTGCCGCCATCAACGGATCAGGTCTCGGGCTAGCAGGCATCGCGGAGCGCGTCGCTTCTTGCGGTGGCAACCTCGCGGTCGGACCGACAGCGGAAGACGGCTTCGCCGTCACCGCCCGGCTGCCGGCGCGATGAGCGCGCCGCCGAGCCCGGCCATCCGGGTCCTCGTCGTCGACGATCAGGAGCTCGTGCGAGCGGGGTTCTGCGTGATTCTTGACAACGCCGAAGGGATCGTCGTAGTCGGCGAGGCGGCTGATGGTTCAGCAGCGCTCGCGCAGGCGGCTGCGCTGCGGCCTGATGTGGTGCTGATGGACGTGCGGATGCCGGGCATGGACGGCCTCGAAGCCACCAGGAAGCTAACCGCGGCCGACGGATCCGACGGGAGTTCGGTGCCCAAAGTCGTCATCCTGACGACCTTCGACCTCGACGATTACGTCTATGAGGCGCTGCGTTCAGGCGCTACCGGGTTCTTGCTGAAGGACTCGCCCCGCGCCGACCTCATCGCCGCCGTCCGCGCGGCCGCGGCTGGCGACGCGCTGCTCGCCCCGTCGGTGACCCGCCGGCTGATCGAAGCCTTCGCGAGGAGACCAGCTGAAGCGGCACCAGCGCCGTCCAGGCTCGCTGCCCTGACCGCGCGGGAGCGCGACGTATTGCTGTTGCTCGCGCGCGGCCGCAGCAACGCGGAGATCGCCGCCGCGCTCTTCGTCAGCGAAGCGACCGTGAAGACCCACGTGGGTAACCTGCTGGCCAAGCTCGGCCTGCGGGACCGCGTTCAGGCCGTCATCGTTGCTTATGAAACTGGCATCGTCCGGCCGGGCGAGCCGGCCAGCGGGACGTAACTGGCCACCGCGTCACCGAGGGCGTCAAGCTGGCCGGCCGCCGGGGTGATCGCGGCGACCGTGACGGACGAGTCCTTCAGTTCACGCTCAAGCTCCGCGGCGAACGCCCGCAGGAATGCGGTCGATGCCGTGTACGTCGCGTGACAAAGGCCGGGGCCGGCTTCGGGCAGGATGAACAGCAGGCTCCCGCTGTCGTGGGCAAGCATGTCGGCGAGCACGCGTTTGGTCAGGTGCACGGCTCCTGTCGCGTTCAGGCTCACGAGCCGGAGCTCGTCGGCTAGCTGGCTGTCCCTGACGAAGTCGCCGCCGAAGCCTGCCTGCGCGTTGATAGCAAGCGCGGCGACCGGGCACGCCGCGCCCTGAATTGTCAGATAGAGGTTCTCGACTCCGTCATAGCTGGACAGGTCGATCTGCGCGGGAATGGCCTGGCCGCCGAATCCCTCAAGGGAGCGTGCCGCGGCGGCGATACCGTCATCTTCGGCCGCGACAATCAGATCGAACCCTGCCTTGGCAAACTGACCAGCCAGTTCATAGCCGACCCCGCCCGATGCGCTCGTGATGACGGCGAGTGGTCTGCCTGCGGGTACTGCCATGTGGGGTGCATCTCCCTTCTCATGGGTGCCTGCTCGCCTGGACCGGTTATGGTCCGGCCGTGATCTTTTCAGCGGTCTCGGTGGCCAGCGGATGCCCGGCCTGGACGGCAGCCTGACGCTCGGTTTCTGCATTCAGCTCGCCGCCGAACACCACCGCGAGGCCGGTGAGAAATAGCCACAGCATGAGGAGCACGACACCCGTCAGCGCGCCATAGGTCTTACCGTACGTGCCGAAGTTCTTGACGTAGAACGAGAACCCGACCGAGGCAGCCAGGAAGATCGCGGTGCCGAGCAAACCGCCAGGGCTCACCCAATGCCAGCGCGGAGTCTTGCGGTTGGGGCCGCGGAAGTAATAGACGGAGAACAACGCCGTGATGAAGACAATCGCGATCAGCCAGCGAGTCACGTTCCAGACAATGGTGAAGGCTGAGCCCGCGAACGACAGATGGTGCTCGATAGTGGTTCCTATCGACGCCCCGAACACAATGAGAGCGGCCGCGATCCCGCCGAGCACGACCGTCGCGATCATCAGTTCCGCGGCACGCACTCGCGCGCCAACAAACTTGCGGTCCTTCGGCACGTCGTAAGCAATGTTGAGTGCGCTTTGCATCGCTACCATGCCGGCGGACGCGCTCCACAGTGCCACCGCGACAGCGATGATCGTGACGGCCAGAGAGCCGTGCGAGGTATGGCTGGTAGCGGATTTCACCGCGTTAGTGAAGACGTCCCTGGCGCCTGGCGGCAGCGCCGTGTTCAGGCCGTTGAGCAGGCGCTGCAGAGTGCCCTTGCCGATCTGGGCCAGCGAAGCAACACCGAGCAGCGCGATCAGCGCAGGGAACAGGGCAAGGAACCAGCTGTACGCCAGGCTGCCCGCCGCCATCGTGCCGCGATCAACCTTGAACTTCTTCACCGTCCGACGCGCGGTCGCCTTCCAGCCTGACGCGCCCAGTTCAAGCGGCGTCGCTGGACCTGGTGCGTCAGCCGTTCGCGGCGGGATCGCGCTGGCTGGCGCCTCGTCCGCCAGGGATCCTCGCTTGCGCCTGCGGCGGCTCATTGCCCCTCCATCTCCGTCTGGCAGCGCTATTGCGGCGGCTCTACCCGGCGCGAGGGCGACCTAACGCCCGTGCCGGACCGAATTGGCGAGGGGTTCAAAAGTGCCCATTCCGGTGTCACACTGCGAGGGTGTACGACTACGACCTGCTCGTAATCGGCTCGGGGCCTGGCGGCCAGAAGGCGGCTATCGCGGCCGCCAAGCTCGGCAGGAATGTCGGGATCATCGAGCGCAAGAACATGATCGGCGGCGTCTGCCTGAATACCGGGACGATCCCGTCGAAGACACTCCGCGAGGCCGTGCTCTATCTCACCGGCGCCAATCAGCATGAGATGTACGGGCAGAGCTACCGGGTCAAGGAAGAGATCACTATCGCCGACCTGGCTGCCAGGACCCAGCATGTGGTCGGCCGTGAGATCGACGTCGTGCGCAGCCAGCTTTCCAGGAACCGGGTTACCATCCTGACCGGCACCGCGTGTTTCGCAGAGCCGCACGTCGTGGAGGTGGACGACGGCGGGCGGCGGCACCGGGCAAGCGCGGAAGCCATCGTGATCGCGACCGGCACGCGGCCTGCCCGCCCCGCCAGTGTCGAGTTCGACGACCGGACGATCATCGACTCGGACGGGATCGTGAACCTGGAGCGGGTGCCGCGGTCCATGGTCGTCGCGGGCGCCGGCGTCATCGGAATCGAATATGCCTCGATGTTCGCCGCGCTTGGCACCAAGGTCACCGTTGTCGAGCAGCGGGACCGGATGCTGGAATTCTGCGACATCGAGGTAGTCGAGGCGCTGAAGTACCACCTGCGCGACCTGGCGGTGACCTTCAGATTCGGGGAGACCGTGGCATCGGTCGAGGCCAGGCCCGAGGGCGCGATCGCCAGCCTCAAGAGCGGCAAGAAGATCCCGGCGGACGTCGTGATGTACTCGGCCGGGCGGCAGGGGATGAGCGATGAGCTCAACCTGCCGGCGGCCGGCCTGATCGCCGACCAGCGAGGCAGGATCGAGGTGGACGAATACTTCCGCACCGCCGTGCCGCACATCTACGCGGTCGGCGATGTGATCGGCTTCCCCGCGCTCGCGGCGACGTCGATGGAACAAGGCAGGCTCGCGGCGCACCATGCCTGCGGAGAGCCGCACCCGGCACTCGGCCAGGCCCCGCCGATCGGCATCTACAGCCTTCCCGAGATCAGCTTCATCGGCCGGACTGAGGACCAGCTGACGGCCGACAGCGTTCCCTTCGAGGTCGGTGTCTCCCGGTACCGCGAGCTTGCCCGCGGCCAGATCATCGGTGACTCCTATGGCGTGCTGAAACTCCTGGTCTCGATGGAGGACCGCACGCTGCTCGGCATCCATGTGTTCGGCACGAACGCTACCGAGCTTGTGCACATCGGCCAGGCAGTGATGGGGTGTGGCGGCACGGTCGACTATCTGGTCGACGCGGTCTTCAACTACCCGACTCTCGCCGAGTCCTACAAGGTCGCGGCCCTCGACGCGACGAACAAGATGCGGCAGATCGCCAGGTTCTCCTAAGGAAACCGCACGTAGTCGTACTCAACGGGCAGATCGTTGATCCCGACCGGCGGCGGCGCGAGCCAGCTGGCGAAGTCGCCGGGCTCATAGTGCGGCACCATCAGCTCGGCGACCCTCTCGCGCTCGCCGGCCGTTGGCAGCCAGTCCTCAGCCGATGACCGCCACTGGTCCTGCGTAAGGACATCTCCGGCCGGGCTGATGCACGAGCCGGCGAACGCGCCGACGCCGCGGTTGAATCCGGGATGCGGCAGCGCCAGGCGCTGCTCGAGCCCGGCCTTCTCAAGCTCGCTGTTCCACTTGCGCAGCCCGCGCTCGCAGTCCGCCACGTACTCATCGCGCAGGTCAAGGTTCAGCGCGGTGAGCGCTGGCACCGTCCGCGTGCCGATCGCGCCGTCGGTGATCACTGGCACCTCGGTGGTGGCGTCGGTCAGGACATGATCATCGCCACGCCTGGTCTCCATCCACCTGCCCTTGAGCCCGGCGGTGAAATACGCGGCCGCGTTGGACGACGTCTCCGAGCCGAAGAGGTCCAGGGACAGCGAGTAATGCTGGTTGAGGTATTTCTGGATCACCGACAGCGGAATCGCGCCGTCCTGCCAGACGTCATCGGAACCGCCCCTGGCCGCCATCGCGGCGGCCGTGCGCTGAACCACGCGCTGGACCCCGGTCGTCCCGACGAACATGTGATGCGCCTCCTCGCGCAGCATGAACTCGCAGGTGCGGGACAGCGGGTCGAAACCGGACTCCTTGAGCGTGCCGAGCTGGTACTTGCCGTCCCGGTCGGTGAAGTAGGTGAACATGAAGAACGCCAGCCAGTCGGTGGTCTCCTCATTGAACGCGCCGAGGATGCGGGGGCTGTCAGGGTGTCCCGAGTGGCGGCGCAGCAACTGGTCGGCCTCCTCGCGGCCATCCCTGCCGAAGTAGGCGTGCAGCAGGTACACCATCGCCCACAGGTGCCTGCCTTCCTCGACGTTGACCTGGAACAAGTTGCGCAGGTCGTACAGGCTCGGTGCAGTCGCGCCGAGGTGCCGCTGCTGCTCGACCGAGGCCGGCTCGGTGTCGCCCTGGACCACGATCAGCCTGCGCAGCTCGCTCCTGTACTCGCCGGGCACCTCGGTCCAGGCGGGCTCGCCCTTGTGCTGGCCGAACGCGATGCTACGAGGGTCCCCGCCGCGCTCGGACAGGAAGATGCCCCACCGGTACTGCTCCATCGGGATCCTGGCCCACGAGGCCCAGCCGTCCCGGCCGATCGCGACCGCGGTACGCAGATACACGTCCCTGGTCGGCAGCGAAGGGCCGAGCGCGGTCCACCAGTCGAGGAATCGCGGCTGCCACGACTCCAGCGCGCGCTGAAGCTTGCGGTCCGTGGCCAGGTTGACGTTGTTGGGGATCCGCTCAGAATAGTCAATAACGCTGACCGGGCCTTCCGGACCAGGCGCTGCGCCAACGATGTCGCTGTCCGTCATGATCAGACTCGCTTCCGGTCGAAGTCGGCGCGCTGCCCCGTGCCGTATCTGCGTAGCGCGCCGTGCGGCCCTGATGCATTGGGTCGCAGGAAGATCCAGTTCTGCCAGGCCGACAGCCGGCCAAAGATCTTGGTCGCCATCGACTCGGGACCACCGAACCGCAGGTTTGCCTCCATGCCGGATAGCGCGTCGGGGGAGAATCCCGCCCGCTCGGAAATCACCAGCCTGAGCTCGTCCTCCCAGTCAAGGTCGTCAGGGGCGGCCGTGACCAGGCCAAGCTCGGCCGCCTCGGCCGCGCTGAGTTCCTTGCCGGCGGTCGCCAGCGCGGCGTCGGCAAGCGCGGCTGAGCCGAACCTGGTCACCAGCCTGGTGGCTCCGCTCGCGGCCGGCAGCGCGCCCGCGTTCATCGGCCCGAGCACGATCGCTGCCGGTTCTTGGTCGGCCGGCCCGTCCTCAAAGACGCCGTCAAGCATGTACTGCCGGTCGGCGGCGAGCGCCACCTCGAGCAACGTTCCCGCGAAGCAGCTGCCGGGCTCGATCAGCGCGATCAGCGACCGGCTTGTCGCTTCGAGCCTGCGCAGCGTCCGCCGCCACAGGCCGATGACCTCCCGCGCCAGCCAGTCACCGGCAATCAGAACGTCGTCACTTGCCAGCACGGCCGATGCGTCACCGGTCGTCTTCAGCAGCCACGTCCCCAGCTCGGGCTCGCCGAACCTGAGCCTGCTGATCGCATCGTCAAGCTCTCGGGCTGCTGCCAGCGGCCAGGAGGCTGCCCCGGCGTCATGCAGCTCAGCCACCCCTGACAGGGGAGCGGCCGGCCCTGCGATGGTCAGCGAGGCGACAGCTGCGCCCCGGTCTAGCTCGACGAGCACATGCTCATAGCGCCAGCTGTCTGCACTGCCATTACAGGACAACGGCGGTAGCTCGATTCCGGCATTGCTGCTCGCCGCCACGGCTGGTGGAGCGCCGGACTGCGCGATCGAGCGTTCAGCGAGCTGCCGCGCGGCCGCGGCGAAATCCGTTGGCCTGGCTATCTCGTCGACGAGACGCCAGTCCATCGCGCGCTGGCCCCTGATCCCTTCGGCTGTGGTCGCGAACACGTCGGCGAGATCGCGCCTGACGCCCCGCTTGTCGGTCAGCCTTGTCAGGCCGCCGGTGCCGGGCAGCACGCCAAGCAGCGGCACCTCGGGCAGTGCGACTGTGGCCGAGCCGTCGTCGGCAAGCAAGATCTTCGCACACGCCAGCGCGAGTTCGTAACCGCCGCCAGCCGCTGTTCCGTTCAACGCGGCGATGTAGGTCTGGCCAGATTCGGATGCGTCCTCAATGGCGGCGAGAGTCTCGTTGCAGAACTTGCAGAAGTTGACCTTGAACGCGTGCTCTGACTGAGCGAGCATGCCGATGTTCGCCCCAGCGGAGAACATCCGGTCCAGAGCGCTGGTCATGATGACGGCGCGGACCTGCGGATACGTGAACCGCAGCCGCTGGACTGCGTCGGCGAGCTCGATGTAGACGCCAAGGTCATAGCTGTTCTTCTTGAGCTCGTATCCGGGATGAAGCCCGCCTGCCGGATCGACATCGAGCGTGAGCGTCGCCACGGCCCCGTCAACGTCAAGCCGCCAGTGCCGGTAGGAATCCGGATCGGCCGCGAAGGTCAGCTCAGTCGACACTGTTGGATCCGACACTGTTCCATCCTGACGTGCTACAGGAACATACGCAAGCTGCATTGGAGTGTAGATAATCGTGGCCGGCGGGCGTTGCCCAGTACGCTTCGGTGCTTGTGACGACACACCAGGACGAGCAACCCGGCGCGTACCGGCAGCGGACATTCCCGGTCCCCGATGACGCCCTAGATCTCCTGCTGGTTAGGCACGGCCAGTCCGAGGCGTACGTAGCAGGAAAGCCGTTCCCGCTGGTCGGCGGGCACGGTGATCCGCCGCTGTCGGACCTAGGGCGCGCGCAAGCGCTTCGCGTGTGCGACCGGCTCGCCGGAGTTGGAATCGACGCGATCTACGTCACCACGTTGTGCCGGACTGCGCAGACCGCCGCGCCGCTTGCGGAACGCCTCGGCCTCACTCCCGCGATCGAGCCCGAGTTGCGCGAGGTATACCTCGGCGAGTGGGAGGGCGGGCTGTACCGCAAGATGGTGGCGGATTTCCATCCGATCGCCCAGCGAATGTTCACCGAAGAGCGCTGGGACGTGATTCCAGGCGCCGAGTCGCTGGCCTCGTTCGATGGCAGGGTCAGGGCGGCCATCAGCCGGATTGCGGTTGGGCATGCCGGCCAGCGCGTTGCCGTGTTCACGCACGGCGGGGTGATCGGCCAGGCGCTGGCGCTTGCTACCGGGTCCCGGCCGTTCGCCTTCAACGCTTCCGATAACGCCTCGGTGTCGCGGGTGATCATCACCGCCACGAAGTGGTACGTCAGGACGTTCAATGACACCGCCCACCTGGACGGCCTGGCCGGCTAGTCCGGCGCTGGCAGGCTCGCCGCGAGCCGGTTCCAGCAGCGGTGCGCTGCCTCGCTCCACTGAGCGTGCCTGGCGCTGAAGAGCGCGGCAGCGTCTGCACCTGGCCAGCCGGCCGGCAACAGGTCGCGCGGCAACCGCGGGTCAAGGAAGGGAAACCGCCGCCACTCGTGCACGAGCAGCGTCTGCGCGGTCAGCGTCTCGGCGTCGGTGACCGGCTTGAGCGTCGCGAACTCTGCAATGAACTCCTCGTAACGCGCCTCGACAACGGTGAGATCCCACGCGCGGGCGACCAGGTCTTGCTCTGCGCCGACGCTGCCGTACCTTGCGGTGAACGACATGGCCGCGCCAGCCAGTCCGAGTTCCTCGACGATCCTGCTGGCCTCGTGCTCGCGCCCTGGATCAGGAGAGATCCAGATACCGCCCGGCAGAGCGCCGAACCCTGCCCAGGTGAGCCGCGTCCTGATCCGGTGCCTGGCTTGGCTGGACCGCTCGGAAGCAGGCACCAGCACGATCAGCCAGCGGCCGTCCCACGTCGCGCCGTCCTGGCCGAAAGAGTAGATCCGCTGCGCGCCCTCGCTGAGCAGCGTCCGGCCGGCCTGCGTCAGCTGCCAGCGCGCCAGGCGGCCGTGCTTGGTTGAGGCGATCCATCCCTCGCCGGCCGTGCGGGCCAGCGCCTGCCTGGCCGCCTTTTCTGCGACGCCGAACAATCCGAGCGATGCGACCAGCGTGCCCGTCCAGACCGGCTCGCCGCCTGGCAGCACGTACTCACCAAGCACGGTCAGCAGGAGCGAGCGGGCGGTGGACGGCCCGATTTCCCTGCGGCGAGGGAGCGCTGCAGCGTTCGCCACGACGATCGCGCTCCTTTCTGCCGCCAGGACTCCGCAGAATCTACAGTCCGGCGCGCAAGCCGTAGAATGCGGTTGCGGTTTCGCCCTGGTGCCGGTTGGCAAGCACATTCCGGTAGCACCGGCCGCCGGCCGCCCCACCATCCTCTCCGTTTCAGCGAGGCAAGGCACCTACATGCGCTGGTCACAGCTGCACATCCCGACTCTCCGCGACGACCCGGCAGACGCCGACGCCGCCAGCCACCGGCTCCTGCTGCGCGCAGGCTTCATCCGCCAGCTGATGGCGGGCCATTACAGCCTGCTGCCGCTGGGCGTACGGGTGCGGGCCAAGATCATGCAGATCATCCGCGAGGAGATGAACGGGATCGGCGCGCAGGAATTCTTGCTGCCGAGCATGCAGCCCGCGTGGATCTGGGAGAAGACCGGCCGGGTGGCGGTGATGGGCGAGGAGATGTTCCGGCTCAAGGACCGCAAGGGCGTCGATGTCGTTCTCGGCATGACGCACGAGGAGATCTTCGCCTACCTCGGGCTCGAGCTCGCGTCCTACCGCGAGCTGCCTCAGTTCTGGTATCAGTTCCAGACCAAGTTCCGCGATGAGCCGCGGCCGAAGAGCGGGCTGCTGCGTGTCCGCGAGTTCACGATGAAAGACTCCTACAGCTTCGACGTGGACGAGGCCGGGCTTGATGCCTCATTCGATGCGCACCGCGGCGCCTACGAGCGGATCTTCGCCCGGCTCGGGATTCCTGCCATCGCCGTTGAGGCATCGAGCGGGAACATGGGCGGCAAGGATTCCATCGAGTTCATGTGCCCTTCTTCGGCCGGCGAGGACCTCGTCGCGACGTGCCCGAGCTGCGGGTATGCAGCCAATCTGGAGAAGGCTTCGTCGGCTTTGCTGACGATCGAGGATCCGCCGGCCAGCGAGGTACAGCGGCTCGACACCCCTGGCGTGCGGACGATCGAAGACCTGGCGGTCGAGTACGGCCTGCCGGCCGACCGGCAGATCAAGACGCTCGTCCAGGTGATAGACGGCAAGCTGAGCCTTGTCCTGCTGCGCGGCGATCACCCGCTATCTGACCAGAAGCTGATCGACGCGACCGGGGCAGCCACGGTCCGCGCGGCGCAGCCTGAGGAAATCAAAGCCGCGCTCGGCGCGCTGCCCGGCAGCCTCGGCGCGGTCGGGGTCAGCCAGTTCCCGGTGATCGCCGACCTGGCGCTGCGCGGTCGCCGCGGCATGTCAACCGGGGCGAACACCGACGACGTGCACCTCACCGGCGTCGACGTCGACCGGGACATCACCGTGAACGTATGGGCCGACCTCCGTGAAGTCGCCGAGGGCGAACCATGCTTCAGGTGCGGCACGAGCCTGGAATTCGTCCAGGCGATAGAGATCGGCCACATCTTCAAGCTCGGCCGCAAGTACACGACATTGCTCGGCGTCACCGTCAGCATGCAGGACGGCCGCACTGTCATCCCGATCATGGGCAGCTACGGCATCGGGGTGGAGCGAGCGATCGCGGCGATCGCGGAAGTGCACCACGATGATGCGGGCCTTGCCTGGCCGGTCCAGGTGGCGCCGGCCGAGGTGACCGTGCTGCTGATCAGCGTGCGCGACCCAGAAGCACGGGCGGCGGCCGAGACGCTGTACTCAGGCCTGCTCGATGCAGGCGTGGAAGCGCTGCTCGATGACAGGGACGTTCGGCCTGGCGTGAAGTACGCCGACGCTGAGCTGACCGGAATTCCGTTCCGGATCAGCGTGGGCAGCAGGGACCTGGCTGAAGGCGTCGTAGAGGTCACCAGACGGGCGAACGGCGAGAAGGAGCGGATTCCTGTGGGCGAGGCTGTCGGCTGGCTGCGCCGGGCGATCTCTGCGGCTAAGGGCTGAGCGGCTAAGGGCTGAGCGGCTAAGGGCTG
>Ga0066903_100001939_pt1 | contig 15689 bp, 12 predicted proteins | sample PanSoiMetaGPlot1_FD_67491 | JGI IMG/M metagenome (GOLD analysis project Ga0066903, IMG submission 67491) | Tropical forest soil microbial communities from Panama analyzed to predict greenhouse gas emissions - Panama Soil - Plot 1 (version 2) | ecosystem: Environmental > Terrestrial > Soil >... | reverse complement strand
ACAGGCTCAATCGCGAGATCAACGCGGGCCTCGCCGATCCCAAGATCAGGGAGCGACTGACCGGGCTCGGGGCGACGGTGCTTGCGCTTACGCCGGACGAGTTTGGCAAGCTCATCGCCGTGGAAACCGAGAAGTGGGCCAAGGTGGTGAAGTTCGCGGGCATCAAGGCGGATTGATCCTGGGCACGACCCGACGTTCCATAAATTCCGATCTGCGAAGCGAGAGGGAGCAGAGCGCGTCGCTCCTCCGTCCCGTCCTCGCCGGCCTCGCGCCGCGACTGACGCGCTGCTAATCTGCAGCTGCGTGACCGCCCTGGGAGGGCTGCAGCATGAAACTTCCCCACCGTAGGCAATTTCTCCATCTCGCCGCGGGCGCCGTCGCGTTGCCGGCTGTGTCGCGGATTGCACGCGCCCAAGGTTATCCCACGCGGCCAGTCCGTATCATCGTCGGCTTTGTCGCCGGCGGGCCGAACGACATCGTCGCCCGCCTCATTGGTCAATGGCTGTCGGAACGCCTCGGCCAGCAATTCATTGTCGAGAACAGAGCTGGCGCGGCCGGAAATATTGCGACCGAGGCCGTGCTCAAGGCTCCGCCTGACGGGTATACGCTGCTCCTCGTCAACTCCACGCATGCAGTCAACGCGAACCTCTACGAAAAGATCAATTTCGCCCACGAAATTGCGCCGGTCGCAGGTCTCATCCGCACACCATTCGTCATGGACGTTAATCCGTCAGTTCCAGCTAAGACGGTGTCTGAGTTTATCGCCTATGCGAAGGCCAATCCCGGCGAGCTCAACTTTGCCTCAGGCGGCAACGGAACCTCGATCCACGTGACCGGTGAATTGTTCAAGATGATGGCCGGCGTCAACATGGTGCACGTTCCTTATCGAGGTTCAGCGCCGGCTCTCACCGATATGATCGGAGGCCAGGTGCAGGTAATGTTCGACGTGCTGACAAGTTCACTTGAGCATATTCGATCCGGCGCGCTACGGGCACTGGCAGTAACCACCGTGACACGTTCCGAGGCCCTCCTGGACATTCCGACCGTGGCTGAATTCCTCCCAGGTTATGAATCAAGCGCCTGGTACGGTGTTGGCGCGCCGAGAAATACGCCGATCGAGATCATCGACAAGCTCAACAGGGAGATCAATGCGGGCCTCACCGACGTGAAACTGAAGGCACGGTTTGTCGAGCTTGCCGGCACCGTGCTGCCCGACTCGCCTGCAAGCTTTGGCAAGTTCGTCGAAAGTGAAATCGAGAAGTGGGGCAGGGTCGTCAAATTCGCCGGCATCAAGCCGGAGTAGGCCAATCTCAGCGGCCGGATATTCAACAAATCCCGATCAGCGAAAGCTCAGCTGCCGCGGTCGATTGCATCACGTTCCGATCTGCCGGTAATCTGTGGCTGCATGACCACCGCTCTGAGAGGGCCGCATCATGAAACTTCCCCGCCGCGAATTTCTGCGTTGCGCCGCCGGTGCTGCCGCGCTGACGTCTCTACCACACATGGCCCGGGCGCAAGGTTATCCCTCTCGGTCGGTGCGCTTGATCGTGCCGGCTGCGGCGGGCGGACCGAGCGATCTGATTGGCCGACTCATTGGTCAGAAACTAAGTGAGGCGTGGGGACAGCAGTTCATCGTCGAGAATATTCCGACCGGCGCGGGAAACGTCGGCGTCGGTATGGTCGCGAAGGCGCCGCCCGACGGCTATACGATCCTGACGCCAACGAGCGCTGTGGTCGTGAACCCGAGCCTCTATGCGAAGCTCCCTTACGATACGATCCGCGATTTCGCTGCCGTGACGCTCGCGGCCGCTTCGCCGCATGTGCTGACTGTCAACCCCGCGGTGCCAGCGAAGACCGTTCAGGAGCTGATCACACTTGTGAGGGCTAATCCGGGCAAGTACAGCTATGCCTCGCCGGGCACGGGCACGACCGGCCAACTAGCCGGCGAGCTGTTCAGGATATCGCTCGGCCTTGATCTCACGCACGTGCCGTTCAACGGTGCCGCGCCGGCGATCACGTCCACGATCGGCGGCCATACGCCGATTATGTGGGGCGCCCTGCCGGGCGCAGCACCGAGCATCAAGGAAGGTCAGTTGCGCGCGCTTGCCGTAACAAGCGGCACGCGCGATCCGGCTTTTCCGAGCGTCCCAACTTTGACAGAGTCCGGTGTGCCGGACCAGGAGTCGGAGTTCATTCAAGCCGTGTTTGTGCCGGCTGGCACACCGAAGGAAATCATCGACAAGCTCTATCGCGAGATTGCCCGTATCGTCATGCTGCCCGAGGTAAAGGAACGCCTTGCGACGATTGGATACACCGCGGTCGGCAACACTCCAGAAGAGTTCTCTGCACAAGTTAAGCGCGATATCGCGCGCTGGGCTAAGGTTATCCGTGAGGCCGGCATCATACAAATACAGTGAGCAGCCGCCTGGACATTCCATAATGTACCGATCTGCGAAGTCGGGAGCCCCTTGATGCGGGCTACTCGAAGACGTTGCACTTCGCATCACGGCTCGAATTTACGTCCGCTGTCGGAGGACTCCGCAGCGCACGGGCGTACGGTCCCGCCTGTCTAGACGATCCAATTCGTCATTTGTCCCACGGCGCACTTAGCGTGGGCGGGACGCTCACCACGGGTTCGCATCGGCCGCGGCGGTCCGCGAACGTCTCTGACGCCTTCGACTGGAGCGGCCATCCGGCTGCCGATAGCGAAACTGGCGCGCTTGCCTTAGAATGTCCTGAATGCGGCGCGTACGATACGGTTCTCACATCGACGCGCGGGCCTTTCGCGATGCACAACAATGTCGCCGCCGCGCTGACGGCTGACGCCGCTCCTCTCGGGGCAGGCGTGCCATGGGCCGCAGAAGCAAAGCCAGCGACCAATGCAAGGATTTTCATCTCCTATTCGCGCAAGGATATGGCCTTTGCGGATCGGCTCGAGGCTGCGCTGAAAGCGCACGGTTTCAAGCCGCTGATTGATCGCAGCGAGATCTATGCCTTCGAGGATTGGTGGAACCGTATCAAGGAGCTGATCGCGAGCGCCGACGCAGTCGTGTTCGTGCTCTCGCCCGATGCCGTTGCCTCTGAGGTGGCACTGAGGGAAATAGAATTCGCGGCTTCGCTGAACAAGCGCTTCGCGCCTGTCGTGCATCGGCGCGTCGATGACAAGGCGGTGCCCGAGATTCTGGCGCGCCTCCACTTCGTCGCCTTCGACTGCGAGATCGACTTCGATGCCAACGTGGAGACGCTCGCCAAGGCGCTCACGACCGATATCGACTGGATCAGGAAGCACACCGAACTCGGCGAGTCCGCGCGGCGCTGGGCAGCAGAAGGGAAACCTCGCGGCCTACTCCTTCGTGCGCTCCTCTTGGAGCAGGCTGAGCGCTGGATTGCATCCCGACCGACAAGTGCGCCGGCGCCAACCGACGACCTGCAAGCCTTCATCCTGGAGAGCCGGCGCGCCGCTACGCGACGACGCAACATCCTGACCACAGGCTTGGCTGCGGGCTTTGCGGTGGCGCTCGTGCTGGCGGGCCTCGCCTACTGGCAGCGCGGAATTGCCATCGAGCAGGAAAGGGTGGCCAATCAGGAACGAAACCGGGCTGAGAACACGCTTCATGCGGCGACGGATACAGCCAACAACCTGGTCATGGACATCGCGGTAAAAATCCGCAATCGCCTCGGCATTCCGGTCAATCTTGTTCGGGAGATCCTCGCGCGTGCCGGCGATCTGCTCAACAGAATTTCCGAGTCCGGCGAAATTTCTCCCGAATTGAGAGGGGGCGTTGCCCGAGCGATGCGGGAGTTGGCAACGACACTCTTGATCCAGGGTGATATTGCTACGGCTCTGGAGGCGGCTGAGCACTCCCGAGATATCATGAATGGCCTGGTGGCTGACGACGCGACGAACGACCAGTGGCAACGGGAATTGTCGCTCAGCCATAATAGGGTCGGAGAAGTGCTCTCCAAGGCCAATCGTCGCGTCGAGGCGTTGAACGCATTTCGTGCTGCCTTCGATATCCGCAAGCGGCTGGCAGACGGTGTCCCGAAGAATGCGGAATTCCAACGTGATTTAGCGGTCAGCTATGAGCGTATCGGCGACGAACTGCTCATGACTGGAGAAATCGAAGAAGCGCTGGAGTCTTATCAGAATGCACTAGACATCCGGACGCTGCTCGGCCTTGAAGACCCTGAAAATGGAGAATGGAAAAGGGACCTGTCGGTAAGCCATGAGAAGATTGGAGACGTGCATTTCAGGATCCGAGAATTCGACGCTGCCAAGCAAGCGTACAAGGCAAGCCTCGTGATTCGGCAATCCCTTGCCGCTCGAGATGAAGTCAATGCGGAGATTCAGCGCGACATTGCAGTGAGTCATGCAAAAATCGGCGACGCGCTGCGGGAAATGGACCTCCTCTCGGAGGCGATCGAGGAATATCACCTCAGCCTTGCCATTCGGCAAAAATTGGTCGGGTCCGACCTCGGTAATGTACGATGGCAAATTGACCTGATTGTCATCCTGTTGAAGCTCGCAGACTCGGGAGACGATACCAGAGCGCGATGGGCGACTGCAGACGAGGTTGCCCGTCGGCTTGAGGCCGAAGGGAAGCTGCCTGACGACCTGAAACGTTGGCTGCGGGCTGTCCGAGAAAGTCTTCCGCAACGTTAAAGGTCGTACGAGTTTACAACACGAATGTCCCAGCGTGGGTAATGAGATGAGACAATTGTTGCGCATTTGCTCCATTGGAATCACGTGGCTGCTTGTCTCGTCGGCGGCTTTCGCAGCGTGTGTTGAAGATCGCCGGCCCCTTGTGGTGGGTGATAATGTTGTCCAGCTGCGTGCGTATACTTGCGGGCTGGGGGACCAGCTGGACGGGCCGCAAGTTCGGGTTGAGATTCACAGACTGTCGGATGTTGCGGCGAGCATTATCCTCGCAAAGCAGAGCTCGGAAGTGTTGGCACGTGTCGTCGGCTCGGCGACACTCATCGATAACGAAGTGTCGAAAGTATACACCGACCTTCTGCGACAGTTTGGAGAAACAGTGGGGGGAGTGCTGGGGACTACAACAGTGGAAGCTGGCGGCTCAGGCGGCACGGGTTCCATCTTCGATCGGAAGCGTCAAGATCCGTTCAGAGTTCTAGGAGCGCCCGGTGTTTATCCAGCCATGGAGGAAATTGACGCGCTACGAAGAAAGATAATTCCGCCCGGGCTGAAGTACTTTTATGCTATTGATTGTTTCGATGATAGATCGAATGTCGATACGGGTGTGTGCCAGAAGTACAATTCCAAACCAGAGATGCACTTCTGGCGAAACATGAGGCCGGATGACATTGCGAATTATGTCCGACGGGTGGCCGATTACAACAGACGATACAAGCCGGACGGTTGGTACGATTTGATTGGCGTCGTGCCACCAGCATTGAAACTGGCGACCCATGTCACGGGAAACCAATGGCCCGAGGATTTCATGATCATAGAGGGCACCTACGAGGGGCACGGCGAAGCATTCGTATTCTCGTATCAGCCGAGGATGTTCATGCTCGATATCGTCATCATCGAGAACGGATCGGGGGTCCCGATTGAGATCAATGACATCCTCGGCAACCGGGTGTCCAATACGCGCTTGCGCAATGCTAATTCCTCGTCCTCAGGTCCCGCCAACCTGGCGCAACCGCTCGGAATCGCTGCTGGCAAATTGGACCCCGGAGTGAAAGTGCTCGTGCCGCTCAAGATCTACTTGGGACCCAATCGTTACGTTTCTAAAACGTTTCGATATCGGCAGGAGGCCAGTCAAGTGTACGGGCGGATCGGTGCAAACGGCTACCAGGGCAACATCCGCGGATATGGTGCACCTAGCTTCAGGAGTTATGCTTACGGCCCTGAAATCGTCATCGGTGGACTCCTTGTAAACGGGGTTCCGCTCAATCTGCCAAATCGGTCGGCAAATTATCTCGAATTGACAATGAGCGAGGAAGTCGGCTCCTGTCCCTATCTGCTGTGGCAGTCCCCTGACGGCGACTGGGTGCGGCATGGTCAAATTCTGGACGAGGCGCCGAGCAAGGAACGCGAGTACACAGACGCGAGATCATTCGAAGGTTTTAAGTTCCGTTTCCGCATTGAGGAGCGCGAGCCGGAAGCGGCCTATATTGATCAGGTTGAGCTGGTCATCACGTTGGACGACGGTCAAACGATGACATTGAGTCCCGACAATCCACGCCTTGTCGCCCGCGATGGTGAATATTTGCGCCTTATCTGGGGACAGGCGGTTGATATCAGTTTCGCGCTGCCTGAAGATATACGAAAGGACCGGGTGGTTGAGTCGCGCTTCACAGCGACGGGCTACTATCGGCGCTATTCAAGCCCCACGGCACAAGGCGGCTCCGTTCCGTAATGATGCCGCTTGCTTTTCACTCGCCGCGACCTGCCCCCGATACTTGGTTAGGCATTGTGCGCGCGACGGGCGAGTAAGCACCGACGCGCTACGGCTCAAGCGAGGCCACATAGGCCGAAATTGTCAGAATGTCGTCGGCGCCAAGCTTGGCGACCGGCAGCTGCATCAGCGCGGCCGAGGGTCCGCCGCGCTCGCCCGTCTGGAAGTAGTAGAGCTGGCGCGCGATGTTGAGCGGCGATCGTCCGGCGATGCCCGGCACATCGCCGATCCCTTTCAGGTTCGGGCCGTGACAGATCCCACAGGCGATGGTCCTGCCGCCGCCTCCGTTCAGCACGAGGTCCTTGCCCTTGGCGAACGCGCCGTTCGGCACATAGGCGACGAAGCCCGCGTGCGGATCGCGCAGCGCCACCCGCGCCGGCTCCTCGGGCACCTCGACGATGCGGTTGCCGAGCGCCTCGCTGCCGCCCTCGGCGAGCGGCAGCCGCATATTGCCGCGGCCGAAATAGGTCTTCGGCGCGGTGTCGCTCTCGACCACCTTGGTCCACTGCAAAAGCTTGAGCTTGGCGAAATAGTCGATCGCCTCCCGCATCTCCTCCTCGGTCAGCGCCTTGGCGATGTTGAGCATGTTGATCGGCGCCTTGCCGGCGCGCGCGCCCGAGCGCATATCGACGAGCTGGCGCAGCAGGTAGGAGGCGGTTGCGCCGGGCAGCCGCGAATTCTCCGGGTGGCCGTGGCCGTTGGCGACGTGGCAGGTGACGCAGGGGCGCGCCCCCGCCGCGTTGCCGTGCGCGACGACCTTCGGGGTCGGCGGATGCTCGTCGGGGAACCAGTCGGGCGGATTGGCCTGGTCGTCGAGCTGCCGCAGCGTGTAGGTCCTGCTGCTGCCCGGCACGGTGACGACCTCGTCGGGATTTGCCGGCGGCGGCATGCGCGGGGCCGGCGTCTCCGGCCCGAACGCCCAGTCCGGCCGTTCGCCCGCGTTCGCGGCGGCCGAAAGCACTGCAAGCATCACGATCCCGACGAGAATCCTCATGGACGTCCCCCAGTCTTATCGCTTGGCCGCGGGCGCGGCGTCTGCAAGCCTATGGTCATTCCGGCAATGCGACAAGGGCGCGCTGCGCGCGGCGTCGCCGCGATACGGGTGGGCAAAACGCGGGGCGGCGCCTCAGTTCGGATCCGGTGAAAGCTCGTAGTGAATCGTTCCGACGAGCTCGGGAGAGAAGCCGACATAAGGCGAGAGGCGGATATTTTCGCGTCTCTGACGCTCTATTTTGACGGCGATGTCACGCTGCCTCCAATCCTCGGGTGTCATCACCACGACGCTCGCCGAATAGGGCAATTGATCGTTGCGGACGATCACCGGACCTTCAGCGCAATACTCTTGGACAACAAACGATTTTGCCAGCAACGTGAAGGTGACATTGAAAGCGTCCGCGCCGCTCACCGTGAACACTCCCCGAGGCACCGGGGAATCCTCGCCGATGTGCAGAAAGGGAGCGATCCCGGGAGTCGGTCGTGCCTGCGCGTACGCCGCCCATCCTGGCGTTGGATGCTCGAAAGCTTCCCCGTTGACCTGCGCGCCGACCATGAAGTGCCGCGGCCGCTTATCCTGATAGCTCGCGGCTAGCCCCTTGAACGACCTTGGCATCCCGAATTCAACCGCGTTGATCTTGAGCCAGACCACATGGCCCGGACTCCGGCGCTGGCCCGGCGAGCGCGATTCCTGACTTGGGCGAGGCCCGAGCAGCTTCGAAAGGAAACTCATCCTGCTTCCCCACGTATCGCCTGTTGTTTCCTTGCGCGTCGCTTGCGACGCTTCCGCCGCTACAGCACTAGCACAAAAGATCGCCGAAGCGAGCGCCGCCCCGCCGGCGAGAATCCGCGCCGCACGCTCGTTCGAATGCGTGAGCGAGCACGTGCGGCAGCGCACAGCGTGCCGCACGCTCCGAAAGGGACCGTTGTGCGGACATCGCTGCCGCATCCGCACCAAAAGCCGCCGTGGCCCTCCGTCCATACCGACGCAAGCGGTACGGGAGGATCGCGGTCCCGTCTTTCGTGGCCAGCGCCAGCGATGAGGAGCGGCTCACTTTCTCGCGCCCCCGCATTGCGCTAGTTAGCACTTGAGGCAGCGCCGGAGGAGTAGGTCGCATGGCTTGGTGGAAGAACCCTGGGGCCTGGTTGAAGCTCATTGCGCGCCGCGATCAGCGCGCCGCAGGCGCGGAGCGCGCTGGCGACAGGACTGACGGAAATGATTCCGAGTTGGACGATCTCTACGTGGCAACCGAATCGGAATCGCGCACTCGTTCAGAGGCGGCGATGCCCGGAACCGCGACTATTCCTCGGCTCTTGACCCTGGTTCCGCCGCCGATTGATCCGGAGCTTCGCCGCTCGTTCGACGACGATGAGCAGCGCGATTATGGACCCGATCCAATTGCCGAGTATGCCCTGACTATCCCAGCACGCGGCGTATTTTCTATAGCCCAACTGAATTCGGCGATAACGCCGGACCTGATGCGTTACTTTGCACTTCCTGTGCTCTACGTCCGCACCCCCGAGGGTCGCGTCACCTACATGGTTGCGTCGGACGGACCGAAGCAGGCGACGGCGATCATAGGCGGGTGGAGTCTTGCAAAGGACGACAGGGATCTCGTGCAAAATATAAGTGCTGGCGCTCAGGGTCTCGCGGGCTGGCTTGCCACACGTCCGGAAGGATTTGCCGCCGTCGAACCGGACATGACAGAGATTGCCGTTCGGCATCAGGCGGCGCGGCACATCATTGACATAGGGCCAAATGATGTAGCGATCGTGGCGCTGCCCAAGCAATCCGGTCAAAGCTTCGACGGAAGGAAGCTCTGGCGCACGCTCCATGCGCTGGACTTGCGGTGGGGGGATTGCGACCAGTTCCAGTGGCGCGACCCGACCGACCAAACCGATTACCTGTTCTGGGCCGAGGTCGACGATGGACGGCTTGGCTATGCGTTGCCCGAAGAGATCGCAGCGGGACGCCAGCATTTTCTGAGCGTGTGCTTTACCTTCGACATTGCGCGAACGCCGCATGGCGCCCATGTCCTCAAGGAGATGGCACGGGCCGCGGAGGCTTTCGCCAAGGAATTGGATTGCCATCTAACTTTTGTAATCGATGGCGAGCCGGAACACGGACTGCAGGCGCTCGAAGTCGCCGTCCGCGAGGTCGCCGAAGAATTGCGTGCCTGCGGGGTCAAACCCGGATCGAGCCCCGTTTGCATGTTGCGCTAGGTCACTGCTTCTTGTTCTCCTCGTGACCCAAAAGCGGAAATGCTCGATCGGAGCAGAGAAAGTCGGCTTTGCCTCCAAAGCCGACATCGCGCGCTTATGAGTACAAAGCCCTAACTAATCCCGCGCTTCGCGACACGCGCCAACGCGCGCATGGCACGAAGAAGCGCGGCAACTTCCGGCTGACCGGCGATCCTTCGCCGGTGTACGCCCGTGCTTGAAAGCGTTCCGGTTACCCTTCGGCGCGCCTAGCGATTTTCCTCCGTGCATGCGGCAACGGCAGTTCGGTGTCGGGGCGCGACTGCACGGCCTCCCGTGGCGTGTTCGGGCATGGCATCGCGGGGCTAGGTGCATATGTGCAAGTGCATGGGTTGTTCCTTTGATTTCGGTGCGAACCCGCCCCCGGACTCTGGACGTTGCCGACGATGGCCTGCCCCCCTTGGTGTACCTGCGTGCTCGACCGTTACCTTGAACCGTCCGAGCGGAGCAAGTTCACGTCCTAAGCAGGCTCAATGCCAGCAAGAAGACGGCAACAATCGCGTAGCCAATCGCAATGGTGGGCGTGACCGCTAATCCGACCGACTCGCTGTGCATCAAGCCGAAGAAGCTGAACACGGCCCCGGCGGCCGCGAAGGCTGCGGCTTCCATGAACTTCCTTTCGATGACGAACACGCCAACCGCCGCGAGCACCAGCCCAGTGAGGATCGCGCCGCTGCCAAGGACTTCTAGACCGCGGTAAAGAACGCCCACCTGCGCCAGCTTGTCGAAGCCCACCGCGGCGGCACTCGTTCCCGCCGCCGTCAGCGCGCCGTCCATCTGCGTCTTGCACCAGGCGGCGAGATGCGGGACGAGCGCCAGCACGATCGCTGGCCCGTGGTTCTTCGGCGATTCCTGAAACGCCTGTGCCCCGATCAGCATGCCGATGTAGAGCAGGATCGGCGAGATCGCGACCACCGGAACGAGCGACAGAACGAGCGCGATGATGCCGAACCAGGACAACGTGATCACCATCAGGCCGGTGGCTGCCGAATAGCCGATGCGGCCGCCCATCGCTTTCCAGCCGGGATGGCCGATGTAAACCGCGTTGATGAATGGATTACCCATCAGGCAGCCGATCAGGCTGACGGCGCCTGCGGCGGTGAGCACGCTGGTCGTCGGGTACGCGTCGCCCGCCGCCTCGGCGCTTTCCACGTTGTCCATCGCTTCGACGAGGTCGTAGATCCCAAACGGGACGGCGGTCACCAGAATGATCCCGAGGAACTCGAAGCCTGAAAACACGTGGTCCACCGCTGGCAGCGGCACTGAGAAGCCGAAGTTCGAGAACGAGTCCGCGAGCTTCTCGATGCTCAGGCCGCCGTAGCCGAGGCCGAACAAATTCGCCCCCCAGGCGATCAGCATGCCCGCCGCGATCGCAACGAGGCCTGCCGGGATGCCCTTGGGGTATTTGTAGCCGCCGAACCAACTCACCATGATGATGGCGAAGCAGACGATGCCAATGATCGGCGTCATGTACATTTCCAGCGCCGGCCGCATGGAAATGAAGGTGATCGAGACGCCGGCAAGCGTGCCGAGCAGCGCCGCGCGCGGTGTGATCTCGCGGATATAGGGGGCAATGAAACCGCCGACCATCAGGATGAAGCTCTGGAAGAACACCCAGACGAGCCCGGCCTCCCAGCCCTTGATCGGGTCGCCGGTCTTGAGCGTGATCGGCAGCATGACCACAAACGTGACCACAAACATGTGTGGGACGCTCACGCCCGATGGCAGCGCACAGACGTCGCTGCGGCCGGTTTTGGTCGCCAGCCGATAGGCGAGCCAGGCGTAGTACATTGTCGACAGGCACATCATCATGCCGAGCGCGGGTAGGATGCGGCCGAAGACGAGCGAGTCCGGCATCTTGAGCACGAAACGCAACAGCCCGGTCAACACCAGCATGTTGACCAGGATGTTGGTGCCGAAACCGAAGAATGCGCTCCAATCACCGGGCACCCAAATCATTGGACGATTCGTCCCCGACGTTGTCATCGATCGCTCATGTCGCGTTTATCCAATTGCCGTCCAGCCGATTCATGCCGAACGCCTGAAAGACCTGCGTCTCTATGCGAGGAAACATCTCGATTGCTCGGGCTTAGCGTCCAGGAACGAGACATCCGCCTTCCCTGGGCATCAGAAGCTGACACCGAAACAACCGATCTGACTATGATGCCTTTATGAGCGGTGGCGATGACGTGGACGTGCCGGCCACTGTTTGCGCGAGTAGCAGGCCGTCGTTGATGATGTGTCTGGAAGTCCAGCCTTCGCGTTCCAATTGCGCTAGGATAAATGCACCTCCAAGAGAGACCCTCGATGGAGATTGGCAATCCACACAAAGGCATCGGAAAGCTGCATCTTATCGGGCAGCGACTGCCAATGTATGAGCAGCGGCTTCTGAAGGTGACGCCTTGAGCCTTGATTATGCCCCGTCCAATTTCGTGAAGCTCCGAAAAGGAAGGCGCGTACCACCGCGTGACAATGCACAGGAAGGGGCGGTTGCTCGCTTCGCGCACGTGACGTTGACGCACACCTCTACACTCACCATGCACATCAGCAACGTTTCGACCGCTATGCGCAGCGCAAGCTCGGGGTTGTCTGGCAGAATGCGCCCTCGCCACGTTGCCCGCAAGGCCTTTCCGAAGGTCTCATCTCGGCACGAATTCAAAGATTGATGTCGATTTGAAGCAATAGCTCACTCGGTCACATGAAGTTATCGTCGTTGCAGCAATACAAGCAGGGCCGAATTGCGTAACTGCCTCCATTCCTGGAACTGTCAGCCAACACGAACTTAGTACATGACCGCGTACGTGACCGCCCAGCCGAAGCAACCGCGCCTCCGTTAACGGCTCGTAAGGCATCTTCACTAATGGCCCCGGTCCTTCCACGACTTTGCCTCACGAATTGACAATGCGAAGGGACGGGCGGCAATTGCGTCGTTCCGACCCGAGGTGCCGCTCCTCCCCGCTAGGACACGATACGACTCGCGGCTTGCTACTCGAACTGGAAGCATGACATGCGCGCCTCCGCGTTCAACACCCGGTTGCTCGAAAATTTCCGACTGTGGTGCCACAAGCTCCTCGCGAACATGCTGCCGCAACTCTCTTCAATAGCGAACGAGAAGCTTTGCGAAGTGAACCGCCGGCTCGATACGGCGCTCAACAACATGTCCCAAGGCCTTTGCATGTTCGACTCGGAGGGGCGACTAGTCTTGTGCAACGAGCGCTACATTCAGATGTATCGTCTTTCGCACGACGCGGTGAAGCCTGGTTGCACGATCCGTGAGCTGCTTGCGCTTCGTAAGGTATGCGGAACGTTTCAAGGCGACCCGTATGAATACAGCACCAATCTGCTGGCAAGGATCGCCGAGGGGAAGACGTTGCGCGAGACTGTGGAGGCGCTTGACGGTCTGGTCACCGTCATTGTCGATCGCCCGATAGAGGGAGGAGGCTGGGTGGCGACTTTCGAGGACGTCACCGCGCGGAGGCAGCTGGAGCACGAGCGCGACCGCGGCCAAAAATTTCTGAATACGATTGTTGAAAACGCACCCATACCCATTTTTGTGAAAGAGGCAAGCGGGCTGCGGTACGTTCTGGTCAATCGAGCCGGTGAGCAGTTTTGGGGTGTCTCTCGCGCCGAAATGATTGGGAAGACATCACATGATGTCTTCCCGAAGGAGGAAGCCGATCTGATCGCTGTCCGCGACCAGCAATTGTTGCGGTCGGATCAGCCAGTTGTTGATGAACGTGAGATTCAGACGCCCCGCAATGGTATACGCAGTATCGTATCAAGAAGACTCACAGTCTGCGACGAGGATGGGAAGTCACGATATGTGGTCGGCGTTATTCAAGACGTGACGGAGCGCAAGCTCGTGGAAAAGCGAATCGCGCACATGGCGCATAAGTTAATTCATTTGAACCGTACCGCAATCGCGGGCGTGCTTTCGGCCTCCTTTGCGCATGAACTCAACCAGCCGTTGGGGGCCATCCTAAGCAACGCGGAGGCCGCGGAGGTCCTCCTCACGGCCAATCCACTTAACCTGTGTCATCTCAAGGAGATTATCGCCGACATTCGCCGGGACGATCAGCGCGCGGGAGAAATCATCAAGCAGGTGGGTGGTTTTTTGAAGAAGGGAGATGAAATCGAGTTGCAGGAGTTCGACCTGAGTGACGCAGTTCGATGTGCGTTTCACCTTCTTGACCATGAGGCAGTGACGAGGGGCGTTGTGCTGGGCGTAAGGCAAGCGAAGGTCGCCTTGCCTGTGCGGGCTAATGAGGTGCACCTGCAGCAGGTCATCTTGAATCTGGCAATGAATGGAATGGATGCCATGGCGCGCTGCGATCCAGGCTCGCGAAAATTGACGTTGGAAACCGCATGGGCCGGGGACACTGACGCCGAGGTGTCGGTTTCCGATTCCGGTATCGGCGTTCCAGCCGACAAGTTGGAGAGAATTTTCGACGCGTTGGTTACAACCAAGCCGCAGGGCACCGGCCTCGGATTGTCGATCGCGCGCACGATCATCGAGATTTATGGAGGTAAGATCTGGGCAGAGAACCGACCCGGAGGCGGCGCGGTGTTTCGCTTCACCCTGCCATTGGCTAAAACACGGGCAGCATGACCTCTCCAGTCATCCACATTGTTGACGACGACGTGTCATTTCGCACGGCGGTCGCCCGTTTGCTGCAGGCTTCCGGGTATGAAGTCGCACTCTACGAGTCAGCGCGTCAGCTCTTGGAAAAGCCACTAGACCTAGAGCCCGGATGCCTGTTGCTTGATGTGCGGATGCCCGGCCTGAGCGGCCCCGAGCTGCAGGCTCGTCTGGCCAACACAGAAAATACGTTGCCAATTATCTTCTTGACGGGGCATGGAGATATTCGAATGAGCGTCCGGGCCATCAAGGCCGGCGCAGAAGACTTTTTGTCGAAGCCGGTTTCCAGGAAGACATTGATCGAGGCGATCCAGCGGGCACTTGTGCGGCAGGAGGAAGCGCGCGAACGAAACCTTCGGCTCGGCTCCCTGCGTGCCCTCGTGGCTACACTCACGCCACGAGAGAGCGAAGTCTTTGCCCTGATCGTGCGTGGCAAGCTTAACAAACAGATTGCGCACGAACTGGGCACTTCAGAGCGAACTATCAAGGCGCACCGCCATGCTGTGATGCAGAAGCTCAAGGTTGCGTCGCTTGCAGAAGCTGTCTCGATTGCTGAGCGGATCGGAATTCTGGCCGTAGCAAGCGGCGACGAACCAGGCGGAACATAAGTCAAACATAAGTCAATGTGAGGTCATCGTCCTTCTGGGGACATAAGTGGCCACCATGACTAGACGCAGTTCCACCGGCCAAGCTCGCGGCTCGTTGCAATAAACTCACCTAGGATTGTTCCCGCCGTGTCAGCCAGCGCTGCTGGTCCAGCCACGCCATCGCGACAGAACAATCACCCCAATAACTCCACCTAAGGCCCTGCACCTAAGGGCAATGCACCTAAGGCCAATATCATTGAGCCACTCGCGGCGTATGGTTTGCCGAGCGTAACGCATCACCAGCCAGGTTGTGAGCGGGCGCGAAAGAGGAGAGCCAACAATGTTCACGAAAACCGCAATAGTCGTCGTTCTACTTGTCGGCACCGCTTCAGCCGCGCTGGCGGCGCCGAAGAAGACCTACAGAACCGACCCGACCTACAGAACCGACCCCACGCGCGACGTGTACGTGAACGGCAAGTACGTCGGCTCGGATCCGGATCCGTCGATCCGCTCCACGCTCGCGCGCGATCCCACCGGCGGCGACTGATCGCGGCATGCAGCGTGCGAGGCGGGCACCTAAGGACAATATCATTGAGCCACTCGCGGCGTAGGGCTTGCCGAGCGTAACGCATCACCAGCCAAGTGTGAGCGGGCGCGAAGAGGAGAGAACCATGTTCACGAAAACCGCAATTGCCCTCGTTCTACTTGTCGGCACCGCTTCAGCCGCGCTGGCGGCGCCGAAGAAGACCTACAGAACCGACCCGACCTACAGAACCGACCCCACGC
>Ga0066903_100001938_pt1 | contig 15691 bp, 9 predicted proteins | sample PanSoiMetaGPlot1_FD_67491 | JGI IMG/M metagenome (GOLD analysis project Ga0066903, IMG submission 67491) | Tropical forest soil microbial communities from Panama analyzed to predict greenhouse gas emissions - Panama Soil - Plot 1 (version 2) | ecosystem: Environmental > Terrestrial > Soil >... | reverse complement strand
AATCCAGCAGCGCGCCTTCGACCTGCTCGGTGTCAAATTACAACTGTAGTCAGTCCTCGATCCGACAATCGAGGGAATACAAGGACTTGCGTTGCGGCTTAAGGAAAGTTCGGTCTAAGTGCCGTCTCCTACGCTGCGCGTCCAACCAGAAGGTTCGTCGCGCAGGCAATGACTTCGTCCTGCGAGTTGGTGCGGGCCACTTTGAGAAAGTCTTCGATAGCGTCTGCAAGCTGAGCAAATGTTTTCCGGTAAGCTGCCAAGAGCGGATGCCCTGCGGCAGCTCGACGTTCGCTCCGCTGGCAGCCGTGCACAGCGGACGTTCACGCACTTCGTGTTAGAACAGACCTCAATGAAATCGGTCAACGTTCGCTTAATTCGGCTTCCAACGCCTTGACAGCCTGGTGCATAGGCTGTGGCGAGACATGGATCAGCCCTCCAAACCCCTTCTCCAATTCGAGGATCATTCCGACGGCGCCGGCTACAGCTAGTGCGCATAGCGTCAGCGTGACCGCAGATGTCAAGTTAGGCGGCGCGAACAGACCAAAACTCGCGAACAGTAAGGTTAGCCAGAAGATCAAGAGGGCGAGGAACGCTTTTGGAGTTCCCTGCCCGACTTGCTGGGCTAACAGCCAGCGTGTGTCGCCAATCTTGCCAGCAAGCGTCAGGGCCTGTGCCAGCCACCATTGGTCACGGGGATTTGCAGGTTTCAGGGCAAGCAGCGAATCCTCGAGCTGCTGGAGCAGTTCATAGGTTGACTGATCGCCGAGACGGACGTCTGCCGGATCGTCGGGAAACAAATCGTTAGTCTTGCGTTCGGCATACTCTCGCAGAGTCTCCCGAGCTACCTCGGTGTCCGACCCGTACCGGCGCAAAATTTGGCCGAGTCGGAGGATTTGCGCCGATAGTGTGGTCACTTCACCCCCAAGCGCACTGAACGACGTGTTGGCGTTCGAGATCAGCAGCCCCAGCACCAGTGCCGAAACCGTAGCAACCACTGCCATGGATACCGAGACAAGGCTTTTCGTGTCGTCGCTCAGGTGATGCGCTGGCAGGCGTTGCCTGAGCGCCCAGCCGGCGAATGCCCCAGCCAAGACCACCGCGAAGACAATAAGGCCGATTATCAAGGGATTTAGCATGGCCCCCCCTTATGCCGCAGCTGTCGTTCCGCGAACCCCAATAAGCGGACGAAAGTTGGCGGGGTCCTTCCCGGGCGACGGTCGCGGCAGGATCGCGCGCGAGCGCTCGGCCTCTCTAGTGCCTGATGAAGTTTAGACTGCGTCGACGTCGTGGTAATCTGCGGGCATGAACGAAGAGGACTTGGTTTCGCGCACACGTGCCGCTGAATTGCTAAGGCGCAACGGCCGCACCGTTAGTTCCGCGCTCGAAGGCGTTAGACTTCAGGTCGGCTACGCGCTAACAATCGAACAGCTTTGAAGGGAGGTTTGGCGATGCACGACGTTCCTCACTGGATTGGACTTGTAGGGTTAGTGCTGATGATGATTTTATGCGGGGCCTTCCTGGGCGGCCAGTTGTGGTTCGCTACCTTCCTGCTGATACCCTGCTTCGCTCTGGTTATTTTTGAGAACAGATACGAGCGAGGGCTCATGGGCACGAGGAGCGAACGCTGAGGCTCATTATCATCGCCTGCGTAACGGCGCCGCCGCTAAACCATTCTTATGACGTCTGGAAATTTTGTTCCGGCTCGAACTCCGGCCGCCGGCCGCCGGCGGGCGCTGCGGCAGCACCGGCGTCGCGGGCGAGAAAGCGACCCGAACCCGGTGCGGCGCGCAGGGATCCATCATCGACCACGACGCGGCCACGACTCAACACCGTCACTGGCCAGCCCGTGACGGTGCGACCCTCATAAGGAGAATAGCCTGCGAGATCATGCATCAGCGCCGCGCTGATCGTCACCTCGCGGTTCGGATCCCAGATGGCGATATCGGCGTCGACGCCGATCGCGATATGTCCCTTGCGGGGATGCAGCCCATATATTTTCGCGGGTTCGGTTGCAGTGAGGGACACGAACTTCTCCAAACCAAGACGGCCTTGCGAGACCATGGCATCGAACAACAATGGCAGGCGGGTCTCGAGTCCCGGCATGCCATTTGGGATCGCTTTGAAGTCTGGATCGGTGCCGTTGATGAGTTTACCGCTCGCGTCAAAGCGATAGGGTGCATGGTCCGACGAGACGGTCTGCAGATCGCCAAGTGCAAGCGCTTGCCACAGCGCCTCCTGATCGGACGGCTGGCGCAGCGGTGGGCTGCAAATCCATTTTGCCCCTTCGATGCCAGGGCGATCGAGGTCGTGGGCGGTGAGGAACAGATACTGCGGACAGGTCTCGGCAAAGACCTTGAGCCCTTCCCCGCGAGCTTGCCGAATCCGCGCTGCGCCTTCGGCCGACGAGACGTGGAAGATCATGATTGGTTGATCGATGAAAGCGGCGAGCGCTATGACTCGGTTGAAGGCTTCGGCCTCGCAGGCGCGGGGGTGACTGATGGCATGATAGCGGGGCGCCCGATAGCCGCCGGCGATGAGCCGCTCGGCAGTCCAGGAGATCATGGCGTGATTCTCAGCATGCACGCAGACCAAGGCCCGGTTCTCGCGCGCGGCGCATAATACCTCCAGCATTTGCATATCATCGAGCTTGATGCGATCGTAGGTCATGAACACCTTGATGGTCGCGTGACCGGCCTTCACGAGCTTTGGAAGATGGTCCTTGAGGGTCGCCTCGGTTGGATCGGCGATGATGATGTGGAAGGCATAATCGATCACCGCGCCCTTCCGGGCGAGCGTGTGATAGGCATCGACAACCTCGTCCAGCCTGAGGCCGATATGCTGGGCCGCAAACGAGATCACGGTGGTCGTGCCGCCGAACGCCGCTGAGACGGTGGCGCTTTCAAACGTATCGGCGTTGAGGATGCCCGCCGCCGAGACCTGCTCGATATGAGCATGGCTGTCGATTCCCCCAGGCACCACAAGCTTGCCCCGGGCGTCGATTTCCCTCGCGCCGGGCGCCAGGTCGCGGCCGATCGCCACAATGGTCTCGCCTTCGATCGCCACATCGGCCGGAAATACCGCTGAGGAGGTCGCAACGGTGCCGCCGCGCAATACAAGATCGTAAGGTTTTGTGGGCATGGGAAGGTCTCCGGCGATAACCGACTTCTTTTTCTCCTCCCTGTTTGCGGGACGCTTACATGGAGGGATCATCTCGGGGTTGGTGGCCGATGGCGGTCGCGGCGCTCCACTTCAGCCAATCTGATGCGATTGGAGCATCGATCAAGTCATCCCGTTGGAGCGGCCGCGCAAGGGCGTTCTCCCACGTCGCCCGCCGTAGGGGTGACCCAAGGGGTGACCCTGGGGCGACCCTTGTGGTCGCCCCTGTTGCCGGATGCGACGAGTGGGGCGACCACGAGGGTCGCCCCTACATCATACTTCCATCGGCATGAGTCCACTCTTATCGCCTTCATGGTCTGGTCAGTTCAGATTGGCTGAAGCGAGCGGCTAGATCGCGCTGTCGCGCGATGATACGGGAGAGTGGGACAACGAACCGGTTATATTCGCTGCAATCCGCTCGATATCGTTGAAAAGGGACACGACATGCCGCGGGCGGACATTCTGGTCATCAATCCGAATTCGAACCCGGCAGTCACCGAGGGGCTCGATGCCGCGCTTGGCACCCTGCGCATGGCTGACGGCCCGTCGATCCGCTGCGCGACGCTGTCAGAGGGGCCCTTCGGCATTGAATGCCAGAAGGATGTGGAGCAAGTCACCCTGCCTCTGCGCCGCCTGGTGGAGCAGGATAACGCAGCTGACGCGTTTGTGATTGCGTGCTTCAGCGATCCCGGCCTGCATGTGTGCCGGGAGGCGACGCGCCGCCCCGTATTTGGGATCAACGAATGCGGCGTGCTGAGTGCGCTCGCCCGGGGCGACCGCTTCGGCGTCATCGCGATCGCAGCGAAATCGATCGCCCGCCATCAACGCTATCTGCGGCAGATGGGGCTCGCCGAGCGGCTCGCGGGCGAGCGCCCGCTCGGCCTGAGCGTCGCCGAGACCGTGTCGGACGAACGCGCCTTTGCGCTGATCGAAGCGGCCGGCCGCGAGCTGGTGGAAAAAGATGGAGCGGATGTGATCGTCATGGGTTGCGCCGGCATGGCACGCCACCGCCGCCCGCTCGAGGCAATGCTAGGCGTGCCGGTGATCGACCCCACCCAGGCAGCCGTCGCAATGGCAATCGGGGCGGTGCAAGCGCAAAAGCTTTAGCGTTTTCGGCCCCACTCGGCTTCAGCCCCGCTCGGCCAAAAAAAGAGCTTGCATCCGGCCCAATTGCGATTAAGTGACGGCTCTGCCGCTGTATTCCAGCATCGAGCGGCGGAAGTTCGGAAAGTCCGAACTTGAAAGTCCGAACTTAAGAGTCTTGTGGGAGGCGACGGGCGGCTGCCAACCGTTCGTTCGAGCCGAACCACGAACGCGGCGCCCCCTCCTTCCCTCCCCGCGAGGGGAAGGGAGGGGGTGCGGCAGGGAGTTGTTCATGGCAAAGAAAATCACCGGCTATTTGAAGCTGCAAGTGCCGGCGGGTTCCGCAAACCCGTCGCCGCCGATTGGGCCCGCGCTCGGTCAACGCGGTCTCAACATCATGGAGTTTTGCAAGTCGTTCAACGCCCAGACCCAGAAGCTTGAGAAGGGGGCGCCGATCCCGGTGGTCATCACCGTCTACGCCGACCGGTCGTTCACATTCGAGATGAAGACGCCCCCAGTCTCGTTCTTCCTCAAGAAGGCCGCCAATATCCAGATGGGTGCCAAGGCCCCGGGCCGTGACAAAGCGGGCACCGTCACCAAGGCGCAGGTCAAAGAGATCGCCGAGCAGAAGATGAAGGATCTCAACTGCGACACCATCGAGGCTGCGATGCGGATGGTGGAAGGCTCCGCCCGTTCGATGGGGCTTGAGGTGAGGGAGTAAGGATCATGGCGAGCCACGGCAAGCGCGTTGTAAAGGCCCGCGAGGGAATCGACCGGCAAAAGCTCTATTCCCTCGATGAGGCCGTGAAGTTGGTCAAGGACAGGGCCAAGGCGAAGTTTGACGAAACCATCGAGATCGCCATGAATCTCGGCGTCGATCCCCGTCACGCCGATCAGATGGTTCGTGGTGTCGTCGCCCTGCCCAACGGCACTGGCCGGACCCAGCGGGTGGCGGTATTTGCGCGCGGCGCCAAGGCGGACGAAGCGCGTGCCGCCGGTGCCGACGTGGTTGGGGCGGAGGATCTGGTCGAGCGGGTCAGTAACGGCAACATCGATTTTGATCGCTGTATTGCGACGCCGGACCTGATGCCGCTGGTGGGCCGGCTCGGCAAGGTGCTGGGTCCGCGGGGCATGATGCCGAACCCGAAGGTCGGGACCGTCACCATGGACGTCGCCAGCGCCATCAAAGCCTCGAAGGGCGGCTCCGTGGAATTCCGCGTCGAGAAGGCGGGCATCATTCATGCCGGTGTTGGCAAGGCTTCGTTCCCTACGGACAAGCTTGTGGAGAACATCCGGGCATTCGCCGACGCCGTGCAGAAGGCGAAGCCCACGGGGGCGAAGGGCCACTTCATCAATCGCATTGCTATCTCCTCCACCATGGGTCCCGGCGTGAAGATCGAACCGGCAAGCGTGATGGCGAGCAGCAGCGCCACGACTCACTAATATCAGGCCAAGTGGTGAGGGGTGGGTAAAGCTCGATCTTGCCTCAAATTAGCCTTATAAAAACCACTTGGCAATGCTGTCGAGAGCCGCTAAGTAAAGGGTGTTGGCGCGCCGGCCTCATGGTGCCGGCGGGCTTTCGCGCGCTTTCTAGCAAAATTGGTGATCAGGAACCTTTTCCTTGTCAGACGTCCGGCTGGATCTATCTGATGGGAGGGGCCGGGGACTTCAATCTGCGGCGATGAAAGCGTGCAGCCATTCGGCGGTTCCGGGTGGCGTCCTGTCCAAGACTGCGGGTGTCCAAGCATCACGCGAGGGCTTAATTCTTAAGGCTTATACCGCACTTAAGCTTAAGTACCTGCACAGACGGGTGAAGATCTGTTTCGGGGAATAATCCCCGCTGCGGTTCGAACCTTCAGACCTCGGCGGCGCTCCCTTTAGGTGCGTCGGTTCGAGGGGGCAGGGCATGAGGAGCGTCGTATCGCCTCCACTTCCCCACTCTGCCGCGCTTGCGGGGGAGAGTAGAGGAGCGGGCAGGCGGTCCGGCAAGTCGCAAACCGGCGGCTTCAGCCCAGCTTAATGGGGGTTGAGCATCAACCCGCGTAGGCGAATGCCGCCAACCGGAGAGAGCAAGTGGATCGAGCGGCAAAACAGGAGCTAGTCACGGAGCTGAACGGGGTCTTCAAGGCCAGCAGCGTCGTGATTGTGGCTCACTATGCCGGCCTCACCGTTGCCGACATGCAAAAACTGCGTATGCAGATGAAGCAGGCCGGCGCCCGGGTGAAGGTCGCCAAGAACCGACTGGCCAAGATCGCTCTTGATGGCACTGACGTAGCCGTGGTCGCGCCCCTGCTGAAGGGACCGACCCTGATTGCCTATTCGGGCGATCCGGTGGCTGCGCCGAAGGCCGCCGCTGATTTCGCCAAGGCTAACGATAAATTCGTCATCCTGGGCGGAGCGATGGGCAAGACAGCCCTGAACCCCGACGGCGTCAAGGCGCTTGCCGCGCTGCCGTCACTTGACGAATTGCGTGCCAAGCTCATCGGCCTTGTTCAGGCGCCGGCGACCAAGATTGCGCAACTTGTCAACGCGCCGGCGGCGAAGGTTGCCAGGGTGGTTCAGGCATATGCCCGCAAGGGCGAAGCCGCGTGACGGGCTTTACCACTCTCATTGAAGTTCGAACCTGAAGGATCTGAATGCAATGGCCGATTTGTCGAAACTCGTAGACCAACTCTCGAGCCTCACGGTGTTGGAAGCCGCGGAGCTCGCTAAGCTTCTGGAAGAGAAGTGGGGCGTATCCGCAGCCGCGGCGGTCGCCGTTGCGGCCCCGGCTGGGGGCGGCGCTGCCGCGGCTCCCGTTGAGGAAAAGACGGAGTTTACTGTCGTGCTGGCCGCGGTCGGCGAAAAGAAGATCGAGGTTATTAAGGAGGTTCGGGCGCTCACCGGCCTTGGCCTCAAGGAAGCCAAAGACCTCGTCGAAGGCGCGCCGAAGAACGTCAAGGAGGGCGTGTCCAAAGACGAGGCCGAAAAGGTTAAGGCTCAGCTCGAAAAGGCGGGTGCCAAGGTGGAGCTCAAGTAGACGGCCTGGTCAAATTCCGTTTCAGGCCCACACGCGGGGGATAGACAGGACAGCGGCGGGGGGCCGTAACGCGTAACGCGCCACGCGCGCCGGCATTGCGGGCGTGGCACCGGGGTTGCCGGGGGCTCCCCGGTTTACCTCCTTGTGGTGATTAATGAACGAACGCCTATATATGGTTTGATTGCTGAAATCAGTGAATGGCGCAGCGTACGAAAGCGTTACGAGTTACCGAAATCCCCGCACCCCAGGTATTCGAGTGGGCGGGATCGGTCCCAGAAGGCGGAGATAATTCCTTCCGCCGCCCTGTTTCCTCTTCCGGGCGGAGCCATAGGGCGTCGCCGGAAGGCCCCGTCGTCCACCCGGGCGCGCGGAGGAAGTAAAGAGGCCACGATGGCACAAACGTTCACCGGTCGCAAACGGGTCCGCAAGTTCTTTGGCAAAATCGAGGAAGTCGCCGAGATGCCGAACCTTATCGAGGTTCAGAAGGCATCCTATGACCAGTTTCTGCTGGTCAAGGAACCCCCCGGCGGCCGCCCAGATGAAGGTTTGCAAGCGGTCTTCAGGTCGGTGTTCCCGATTTCCGACTTCTCCAATACCGCACAGCTTGAATTCGTCCGTTACGAGTTCGAGGCACCGAAATACGACGTGGACGAGTGTCGTCAGCGCGGCATGACCTATGCGGCGCCCCTCAAGGTGACGCTGCGGCTCATTGTGTTCGATATCGATGAAGAGACCGGTGCGCGGTCGGTCAAGGACATCAAGGAGCAGGACGTCTACATGGGCGACATTCCGCTCATGACCAATAACGGCACCTTCATCGTCAACGGGACGGAGCGGGTGATCGTCTCGCAGATGCACCGTTCGCCGGGGGTGTTCTTCGATCATGACAAGGGCAAAACGCATTCCTCGGGCAAGCTTCTGTTCGCCGCTCGCATCATTCCGTATCGCGGCTCCTGGCTCGACATCGAGTTCGACGCCAAGGACATCGTCTATGCACGCATCGACCGCCGCCGGAAAATCCCGGTGACGTCGCTGATGTTTGCGCTTGGCATGGACGGTGAGGAAATCCTCAACACTTTCTACAAGCAGGTTGTCTACAAGCGCTCGAAGGACGGATGGCGGGTGCCGTTCGATTCGAACCGGATGCGCGGCTACAAGGCGGTCAACGATCTCGTTGACGCCGACAGCGGCAAAGTGGTCGTCGAGGCCGGCAAGAAAATCACGGTGCGCCAGGCGCGCCAGTTCGCTGAGAAGGGCCTCAAGGCGCTACGGATGAGCGATGACGAGTTGATCGGCCATTACATCGCCGAAGACCTCGTCAACATGAAGACTGGCGAGATCTATGTCGAGGCTGGCGCCGAGATCACCGAGAAGGTGCTTAAGATCCTGCACGACGCTGGCTACAAAGAAATACCGGTGCTCGACATCGATCATGTCAATGTCGGCGCCTATATCCGCAACACGCTCAGTATCGAAAAGAACATGACGCGCGAGGATGCGCTGTTCGACATCTATCGTGTCATGCGTCCGGGTGAGCCGCCGACGCTCGATACCGCGGAAGCGATGTTCCGCTCGCTGTTCTTCGATCCCGAGCGCTACGATCTTTCCGCGGTCGGCCGCGTCAAGATGAACATGCGCCTTGACTTGCAGACCGAGGACACGGTCCGCGTGCTGCGCAGGGAGGATATCATCGGCGTCATCCGCACGCTCGTCGATTTGCGCGATGGCAAAGGCGAGATCGATGATATTGACCATCTCGGCAACCGCCGGGTGCGTTCCGTCGGCGAGCTGATGGAGAACCAATACCGCATCGGCCTGTTGCGGATGGAGCGTGCGATCAAGGAGCGCATGAGCTCGGTCGATATCGACACCGTGATGCCGCAGGACCTCATCAATGCGAAGCCGGCGGCGGCCGCGGTGCGTGAGTTCTTCGGCTCCTCGCAGCTCTCCCAGTTTATGGACCAGACCAATCCGCTGTCCGAGATCACCCACAAGCGGCGGCTCTCGGCGCTCGGGCCCGGCGGCCTCACGCGCGAGCGCGCCGGCTTCGAGGTGCGCGACGTGCACCCGACCCATTACGGCCGCATCTGCCCGATCGAGACGCCGGAAGGCCCCAATATCGGTCTCATCAACTCGCTCGCTACCTATGCGCGGGTAAATAAATACGGCTTCGTCGAGACGCCTTATCGCAAGGTCAAGGACGGCCGCGTTACCGACGACGTGGTCTATCTGTCGGCTATGGAGGAAGGCCGTTATTACGTGGCCCAGGCCAATGCGGTGCTCGATGCCAAGCAGCGCTTCACCGAGGATCTCATCGTCTGCCGGCATTCCGGCGACGTGCAGATGGTCGCACCCGACCGGGTCGACTACATGGACGTCTCCCCCAAGCAGCTGGTCTCGGTGGCGGCTGCGCTGATTCCGTTTCTCGAAAATGACGACGCCAACCGCGCCCTAATGGGCTCGAACATGCAGCGCCAGGCGGTGCCGCTGGTGCGCGCCGAGGCGCCGTTCGTTGGCACCGGGATGGAAGGCGTGGTGGCCCGCGATTCAGGTGCTGCCATCGCAGCGCGACGCACCGGCATCATCGACCAGGTCGACGCCACCCGTATCGTGGTACGCGCGACCGAGGATCTCGACCCCACGAAGTCGGGTGTGGATATTTATCGGCTGATGAAGTTCCAGCGCTCGAACCAGAACACCTGCATCAATCAGCGCCCGCTGGTGAAGGTAGGCGACGCGGTGAAGAAAGGCGATATCATCGCCGACGGCCCGTCGACTGATCTCGGCGAACTCGCGCTCGGCCGCAACGTCCTCGTCGCGTTCATGCCGTGGAACGGCTACAACTTCGAGGACTCGATTCTACTCTCAGAGCGGATCGTCAAGGACGACGTGTTCACGTCGATCCACATCGAGGAATTCGAGGTGATGGCCCGCGACACCAAGCTCGGGCCCGAAGAAATCACCCGCGACATTCCGAACGTCTCCGAGGAGGCGCTCAAGAACCTCGACGAGGCGGGCATCGTCTATATCGGCGCCGAGGTCCATGCCGGCGACATTCTGGTCGGCAAGATCACGCCCAAGGGCGAAAGCCCGATGACGCCCGAGGAGAAGCTCCTGCGCGCCATCTTCGGCGAAAAGGCCTCCGATGTTCGCGACACCTCGCTGCGGGTGCCGCCGGGGGTCCAGGGCACCGTCGTCGAGGTGCGGGTTTTCAACCGTCACGGCGTCGACAAGGACGAGCGCGCGCTCGCGATAGAACGCGAAGAGATCGAACGGCTGGCCAAGGACCGCGACGACGAGCAGGCGATCCTGGACCGCAACGTCTACGGCCGGCTGGCCGAGTTGCTTGAAGGCCGCCAGGGCATTGCAGGTCCGAAGGGCTTCAAGAAGGAATCGAAAATCACCCGCGCCGTGTTGGAGGAATATCCGCGCTCGCAATGGTGGCTGTTCGCGTCCCCCAACGACAAGCTGATGGCCGAGATCGAGGCCATCCGCAAGCAGTATGATGAATCGAAAAAGGGTCTCGAGCAGCGTTTTCTCGACAAGGTCGAGAAGCTGCAGCGCGGCGACGAGCTGCCGCCGGGCGTGATGAAGATGGTCAAGGTCTTCGTCGCGGTGAAGCGCAAGATCCAGCCGGGCGACAAGATGGCGGGCCGTCATGGCAACAAGGGCGTCGTGTCCAAGATCGTGCCGTTGGAGGACATGCCATTTCTCGCCGATGGCCAGCCGGTCGACATCGTTCTCAATCCTCTCGGCGTGCCAAGCCGCATGAATGTCGGCCAGATCCTGGAGACGCATCTCGGTTGGGCCTGTGCGGGCCTCGGCCAGCGCATCGGCCTGGCGGTCGATGCCTATTATCAACGCAGGGATCTCAAACCGCTGCGCGACACCCTGAAGAAAGTCTACGGCGACGAGGAGACCATCAAGACCCTGAACGAGGAGGGCCTTATCGAGCTTGGCACCAATCTCAAGCACGGCGTGCCGATCGCCACACCGGTGTTCGATGGCGCCAAAGAAGCCGATATCGAGCACATGCTCGATCTCGCCGGCCTCGATCATTCCGGCCAGATGACGCTGCATGACGGCCGCACCGGCGAGCCATTCGATCGAAAGGTGACGGTGGGTTACATCTACATGCTCAAGCTGCACCATCTGGTCGACGATAAGATCCACGCCCGGTCGATCGGCCCGTACAGCCTCGTCACCCAGCAGCCGCTGGGCGGAAAAGCGCAGTTCGGCGGTCAGCGCTTCGGCGAAATGGAGGTGTGGGCGCTCGAAGCCTACGGTGCCGCCTATACGCTGCAGGAGATGCTGACCGTGAAATCGGACGACGTCGCCGGCCGTACCAAGGTGTACGAGGCGATTGTCCGCGGCGATGACACCTTCGAGGCCGGTATTCCGGAGTCCTTCAATGTGTTGGTCAAGGAGATGCGTTCGCTTGGCTTGAATGTCGATTTGCATAATTCCAAGCAGTCGCTGCGCGGTGCCGAGGGTGCGGAAGCTGCCGAATAAAGGACGCTGGTTCGGCGATGCGATCAACTTTCGGTCGCCAGCGCGACCGTGTCGGATGTGACTGTGAGATAGACCGCTAAATCGAAATGAGCCGGTACCGGCCGGCAATGCCTCCTGAATGGAGACCTGGATGAATCAAGAAGTCATCAATCTTTTCAGCCCGCAGACCCCGGCGCAAGTGTTCGACCAGATCAGGATTTCGATCGCGAGCCCGGAAAAAATCCTGTCTTGGTCTTATGGCGAGATCAAGAAGCCTGAGACCATCAACTACCGCACGTTCAAGCCCGAGCGCGACGGATTGTTCTGCGCGCGCATCTTCGGGCCGATCAAGGACTACGAGTGCTTGTGCGGCAAGTACAAGCGCATGAAGTATAAGGGCATCATCTGCGAGAAGTGCGGCGTCGAGGTGACGCTGTCGCGGGTGCGGCGCGAGCGCATGGGCCACATCGAGCTGGCGGCGCCGGTCGCACATATCTGGTTCTTGAAGTCGCTGCCGAGCCGCATCGGGCTGCTGCTCGACATGACGCTCAAGGACCTCGAGCGCATTCTCTATTTCGAATACTACGTGGTGCTGGAGCCGGGCCTCACACCGCTCCAGGATCGTCAATTATTGTCGGAGGACGAGTACCTCAGGGCGCAGGAAGAATATGGGCAGGACAGCTTCACCGCCGCCATCGGCGCCGAAGCGATCCGCGAGATGCTCAAGTCGCTCGACCTTGAGAAACTCGCGGCGGACCTGCGCATGGAGATCGCTGAGTCCAAGTCCGAGCTAAAGCCCAAGAAGCTCGCCAAGCGCCTCAAGCTCATCGAGTCTTTCATCCAGTCAGGCAACAAACCGGAGTGGATGATTCTCACGGTGGTGCCGGTGATCCCGCCGGATTTGCGTCCGCTGGTTCCGCTCGATGGCGGTCGCTTCGCGACCTCGGATCTCAATGATCTCTATCGTCGCGTCATCAACCGCAACAACCGCCTCAAGCGGCTTATCGAGTTGCGTGCTCCGGACATCATCATCCGCAACGAAAAGCGCATGCTGCAGGAGGCGGTCGACGCATTGTTCGACAACGGCCGCCGTGGCCGCGTCATCACCGGGGCCAACAAGCGTCCGCTCAAGTCGCTCGCCGATATGCTCAAGGGCAAGCAGGGCCGGTTCCGCCAGAATCTGCTCGGTAAGCGTGTCGATTATTCGGGCCGGTCGGTGATTGTGGTCGGTCCCGAGCTCAAGCTGCATCAGTGCGGGCTGCCGAAGAAGATGGCGCTAGAGCTGTTCAAGCCGTTCATCTATTCGCGTCTCGACGCCAAGGGCCTGTCGACCACCGTCAAACAGGCCAAGAAGCTGGTCGAGAAGGAAAAACCCGAGGTTTGGGATATTCTCGACGAGGTGATCCGTGAACATCCGGTGCTGCTTAACCGCGCTCCGACCCTGCATCGCCTCGGCATTCAGGCGTTCGAGCCGGTTCTGATCGAGGGCAAGGCGATCCAGCTCCATCCGCTGGTCTGCGCGGCTTTTAACGCCGACTTCGATGGTGACCAGATGGCCGTGCACGTGCCGCTGTCGCTTGAAAGTCAGCTCGAAGCCCGCGTGCTGATGATGTCGACTAACAATATCCTGCATCCGGCCAACGGCTCGCCGATCATCGTGCCGAGCCAAGACATCGTGCTCGGGCTCTACTATCTTACCTTGATGCGCGAGAACGAGCCCGGTGAGGGCAAGATATTCGGTGACATGGCAGATATCGAACATGCCCTTGCCGAGAAGGCGATCACGTTGCACAGCAAGATCAAGTATCGCTGGCTCGGAGTGGGCGCAGCAGGCAAACCGGTGCCGCATTGGCATGACACGACGCCTGGACGCGCCATTCTGGGCCAGGTGATTCCGCGCAATCCGAAGGTGCCGTTCGAAGTCGTCAACAAACTGATGACAAAGCGCGAAATCTCTAAGCTGATCGACACGGTGTATCGTCACTGCGGCCAGAAGGACACCGTGGTCTTCTGCGACCGCATCATGGCGCTCGGCTTTCACCACGCCTTCAAAGCCGGCATTTCGTTCGGCAAGGATGACATGGTGGTGCCGGCGAAGAAGTGGAAGATCGTCGATGAGACGCGCTCGGCGGCCAAGGAATTCGAGCAACAGTTCAACGAGGGTCTCATCACCCAGGGCGAGAAGTATAACAAGGTGGTGGATGCCTGGTCGAAATGCACCGACAAGATCGCCGAGGAGATGATGCGCGAGATCTCGGCGATCAAGAAGGACAAGGAAACCGGGCGTGAGAATCCGATCAACTCCATCTACATGATGGCCGATTCCGGCGCCCGCGGTTCGGCTGCCCAGATCAAGCAGCTTGCCGGCATGCGTGGCTTGATGGCGAAGCCGTCGGGCGAGATCATCGAAAGCCCGATCATCTCCAACTTCAAGGAAGGGCTCTCGGTGCTGGAATACTTCAACTCAACTCACGGCGCCCGCAAGGGACTGGCCGATACGGCGCTGAAGACTGCGAATTCCGGATACCTGACCCGTCGCCTTGTTGACGTTGCCCAGGATTCGATCATCACGAGCTATGACTGCCGCACGGCCTCCGGCATCAAGGTGCGAGCCATCATCGATTCCGGCCAGGTGGTGGCTTCGCTTGCGAGCCGCATTCTCGGCCGCACCTCGGCCGAGGACCTACGCGATCCCGCCGGCACGGATATCATCGTCCCGCGCGGCGCCCTGCTGGGCGAGCCAGAGGTCGAGAAGATCGTAGCGGCCGGCATCCAGGAAGTGCGCATCCGTTCCGTGCTGACCTGCGAAGCACCCAGCGGCGTTTGTGCTGCCTGTTATGGTCGTGATCTCGCACGGGGCACGCCTGTCAACATGGGCGAAGCGGTCGGCGTCATTGCGGCGCAGTCGATCGGCGAACCCGGTACGCAGCTCACTATGCGTACGTTCCACATCGGCGGCGCGGCGCAGATCTCGGAGCAGTCGTTCATCGAATCGAATTTCGAAGGCACGATCCGGATCAAGAACCGCAATGTCGTGCGAAATTCGAGCGGCGATCTCGTCTGCATGACCCGCAATATGGCGATGATCGTAGTGGATCAGGACGGCACTGAGCGTGCTGTTCACCGAATCCAGTACGGCGCCCGTCTGAAGGTCGATGAGGGCGACCATATCAAGCGCGGCCAGCGCATCGCCGAGTGGGATCCGTACATGCGGCCGATCCTCACCGAGGTGGACGGCGCGATTGGCTTCGAGGACCTGGTCGAAGGTCAGTCGATGTCGGAGACGCTTGACGAGTCGACCGGCATAGCCAAGCGCGTGGTGATCGACTGGCGCACCGGCGCAGGCCGCGGCCAGCAGGACCTGCGTCCCGCCATGGTGGTCAAGGGCAAGGACGGCAAAGTCCTCAAGCTCGCTCGCGGCGGCGAGGCCCGCTATCTTCTGGCGGTTGACGCCATCCTGTCGGTCGATCCCGGCGGTCATGTGAAGGCAGGCGACGTCATCGCCCGCATGCCAAGTGAAAGCGCCAAGACCCGCGACATTACCGGCGGCTTGCCGCGCGTGGCCGAGCTGTTCGAGGCAAGGCGGCCTAAGGAGGCTGCCGTCATCGCGGAGATTTCCGGTACTGTCCGGTTCGGCCGCGATTATAAGAACAAGCGCCGCCTCACCATAGAGCCCGGCGTCGAGGGTGAGGAGCCGAAGGAATATCTTATTCCCAAAGGCAAGCATATTCACTTGCAGGACGGCGACGTCATCGAAAAGGGCGACTACATCGTCGAGGGCAACCCCGCGCCCCATGACATCCTGGCCGTCAAAGGCGTCGAGGAACTGGCGGCATATCTGGTCAACGAGATCCAGGAGGTCTATCGGCTCCAGGGCGTCCACATCAACGACAAGCACATCGAGGTGATCGTTCGCCAGATGCTGCAGAAGGTCGAGATCAG
>Ga0066903_100001936_pt1 | contig 15693 bp, 15 predicted proteins | sample PanSoiMetaGPlot1_FD_67491 | JGI IMG/M metagenome (GOLD analysis project Ga0066903, IMG submission 67491) | Tropical forest soil microbial communities from Panama analyzed to predict greenhouse gas emissions - Panama Soil - Plot 1 (version 2) | ecosystem: Environmental > Terrestrial > Soil >... | reverse complement strand
CGTCGATTCCGTCGACGTCGAGCCGCGCTGCGACGGTCGCGGAGCTCGTGTTCACGGCAATGACGTAGAGCGCGCCGTTGAGGCTGTGGGCGGCCACTCGGACGGTGCCGTTGTCGGACGCGGCGGGCGCCGTCGGCGCGACCAGCGCCTGCGTCAGCGCTTTGATCTGCCGGGTCGTGCGCGCGATCTCCGCCGACGTCCCTCGACCAGTGGTTCGGGAAGTAGCCGACCGCGTGGGCGCCGCCCGCGATCGAGAGCCAGGTCTCGGCGCCGACTGTGGCGGGCGTCGCGAAGACGTCGCCGAACGCGGGCCGGCACCAGACCTGGAGCGGGTAGAGGTCGAAGCCGACCACGTCGGGGATCTGGAACAGCACCGGGTACATGCCTTTCCCTTGGGGGAGCGGGTCGGCCCCGCTGTAGAAGTGGTTCGTCAAGGTCAGGAAGCTGACGCGATCGGGGCGGCCAGCGGGGATGTCTACCGCGAGGTCGGAGCGCTTCACGTCGCTCCTCAGGAACGCGTCCCACTCGTCCGGGAAGTACCAGCCGATCACGCCGCGGCCGGTCGCGTTCGCGTGCTCGGAGTCGACGAGCGAGTATGCCCGGCCGGCGAGGCGCGCAGGGAGCTCGGTGTCGTCCCGGCAGCCGTCGCCCATGAACAGGTTGATGCCGTCGTTGATGTTGCTGTCGAACAGGTCCGAGCACTGCTGCCAGACGGCGGTCGGAAAGAACGGCCGGTCGTCGACGAAGATGTTGCCGCCCGTCGTGCGGGCACTGCTCCGGTCGAGCATGGGCAGGGTCGTGAAGGTCGCGGTCGCGCTCTGCGCGCGATTCGATTCGTCGCCAGATTCCGGCCAGCGCGACGAGCGCGAGAATGAGTTGCAGCATCCGCATTTTCTCCACCGAGTGGAGGTACCAGCCAGGGCTCGGCCCGGCTAGCCCCGGTCTCTAACTCGGCGCGTACGCGGCACAAAGCATCCCGAAATAGGTGGGCGCTTCGTAGCTCAGAAACTCCGAGCTCCAGCCATCGCCGAGCGCGCCGCCGAGCATCAGGAGCTGCCACCAGCTGTCCGCCTTCGCGGCGCCGACGAAGGCGGGGTCGAAATCGAGCAAGGCCGCAAGTGTGTTCTGCCGGACGACCTCGACGACCTGCGCGTCGTACTCGGCTGCGGCTGGATCGAGCCCGTACGGGCCCGAAGCGTCGTGCGCGTGGCCGTGGTCCGCGCTGGCGATCAGCGCGACGCGCTTGCCGGAGGCGCCTGCGGCCTCGGCGAGCGCCCTGCCCGCTCGCACGTGCTCTCCGGGTGACCGGTCGCGCGCGGGGCTGACGACGACGACCGGCACCGGCGGCTCGTGCCGGCCGCCCATTGCCCACACGGGAATCAAGACGCCCCAGTCCATCGGCGCCGTTGCCGCGCCCGGGTCGTTCGCGCCGAAGCTCGCGGCGACGACGGGGATGTCGCGATCGTGGAGCGCGACGACGCTCTGCGCTGCGAGCTCGAGGTCGACCGGGCATACGAGCGTGACCTCTGGCGCGTCGAACTCGGCGAGGGAACCGGACATGCTTCCGGCGAGCACGACGGCGAAGTGCCTCTCGACGTGGACGTTGTGGGGCGTGAGCACGATCGTCGTGTCCGGCCGGGCGGCGTCGAAGCGCTCGGCGAGTGTCGCCAGCGCGGCATGCGTCGCGTCGGCGTTGTCGACCGGCGCCTCCGGCAGCGTCCCGTGCGGCGCGATCGCGGCGAAGACGAGGCTCACTGCGGAAAAGAGTTCAGGCGCTCGACGAGCAGCTCGAGGAAACCGTCGGCGTCGATGTCGACTCCGACGTGTGAGTTCGGCTCGCGCCCGCTGCGGCGCCAGACGTCGACGACCGTACGGCCGCGGCACAGCTCCGACTCGACGTCGATCTCGGTGTTCAGGTGCTCGGTCCGGACGAGTCCGTCGCGGACGACGTGCGCGACGGCGACTGCGTCGTGGATCGGGGAGCCGTCGAAGTCGTAGACCTCCTTGTGGAAGTGGCCGTAGAACTCGAGCAGCGCGGCCACCATCTCCCCCACGCGTCCGTTCAATCGGTGCACGTAGGCCGGTGTGAACAGCGCCTTGTGGGTGACGTCGAGGCCGACCATCGTCGTGTCGATGCCGCTGCCGAAGACGCGCGCGGCCGCTTCGGGGTCGGCCCAGATGTTGAACTCCGCCGCCGGCGTGACGTTTCCCTCGGCGATGGCGCCGCCCATCAGGACGATCCGCTCGGGCCGTGCGTCGGGATGCAGCGCGAGCAGCAGCGCCACGTTCGTCAGCGGGCCGGTCGGGACGAGCGTGACCGCGCCGTCGACGGCGCGGATCTGGTCGGCGAGGAAGTCGACCGCGTGGCTGTCGAGCGGCTTGCCCTGGGCCGCCGGGAGATCGGGCCCGTCGAGGCCGGTCTCCCCGTGCACGTAGGACGCGACGTACTGCTCGCGCACGAGCGGCCGGTCGGCGCCGGCGGCGACCGGGATGTCTGCCCTGCCGACGAACTCGAGCAGCCGGAGCGCGTTCGCTGTCGTCTTCTCGAGCGTCTGGTTCCCGGCGACGGTCGTGACGCCGATCAGCTCGACCTCGGGCGATGCGAGCGCGAGCAGCAGCGCGATCGCGTCGTCGTGCCCCGGGTCGCAGTCCAGGAGGATCTTCGTTGCGCTCACGCGCGGAGTATTGCGTCTACCTCGTCCGCAGTCGGGAGGGAAGGTTGTGCGCCGAAGCGCGAAGCCGCGATCGCGCCGGCGGCGCAGGCTCGCGTGAGCGCCTCCTCGCGGTTGCGGCCCTCGAGCAACGCGACCACCAGGCAGGCGGTGAACGCGTCGCCGGCGGCGGTGCCGTCGACGGCCTCGATCCCCGGCGGCGTCGCGCGGGCCACCTCACGGCCGTGCTCGAGCAGGACGGCCCCCTCCTCCCCGAGTGTCAGGGCGAGCAGCGGCTGGTCGCCGACGACCTCGGCCTCGTAGCGGTTCGCAACGACGAGGTCGGCCTCGACGGGGAGACGCCGCGCCGGTGCGGCGTTGACGCAGAGCCAGTCCGCCTGCTCGCGCGCCTGCTGCACTGCGGCGTCGGGGATCTCGAGCTGGCACAGGACGTGACCCGGCGCGGAGAACCCGCCGACATGGGCGTTGGCCCCCGGCACGACGACGATCTGGTTCTCGCCGTCCGCGGCGACCAGGATGATCGCGATCCCGGTCGCGTCGTCGACCTCGCGCACGGCCAGGTCGACCCCGGAACTGTGCAGGCCCCGGAGCGCCTCTGCGGCGTTCGGGTCCCGTCCGACGCAGCCGACCATGCGCACGGCGGCGTCCAGACGGGCCGCAGCGACCGCCTGGTTGGCGCCCTTGCCGCCGGGAATGCGGTCGAGTGTCGCGCCCGTCAGGGTCTCCCCCGCGCGCGGCAGCCGCTCGACCTTCGCGACCAGGTCGAGATTGATCGAGCCGACGACGGTCAGGGGCGGCGCCACGCGCCGATCGTAAGCTCCGCTCGTGGAGACCGCGCTCGTGATCACGATCGAGGACGCCGAGCCCTTCGACGCGGTGCGCCGCGAGCTGATGCCCGGCGAGGTCGCTGCGGGCATCCCCTTCCACGTGACGCTGCTCTACCCGTTCGGCGAGCTGGAGGACGAGGCGAGGGCATTCTTTGCCGGGCGGGCGCCGTTCGCGTTCGCCCTCACCCGTGTTGCGGCTTGGCCCGACGTCGTCTATCTCGTCCCCGAGCCGGACGACGACCTGCGCACCGTGATGGCCGGCCTCTTCGCGCGCTTCCCCGAGTGGCCGCCCTACGGCGGCATCCACGACGAGGTCATCCCCCACGCCACGCTCGGCGAGCAGGTGGACGGCCCGTCCCTCCGCGGTGAGCTCGAGCGCCGCCTCGCGCCGCACCTCCCCCACCGGTGCCAGACACGTGACGTGTCTCTTTTGGAGGAGGTCGCGCCGGGCCGCTGGCGTGAGCGGGATCGCTTCGCGCTAGGCGGCTAGGGCCCGGAGATCGACCGCGGCGCGCTCGAGGTTCTCGCGCAGGTCGAACAGGCCCGCCCACAACGACGACCGGTCTGGCGGTGCCTCCATTCGCGCCATGTCCGCCAGTCCCTGGAGCGCCCGCACGAGCACCGCGAGCTCGAGATACGACTGCGCCACCCGTGTCGGGCACGCGCTGACGCCGGCCCGCTTGAGGATCGGCGCCCACTCGAGCAGCTCGCCGGCACCGGGGCCCCCGTACCACGACCTGCCCTCGGCGCGGTCGGACTCGAGCTCCAGCAGGTAGCGGTCGAGCGGCCGCTCGAGCCCCGTCAGCGCCGTCTCGGCGCGATCCGCGGCGTGCCTGAGCGCCGCATCGCGGCCGCCGGCGGTCGACGGGTATGCGTCGCCGCGCGCCCAGCGCTCGAGGAGCCGGCAGAACGCAAGTGCCGCCGCCTCGCACGCGCCGAGCTGGCCCACGAGCCGCCTGGCCGTCGCCCACTCGGCGGCGTGGTCCTCCAGCACGTCCGCCCAGCCGGGCTCTCTCGCTCGGATCGCCATCAGACCTCCACTACTACCGGAAGGATCATCGGCCGGCGGTGGGTTCGGTCGTACACGAGCTGCCCGACCTCGTCGTGGAGATGCTCCTGCAGCAGCTTGATCTCACTGATGTCGTCCTCGAGACATTTCTGCAACACACGATTGGCCTCGTCTCGCAGTTCGTCAAGGAGCAAACCCGACCCGTCGCCGAAGCCGCGCGCGATCAGCTCGGGCGGCCCGGCGGAGCCGCCGTTCGTGGATGCGAGCGTCGCGACGATGATCAGGACGCCGTCCTCGGACAGCCGCCGGCGGTCGCGCAACGCGACGTCCTGCACATCCCCCACTCCGAGGCCGTCCACGAAGGCCACGCCTGTCTCGACGTCGTCGACGACGCGCACGCCGTCGCGCGACAGCTCGACGACCGTGCCGTTCTCCGCCATCACGATGTTCGACGCGGGCACGCCGGCGTCGCGCGCGAGCTGCGCGTGCGCCGCCTGCATGCGGTACTCGCCGTGCACCGGCATCACCGCGCGAGGCCGCAGGAGCGAGAGGATCGTGCGCAGCTCCTCGGAGCACGCATGGCCGGACACGTGCACCGGCGCGATCTCCTGGTGCAGCACCTCGGCACCTGCCTTCGCGAGCTGGTTGATCGTGTCGTGCACGCGCAGCTCGTTCCCGGGCACGGGCTTCGCGGAAATGATGACGGTGTCGCCGCGCTCCACGCGCAGCGCCGGGTGGTCGTGATACGCGATCCGTGTCAGTGCCGACAGCGGCTCGCCCTGGCTGCCGGTGCAGAGGATCAGCTGTTCGTTCGGCGAAAGCTCCTCGAGCTCGGGCGGCCGGATCAGGACGCCGTCGGGAACGTCCATGTAGCCGAGGTTGCGCGCGATGTTGGCGTTCTTGCGCATCGACCGGCCGACGATGCAGATCTTGCGGCCCAGCCCGACCGCCACGTCGATCGCCTGCTGCATGCGATGGACGTTCGACGCGAACGACGACACGAGGATCCGCCCTTCGCGCAGCGGGAAGATCTGGCGGAAAGCGTCGCCGACGATGCGCTCCGACGCCGTGAAGCCCGGACGCTCGGCGTTCGTCGAGTCGCCGAGCAGGAGGTCGACCCCGCGGTTGCCGAGCTCGGCCAGCCGGCCGACATCGGTCTTGAGCCCGTCGACGGGTGTGTGGTCGAGCTTGTAGTCGCCGGTGTGGACGATCAGACCGCCGGGCGTGTCGAGCACGATTGCGACCGAGTCCGGGATCGAGTGCGCCATGCGCACGAACTCGATCCGGAACGGGCCGAGTTGCTGCGGCGGGTCGTCCGGATGCACCTCACGGAGCTCGGCGGAGCGCAGCAGGCCGTGCTCGTCCAGCTTCGACTTCACCAGCCCGAGCGTCAGCCGCGTCGCCCACACCTCGGGAATCCCCACCTCGCGCATCAGGTATGGCAGCGACCCGACATGGTCCTCGTGCCCGTGAGTCAGGATCACGGCTCGGATCGCGCTCGCGCGGTCGCGCAGGTACGAGAAGTCGGGCAGGACGAGGTCGACGCCTAGATGCTCGTCGCGCGGGAAGGCGAGCCCGGCGTCAACGACGACGATGTCGTCGCCGCTCTCGTACACGGTCATGTTCTTGCCGACCTCGCCGAGGCCGCCGAGGGCCACGATTCTGCAGGTGTCCGCCATCAACGCCTCAGTCTAAGCAGCCGATAACGACCCTATGAGGCACGCGTTGCTCCGCGGGCCGCGGCTAGACCGTGGCGTGAGTCAGGAGCCCGAGCCGCTCGAGACAATTGCGGACCTGGGCGACTTCGCTCTCGTCTGCTTCGACGAGGGGTAGCCGGAGGCCGCCGACGTCATGGCCGAGAAGGTTGAGCGCAGCCTTGATCGCGATCGGGTTGGTCTGAACCTTGAGCAGCTCGTAGACCGGTTCGAGCTCCTGGTCGATCTGTCGCGCCGCCTCGGCGTCGCCCTCGCGGAAGGCGCGAATCATCGCCTTGACGCGCGGCCCGACGACGTGCGTGTGCACACAGACGCCGCCGATGCCGCCGAGCTCGAGGAACGGAAAGACGAGGTTGTCGTCGCCCGCGTACAGGTCGAGGTCGGTCTCCGCGACGATGCGGCGCGCCTGGGCGAGGTCGTCATGCGCCTGCTTGACCGCCCTGACAGTCGGGATCTCGGCTAGCTCGGCGATCGTCTCCGGCTCGAGGTTGATCACGACGCGGGTGGGGATGTTGTAGACGATGATCGGCCGGTCGCTGACGTCGGCGATCGCCCGGAAGTGCTCGACGATGCCTCGCGGCGGCGGCTTGTTGTAGTACGGAGTGACGACGAGGAACCCGTCGACACCGAGCTCGTGTGCTTCACGCGTGAGGTGGACCGAGTGCGCCGTGGAGTAGGTGCCGGTGCCGGCGACGACGGTGCCGCGGCCATGGAGCACGTCGACCGCGACGCGGAAGAGCTCGAGCCGCTCGTCGTCGGTGATGTTGGGGCTTTCCCCGGTGGTGGCGGCGACGACGAGCCCGTCGGAGCCACTTTCGACGAGGTGTCGCGCCAGCTCGCGGAAGCGGTCGAAGTCGATGGCTCCGTCCCGCGTGAACGGCGTGACGACGGCCGTTAGGACTTCGCCCAGCACCGCCTCGTAGTCTAGCCCCATGGATCCGACGATCCGGGACGCCGGGCAAGCCGACGCCGATGCGGTCGCGCGACTCCTGGCGCAGCTCGGCTACCCGAGCGACGCGGCCGCCGTCGAGGCGCGGCTCGAGCGCCTGCAGGTCGTCGGCGACCGCGTGGTCGTCGCCGAGCTCGGCGGAGCGGTCGTCGGCCTCGCGCACCTCCAGGTCACCCCGGCGATCGAGCGCGACCGGCCCGCCGGCAAGATCGGCGCGCTCGTGGTCGACGAGGCGCAACACGGCCGCGGCATCGGCCGGGCGCTCGTGCGGGCGATGGAGGCCGAGGCGCGTCTACGCGGCTGCGAGCTGCTGTACCTGACCACGGCGGAACGGCGCGCCGACGCGCACGTGTTCTACGAACGGATCGGGCTCGAGCACACCGGACGGCGCTACTCGCTGACGCTGAGCGAGTAGTCGACCCACTGCGACCGCGTCGCGCCGACTCGGTCGTAGACCCGCTGCGCCCGCGCGTTGCCGGGGGCGGTCTGCCAGGCCAGCTCGGCGGCGCCGTGTTCCCGGCACTCGTCGAGGCAGGCGTGGATCAGCCGCTCCGCCGCGCCAGTCCCGCGCGCCGCCGGCGTGACGAAGAGGTCGTTCATGACTCCGATGCGGGAGGCGATCGTCGTCGCCCAGCTCCAGTAGATCGTCGCGAACCCGACCGCCTCTCCCGCGTTCCGCGCCAGCAGCTGCACACCGTCGCGCTCCGGGTCGGCGATCAGCGCGCGCGCGAGCGCGAGCAGCTCGTCGTCGGCCGGCGCCACCTCGTAGAAGTCGCAGTAGCCGCGCAGGAGCGGCAGGAGCTCCGGGAGATCCGCCTCCTGAACACGGGCGATCGCGATCACAGCAGCGCCTCGAGCCCGATCGTGAGCCCGGGTGGCAGCGCCGGCAGCTTGTCGAGTGCGAGCAAGACGCCGGGCACGAACGCCTCGCGAGAAAACGTGTCGTGGCGGATCGTCAGCAGCTGGCCCTCGCCTCCGAACAGCACCTCCTGGTGCGCGACGAGCCCCGGCAGGCGTACCGAGTGGATCGCCGGCTCGCCGCCGAGCAGCGTCGCGGTCGCCTTGGCCGTGCCGGACGGGGCGTCCTTCTTCGCCTCGTTGTGGAGCTCGATGATCTCGGCGCGGGGCAGGTGCTCGGCCGCTTCTCTCGCGAAGCGCATCATCAGGACGGCACCGAGCGCGAAGTTCGGCGCGTAGAAGCAGGCGGTGCCCGCGTCCCGCGCCAGCTGGTCGATCCTGGCCGTGTCGAAGCCGGTCGTGCCGATCACGCACGGCAACCCGCGGGACAGGGCCGCCTCCACGTTCGCTTCGACCGCCTCCGGAGCGGTGAAGTCCACGACCGCCTCGGCGGCGTCGAGCTCGACCAGCTCGTAGCCTGCCGCCTCGAGCGCCGGCGCCACCACCTGCCCGACCTTCCCTCCGCGGCCGTTGAGGACGAGCTTCAAGCCGCGCGGGCGAGCACGGCCGGGTTGATCCGCCGCACCGCCGAGCGGAAGACCCGCTCGTTCGGGCCGATGCCGGAGATCGAGAGCCGCTCGGGGGCGAACAGCAGCCCGGCCAGCTCGGAGACCTCGTCGGGCTCGACCGCCTCGATCTCGGCGATGATCCGCTCGAACGAGAGGAGCTCCGTGTCGGTCACTAGGGACTTGCCGAGCCGGCTCATCCGGTTCGACGTCGACTCCATCGACAGCATGATCCGGCCCTTGAGGTTCTCCTTCGCGCGCTCGATCTCGTCGGGCCTGAGGTTGCCGGCCGCAATGTCGGTGAGCTGCTCTCCGGTGATCTCGAGGCACGCCGCCAGGTTCTCCTCGCGGGTGCCGATGTAGACGCCGACGAGGCCGGTGTCGGTGTACTGCGACGCGAACGAGTAGACGGCGTACGCCATCCCGCGCTTCTCGCGAATTTCCTGGAACAGGCGCGACGACGCGGAGCCGCCGAGGATCGAGTCGAGGATCGATGCTGCGAAGCGCCGCCGATCGGAGCGCGGGATACCGGGCGCCCCGACGCACACGTGGTACTGCTCGGTGTCCTTCTTCGCGAAGACGAGGCTCGGCGGCGGCGCCTTCACGAGGTGTCGCCGCATCCGCGGGCCGCCGGCCGGCGGCCGCTGCTGGCTCTGCGCCTTCTGCAGCATTCGCATCAGCTTGTTGTGCTCGACGTTGCCCGCGGCCGCGATCACGACGTTGCCGCCGGCGTACATCTGCCGGTGGTAGGTGGACAAGACGCGCTTCGTCACGCTCGAGATGACGTCGGCTGTGCCGATGACGGGCCGCCCGAGGGCGTGGCGCCCGAAGACTGCCTCCGAGAACAGGTCGTGCACGAGCTCCTGGGGCGTGTCCTCGTACATCGCGATCTCCTCGAGCACGACCTCCCGCTCGGAGTCGAGGTCGGTGAAGGCCGGTGCGAAGACCATGTCCGTCATCACGTTCAGCGCTGTCTGCACGTGCGCGTCCGGGACGCGGGCGTAGACCATCGTGTGTTCGCGGGACGTGGCGGCGTTCAGCTCGCCGCCGAGGCCGTCGAAGATCTCCGCGATCTGCTGCGCGGTGTAGGCGTGGGAGCCCTTGAAGAGCAGGTGCTCGATGAAGTGCGAGACGCCGGCCTTCGCGTCGGTCTCGTCGCGCGAGCCGGCGCCGATCCAGAAGCCGATTGCCACCGAGCGGACGCTCGGGACGCGCTCCGAGATCACTCGCTCGCCGGAGTCGAGCTCGGAGAGGACGTACTTCTGCACCATCGGCCCATTATTGCGAGTGGGCCTCGAGGAGCCGGTCGACCAGCTCGTGGATCTGCCCGAGCGAGAGCTCCGCGGCCGTGTGAGGGTCGACCATCGCGGCGTGGTAGACGTGGTCGCGACTCGCGGTCAGGGCCGCCTCGACCGTCAGCTCCTGGACGTTCACGTTCGTCCGGATCAGGGCGGCGAGCTGCGGCGGCAGCGCTCCGACCGGCTGTGGCGTGATCCCGCCGCGATCGGCGACGCAGGGCACCTCGACGCAGCAGGGCGGGAGGTTGTCGATGAGGCCGTCGTTCATGACGTTGCCGTTGAAGCTGAACGGCTCCCCTGTCTCGAGCGCGTGGATGATCTGCGCGCCGTACTCGTCGCTCCGTTCCGCGGCGAGCCGCTCGGGCACGGGTTGCGCGAGCTGCTCCTCGCAGCGGCGCGGGTACTCGTCGAGCGGGATGTTGAGCTCGTCGATCAGCTCGGGCCGCGTCGACTTGATGAACCACGGCACGTACTCGGCGAGGTGCTCCGACGACTCGGTGCAGAAGTAGCCGAAGTGGCGGAGCACTTCGTAGCGCACTCGATTCCAGTCGGGGCAGTCCGTCTTCGCGCGGAGCTGCGGATACATGTCGCGTCCCTCGTGCGTGAGCTCGAGGTAGAACGCGAGGTGGTTAATTCCCGCGCAGCGGTAGTCGAGCCGGTCCACACCGAGATCCGTGGCGAGGTCGCGAGCCGTGCCCTGAACCGAATGGCAGAGCCCGACCGTCCGAATCGAGCTCTCACGGGCGACGGCCCAGCACAGCATCGCCATTGGGTTGACGTACTGGAGCAGGAGCGCGTCTGGGCACAACTCCTCCATCTCCCGGCAGACGTCGAGCAGGACAGGGATCGTGCGAAGCCCTCGCATGATCCCGCCGATCCCGACCGTGTCGCCGATCGTCTGGCGCAGGCCGAAGCGCTTCGGCACGTCGAAGTCGATCACCGTGGCCGGGCGGTAGCCGCCGACCTGGAACATCGTGAGAACGTAGTCCGCACCGTCGAGCGCCTCGCGGCGGTCGAGGGTCGCGTGCACGTCGATACCGGACGCAGCGGTCATGCGCTCGGTCGCACGCAGCCGGCCGGCGTCGATGTCCATCAACGCGACCGTCAGCCCGTCGGCGAGCTCCGGGAAGGCGACGAGGTCGCTGATCAGCGTGCGCGCGAAGACCGTCGAGCCGGCGCCTATCAGCGTCACCTTCACTAGCGTCCGATCGTATGGCGGCGAGCGTGCGCGCGCCGGGGCGCGTTAACCTGATCGGCGAACACACGGACTACAGCGGCGGCTTGGTGCTGCCGCTCGCGATCGACCTCGGGATCGCGCTGTCGTTCGAGCCGTCCGAGCGCCTCGAGCTGGGCTCGCCGCTCGCGGCGGCGGTCGAGAAGGAGCTGGCCGTGCTCGGCCGTCCCGCGGTCGGGCTGCGCGGCAGCATCGACGCGGATCTCCCGCCGGGCGCGGGGCTCGGCTCGTCGGGCGCCTTCGAGGTCGCGGTCGCCCTGGCGCTGTGCGACGTCGCGGGCTTCGAGCTCGAGCCGCTCGAGATCGCCGTAGCCTGCCGGCGAGCGGAGGAGCGTGCGACCGGTGTTCCAGCCGGGATCCTCGACCAGGCCGCCTCGCTGCTCGGCCGCGCCGGGCACGCGCTGCTGCTCGACTGCGGCACGCTCGACCACCGCTGGGTGTCGTTGCCGGACGAGGTGGCGATCGTGGTGCTCGACTCCGGCGAACGGCGGGCGCTCGAGCACTCCGGCTACGGCGACCGCCGGCGCCAACTGGAAGCCGGCGAGCCGCGGCGCGTCCGGCACGTGGAGACGGAGAACGAGCGTGTGGGCGCGTGCGTGGCAGCGCTCGAACGAGGTGACGTGGCCGCGCTCGGGCCGATCTTCGCCGCGAGCCACGCGAGCCTGCGCGACGACTACGAGGTCTCGACGCCGGCGCTCGACGCGCTGGTCGCAGCTGCGCTGTCAGCCGGCGCGTTCGCCGCGCGGCTGACCGGCGGCGGCTTCGGCGGGTGCGTCGTGGCGCTCGCGGACCTTCAGCAGGCGGAGGTCGTGCGGCAGGTCGGCACGAAGGGCTGGGTCGTGCAGGCGTCCGACGGGGCTATTCGACGCAGAACGGGTTCGACTCCGGGTCGCGCATGAGCATCCACGTGCGGTCGTCCGCGGACCTCGTCTCCGCGATGCTCGCGCCGAGCTGCTGGAGCCGTTCGAGCTCCGCCTCGCGGTCGTCGGTGCGGAAGTCGAGCTGGATCGGATACGACTCCGGCCGCGACTTCTCCCGCCGCTGGAACAGGAAGCGCGGCCGGCTCGTCGGACTTTCGCGCGTGACGTAGAACGACTCGGTCTCGCGGGGATCCATCCCGGCGTCGAGAAGCTCCTGGATGAAGTGCGGGTCGATCGGCTCGTCGGGCCAGCCGAGCGCGCTCGCCCAGAACTTCCCGAGTGGGACCGGGTTGGCGCACGAGAAGGTGACGTTGCCGATGCGGCGCGCCTCGGTCTTCGGCGGCGACTGGATGCAGAAGCCGTTGCCCTCGGGATCGCGCATCACCGTCCACGTCTCGGACAAATCGCCGATCTGGTGCGACTTCGTCTCGACGAGCGTGCCCCCGAGCTCGAGGATCCGCTCTAGGTCCGCCTCGCGGTCCGGGACGCTGACATCGAGGTGGATCGGGAGCTCGATCGTCGGCGACTTCTCGCGCCTGTCGAAGAAGAGCTCCGGCCCGTCGCCGCGCCCGACGTACGAGCTCCCCTCCGGAACGGCGGAGTAGCCGTCGAGCAGCTCGGCCCAGAACTCCGCGACCCGCTGCGGTTCCGCGCACGCGAAGGTGATGTAGCTGAGGCGGAGCACGACCGAATCCTTACAGCCAAACCTGTCAGGTCATGACAGGTTCACGGAAGCCGCGCCCGCGCACTCCCCCTCCCAGGGTGGGGCAGAAGCCCGCCACCCTCGGAGCCGACGCTACCGCCGGAACACGCGCCGGACACCGACGGCTGTGCGCCAACTCTGCGCCGAAACGACGAAGGGCGGCCCGAGCCGCCCTTCGCGCGTCTGCTTGTCGCTGGAGGCTAGCGCTCGCGGTCGCCGCCGCGGCCTCGGCCGCCACGGCCGCCACGCCGCTCGCGGTCACCGCGCGGACGCTCCTCCGTCCGCTCGCGCGGCGGCGCGTTCTTCGCCCGCTCGATCAGCTCCTCCGGCGACACGGTGTTGCCGTTCTCGTGCTTCTGGATCAGCTTGAGACCGATCCGGCCGCGCGCCTTGTCGACCTCCTGCACGACGACGTCGAGGGTGTCGCCCCGCTGGATCACGTCCTCGATGTGGCCCACCCGACCGGGGCCGACATTCGACACGTGGAGCAGGCCGTCCGTCCCCTTTTTCAGCTCCACGAACGCGCCGAACTGCGTCGTCTTCACGACCTTCGCGTTATGGAACTCGTCACCGACCTCCGGCTCCTTCGTCAGCGACTCGATCGCCGAGATCGCTTCGCTCGCCTTGTTGCCGTCGGTGGCGTAGATGAGGATCGTGCCGTCCTCCTCGATGTCGATCTGGACCTCGTGGTCGGCCTCGAGCGCGCGAATCGTCTCGCCGCCCTTGCCGATCACCATGCCGATCTTCTCGGGGTCGATCTTGACCGTGGAGATACGCGGCGCGTTCACGTTCAGCTCGCTGCGGACCTCGGGGATCGCCTCGAGCATCTTCTCGAGGATGACCGCCCGCGCCTGCTTCGCCTGAGCGAGCGCGTCGGACAGGATCTCGCGCGTGACGCCGGTGATCTTGATGTCCATCTGCAGGGCGGTGATGCCGGCGTCCGTGCCGGCGACCTTGAAGTCCATGTCACCGAGATGGTCCTCGGCGCCCTGGATGTCCGTGAGGATGACGTAGTCGTCGCCCTCCTTGACGAGGCCCATCGCGATACCGGAGACCGGCTTCTTGATCGGCACACCGGCGTCCATCAGCGCGAGCGTCGAGCCGCAGACCGAGCCCATCGACGACGAGCCGTTCGACTCGAGCGTCTCGGAGACGATCCGAATCGTGTACGGAAACTCGTCCGCCGGCGGGATCACAGCCTCCAGCGCACGTTGCGCAAGCGCACCGTGGCCGATGTCGCGGCGCTTCGGGCCGCGCATCATGCCCGTCTCCCCGACCGAGTAAGGCGGGAAGTTGTAGTGGTGCATATAGCGCCGGTCGGTCTCGAGGGAGAGGTCGTCGATGCGCTGCCCCTCCTTCGCGGTGCCGAGCGTGAGCAGCGACATGATCTGCGTCTGCCCGCGCGTGAACAGCCCTGAGCCGTGCGTGCGCGGCGAGACGCCGACCTCACACTCGATCGGGCGGATCTCCTCCGGGCTACGACCGTCGGGGCGGTTCTTCTCGACGGCGATCTTGCGCCGCACGAGCTCCTTGTAGATCGCCTCGGCCGCACGCTTGACGTACGTCTTCGTCAGCGAGTCCTTCGTGGTCGCCCCCTCGCCCTCACCGACGGACGGGCCGACCGGGAACGGCAGCTCGACGGTGTCGATGATCCGGTCGAACAGGAGCTGGCGCTTCGCCGACTTAAGCTCCTTCGAGTCCTGCTCCGCGTCGGTGAGCGTGCGTAGGTCGGCCTCGAACTGCTCGCGGACCGGTTGCACCGCCGACTCGAGCCGGATCCGCTCGAGCACCGTCGCGAGGCTCATCTTGCGCTGCGTCTGACGGAGAACGTCGTCCTCGGTCGAATCCATGCTGAGCTCCGGCAGCGTCTCCTCGATCACCGCGTCGGCTGCGCGCAGGCCCTCGCTCTGGATGCGCCGGCGAATCTCGTCGCCGTGCTCCCGCTCGATCTCCTCCGTGACGGAGTCGTCGAGCCACTTCGCCTTGCCGACCTCCCGCTGCAGGTCGAGCTGTGCCTCGCACAGCTTCCTGATCTCGGCATGCGCGAGGTCGAGCGCCTCGAGCAGCTTGTCCTCCGGCACCTCGTTCGCGCCGGCCTCGACCATCGTCAGCGCCTCCTGCGAGCCGACGACAATCAGGTCGAGCTCTGTCTGCTCCTCCACCTCGGGCAGCGTCGGGTTGATGACGAGCTCGCCGTCGACCATGCCGACGCGCACGGCACCGACCGGCCCGAGGAAGGGCAGCGGTGAGATCATCAGGGCTGCCGACGCCCCGTTGATGCAAAGGATGTCGTGCGCCGTGATCAGATCGGCGCTCAGCACCGTGCAGATCACTTGCGTCTCGTTCTTGTAGCCCTTCGGCCACAACGGCCGAATCGGCCGGTCGATCATGCGCGCGGTGAGGATGGCGCGCTCGGTCGGCCGCCCCTCTCGCTTGAAGAAGCCGCCCGGGATCTTGCCCGCGGCGTACATCCGCTCCTCGACGTCGACGGTGAGTGGGAAGAAGTCCGCTCCCTCGCGCGGCTCCATCCGACCCTGCGCCGTCGCCAGCACCATCGTGTCGCCCGACCGGACGACGACAGCGCCGTCAGCTTGCTTCGCGAGCTTGCCCGACTCGAAGCTGAGCTCGCGCCCGCCGATCGTCACGCTGACGTCGGCCCGGCGCTCAGTGGCAATCGCCATATGTCTGTTCCTCCACTCTGCTTAGCGAGAGTGGGGACTCGAGTCAGCGTCGCAAACGGCGCTCGCTCGAATCTCCACCCTCTCGTGACTACGGAGCTACCTGCGCAGCCCCAGTTCCTTGATCAATGCTCGATATCCCTCCAGGTCGTGCTTCTGGAGATAGTTGAGGAAACGGCGGCGCCGGCCGACGAGCTTGAGCAGCCCGCGTCGCGAGTAGTGGTC
>Ga0066903_100001935_pt1 | contig 15699 bp, 13 predicted proteins | sample PanSoiMetaGPlot1_FD_67491 | JGI IMG/M metagenome (GOLD analysis project Ga0066903, IMG submission 67491) | Tropical forest soil microbial communities from Panama analyzed to predict greenhouse gas emissions - Panama Soil - Plot 1 (version 2) | ecosystem: Environmental > Terrestrial > Soil >... | reverse complement strand
GGGGTGACCGGCGAGAGAATCCGCGACGCGAACTCGTGAGGAGGTGGCAGCTGATTCGGAAACAGCAGGTCCGCGAAGAACCACTCCCCCGCCATCGTGTCCGACGCGACTTCGTGGCAGAGGTGTCCGTAGAGCTCCTGGCCGATCATGGCGGCGAAGTCGAGGTTCAGGTACTGGACGCTGGCGGAGCACACCTTGCTCACTTCGGCCTTGAGCAGGCTCACGCCGATTGAAGGTCGTGCGATGTCCGCAAAAGGGACAACCGCAAACACCACGCGCATGGATGTCTTCGCCCGCGTCCAGTGCCGCCGCGGAACGTTGGCTAGCCGCCGAAGCCGCCGAAGCCGCCGCCGAACGCGCCGCCGCTGCCGGCGCAGTTGCACGGACCGCACGTGCACTCGTAGCACGGCCCGCACGGACAGATGCACGCATAGCGGATGATGCACACGCGGCATACGGTGGTGATCCCTCGAGAGATGGGGATCTGTTGTGCGGCCGCCTGACCGCCGCCGGCCATGCCGAGCGCGGTCGCGACCTTCTGGTAGGTCTTCATGTCTTCTTCGGAGATGTGCAGCTGTGCGAGCTTGTCTTCGATCTCGGCAAGCCTCATCTCGATCGTCTTCTCCTTCTCAGACTTTGGCTCCGCCATTCGCGCCCTCCTGCGTTGATAAGGAGCGGCCAGCATAACTATCGATGCGACACGAGATCAAAAAGATTCCCGGTAAATTGTTGCAGTCGAGCTGGCTGAGTCTCGTGTGCGTACTATCGCGCAACGTTTTCAATCGCTGTGAAGGAGACGCGGTTGATTGCTCGTACGCTAGACGGTTTCGGTGCGCTCGCGATGTACGCCGCACGCGACGCGCCGCGCACGTCGCCGGCTATCGCGACGACGCCGCCGGCGAGCCTGACTTGAACAGCGAGAGATCGATCGCCTCGCCCATCGCCTTGTAACCGGCGTCGCCCGGATGCAGGTAGTCGCACGAGTCGTAGGCCGCGAGGAACTTCTTCGGATCGGCCGGATCGCGCGTCGCCTTGTCGAAATCGATGACGCCGTCGTAGGCACGGCTCGTCCGGATCCACTCGTTCAGCGCCTGACGCTTCTTCTCGCCGACCTCGGTGTAGTACGCGGCGCCCCAGAACGGCGTCAGCGTCGCGCCGATGATCCTGAGCCCACGTGCATGCGATTGTTCGATGAGCTGCGTGTGGGCGGCGATCAGATCCGCCGCGCTCGGCGTCGGGTTCTGCCTGGCGTTGCCGATGTCGTTGATGCCTTCCAGGACAATCACGTGTGTCACTCCTGGCAGCGACAGCACGTGGCGCTCGAACCGCGCCAGCGCGTTGATGCCTGCGCCGACTGCACGCATGTCGACACCCGCGGGCACCGGCGTCTCTGCCAGCATACGATTGCCGCCGATGCCGGCATTCAGCACGCCCATCTTGATCCCTTGCGACTGGAGCCGTCTGGCCAGGTAATCGGGCCAGCGGCTGTTGGCGTCGGTCGTCGAGCGCGAGCCATCGGTTATCGAATCACCGAACGCAACGATGGCGCCAGTCGCATCCGGAGCGACGACGTCGACCCGCGAGAGCAGAAACCAGCTCTGCGTCCTCGCGACTTCCGGCATCGTCGTCTTGCCGACGTGATTGCCGGTGTCCGAGATGTAGCTGGTCTGCAGCGCGCCGGCATGCATGGTGAGCGTGGCCGGCGTGTTCGTCGTTCCCGGCAGATACAGGTCAATCGCAAGGTCCGATTGTGGCGGAACTGCGAGCGCAACCGGATCGCTGTAGATCACTGCGTTCGCGGGAATCGTCATCGTCGGCTGACCGCTGAAAGTGAGCGGCCGGCCCGATCCCGCCTGGATGGTTCCCTGGTTGTCGCGAAGCGCGAGATGCGCAGCGCCGATCGTGACCGGTGCAGTGCCGTACGCATTGCTGAGGACGACGCGCGCCTTCGATCCGGCGATGCTGACGTGGACGATCTGACGCAGCGTCTGATTGGTGAAGTGGATGTACGGCGCAGGCGTGAAGGCCGCACCGGCGGGCGGCGCGGGAGGCGCCGGCGGTGCAGGACACCGCGTGTTTGCCATGAAGGGCGCAGGCCCAGGCACCGGCGGCGCGGGTGTCTGCGGGCGCCCGACTTCCGCGGTCGCCCACGTACCCACCCAGCGATCGGCCGATCCGCCCTGGGCGAGTGCCTCATGTTCGATCGAGATCAGCGCGCAGGCGAGACCAAGCAGGCACGCCGCCCATCTGGTCATCTGGTTATTTGGTTGTCTGGTCATCTGGTTTCTCGTTTCTGGTTTCTGGCTATCTGATCGCGCGCGATTCTAGCCGCGACCTCGGGAATATGCACGCGTCTCGGGACCTGCCGCCGCAGAGCGTTCACGATCGCCGCGATAGCGGAGCGAAATCGGGATCGCGAGGCGACGCGATCATTTGAAGCACAACCGTTCGACCGAGCGTGGACGATTCGATGGCCGCCCCGGTGTCGTGCAGATTTCACGAAGTGCTGAAAATGGCCGCGCTAGAATGGCTGTGATGTGAGGAGTACGACCATGGCCCACGGCACCTCGTCCCCACGGATCACACTTGCCGCGCTGCTCGCATGCGCGGCGATCGCAGATATCGGCGCGCAAACCGTCATCAAGCCGCCCAAGAACAAATACACGCCGCAGCAGGACGTCGAGCTCGGCCGCGAGGCCGCGGACGAAGTGCGCAAGACCTATCCGATCATCAAGGACGAGAAAATCGCCACGTACCTGTCGGGCATCGGCGATCGGCTCGTCGCCGCTGCGCCGCCAGAGCTCAACAACCCCGTCTACCAATATTCGTTCACGCCGGTGAACCTGAAGGAGATCAACGCGTTTGCCCTGCCGGGCGGTCCGATGTTCGTGCATCGCGGCATGTTCGACGCCGCGGCGCAGGAGGGCGAGGTGGCCGGTGTGATGGCCCACGAGCTGTCGCACGTCCTGCTTCGGCACGGCACCGCGAACGCGTCGAAAGCGCAGAATCCCTGGCTGCAGCTCGGGCAGATCGCGGGCGCCGTGGGCGGCGCGATGGTGGGGGGCCAGATGGGATCCGCGATCGCGCAAGGCAGCCAGTTCGGGCTGGGCACCCTGCTCCTCCGGTACAGCCGCGACTTCGAAAAGCAGGCGGACCTCCTGGGTGCGCAGATCATGGCGCGCGCGGGTTACGACCCGCGCCAGCTCGCACATATGTTCGAGACGATCGAGAAGGAATCGAGCAGCGGCGACCGCGCCCCGCAGTGGATGAGCAGCCATCCGGATCCCGGCAACCGCACGGAGTACATCAACAAAGAGGCGGAGTCGCTGACGATTGCGAGCGCCGTCGACACGAGCCAGTTCCAGGCAATCAAGACCGAGTTCGCGTCGCTGCCGCCGGCAAAGTCGACGGCCGATCTGGCAAGAGCGGGCAAGGGCGGGGGCGGTGGAACGACGAAAGCGCTGGAGGGAGGCGGCGACACTGCGGGCCTGAACGAAATCGGCCAGCCGGTGCCACGGCCGACCTCCAGTCAATATCGTGAGCTCAGGGGCGGCGGCGTGTTCGTCGCGGCCGTTCCCGCCGACTGGAAAGCGGTCCAGTCCAAGAGCGCGATCAAGGTCGTTCCGCAGAACGGCTACGGGCAGCAAAACGGGCAGACGGTGTTCAGCCATGGCATCGAGTTCGGCGTCGCCAACGCCAACTCGCGCGATCTGCGTGAGGCCACGAACACGTGGCTGAACGCCGTCGCGCAGGGCAATCACAACCTGCGCCTCGCCGGCTCGCAACAGGTGGTCCGCATCTCACAACGATCTGCGATCGCGACGCCGCTCGTGAACCCGTCGCCACTCGGGGGGCAGGAGCGGATTGCGGTCTACACGACGTTTCTGACCGATGGCAGCCTGTTCTACTACCTGACCGTTGCGCCGGAGGCTGACGCCGACGCGTTTCAGGAGACGTTCCGCCGAATCGGAGAATCCATCCGGCTGACCGACGTGCGCTGAGCGGCTACGAACCGCTTCGGGTACGTCTCGTGCTTCCTTTGGGTCGCGAACGCACGAAGACAACCTTTCCCTAAGGATTTCGCGCGTGCGAGCGCGTTCCTCTCGACAAGCCCACGACATGTCGTGGCGGTCTTGGTGCGTCGCTCGTTGAGGACGATTGACAAGGAGGCTGCGATGGCATGGCATAGTCGATTCGGATTCGTGTTCGTTACGCTCTTCGCAATGTCGCTCGTCATCGGTGTGACGGGACGCGCCGACGCGCAGGGGGCGAACGCGGCGGCGAAAGCGGCAAAGGCCAGCCCCGAGCTCGTCGGCATCCTCTCGAAGGAGCTCGGATCGACGTCGGAGCAGGCGGCGGGAGCGGCTGGAGCGCTCTTCGGCGTGGCAAAATCGCAGCTGAAGCCCGCCGACTTCTCGGAAGTCGCCAAGGCCGTCCCCGGAATGGCGGCACTGCTCGGCGCGGCGCCCGCGCTCGGCGGCGCGGCTGGCACTTCCGGTGCGCTGGCCCAGCTCGCAGAGTCGGCCGGCGGCCTCGCGGCCGCGACGTCCGCGTTTCAAAAGCTCGGTCTCAAACCCGAATTGGTTGCGAAAGCCATCCCGGTCCTGACCCAGTTCGTGACGAAGTCCGGCGGAGCGAACGTCGGCAACCTGCTCGCCAGCGTGCTCAAGTGAGCGTCGCCGTCGAGCGACACACGTAGCGACGGCGTCATTCCAGACGGAGGATGGCCATGGATTGGAACGCGCTGCTTCAGAGCACGAGCGCGACGCTGACGACGGTCGGCTGGAGAGTGGTCGGCGCCGCCGCGCTCTTCATCATCGGACGCAAGCTGATCTCGTTCGCGCTCGGGCTGCTCGGGCAGGCAGCCATCAAAAACAAATTCGACGCGACGCTCACGCGCTACTTGCAGACAGCGCTGAGCATTCTCCTGAACGTCGCGTTGATCGTGGCCATCCTCGGCTACTTCGGCGTCGAAACCACGACGTTTGCCGCGCTGATTGCCGCTGGCGGCGTAGCGATCGGCGTGGCGTGGGGCGGCCTGCTCGCCAACTTCGCGGCCGGCGCCTTTCTGGTGTTTCTCCGGCCGTTCAAGGTTGGCGACTTCGTGACCGCCGGCAACGTCACCGGCACCGTGGAGGCCATCGGCCTGTTCGGCACCGTCATCAACACGCCAGACAACGTGCACACAATCGTCGGGAACAACAAGATCTTCACAGAGACCATCCAGAACTTCTCGGTGAACCCGTACCGGCGGGTCGATCTCACGCTGACGATCAGCAATGCGGTCGATCACCGCGACGTCATCCGCCTGATCAGCCAGCGTCTGTCGTCGATTCCAAATGTGCTCGCATCACCGGCGCCGACCGTCGATCTCCTGCAATTCACTATGGCGGGACCGGTCATCTGCGTGCGTCCCTTCTGCAGCAACGAGCACTACTGGCAGGTGTACTTCGACACCAACCGGCTGGTCCGCGAGACGCTCATGGACGCCGGGTTCCTGGTGGCGCCGTCGTCCTACGAAGTGAGCAGCATGGTGGCCGCGCGGGTCGACGCCCCGCAACGATGAGGCCGGCACCCTGGCACGCCTCGTGACTGTTGATCGCCGGCCGCGCGCCGCCGCCTGAACGCGAGCGCCGGAACTCCCTCGTGTGAAAGACCTTGGCCGGCGCGGTGCGCCGGGACGGAGGCCGTCGTGCGTGGGCGCCTCCGAAGGTCCGGAGTTTCTACGTCCAGACCCGCCGGCACGAAGGAGATCGCACGATGCGCATCCGGATCCTGACGCTGCTGTTCGCCGTCCTTGCCGCGCCGGCCCACGCCCAGAAGCCGGCCGCGGTGCCGGATGCGCTCGACCGCATGAACCAGGCGATCGACGCGCTCACGCGAAGAGTCTGGCCGAGCGTCGTCCAGATTCTGGTGACGAGCTATGGCGCCCGCGAAGAAAGCGGCCGCGGCGAGACCACGGCCATAGTCGGCCGTCAGCGATCGATCGGATCGGGGTTCGTGATCGATCCTGACGGCTACATCATGACGAACGCGCACGTCGTCAACGGCGCGCAGCGCGTGCAGGTCATCCTGCCGCCGACCAACGCCGACGGCTCGCTGGCGACGGCCTTGTCGCCGAAAACCAACATCCTCCAGGCGCGCATCGTCGGCTTCACGACCGAACTCGATCTCGCGCTGCTGAAAGTGGACGGCGTGAAGCTGCCGGCGCTGCCTCTCGCCACGTACAGCCAGGTGCGCCAGGGCGAAACCGTTTTCGCGTTCGGCAGCCCAGACGGCCTCCGCAACACCCTCACGCACGGCCTCGTCTCTGCCGTCGCGCGGCAGATCGATCCCGACTCGCCGCAGATCTACGTCCAGACCGACGCGCCCATCAATCCGGGCAACTCGGGCGGGCCGCTCGTCAACGTGCGCGGCGAGGTGGTCGGCGTCAACACGTTCATTCTGTCGCAGTCAGGAGGGAGCGACGGGCTGGGCTTTGCGATTCCGTCGGCGACCGTCAGGACCGTATTCCGCCAGATGAAACAGTTCGGGCAGCTTCGCAAGCAGGAGATCGGCATCGGGATGCAGACGATTACGCCGGCAATGGCCGCCAGCCTCGGCCTCGCTCGCGATCACGGCGTCATCGTGTCGGACGTCTGGCCGAAAGGGCCGGCGGAGGCCGCCGGCCTGAAGATCGGCGACATTCTGCTGTTCGTCGACGGCCAGCCGGTCGACAACCTGCCGACCGTCACCTACTTCTTCCGGCTTCGCGATTCCACCGAGCAGGTGCAGGTCGTGGTGCTCCGCGGCGGGTCGGAGCAGACGATCCGCGTCGCGGCGGTCGAGGACAAAAACGAGCTGGATACGGTGTCGACGATGGCGGATCCGCAGGAGAATCTCGTGCCGGAGCTCGGCATCCTCGGCGTGGAGATCGACGCCCGCATTGCGGAGATGGCGAAGGGCCTGCGCGATCCATACGGCGTCATCGTCGTCGCACGCGCGGCGGGCTCCGGCGGCGAGGTGCCGCTTCAGCCGAGAGACGTCATCCGCAACGTGAACGGCCGGCCTGCGTTCACGCTGCCCGCGCTGAAGGATCTGGTACGGGCGCTGAAGCCTGGCTCCCCCGTCACGCTGCAGATTCAGCGCGAGGGAAAACTGATGTATCTCTCCTTCACGATGGATTGACCTCAGCCTTTCGGCTTCGGCGCGCGGCTCTGCTTGAGATAGTGCGGGCTGTACTCCATGCCGTAGGGCGTGCTGACCTTCGACGCGGCCTTCTGCCGTGAGAACTCGGCTGCCGACTGCTTGATCGCCTCGAGCTCGGCCTCCGAGCAGTCGCGGAACGTAATCTCCTCGCGCGGCACGAACACCACCTGACCGATCGGCATGCTGTGCGATCCCGAGATTCCCTCGCCCGGCTCGAGCACATAGCGGAACTCGGTTTCGTGCGCGTACCAATCGGTCTCGACGCGGACGACGAGCATCGGCGCCACCGGCCGATCGATCATGTTGAAGATCGGTGTGTAGACCGTGTCCCAGCCCGGCGGCGTCTGGAAGTTCGTCGCCCCGCGCAGCGACAACGCGCCCGGCGGCGTGCCCATGTCTTCCGGCACGATGAACGTCCGCGCCGCCAGCAGCGCATCATCGCGACTCATCGTCGGGTTCGGGGTCGCGAACGCCACGTCCTCCTTGATCATGCCGAGGCTTCCAACCGGCATGACGATCGTCACTGAGAAGATCGGGTCCCATCGGCCGTTCGGGGAGCGGAGGAAATAGCCGAAGTGATAGCGGCCGTCGCCCTGAAATTCGACGTGGTACGACTCGTTCGGCTCGAGCGGCGGGTAAACGAGAAACCCGACGGCGCTGCCGGCCTCCAGCACGGGACAATGGCGCGCGTGCTGCGTCAGCGTCGGGCGATGGCTTTCGCGCCGCGGCCTCATGCCGACGCCGGGGCGCCGCGAGTTGGGAAAGAGCCGAACCTCCACGTGGAAGGATTCTAGATCGACAGCGGCGCGTCCGCTCCGGCCACCGCCCGGCGCAGCGCCGCACGCGCGAGCAGCCGCGTGGAATCGAGCGTCGGCAGCGGTGAGTTGCCGTCGTTCATCAGCAGCGGAATCTCGGTGCAGCCGAGGACAACTGCGTCGCAGCCTTCAGCCTGCATCCGCCGCATCACGTGCTGGAAGCGCGCGACCGCGTCCGGCTTGAAGATTCCGTAGACGAGCTCATCGAAGATGATGCGATTGATCTCGTCGCGATCGCCGGGCGACGGCCGCACGCACTCGAGGCCGCGCGCCGCAAGCTTCCCCGGATAGACGTCGCTGTCCACGAGGTAGCGCGTGCCGGTGAGGCCGAGGCGCTTGAACCCGCGCTCCACGGCGTTGGCGGCGACAGTCTCGGCGATGTGGATCCACGGCCGCGGCGACTGCCGCTCGATGAAGGGCAGCGCCTGGTGAATCGTATTGTCGGGGCAGATGAGAAAGTCGGCGCCGATCGACGCGAGCTTCCGCGCCGACGACAGCATCAGCTCGCCGACCTCGGGCCAGTCGCCGCGGTAGATGCTCGCCATGTAATCCGCGAGCGGATGGTTGTGCATCGACACTTCGGGATGGCCGTGCGCGCCGAGGAGCGCCGCGCCGTCGACGCAGATCGTCCGGTAGCACAGCGCCGCTCCCTCGGCCGAGCAGGCGACGATGCCAATGTGTTGAGACACTGTAATTAAGAATTTGGAATTTGGAATTTGGAATTCGTTGTCACACTGGGACGCTTTCAAGCGTATCACCGGTGGACCCATCCTGTGGTTTCGGAAGGTGACGTCGCGCCGTGACTGTGTTCGACAAACAGCGTGACAGCGTGCAACGAATTCCAGATTCCTAATTCTTAATTCTTAATTCTTAATTCCTGAGCCGAAGGTCGAATCCGATGCCGTTGGCGCGGATCTGATAACCGCGGAACGTGCTGGCCCGCGCCACCTCGTCCAGCGCGTCGCGGGTGTAGGCGGCTCTCAGCAGGCCGAACCGGAAGATGAAGCGCGTCAGCACTTCGTTGAACGTCGAAAGGTTCATCTTCCGCACTTCAGCCTCGATGTCCTCCACCGATGCGTCCTTTCGCAGATCCTGGATCAACGCCTCGCCGCCGGGCTTCAGCACGCGACGCATCTCGTTCAGCGCGCCGACCGGGTTGGTGAAGTTCTTGAAGGCCGCGGTGCAGACGACGAAGTCGAATTGCGCGTCTCCGAACGGCAGCGCCGCGGCGTCGCCGTGCCGGACGTCGATGGCCACGCCGGCGCGGCAGGCGTTCTCGCCGACGATGCGAACGAACGACTGGCTGATGTCGACGGCCGACACGGCGTAGCCGCGTCTGGCGAGCTCGATGCCGAGGAAGCCCGGACCGGGCGCGACCTCGAGGATGCGGCCGCCCGCCGGCGCGAGCGCCGCGACCGTCCGCGCGCTCTCGGTGAAGCGCGTGAGATCGCGGGATACGTTCCTGGTGTACCAGGCGGCAATCGGGCCCTCCATCGGCAGGCCCTTGTAGGCGCGGGCGGGAGCGGCGGCGGCGGTCACGGCACTTGCGAACATTGGTCACCTCCAGCTAACGATGTTAGCCTAGCGCGAACGCTGTTGGCCCGTCAAGCGCGCGCCTGCTACGATGCTGAGGTCGTGAGCATCGTCCCGTATCGCAAGGCGGATCGCCGAACGCGCCGGCCGCTCGACCAGGAGCAGATCGTCGCCGCGGCGCTCGCCCTGCTGGACGACGTCGGCCTCGATCAGCTGACCATGCGCCGGCTGGCGGAGCGCCTCGGCGTGAAGGCGGCCTCGCTCTACAAGCACGTCCGCAGCAAGGAGGAGCTCCTCGCCCTCCTTGGCGACGAGATCAGCGGCGCGATCCCGTTCGCCGACGCGTCGGGCGGCTGGCGCGACCAGCTGACCGAGATCGCCTGGAACGTCCGGCGCGGGCTGCTCGCGCACCGCGACGCCGCGCGCGTGGTCGCCGCCACCGCGCCGTTCGGCCCGCGGCGGCTGCGCCACATCGAGGTGCTGCTGCGCGTCCTCCGCGATGCCGGGCTCGGCCCGCGCGACGCCGCGCGCGCCGCCTACCACTGCAACAATTTCGTGACCGAGTTCGTCGCCGACGAAGCGCGCTTCGCCGCGTTCGCCGGCACGGAAGGCGCCGGGCGTCGCAAGCTGTTCGCGGAGGCGCGGCGCCACTTCAAGTCGCTGCCGCGCCAGGAGTACCCGACGATCGTCGAACTCGCCGACGATCTCACCGAGAACGATCCCGACGCGCTGTTCCAGTTCGGCATCGAGCTCTGGCTGCGCGGGATCGCTGCGCTTGCCGCGCGGCCGCGGCCGAGGCGCGGAATCAAGAATTAGCCCTACAACCGCCGAGAACGCCGAGGTCGCGGAGACCTTGTTGTACTCGAGTGGGCCCACGCTCTGCGGCCTCTGCAGTTGCTGGCCGTTATCGGGGCGCGACAGTGTCACAGCGTGCGGCGAATTCCTAATTCTTAATTCTTAATTCCAAATTCTTAATTTAATTGCGTGTTTTTTACTCACTCCGCAGCGCTTGCGTCACATCGACCCTCGAGGCGCGCGCGGCGGGCGTCACCGACGCGAGTACCGCGGCCGCCACGAGGACGACCGCCGACGCGGCGAGCGGCACCAGCCCCGGCATGCTGACGTCCGCGATATAGCGGCTGACAATGGCGGTCAGGGCGACACCGCCGGCGACGCCCGCGGCGATGCCGCTCACGCCGATCGCGGCGCCCTCGCCGAGCACGCGCGTCAGCAGGTGCGCCGGCGTCGACCCCACCGCGAGGCGAATGCCGAACTCGCGCGTCCGCGCGCTGACTGAGAACGCCAGCACGCCGGCGACGCCGACGATCGCGATCGTCAGCGCGACCAGCGCGAACCCGCTGAACACCATTGCGTTCAACCGGTTCGGCGACAGCACCTCGGCCCGGACGTCGTCGAGCGTCGCTGCCTGCTCCACCGGCTGCTCGGCCGACAGGTCGCGAATGATACGAGTGATCGCCGGCACCATCGGATACGGATCGGTGCTCGTGTGCACGAACAGGCGCCCGCCGCCGATCTCCTGCTCGAACGGGTGGTAGACCGTCATCGCCGCGCCCGGCACGACGTTCTCGTCGTCCAGATCGGCGACGACGCCGACGATGCGGCGCGGCGTCGTGGCGACGTCGATGAACTTCATCACCGGGTCGGTCCACCACAGGTGCCGGTTCACGGCGTCGCCGTTCGGGAACAGCCGCTGCGCGAGGCTCTGACTGACGACGACGACTTTCTCCGCCTCGCGGCGATCGGCGTCGGTGAAGTCGCGGCCGGCGATCACCGGCACGCCGAGCGCGGCGAAAAACCCCGGCGACACGGTTCTGAATCGCGCGCGCGGATCTTCCTCGCCGTTTGCCTTCGCGTAGCCCTCGGCGAGGAACTGCGCGGCGAAGAAACCGCCGTCGCGCCACGGGACAATGGTGCCGATCGCCACACGCTCCACGCCGGGCAGCTCGCCGACGCGGCGCAGGACATTCTGGTAGAACGCCGCGATCTCGCTGGGCTTGCGCGTGTACGACACGAGCGGGACGTTCACGGCGAGCACGTTGTGCGTGTTGAAGCTCATGCGCGTCCGCTGCAGCGCGAACAGCGTCGTCAGCAGCATCCCGGCCCCGGCGAGCAGCACGAACGACGCGCCGATTTGAGTGACCGCGAACAGCCGCAGGCGGCGGCTGGTGCCCGACGTGACGCGCACGCTGCCGTTCGACAACCCGAATCCGTGCGTGGCGTCAGCCGAGGGCAGCCGCGGCACGAACGCCAGCAGCACGGCGGCCGCGATGGCCAGCCCGGCGCCCACCCAGAGCAGCGTTGCATCCACCGTGACGTCGAGCGCCCGGACCGAGAAGCGCGCCGCGTAGCGCGACAGCACGGCGACCATCGGCCGCGCGATCAGCACGGCGAGGATCGCGCCGGCGCCGCACAGCACGAGGCTCTCGGCGAGCAGGGTGCGACGAAGCGCGCCGCCGGTGGCGCCGAGAGCCGCCCGCACCGCAAGCTCCCCCTCGCGCCGGACCGAGCGCGCCAGGATGAGATTCGCCACGTTCGAACAGGCGACGATGAACACGAGGCCCGACGCGGCCAGCAACACGAGCAGCACCGTGCGCGCCGGCGCGATGATCTCGTCGCGGAGCCGCACCGCGTCGATGCGGAAATCGGCCTCCCGCGAGTACGACTCCGGGTGTTCGTGGACCATCGAGGCGTGCGCGGTGCGCAATTCCGCGCGGGCGGTGTCTAAGTCCGTACCGGGCCCGAGCCGCCCGAAGAGGTCGGTCATCCTGTGAACGCGCCCCTCGACCATCGTCGCGTCCAGGTGATGCGGGCTGGTGACGACGTTCGCGATGATTTCCGTCGCCGTTGGATACGGCACGGACGGCTCGAGGATTCCGACGATCGTGGCCGAGCGATCGCCCAGACGAATCGTCTTGCCGAGCACGCCGGGATCGCTCTGCAGGCCCGTCGTCCAGAAACGGTACGTGAGCACGGCGGCGCCCGCCGCCTGCGGCCCGTCATCGGATGGACCGAGAAGGCGGCCTTTGACGGCGCGCAGGCCCATGACGTCGAAGTAGGAGCCGCCGACCACGCCGGCTTTCACCACCCGCGGCTCGCCGAGCCCGACCATGGTGAAGTCGATGGTCGAGAAGTCGCCAAACGCCGTCAAACTCTTGACGCGCGCCTGCAGGTCGCGAAGCTCGGGCACGGAAAACTTCGCGTTGTCGATGTGAATGCCGAGGGCGGTCTGCCGGATGTAAATGAGCCGGTCCTGGTCGCGGTTGACCAGCGGCCGCAACAGCACGCCGCGGACCACGCTGAAAATCGCGGAGTTGGCGCCTATGCCGAGCGCGAGCGTGACGACCACGGTGATCGCGAGGCCCTTCACGCGGGCGAGCGACCGAATAGCGTAGCGAAGATCGGTGATGAAGCTCATGGCAGTTTGTCGTTTGGGGCCGGCCGAGATCGACAACCGGCGGATCCGCCGTTACGATAAACGAAACGGGCCGGAAACGTGACGCAACTCGATTCCGCGATTCTCAACGCCGCTGAACGAGCTTGTCAGAAGTTCCAGGTGCTGACGGGCCGGACAAACGTCTGGCTTGCCGTTCAGCTGACCAACCTCAGCATCGTCCTCTATTTCATCTGGGCCGCGGTCGTGTTTGCGCACACCGAGCTCTGGCTTCGCGTCTCCGTGGGCCTGTTCTGCGCCGCCCTCCTGTATACACTTACTCAGACCATCTTCAAGGTGTCGATCGAGGAATCAGAGGCGAACGCCTACCGGCGCGTGGCCAGGGGCCTCCGTAATCCCCGCAGAATCAGGGACGCTCAACTGCGCATGTCGTTCGTGACGCTCTCCGTATTCATGTCGTCGCTGGCCGGCTTCCTCTATGTGACGCTGCACCAGCACGTTGCGCTGTTGTCCTACTCCCTCATCGTGCTGACGACGTTGCTCCTCTACCTGCTCGCGTGCGACCCGCTCCCGCCGTGCGCCGGCAAGGTGAAGGCCTGGCTCTCCGCCTTTCAGCCCGCTCCGTCTGGCCAGCTCTCTCCTTCAGTGCCCGATCAGGAGCAGTCCAGCTGACAGGAGCGCAAGCAGCCACAGCGTGACGCTGACCTCGCGCGCGCGACCGGACACGAGGTACAGCAGCGCGTGCAGGAGGAATCCCCACAAGATGCCCTGCGTGATCGAGAGCGTCAGCGGGATCAGTACGACGGTGACGAACGCGGGCAGCGCATCCTCGACCGAGTGGAAATCGATCTGCGCCGTCGACTGGAACATCGAGACGCCGACGAGGAGCAGCACGGCGGCCGTCGCGTAACCCGGGACCGCCGCGGCCAGCGGCGCGAGAAACAGGCAGGGCACGAAGCACAGCGCGGTTACCACCGAGGCGATACCGGTGCGTGCGCCCATGCGGATGCCGGCAATGCTCTCGACATAAGCGGTGCCGGGCGACGTTCCCGCAAGGCCGGAGCCAAGGGTAGCGAGCGCGTCGACGATCAGGCCGCGGCGCAAGTTGATCGGCCGTCCCTCGGAGTCGGTGAGCCCGGATGCGGTCGCGACGCCGATGAAGGTCGACAGCGAGTCGAAGAGATCGGTGAACAGGATCGCGAGGATCGGCGGCAGCAGCGCGAGCCTGAGCGCGCCGCGCGCGTCGAGCGCCAGAAACGCCGACGAGAAGTCGGGCGCGCTGACGATCTGCTGCGGCGGCTTCTCGTAGCCGAGCGCCCAGGCCAGCGCCGTCACGCTGAAGATCGCCGCGAGGAACGCGAGCGGATTGCGCCGGCGCATCAGCGCGGCGGCGATCAGTACGCCGAGGAGCAGGAACACGGCGCGGTGGTCGAGCGTGCCCATGCGAACCAGCGTCACCGGATCGCCAGTGACGAGGCCGGCGTTGCGAAGCCCGATGAACGTGAGCAGCAGGCCGATGCCGGCCGACGCCGCGGCGCGCAGTGACGAGGGGATTGCGAGCGCGAGCTGCTCACGCAGCGGCGTGGCGGACACGATCAGGAACAGCACGCCGGCCCAGAACACCATCCCGAGCGCCGTCTGCCACGGGACCTTCGACTGCAGCACGATGGTGAAGGCAAAGAAGGCGTTCAGCCCCATGCCCGGAGCCACCGCGAACGGCAGGTCGGCGTAGAGTCCCATCAGCAGCGTCATGCTGCAGGCGACAACGACCGTGGCCGTGAGCGCGCCGGCGAACGGTATGCCCGTGCCTTCGGTCGCCAGGATGCCCGGGTTCACGACGACGATGTACGCCATCGTGAAGAACGTCGTGACGCCGCCGACCACTTCGGGGTAAAGAGCGCGCTCGCGCCGCGGCGCGCCGGCTTCGATCGCAGTCATAGAATTCGCGCATGCTACCCTAAGTCGCGCGATGAAGGCTCTGGCACCGCTGGCTGTCGTGCTGCTGATAACCGCGTGCGCGCCCGCGCCCGCCGTGCATCCGATCGTCTTGCAGGGAGCGATGGACGTCGAGATCAGGAAGCTGGCGGCCGTCCTCGAACACCCGCGCGAGGAGCACGTCGCCGGCTGGACGTTCTGGATCGGTGAGATTGACGGCTATCCGGTCGTCGTCTCGAAAACGCTGAAGGGCCTGGCAAATGCTGCCGCGGCGACAGCGATCGCCGCTGAGCACTTTCACGCGGCCGCCATCATCAATCAAGGGACGGCGGGCGGACATCAACCAGATCTGCACGTGTACGACATCGTGCTCGGCGACGAGTCGGTGAACCTCGGATCGTTCAAGACCGGCTTCCGCGAGCGGGGGCGCGGCAGCGAGTTCGCCGAGTGGAAACCGCTCGACCTGATGCGGTCCGACGGCAGCGCCGCCCAGGATCCGAACGCGCGCGTCATGCGGCGTTTCGCGGGCGACGCGGTGCTGCTCGCCGCCGCGCGGCAGGTCCGCGATCGCTACCAGAAGGGCCGGGTCGTAGACGGCGTGATCGGATCGAGCGAGATCTGGAACAGCGAGCTGGACCGCATCCAGAGCTTTCACGATCAGTTCGGGACGACCGCCGAGGAGATGGAAACGGCCGCGGCGGCGCAGATTGCGGGCCTGTTCGAGGTGCCCTTCCTGGGGATTCGCGTCGTGTCGAACAACATCACCAATGGCGGAGGGTACGAGCCCGGCACTGGCGAGGCGTGCCAGGACTTCGT
>Ga0066903_100001934_pt1 | contig 15706 bp, 15 predicted proteins | sample PanSoiMetaGPlot1_FD_67491 | JGI IMG/M metagenome (GOLD analysis project Ga0066903, IMG submission 67491) | Tropical forest soil microbial communities from Panama analyzed to predict greenhouse gas emissions - Panama Soil - Plot 1 (version 2) | ecosystem: Environmental > Terrestrial > Soil >... | reverse complement strand
CCCGCGCGCTGTGGAATTTCAAAGGGAGGCGTTCCCGGTGCACAAATCCGACCTGGGCATACATGTACACCCACACCTACACGGTGCCTGCATCGCTGCATGTCATACCAGGATCTCCCTATGCCCTCGCCCGCTTCGGCGCCGAGCGGCCCGACAGAAAGCGGCCCGACATGACCAGGCGCAAGGGCGGCACCGTCGACCTCGTCGCCGACGTCGACGCGCGCCTGGCGCGCATTGAGCAAATGTTCGCGGATGGTGCGTCGGTCGGCGACGTCGTTCGCGAGCTGGCGAAGTCGGGCATCGGCGAAGCCCAGACCAGGCGCGACGTCGCCGCCGTCGAGAAACGCTGGCTTAAGGACGGTACGTCACGCGAGCGCCAGATGCTACTCAATGCTTTCCACCGATCGATCCGCCAGGGTCAATACGGCGGCGCGCTGACCGCGGCGGCGCGCATGCTTCGCAGCGGACCCGTCGACGGTCAGCGCGCCGTCAAACACTTCGCGCGGGCGGGTCGCTGTCCAAAGGGCGACGTCGAGCGGGGCGCCTGGGCGCATAACGTCGCTTGCCTGGCGCTCGAAGCTGTGATTAGAGACCCGCGCATACCCGACGGTGAACGCAAAAACGACATTGACAGATTCTGCCGAACGATCGCATCTCTGGCTCAATACTGCGAAATGTACGATGCGTTGCAACGGATCAAGCGTGAGCAAACCCAGGAAAGCGCCGCCGCCGACGACGAGCTAGAGCCCGTCAATGCGGCTGAATCGAAGTCTCTTCGCGCAAATCCGCATTGACGATACCCGTCGGGCAACGCGGTATTGCGACCTTCGCGTCGACGTCGCTTCCCTGGACAAAAAAGACGTCCTTTTCTCCGTCGGCGGGCGCTGGGATCGGAAGCGCAAGCGGTACGTCGGCGAATCGCCCGCGGCGAAGGTGTTCACGTTGCATCCGGGCCAGCTCGCCGCCGCCCGCTGGTTTGCTGACTGGCTTCGCCTGTATCTCGTCGGCAAGGTGCCCGAGGAACACGGGCGCAAAATGCGGTCGCTGCTATGCGCGGGCGGGCGCCGAGCGGGTAAGACCGACTTCGCCGTCAAGGCGGCGATCGCCTTCGCCATCATGCAGCCGAAGGCGCGTGTCTGGATCGTGTCGCCGACCCAGGTTGAAACCGAGGAGATCGAGCTGGCGCTCCTCGAATTGATCCCGCCTTCCTGGTATACCCGCCTCGCCGCGCCCTGGTACCGGTTCACCCTCGCGAATGGCTCCACAATCACGCTACGCAGCGGCGGCGCGCCAGAGAAGCTCAGGCGCGGGCGCTGCGACTTCGCGGTCCTGAACGAAGCCCAGCGCATGCAGGAACGCGCCTTCGCCATCGTGCGCCCAGCGCTCGCCGACAAGCGCGGGCTTGCCATCCTGACCGCGAACCCACCCGAGGACCCGATCGGTCAATGGATTGCCGATTACGCCGAGGAAGCCCAGGCAGGGCGGCGCCCAGCTCGCTATATGCACTTCGACGCGACGCTGAATCCCTTCGCCGACCAGGCGGCACTCGAAGATCTGGCGCTCGAAGTCGACGAGCGCACCTATCGAATCGAGCGGCATGGTGAATTCCTGGCCCGCCTGGACATCGTCTTTAGCGCCTGGTCGCCGACGATGAATGTCCGCGCCCGTCCCGACGTCGGCGACGTGACGCGCGCCTTCACTGAAAAGCGCTTCGGGCGCGCCTTCGATTACATTGCTGGCTTTGATTTCCAGCTCAATCCGTATATGGCGTGCGTCGTCTTTCAGGCATTCGCCGATCCGCAGAATGGCGACGGTGAACCGCTCCTCTGGGCGGTTGATTGCGCAACGGTCCAAGGGAACGAGGACGATCTAATCGACGCACTGGAACGGCGCCAGGGTTACCGGGGCGACGACGTCGCGTGCGTCGTCGACGCCAGCGGCGAATGGCAAGACGCCGAGCGGACGCGCGGGCGCGGGTCCTGCGACGTGCTTCGTCACCGTGGGTGGGGTAGCATTTTCTTGCCCGACGCCCGCTCGAAGCGCAATCCCGACATCGTCGAGCGGGTCACCGTCGCCAATTACCGGATCTGCACTGCGGATAAGGTCCGGCATGTCTTTTCCGACCCGTCCAACCTGGAATTGAACGAAGCAATCAGGAAATGGGAGCGAAGGAACGGCGCGCCCTACCGGAAATCGCGGTACGCGCACCTTTGCGACGCCTTTTCATACCCGCTTTACCGTCTGTATCCTCGGCGGCGACCGCTTGGACCGTTCCAGGTCGACAAAATCAAGCCCAAAGAGAAGGGCGGATGGGAGCAATTCTAATGGGCACCGTCTATTACTTGCCGAAGTACGTTCCATTTACCCGCCCGCCGACGGTCGACGGGCGTCCGTCGACCGATCTTCAGTCGATCGGATCAGGATGGTGGGAGCATTACACAGCGCATCCGGGCGACGGGCTGACCGCGCGCCGCATCGTCGGCATTTTCCGCGCCGCCGAGGAAGGATGGCCCGCCGAGCAATGCGACCTATTCGAGGACGTCATTGAAAACGACGGTCATTTGCGGTCGCTCGTCGAAACGCGGTCGGACGCCGTCGCTGGTAAGGAATGGGTGATCCAGGCAGGCGGCGAGGACGTCGAGGATATCGCCGCCGCCGCCCTACTCGCCGACGCCCTGGGCGAGGTCGACAATTTCCAACAGATGATTGAGCATCAACTGACGACGCCGCCGTACGGGTACGCGATTTCTGAGATGCAATGGGCGAAGGTTGACGGGATCTGGGCGCCGAATTGGTTCGAAAACGTCGCGCACCGTCGCTTTGCCTTCGACATCGAAGACCAACCGCGCCTGACCATGCCCGATAACTTCTGGCCTGGCGTGCCGCTCGACGCGGGGCGCTACTTTTACACCCACCGTCGCCATCGGCTGACCGTCAGGGCGGGTTACATGAGGACCGCCGTATGGTGGGCGCTCTTCAAACGCCTGGCGATCCGCGACTGGGTTACGTTTTGCAGCCGATTCGGCATTCCCTTCGTGATTGGACAGTACCGCGACGATATGCCAGAGAAGGAAAAGGAAGCCGTACGCAAAGCCGTCGAGATCATCGGGTCCGACGGCTATGCGGCGTTCTCGGAAGGCGGTACGATCCAGTTTGCTAAGGCGGAATTTGGGTCAGGCAGCGACGTGCATCCGCAATTGGCAAGTTTTTGCAATGCTGAGATGTCAAAGCTCATCTCCGGGGCGACTTTGACCAGCGGCGAAGGCACGTCGACGGGCTCCTACGCCCTGGGGCGCGTTCATGAGAACGTTTCATTCACGATCGTCCAGAAAGACGCGAAGCTTCTGGGCGATATGTTCGCGCAACAGGTCGCGAAGCCCTTTTGCGTGTGGAACGGGCTCGACGCGCGCCCGCCGCGCCTCAAAATCCATGTCGTTCGCGAGCAAGATCCGTCGGCGCGCATGGATATCTGGTCGCGCGCCGCGAATGAGCTGGGGCTCGAAGGCGACGAGGATCAATTCAGGCAGGAATTCCAATTGAAGCGCCCGCGCCCAGGCGCCGACCCGCTCGTCGGTACGAAGTCCAAGGGCTCGAGCTCCTCGCCGCCAGGCGCGCCGCCTGAAACGCCGCCAGCGCCCCAGGACGGGCCATGATGACCCGGTTGCCGCCGACCGCCCGGGGCGAAATCTACGCCCGCCAGGCGGCGCCCAGGCGCGAATACAGGCGGGCCATCCCGTCCCAGGTTGCCGAGCTGGAACGCCAGGGCTTCGAGGTCGTCGGCGCAAGCGGGTACGCCCTGGGCGAGGTTGCGCTCCTCCTCTGGCGCCCCGTCGCCGACGAGGTCAAGCCATGAAACCGGATTGGCGGCGCCTGAGCTGGGCTGACAAGCGCAAAGGCACCCTGGGGCCGCCTCACTTGTTTCGTTGCGCGAGATGCGGCATCCTCCTTCGCGTCGAAGACTGCCAGGCGCACCTAAGCCGTTGCCCAGGCAAGCCGATCGGCAAGTGACATACCGGCGAAGCGGTTCGCGAGCACTGGCGGGTTTCGAGGTCGGTCTCTTTCCCCGCCCCGTTCGTCTGCGGTTCGACTCCGTGGGCCGGTTCTTTTCTCTTGACAAGACATAGCGGCCTCAGATCGATGAATACAGGGTGCCGGGTGTCGCCGCGTACCCTTCTGAATTCTCCTACGACCTAGCGACGGTCGACGGCGCGCCGCGGTTGCATCTCGCCGAGGGCAGCCTTCCGCTCGACGCCGATCAGCGCGCGCGCCTGGTCGCGGGCATGCGAGGCGGGCAAGTCCCGCCGAAGCTGCATATGCAGGTCGTCGCCTTCCGTCAGCCGACGAAGCCGAACCGCAATTTCGTGCGCTTCGTCGGCGGAACCGACCGCCTGGCGCGCATGGCGCAGTCGTTCGCGGGCGTTCCCTTCCTTCGCGATCATGCCCAGCGCAATACCCTCGCCCGCGGCGGGTCCGTCCTGCAATCGACGCTTCGCGAAGCGCCCGACGGACCCGAATTCGTCCAGGCGATAGAGCTGGCGGCGCCCTGGGCGATCGAAGCGGCGTTGCTGGGGCTGATCGACCGCTTTTCAATCGGATGGCATACGACGGGCGACACGCTTTGCTCCGTCTGTCAGGCGCCGCTCTGGGAAGGCGAGTGCTTCCATTACCCTGGCGACGTCGTCGACGGCGCCCGCGTCGAAGCCCAGATCACCGCGGCTGACGGCGTCGAAACCTCGACGGTGATCGTACCAGCGGTCATCGGGACGGGCGTCGAAGCCGTGCGCGCCGCCTATCTGGCCCGTCTGGAACGCCGCCCAGCTTCGATTTACGTGCACGGATTGCGACGGGGCGCCGTCGCTGCGATTGACCGCGCCCTTTCGAATCAAGGCAAGCCGAAGGAGCTAAAGACCATGGATCGATTGACCTCAAGTCTGGGGCTCGCCGAGGACGCGCCCGACGAGGACATCGCCGCCGCCGTCGTCAAACTCAAAGACGACCGCGACCGCGCCGCCGCCCAGCTCGAAGTCGAGCGCCAGGCGCACGGCAAGGCGAAGGCGCGCGCCGACGAGCTTGCCGCCGAGCTTGCCAAACGCCAGAAAGCCGAAGACGCCGTCGCCGTCGACGCCTTGCTGGACCGCTTGCGCTCGAAGGTCGGGCATAAGCTCGGCGAGGATAAGAAGCCCATCCGGGGCGGCACGGACGCCGAGAAATACCTCCTGTCCGTCGCCGAGCGGTCAATCGAGGAAGCGGGGCGCTTCGTCGACAGCTTGCCCCAGGTCATTCCGACGCGCCTTCAATCGCGTGAGACCCAGGAGACCCGCGACCTGACGGCGCGCCAGCGCTCGACGCGCCGTATGGACGATAGCCTAGGCTTGACCGCCGAGGACTTCGCGAAGTACGCGCCGCGAAAGGATGGTTAATCATGCCGCCGCTTACCAACGGTCGCGACACGCGGTCGCAGGAGATTTTCTTTGCGGCGCCGTATCCGGTCAAGGCGAATGCCATCATTCAGGATGGCGGACTCGTCGCCCTATCGCTGGGCTTCGCGGTTCCCGCCGCCGACGCCGTCGGCGCGGTGATCGTCGGCGTCGCCGACTGGCGCGTCGACAATACGGGCGGCGCCAATGGCGATAAGCTGTGTCGCGTTCGGCGCGGCGTCTTTCACCTTGACCAGTCGGGCATGGCGCAGGCCGACATGGGCGGGAAAGCCTTCGTCGTCGACGATCACACGGTCTCGAAGACCGCGGGAACCAATTCGACGTCGGCGGGCGAGCTTCTCTATCTCGACCCTGACGGCGGCGTCTGGGTAAAGGTCGGGCCATGATTATCAATCGGCAAAAACTAGAGGATGCTGATTACCGCTTTCATACCCTTTTCAATAAGGTGTTCTATGAAATGCGGGAGACCCTGACCATTGACCCGCTTGTCCTCGAAGTCCCGTCGCAGGGGCGCAGCGAGCGGTACGTCTGGGCGAATGCGTTCCCGCAAATCCGCGAATGGGTCGGCGACGCGCAATTCAACCGCATGTCTGCCTACGGGTTCAGCCTCGATAACAAGACATGGCAGGGCGGCATTGAGTGCCTTCGCGAGGACATCGAAGACGACACGCTGAACGTCGTCAGACCGCAGATCGCGAACCTCGCCGCCGAAGCCGCGTTCCACGTCGAAGACCTGATTTACCAGCTCATGACGTCGGGCTTCGCGGGTACCAAGGGTCTCTGCTATGACGGTCAGTTCTTTTTCGATACCGATCATCAGGACGCCCAGGGCGCCCCGGTTCAATCGAACAAGGGAACGCACACGCTCACCTCGGCGGCGCTGGGCAACGCGATTACCGCCATGCGGTCGCTCAAAGACCAGGCAGGGCGAGCGCTTCGCATCGCGCCGACGGACATGTACGTACCGCCCCAGCTAGAGCAAACCGCGCGCACCTTGCTCAATGCTGAGATCATCGTGATTAACGGTCAGGCGCAAACCAACATCATGCGCGGGCTCGTTAACTTGCATGTTTGGAACCGCCTAGCGGAGCATCCGACGTGGTGGTACCTGTTTGACCAGTCGAAGCCCGGGATCAAGCCGTTCGTACATCAGCTCCGGGAACCGATGCAATTCGTCGCCCAGGACCGCATGACCGACGACGAAGCATTCATGCGCCGCATCTATCGGTGGTCGGCGTTCACTCGCGACAATGCCGGATACGCCATGTGGCAAGCCGCCTGGGCGTCCGACGGAACGGATAACAGCTAATGGCGACCGACGAGATGATTCAGGCGTCGCATCCGGCGAATGTCGTCGCCGAAGCGGAAAAGGAAAAGCGGAAGCCGAAGGAAGGCGCGACCGCGTACAAGGTCCGGACCCGCGGCGTCGCGGCGTTTCGCCGATGCGGCATCACCTTCGGCGTCGACCCGGTTACCGTCGACGCCGCCAGCATGACCGAAGCTCAGAAACTCGAGCTTTTGAACACGGAAACCCTGGTCGTCGAGGAAGTCGGCGGCGCTGATCCGCCGAAGGCTGACCATCACCACCATGCGCCCGACCATTCGTCGAAGGCGCCGCCGCCAGCGACGCCGCCGACGGCGTCAAAGAAGTGAACCGATGGCGTATACGTCGGTCCAGGAAGTCGAAGTCGCGGCGGGCGGTCATCAGGCGCTGATTGACCTGTCTGACCAGGGGCGCACGGGCGAGGTCAATAAGCTCGTCGTCGAGCAAGCCCAGCGCGAAGCCGATGCCTGGATTGATTCGCACGCCAGGCGGCTTTACAAAGTCCCATTCGATCCCGTACCCGACTTCATTCGCGGGCTCGCCGCCGCTGAGACCGTCTATCGCCTGAAACAATACGCCCGCGTCGTCGACGAGCAAGATAGCGACGCCCGCGATCAGCGAAACAAGGATCTCTCCGACCTGGAACTGGGGCGGCTTAACCCCGTCGACGTCGACCCGTACCCGATCGGCGACGGCGGCGGCACGCCGATTGCCGCCAGGCGGTCTTATTCGACCGACCCGCTGACGGTTACCGTCTGGTCGCTCAGGGGTTATTGGTGAGCTACAAAGTCGAGCCCGACCAGATCGCCGCCGCCGTCGTCGGCGTCGAGCGGCAAATCAAGCATGCATGCCTGATTTCTATCTGGCGGTCGGCTTTTCAGCATCGCGTGCTAACCAGCATGACGCCCCGTGACAAGGGCTTGCTGCGTAAGAGCTGGCGATTCACCGCGCTTGCCGACGGCGCCGAGCTTCGCAACACGGCGCCCTATTCGGGCGAGCTGGAAGCGGGCGGCAAGCCGCGCGAAGTCCCACCCGAGGAGGAAATCCACCTTGACGAATGGGCGGCGCGCAATCTCACAGGGCGCCAGCGCCAGCGCTTCGCCGCCGTCGGCGAGATTATCAAGGAAATCGAAACAGAAGGGCAGTCGGCGACCCGGTTCGTCAGGACCGCGATGCCGTACGTCGTCAAGGCGCTGACCTACGCAATCAACGGTCAATTGAAACAAGAATTCAACCCGCGCCCTGAATTCCAGGGACCCGTCGAGCGGATGGGCTAGATGGGCACGGCGGCAAAGCCCATTCAGGCGGTCAGGTACGCGGCGCTCGACGCCTTGCGCGCCGCCATTGAAGCCCACGTGCCCGACCTCGAAGGCCGCATTACCGTGCCGACCCTTCTGACCCGCGGCACGGTCGACCCGACGCCGAACCATTTGCAGCGGATGCCCGCCCTGGCGGTGACCTCGGGTCCGACGACCTACGATCCCCAGCAAGCCGCCCAGTGGCGCGCCGTGCCGCCCGATATCGCGGTAATGGACGTCGGCGCCCTGCATGACCATCTGGCTTTGCGCTTGACCTATTCGACGCGCGAAGAGCGGGCCATGCTCGAAGCCGGCATCCTGGACGCCTTCCTATGCACGGAAAGCCCTGGGACGCTGACGCTGACGGTCGACGCCGTCGAGCTGGTCGGGCGCTTCTATGCGACGTTTCTCGTCGACGATCTGGCCTGGACCGACGAGGACGCCTGGATCCCTGCCGATAAGCGGCACACGTCGATCCTGGCGGTTACCGGCGACATTCCCGCCTTCGGCATTCGGCGCAATGCCTGGGCGGTCGGTCCTGGTCAGCTTAAGCTGGCGATTTCGACGGTCATCGATGGCGGTCTGACGGCGCCTGGGATCGAGGTCTTTACCGTCAACGCCGACGGCAGTCTGACGGGTCCGGAGGCCTGACATGGCATCTGACATTTACTATTCGACGAATCCCGCGGATTGGACCCAGCTCGAAGGCGTCTATATCTCGGAAATTCCCGTCGCGTCGCAGGTCGAAGGCGCGAACATGCAGACGGTCAGCTTCGCGGGCAAATGTGTCCGCGGTCCGGTCGACGTCTGCTTGCAGGTCAATACGCCAGAACGCTTTCAGGCGGTCTACGGCGGGCGATCGGTGACGCCCGCGGGTCCGCTCGTCGGCGAGGTCTGGAAGGGCATCATCGGCAAGCCATTCGCTCCTATCGTGGTCAGGCGGGTCGCGTCCAGCGCCGCGGTCGCGGCGACCTTCACTCCTGGCGGCGGCGCGGGCGCGGTCTGCATGGTCGCCGCATCGTCGGTTGGCGCCTGGGGCAATACCCTGGTCCTGGAAATCAAAGACGCCAGCGACGGCGACGTCAATCACTGGAACCTGAGCGTCACGTCCGACGGAAAAACGCTGCTCTGGGAAAATCTCGACATCACCGTCGGCAATAACAACCTGAATCAGGTCATCGGCGACGATTACGCGACGCCGATCAGGGTGACGAAGACCGCCGACGGGCGCCCGACGAATACGACGACGCCGAAGGCGCTGACGGGCGGCGACGACGGGACGATCGCGGACACCGATTACATCACTGGGATCACCGATCTTGCCTACGTCGACGGCGTCACCGTGTGCCTTATACCCGAAGCGGCGCCGACGCAGGCGACGGTCAATCAGGCGATCGTCCAGCTCGCCGCTCAGGCAAATGACCGCTGCTTTTTCCTCTGGTCTGGCGTGCACACGAATACGCCCGACCAGGAGATCACGGCAAAGAAAGCCCAGGTCTTGACGCCAGGGCAGCGGGTTTATTGGTTCTTTAATTCGGCGAAGGTCATTGACCCGGTTACCGGGGCGAAGGTCGACGTCGCCCCGCATACCTTTGCGGCGTCGATCATCTCGCAGAATTTCGTCGACGTGCATATCGGCGCCTATGAAACCCTGAAACAAACCGCGGGCGTCGTCGGCTTGCGCAATGAATCGCTGCGTCGAGCTGACCTGATTCAGCTCCGGTCCAACGGAATCATGGCATTCGAGAAGCAAAAGCGCGGCTTTCGCTTCCGCTCAGGCATCGCTACCGACGCGAAAACCCGCCTGGTCGACCGTCGCGAGCGCGATTACTTGCAGATGTCGGCGGGCGAATTCCTGGCGCCGTTCGTCGATGAAACCAACATCGTCGAGCGGCGCGCCCAGATGACCGGAGGGATCGCGGCGTTCTCTGACGACCTCATGACGTCGCAGCGGATCATTGAGGATTACCGGGTCAAGCTGGTTACCACCGAAGCCCAGCGCGCCCAGAATATGGAGTTTATCCTCTGGGAAGTCAGGCTGATTGGCCATCTGGAATTCATCATCCTCATGACCAACATCGGGACGGGCGTTACCATTGACACTGGTCAGGTCGCCGCGTGAGGAGGGATTGCTAAATGTCGCTCAGACAGCGCGGCGAGGAAGTATCGGTCAGGTTTTTGCTGAATAACGCCCCAATGGGCGGGTCTTGGCTCAAAGTCCAGGACTTCGAGGTTACACCGCAGGAAGATCTCAAGGAAAGCGACTTCCTCGGCGAATCGGAGACCGATTACGACCGTCAGCATCATGGTTATTCGCTGACCTGGACGTGCCATATTCTCGACGGCGCCTTGCTCGATTACCTGGATCAGGTCGCCGCCGCCGAAGCCGCCCATCTGGCGCCCGAAGACCTTCGGGTCCAGGTTCTCTATGCTTTCCGCGACCCGACGGTCAAGAAACGGGTCGTCACCTATTACCGGGGCGTCGTCAAGGTCGCATCGGAGGGTTTCAGAGGGCGCAAAGAGTACGTCGAAACCAAGTTTGAAGCCCGTTACCAGAAAAGGAAGACGCAGATCATGTAATGAAAGGGGAATGTCATGGCAAAGGTCCAGCTCATCAAAGAACCATTGCACGCGACGCCGATGCGGAAGTATTCGCTCCCGTCGGGCATGGGGTATTGCGTTCGTTCCATTGTCATGCGCGAGCTGGTATCGGCTGACGACATTACCGCGGCAATCAACGCCGAGAAGTTTGGCCCAGGCGGATACGACAAACTCGAAACGGGCGTCCAGATCAGCCAACGGGAAAAGATCCGCCTGTCGCTGGTCGAAGTCGACGGCAAGCGGGTCAATACCGACGGCTTGCCTTACATGGCATTCGACGGCTGGAACGCGAAGACCGTGCGCTTCGTTGAAAAGAAGTACCACGAAATGAACGGCATTACCGAAGCGGATATCGAGGTTTTCAATCAACGGGGCGAGCTGGTCGATCCCTCCGCACTCGCCCCGCTCGCCGACGAGGAGGATACTATCGGGCGACCGTCATCCGGCTAGTCAGGGAGTGGGTCAGGCTCAGTTGGCATTTGAGCGGCTTGACCTTTCCAGACTATCTCAGAATGACGGAGCTGGAACGCTACGCTGTGAATGAGGAATGTTCGGCGCTGATTAAGCTAACCGAACCTGAAATCGTTCCCAGCGGGCGCCACTGGAGAAGGTGACCAGATGCCCGACGGTACGACTTACGACGTAGTCATTCGCATGATGATGCGGGACGAAGCCCAGGCGAAGGTCAACGCCCTGGGCGGCGAGCTGGACAAGACCACCCGGAAGGCGAAGGAGACCCGGAGCGCCCTCGAAGGTCTGGGCACCCTGGCGGCGGCGGCGTTCGGCGCTATCGGCATTCAAAAGGCGTACGAAGGGCTTATCGGGTTCAACGCCCAGGTTCAATCGATTCAGACGGGGCTCGCCGCTGTCGTGCGCATTAACTTCGGCGGCTCATTCGAGACCGCCGAGCGCAAGTCGCGCGACATGTTCGAGGAATTCCAGCGCTTCGCGAAGGTGTCGCCGACGACGACCGCCGAGGTCGCCCAGTTTGGCCAGATCATCTCGTCGGCGGCTTTCTCGACGGGCGCCAGCATGCAGGAATTCATGACGATGTCGGAGCAAGCGGTCATTGCGGCGCGCGTCTTCGGCGTCGAGACCCATACCGCTCAGATCCAGATGCAAGAGCTTTTGCTAGGCAACGTCAAGACCACCCAGATCTTTTCCCAGCAACTGATCCGGGCGGGCCATATGACCATGGAGCAATTCCGCGAGCTGGACGATGCGGGGCGGAAGAATTTCATTCTGAAGGTTCTGACGTCGCCCGCGATGATGGACGCGGGCAAGAAAATGGCGGTTGGCTGGGCGGGCGCGACGACGACGCTGATTGACAATATCCAAATCTTCATTGGCAAGGTCGGGTCGGGTCTCTTCAAGAAGCTGACCGACGAGATCCTGAAATGGAACGCCCTGATTGAGCACAACGCCGTTGCGATTGAGAAATGGGGCAACGAATTCGCCGACGGCATGGTCAAGGCGTTCAATTTTATCAAAGACGCGATCAGCTTCGTCGTCGACCATCGCGAAGCCCTTATGGGGCTCGCCATGGCCTGGCAGATGGCGACCCTCGGCGGGCGCGGCGCCGCGGGCGGCAAGGCGGGCGCGGGCATGGAAATCGCGTTTATGACGGGCGCCGTCGGCAAGGGCATCGGGCGCGGCGCCATGGGCATCGCGGCGGGCGAAATGATGGGCATGGGCCATCTGGAGTCCGCCGGGATGGGCGTCATGGCGGGCTTGTCCGCCCTTCCTGGCCCGCTCGGATGGGTCGCGGCGGGCGCGACCGCGGCGGCGCTCGGTCTGCACGCAGTCGCCGAGAACGCCGAGCGGGCCATCGAATCCGACGCCGCCAGGCGGGCGCGAATCGAGGGCATCTCCGACCTGACGCGCAAGCTAGCCGAAGGGCGCGTCGAAGACCGTCAGCGGTACCTGTCGGACGTCGGGCGCCGCGCCGTTGAAAACCAGTTCATTTCCGCCCAGGGCGTCGCCAATCAAGCCGAGGTTTTGAAAGCCCTGGGCTTCACTCCAGAGAAGCCCGACGCCGCCGCGAAGGAATTCGGCGACGCCGCCGTCAAAGCCGAAGCCGACCGCTACCGGATGCTGACCGGCGGCATGACGGGCGAGGAAGCCCGCCGCGCCCTGGGCGGCAACGTCCATGGGCGCACGCCAGAGGAGGAAACCGCGCTGCAAACCCTGGCGGGCGTCATCGTGTCGGCAATGGATATCCAATTGGCGGCGCAACGGAAGGCGGCGGAAAAATTCAACACGGAGCTGAACGACATTTTCGAGCGCAATCAGGCGTTCGCGTATGCGTCAGGATGGCAAGGGCCCTTCCCAGCGGATCCGTCGGTCGCCGCGAAGCCGACCGTCAACGTCACGATCCAGCATATCGACGTCCAGGCAGACGACCCTGACCGCTTCGTCTTCGGTCTCGTCGAGATTGCCCGCGTTGCCTATAAGCAGCAAGGCGCCAGCAAACACACCCTCCCGGAGCCCTAGGGAATGCCCGACGCCGAGCGCATTTTCGTCATTCAGGAAGTCGTCGTCACGCGGGACGCCGCCGACGCCGACCTTCGACCCGCGCGCTTCGAATGGACCGCGACCAGGGAAGCCACGACGACCCAGGGCGGCGCCAGGGCATGCCCGACCGGTTCCTGGGCGCTGGGCGGGCGCCTATTGCGTTCCAGGACCGATTACCCGGGCTCGCCGCTGCCCTCTGAGCAAGTCTTGTCGGCGGTCCAGAAAGACCACCATTTCGTCGGCGAATGGAATGACAAATGGAATAAGCCCGGATACGCCGCCGAGGAAATGCAGCGGTTCGAAGACATGGTAAGGCGCGGTAACCGCGTCCAGATCAGCTTCGAATCGCAGGCGTTCGAAGGCGTGATTTACGACTGGGAGTTTCAGTACAAGGGCGCCTGGCAGATTCAGTACAGCTTCAATTTCAGCGTTCACACCCGGATCGCGGCAAAGAATACGTCGACCGCCAGGCAACCCCAGCATGTCCCGAATGCCGCCGAAGCGCTCGACGTGATTTCTAATTCGACGCAAGAGCTGATTGACTTGCAGGATGGCATGCCGCGGGGCTCGCTGGTCGGCGACCTTCCTGACCTCGTCGACGCCGCCCTGGCGGGTCTCGTCGACGCCAGGAACCGCGCCGCGGGCGCCTTGGCGGATGCGCCCTTCGGGACGTCGGGCCAGTCGGTCGCCGACGTTTTGGACCGCTATCGCAAGATGGGCGCCCAGCTTCGCGCCGTCGAGCATGAAGCCGCCGAGCTTTGCAACGTGCTTCTTGACGCGCGGTCCGACGTAACCGTCGGATGGCAGTCGGTCGACACCTTTTTCGACCTCGAAAAATGGTCGCGGGCGACGCGGTACATGGGGCGCGCCGCCATGGGGCAAGCCGATGCGGCGGCGTCGGTCATGGAAGCCGAAGCGAAGCCGCCCGCGAAGCGGACTTACCAGGCGCACGCGGGCGAATCGCTATACGCCATTGCCGCCCGCTTCTACGGCGATCCTGGCGCCTGGTCGTTCCTGGCGGCTCAGAATCAGCTTTCGAGCCCCGTGCTTCGCGAGGGCAAGCTCCTGACCATTCCACTGCAAAGGGCGCCGTAATGGAAAGCGTCGTCTATTACCCGCGCTGCTATGCGGTCCTGCAAGTGTTGCTGAACGGCTTCGACGACGAGGGCGACGGCGAAGATGAGCAAGTCGAGATCCCGATCTTCCCGAAGCGGGCAACGATTCATGCCAATTCGTACAAGCAAGCTGATTCGTACGAGCTTACTTTCGACGCCGACGACTTGCCGATCGACCCGAACGACATTCGGGCAATCGCCGTCGAGATTTTCCTTTACCAAACGCCAGCGCTCGACCAGGGAAGCTTTGTCATTGCCGACCCGGGCGACGAAGCCCTGGTCGGCGAGACCCAGGCGCCCCGGATCGCGGGTCTCGTCGACGAACCGGGCATGAGCCTGGCGGTCGAAGGCAAGGAAGTTAGCTTGCGCGGCCAGGATTATACGGCCTACCTAGCTGGTCGCCAATGGCCACCCAAAGACGACGGGACCGCCAGGCGAATCAAGGTCGGGCGCCCCTTGCTCGACGTCGTCAAGGAAATCGTCGACGAAGCCGACCCCATGGGCATTCTCGACGTCAAGGTCGAGCCTGGTTTGAAGCGCATGCCAACGGTCGACGCAGGGGTCAATGCCCAGGCTCGAGGCGTGCCCATTGACCAGTCGACGAGCTATTGGGACGTGATTTATAAGCTCGCCCTTCGGTGCGGTCTCATTGCCTACGTCGAGGGGACGACCGTTTGGCTTGCGCCGCCGCACACGGTCGACGAGCAAGATCAATCGAAGATCGTGCGCTTCGCCTGGGGCGCGAACGTCGAGCGCCTGGAACTGTCGCGGCGCATGGGGCGCGTGTCGGCGCCGACCGTGGTCATGCGGGGCGTCGACAATCACGGGCGCGTGATTGAGGCCCAGTTCCCGGGCGGCTTCCGGGCGAAGCAATCGATCAAAAACAAGCGCAACATGCAGGCGAAGACGAAAAAGACCAGTCAGCGGATCAAGGGTACGCCCCAGACCGCGACGACGTCGCACCGTCGTAAGTCAAAGAAGCCGCATCTAAAGGCATTGAACCTGCATAAGCGCGACGAATTCGAAATCATTCCCGCCGCGAATATCAGCGACCCGGCCATCCTGGCCCAGGTCGCCGAAGCCCGATGGCGCTTCCTGGCCCACGGTGAACGCAAGGCGGTCCTGAAAACCGCGCACCTTCGCGACTTCAAATATCGCGACTTCCAACAGGCCGACCTGTTGAAACTGAAGTCGGGCGACGCGGTTACGATTGACTTCAGGGACTACAATACCGATTACGTCGGCAACGACGATATCGCCCCGTCGGAGCGCATCGGGTACCTGATGGCGCGCGGGTACAAGCCCCAGGTCGCGGAAATGCTGGTCGCGTACGGCAATCGCGTGCGCATGCTAAGGCGCCCGCTTCGCGTCAAAGAAGCGACCTTCAATTACGATTGCGACCGCGGCGTCGCCCTG
>Ga0066903_100001933_pt1 | contig 15706 bp, 16 predicted proteins | sample PanSoiMetaGPlot1_FD_67491 | JGI IMG/M metagenome (GOLD analysis project Ga0066903, IMG submission 67491) | Tropical forest soil microbial communities from Panama analyzed to predict greenhouse gas emissions - Panama Soil - Plot 1 (version 2) | ecosystem: Environmental > Terrestrial > Soil >... | reverse complement strand
CGGTTCGCCTGCCAGAATAGCAACGCGCGTTCCACAATGGTCGAGGATCTTATCCGGAACGGCTTACTCCTGTAACAAATACCAGATCCTTACAGAGATGGCCCTAGAAAGACAATTCGCAAAGCGCACTGGATCGGGCAAAGAATTGCCCGCGCCGCTCGCTTTGGTGCGGCTCAACGAGCGCTCAGACCGCTAATTGTGGAGGTTTACGCGGGTTGTACAGATGAGGTAAGGAGTTGGCCGGGTGGTCAAGTTGTTGGCTGTCACGCTCCCCGCAGGCGTTTCGCAATCTGTCGCACGTCGAGCTTGTCCATCTTGTACTTCAGAGTGCTTAGTGGTATTCCAAGGTACTCTGACGTGCTGGTCACATTCCAGGCGTTGCGCTCCAGCGCCCGGACGATGAAGTTTCGCTCAAACGTGTTTGTCGCCTCCTCGAAAAAGCTCGCCGAGTGCGTTCCCTCGGGCTCGAGCTGGGCGAAATGGAACTCGAGCGGCAAGTCCTCCTCGCCGATATAGTCCTTGTCGCTCACCGCCACGAGCCGTTCGATCAGGTTCTCCAGCTCACGGATGTTTCCCGGCCACCAGTACCGCTTCAGGATCGTCATCGTCGTGTCCGTAATGCCCTGAACCTGCTTGCGGAACCGCGCGTTGTAGCGCTTCAGGAAAAAATCGGCGAGCTTCGGAAGGTCTTCAACCCGCTCGCGGAGAGGCGGCATCTTGATGGGGATGACGTTGATGCGATAGAAGAGATCCTCGCGGAACCTGCCGTCCTTCACCGCCCGTTCAAGGTCGATATTGGTCGCCGCAATCAACCGGAACTCGGTCTTGATCGGCTTGGAGCCTCCAACGCGCTCGATCTCCCCCTCTTGAATCGCGCGCAACAGCTTTGCCTGGAGATCGAGCCGCAGGTCACCGACCTCGTCGAGAAACAGCGTGCCCTTCGAGGCCAGCTCGAACTTGCCGAGCTGCTGACGGTGGGCCCCCGTGAACGCGCCACGCTCATGGCCGAAGAGGGCGCTTTCGACCAGCTCCCGCGGAATCGCGGCCAGGTTGACCGCGATGAAGGGCGCCTCCGGATCGGCCGATTCGCGATGGATCAATCTGGCGAGGAGCTCTTTGCCGGTCCCGCTCTCGCCAAGAATGAGCACGGTTGCCGACAATTTCGCGATCTTGTGGACCAGGTCGATGATGTCGTGCGTCATCTTGCTCGGTCCGACAACGAACTCGCGCTCGCCTTGCTCGGCCACCTGGGCCGAAAGGGTCAGCACCTGGCGGTTCAGGTCCTGGCGCTCGCTCGCGTTGCGGACGAGCGACCGGAGCTGGTCGTAATCGAAGTCCTTGGTGATGTAGTGGTATGCGCCGTGCTTCATGGCCTGTACGGCGGTCTCGACGTCGTTGATCGCCGAGATCATCAGCACCTCGATAAGAGCGAAGTTCTCCTTCACGATGCGAAGAACTTCGAAGCCGCTGATCCCCGGCAGCCGCACGTCGAGCAGAATCAGGTCGATGTCCTCGCGGTTCAGAATCGGTAGGGCGGCTTCGCCGCTCGCCACACGCAGGACCCGGTACTCACGCCTGAGGATGCCCGTCAGCGTATCCCGCATCCCCTCATCGTCATCGACAATGAGGACCGTCTTGGGCTTGTGGCTCATCGCTTTCGGGAGAAGCGCAGGTATTGTGTCAGGCGGTTGACACTGTTGCAAGCCGTTCGCTATCGTACGCGTTTTGGTGACCTTCCACTGGTTGCTCACCGTTGCCACTCTTTTCGCTGCCGTGGCGGCATGGACGAAAGCGCGGCGCCTCGCCCGGCGGCTCGAACGGCTGACCGAGTCGTACTGGGAGCTGCGGTACGAGCACGGCCAGCTGCGTGCGCGCGTCAACCGCCTCGACCCGGAGGACTCGCGGGCACCTGGGGCGACCGAGCCCGCCCGTGACGCCGGCACGACTGCGTTCGTCCCGCTCTCCTCGCTCAGGCGGTGACAATTTCGAATCCTGAGCCACCGAATCACGAATCACGACTTTGAATTCTTATGACGTCCGATTACGACGTGGTAGTGATTGGCTCCGGCACCGGCGGATACGTGGCGGCAATCCGCGCCGCCCAGCTCGGTTTGAGGACCGCGGTCGTCGAGAAGGAGAAGGTTCTCGGCGGCACCTGCTTGAACTGGGGATGCATTCCGACGAAGGCTCTGCTCGAGCATGCCCACGCGCTGAAAGTTATCAAAGGTGCGAAAGAATGGGGTTTGCTGGGCGTTACGTCCCCCTCGATCGATATGGCCCAGGTGCACGCGCGCAAAAACCGTATCGTCTCCGGCCTGACGAAGGGCGTCGAGTTCCTGTTCAAGAAGAACAAAATCGACTGGGTCAAAGGTACCGCGCGGCTCGTGCGCAAAGCCGGTGCTTCGAGTGCCGGCCCGGCAGTCGTCGATGTGTTCGAAGGAGAAAAGCAAACACTTGCGCCGCGGAAGGGAATCATCGTTGCGACCGGATCGGCGCCCCGCAGTGTGCCCGGCGTCGAGATCGATCGCAAACGGATCATCACCAGCGACGAAGCCATTCACCTGAAAGAAATTCCCAAGACCCTGGTCATCATCGGGAGCGGTGCCGTCGGCGTGGAGTTCGCGTCTATTTTTTGCCGCTTCGGCGCCGATGTCACGATTGTCGAACTGCTGCCCCGCCTCGTTCCGATCGAGGACGAGTCGGTGTCCGCGGAGCTCGAGAAGTCGTTTCGAAAGCAGGGCATCACCGCTCACACCGGAGCGAAGGTCACCTCCGCAAAAGTGGATTCGGACGGCGTCGACGTCACCATGCAGGTCGCGGGCGGCCGGACGGAGAACGTGCGCGCCGATTACCTGCTGGTCGCCACGGGCCGCGGGGCCATGACAACCGGCCTCGATGCCGAAGCCGTCGGGGTCGTGATGGAAAAGGGCTACATCAAGGTTGACGAGCACTACCGGACGAACATTGCCGGCATCTCCGCGATCGGCGACGTCATCACCCTGAACGGACCGCACCCACAGCTCGCCCACGTCTCGTCCGCAGAAGGAATCATCGCGGCCGAACGGATCGCCGGGCTGGAGGCCCGGTCGCTGAACTACCACCACGTGCCCGGGTGCACTTATTGCGATCCGGAAATTGGAAGCGTTGGTCTCACGGAATCCCAGGCTAAACAGCGGGGCTATGACGTCCGAGTCGGGACGTTTCCCTTTGGCGTTCTGGCGAGGGCGAAGATGGCCGGGGAAACCGAGGGGTTCGTGAAGATCGTGTCCGATAAGAAGTACGATGAAGTGTTGGGCGTCCACATGATCGGGTTGCGGTCGACCGAGCTCGTGGCCGAAGCCGTGATGGCCCTGAGGATGGAGTGCACCGTCGAGGAGCTCATTCGCACCGTTCATGCGCACCCGACGATGGCTGAAGCCATCGGCGAGGCCGCGCATGCCACGCACGGCGCCGCCATCCACATCTGAGCGCGGTGTTACGAGGCTTTTATGACAGACGTGGTCATGCCGCAGATGGGCGAGTCGATTGCCGAAGGCACGATCGTCCGATGGATGAAGAAGGTCGGGGATTCCATCGATCGCGACGAGCCCCTCTTCGAGATTTCAACCGACAAAGTCGATGCCGAGATTCCGTCGCCGGCCGCTGGCGTGGTCGCAGAGATTCGAGTGCAGGAAGGCGAGACCGTCCCGGTCAACAGTGTCGTCGCTGTCATTGGCGCAGCCCCGGGTACCACGGCGTCCACGTCACCCGTCCCCTCGCCGGGCTCATCCTCGCCGCCGTCAGCTTCGCCGAAACCCTCCGTGGTGCCAGCCCCGGCACGCGCCGCGGATGCGCCAGCGCCGGCACGCGCCGCGGATGCGGCACCCACCGAAGCGTCGAGACCGACGCCCGTGAAGGCCGCGGGATCGGTACCCGTGGAGGCATCGAGATCGAGACCGGCACCTGCTGAGCCGCTCAGCCCGACTCAACGTTCCTCGCCGCTCGTCCGCAGAATCGCGAAAGACCACAACGTCGACATCGGACTGATCCAGGGCACTGGCATCGCCGGCCGCGTCACCAAGGACGACATTCTCGCCTTTCTCGAGCGTGAGAAGCAGGCGCCGCAGGAGACCCGGCGAGGCCCCGCGGAAGCAATCCAGGAGCCTCGAATGGGCGACGAACGACCTGCACGCGACGAGGTCGTCCGAATGTCACCCATGCGCAAGAGAATCGCCGAGCACATGGTGATGAGCCGGCGGACCTCGGCGCACGTGCACTCCGTCTTCGAGGTCAACTTCACGCAGCTTGCTCACATCCGCGACGCGCGCAAGGCAGAGTTCGAGCGGGCCGGGACGAAGCTGACGTACCTGTCCTTCATCACGAAAGCCGTGGTCGAAGCGCTTCGCGAGATGCCGATCGTCAACGCTTCCGTGGACGGGGAGAACATCGTCTATCACAAAGACATCAATATCGGCATCGCCGTCGCTCTCGACTGGGGCCTCATCGTGCCCGTCATCCGGCACGCCGACGAGAAGAACCTCGTTGGCTTGAGCCGCGCGATTGTCGACCTCGCCGGGCGCGCCCGGGCGAAACAGTTGAAACCGGACGAAGTCTCGGGCGGAACCTTCACGATCACCAATCCAGGTGTGTTCGGCGCACTGCTCGGAACGCCAATCATCAACCAGCCGCAGGTTGCGATTCTTGGCGTCGGCAACGTCGAAAAGCGTCCCGTGGTCATCGACGACGCGATCGCCATCCGGCCGATGGCGTACCTGACGCTCGGCTACGATCATCGCGTCATCGACGGCGCCGTCGCGGATCAGTTCATGTCGCACCTGAAACGATCGCTCGAGAGTTGGGATTCGAGCGCGGTGTGACGGGTCTTTTGAAGTCTATCGAAATCCGGAGGCTTGGCCTGATGCCGTACGCGGAGGCTCTCGCGCTTCAGCGGACGCTGGTCGATGAGCGCAAGGCCAATCGGGTGGACGATCTGCTGTTGCTGGTCGAGCATCCCGACGTCCTGACCCTGGGCGTTCGCGGTGATGGGGGGCGCGCCCACATCCTCGCGACGGCCGACGCGCTCACCGCGCGGAACATCGAGATCTTCGAGACGGGTCGAGGTGGCGATATTACATATCACGGCCCCGGCCAGGTCGTTGGCTACCCGATCCTCGACCTGAATCCGGACCGTCGCGATGTGCACCGGTACGTTCGCGATCTCGAAGAAGTACTGATCCGCGTCGCGGCCGACTACGGTGTCGAGGCCGGTCGCGTCGAAGGACTGACCGGCGTGTGGGTCGGGCGCGAAAAGCTGGCGGCCATCGGCGTCCGCATTGCGCGGTGGATCACCAGCCACGGGTTCGCACTGAACGTCACAACGGATCTCAGTGGCTTCGATTTGATCGTCCCGTGCGGCATCGCCGATCGCGGCGCCACATCTTTGGAGCGCCTGCTCGGTCGCAGCGTGGATCGCGGAGAAGTCGAAGAGCGGGTCGTCGCCCGCTTCTGCCAGGTCTTCGACCGTGTGGTCAATTTCGAAGGCCTCCGCCGCGGTGTCCCTTCGACTCTCGCGAGTGCGGCAAGCGACCCCTGAAAGCCGCCTGCTTACTGTTGAGGTTAAAGAACTTAGCACTGCGAAGGAATATTTGACCTCGCTCGGGGGTTCTTGTGGGGCGAGGCGAACAAGCATGCGCGACCCCAGGCAACCGGGGGACGGCAGCCCCCGAAGCGACAACGACCTTCTCGAGCGTCTGAAAGCCGGCGACGAGGAGGCCATGGCTGAGCTGGCCGAGACCTACAGCTCGAAAATCTACCAGCTCGCGTTCCGCTACCTCCGAAACAAGGAAGACGCCGAAGAAGTCACGCAGGACGTGCTCTTCAAGGTGTATCGCAAGGTTGGTGCGTTCCGCGGCGACGCCGCGCTTTCATCCTGGATTTACCGCATTACGTTCAACGCTGCGATGTCCAGACTTCGGACGGCTCGTTACCAGCGAGCTCAAGAAGACGATCGGCAGACCTTGGCTGTCAATGCGGAGGGCGAGCAGACGGGCGCGTCGCGCACCGACGTGGCCGATTGGAGCGATCTCGCTGACGAGCGTGTGCTGCGCTCGCAGTTGCGACGGCGTGTGTTCCGCGCAATCCTCGCGTTGCCTGCCATCTATCGCGCGCCTGTCATGCTGCGGGACATTCAAGGAATGTCGACGGAGGAAGCGAGCGCCATGCTCCGCGTGAAGGATCAGACGCTGAAGTCACGCCTCCACCGCGGCCGGCTGATCCTGCGCAAGCAGCTGGCTGACTTCGCCGGAGGCCTGGCAATGCACCGCCCGATCTACGGCACCTAGAGGCTGACGGCGTTCTCCCACGCGACCCGCTCTGCAACGCTGAGCGCCGGAAGCACCGTCTCGACGACTCCCGACGGTCCCAGTCGCACCGGCATCGCAGCCGTCCGTGTGGGGGTTGCCAGGGTTGCAGGCGCGTTGGGACGGCGCGCCCGCTCGCTGACCGAAGAATCGGGGGCCACAAAGCAACTCACAATCCGCCGGGATCGGCCTTCGATCGCGGCGACGACTGCGGATGCTGCCGCCGAGAGCGCCAACGGCCCAGGCGGCCAGAGCAGCGCCACCCTGGCATCGATCTGCCGGCGTACCGGTTCGGCGAGACAGCGCGTCAGCGCGAACCCGGCAACTGTCGCATCCCTCCACGGGATCACAATTCGCGCAGGTGGCAGGCCGAGCACCGTCAAGGCCACATCACGCGCAGTTCCATCGATCGCGAGGGCGACCAGCGCTCGAACCCCGCTCGCCAACGCTTCCGGGGCCGAGCCAACGAGCCGCGCCCGCGGCACCTTCAGCTCGCGCACGCCGCGATCGATCAAAGTGACAGACGTTGCGCCGGCGCACACGATCAGCGCCCGCGAGGCCATCTGACAGACCCGCTTCAACACAGCAAGCGCTTCTTCCCCTTGCCATTCGCCGCCTCCAAACCGGTCGGCGATCACGACGACGTCGGCACCTGAGGCGCTCGAGACGTCGGAACGACCCGACAACTGGGTTGCAAATCCTTCGACCGGCGCAGCCTGCGCGATATCCAGCGCTTTGCCAACGGCCGCGCTCCCTTGCTCGTCGATGAGCGTGATCGATCGCGCAACATTCCGCCGGGCCAGCTCGTGCATCGTCGCGCCGCCCAATTCGCCCGCGCCGATGATGGCGACTTCGCGCATGCGGTGGACTATTCTATGTCTGGACCATGGATCGAACATGCCTTCTCTCCGCGGCAAGGTAGCCTTCATCACCGGCGGCTCGCGCGGGATCGGTCTCGCAATCGCTCGTGCCCTCGTGGCTGATGGTGTGCAGGTGGTGGTCACCGGGCTCAAGAGCGCTCACCTTTCCGCCGCCCGTCCGGCAATCGAAGCAGCCGGCCCCGCATCCGTTGAGACGTTGCAGGCTGACGTGCGCCAATACGACGAGGTGAAGCGCGCGGTCGACGCGGCGGTCGCGAGATTCGGGGGGCTCGACTTTCTGATCAACAACGCGGGTATCGGAATCTTCAAAGAGGTTGCCGACATGGACCCCGCCGAATGGTCGAAAGTGATCGACACCAACCTGACGGGCGTCTTCAACGCATGCCATGCCGCAATTCCGCATCTGCGGCGGCGGGGCGGCGGGTTCATCATCAACATCAGCAGCCTGGCCGGAAAGAACGCCTTTGCGGCGGCCGCCGCGTACTGCGCCTCGAAATCCGGGCTGAACGCGTTCAGCGAGGCCTTGATGCAGGAGGTGCGGTACGACGGCATCCGCGTGAGCTACGTGATGCCTGGATCGGTGGCAACCGGCTTCAATGACGGCGATGAATCAAAGGGCGCCGACTGGAAGATCTCCGCCGACGAAGTCGCCGACATCGTCCTCGGGCTGCTGCGCCATCCCGCGCGCAGCCTGCCGAGTCGCGTCGAGCTTCGTCCTTCCAAGCCAAGGAAGTAACCGGAAGCAACTCCGTGCTAGACCTGCGCTTCCGTGACTGGCGCGAGGGCGGTCTCCCCTGGCTCTCGGCTCCGCTCAGTCCATCGGGACAGAATCAGCAACCACAGGCAGCCCGGCACGCAGAACAACGCGCCGAGCGTGAACGACAGCGCGCGAGGTGACCAGCCCGCATGATCCAGCGCGTACGCCGTGAAATAGCTCGACAGGGAAGTCACCAGTGTCACGAGGGCGAGCTCGGCCGCGAACACACGGCCGCGGAACTGGTCCGGGACTTCCATCTGCAGCAGCACCGTGCTGAAGACCCACAGGACGGAGCCGCCGAAATGCGCCAGCAGGACCGACAGCGCGGCAACCGACAGCGTCGGCGCCGCCGCCAGGCCGACGTAGAACAGACCCACCATGAAGAAAGCCGGGCCGATTGTCCGGCGTAGCGACTTTGCCTCTTGTCCGAAAATCCATCGGAGCGTGATGGGCCCAATCCCGGCGCCGATACCGCGAGCGCCGTACAGCACACCGATACCCGCTGCCGCACCCGCTCCGACGGGAAAAACACGCTGCCCGAAGACCGTGAGCAGCAGGAGAACGCCCCCGGCGAGCCCCCATCCCGCTTTCACGCACATGAGCGCGGCAACGTGTCGCTCGCGACGCACATACCGGATGCCGTCGATGAGATCCGTGATGCCTGCGATGGCCTTGAAACCATGGCGCGGATCTCTTCGAGGCGGCGTCGCATCGTAACGTGTCCGCCCGATGAAGAAGGCCGAGCAGAAGAATGACGCCGCGTTCATGAGGAATGCAACGTCACGCCCGAACACGGCCGTCGCGAGACCGCCAACGGAGGCACCGACCGCCAGCATGGCAGACCACGTCGCGCTCGAGACGGCGTTGGCAGGAAGGAGCTCCTCCGCTGAGGTGACGTTTGGAATTGTGGCGGTGCGGGCCGGCTCGAAGAACCCAGACGCAGCCATCGTGCACGCCATGACGACGTACGCAATCCACACTTGATCGGCGCGCTTGACGAGCAACAGCCCGAGAATCAGGACGCCGCGGACGATATCGGCGGCAATCATCAACCGCCGGCGGTTGACGCGATCGACGACAACGCCGGCGGCGGGACCGACGAGGGCCACCGGCAGATACTGGACGATCATCATCCAGGCGACGGCGGTAGCCGACCCGGTGAGGTCGAGCAGCAGCGCATACACTGCGACAGCGTTGAACCAGTCACCGAGCTGCGAGATGGCCTGGCCGAAGAACAGGAGCCGGAAGTTCCTATTTGTCCGAAGGATGGAGATGTAGATACGTCAGTATAATCGTGCGCGCGACGCGAAGCTGGGCCGGACTGTTGCTGAGGAGTCCGTTGCGACGCGTCTGACTGGAAACGCGGTGGCAGTTACAAAGAGTCCCGCAACAGAATTTGTAACACTTTGTTGCAAATTCGGCCCTCCCCAACGCAGCTTGTCGCCGTCTCATTGATAGGGCCCACAAGTCCAATATCCCAAAGGCCCCATTCATTCCGTGCCCACAAGCAGCGCCGACAGTCTTCTGCGATCGATATTTCCACCTGAAACGATCACCACGACATGCCCGCGGCCCGTGATCACGCCCTTATGACCGAGCGCCGCCACACCCACTGCCCCTGCGCCCTCGGCAATCACGTGCTCATGTTCCACGAGAGCGACAATGCTGCGGGCCAGTTCGTTCTCGTCGACCGTCACGATCTCGTCAACGAACCGCTGAATCATGCCGAACGTGACGGTGTCGGGGTCCGGATTGCCGGTGAGGCCGTCCGCGAGCGTCGGCTGAGGAACGATCTCGACGAGATGCCCGGCACGCACGCTCGTCTGAAACGGGCAAGAAGCGGCCACCTCCACGCCGATCACCCGGCACGAGGGGCTGATCGCCTTCGTCGCCGCGGCCACGCCGCTGATCAAGCCTCCCCCACCGATTGGCACGACGATCACCCCTAGATCCGGTGCGTCCTCGAACAGCTCGAGCGCGATCGTCGCAGCGCCGGAAATGACATCGGCATCGTTGTATGGAGAAATGAACGCGGCGCCTGTCGATTCGGCAAACTTCTTGGCCATCCTCTCGGCATCGTCGTAGTCACGCGCTTCTGCGAGTAATGTGGCGCCGTACCGGCGAATAGGATCGAGCTTGGTCTCGGGTGCGTCCGCGGGCGTGAAGACAACGAGCGGCAGGCCAAATCGTTTCGTCGCGCTCGCGAGCGCACGACCGTGGTTTCCAGCGGAGGCGGTTACGAGCTGCCTCGGACCCGTCCCTTCACGCTCCTGTCGAGCGATCACGGCGTTGAATGCGCCGCGTGCCTTGAACGAGTGGGAGACCTGAAGCGACTCGAGCTTGAGGGACACTCTCGTGCCGAGCGCATCCGTCAGCCGTTCAGACGAGGCGAGCGAGGTCCGGCGGACGTGCGGCGCGATGCGCCGCCGCGCGCGCAAGACGTCGACCACGGTCATCGGCTGTGGAGGAGGATGGCCGCCAATTGCTGCGTGAAAGCCGATCGCGCCATGACATCGTCCACACCGGCCTCACGAGCGGCGTTGATGACGTCAGTCTGCACGTGGGACGCATAGCCGACCGTTCGGACGGACGCGAGCGCCGGATCCTGCTTCATTCGAGCGACGATCCCCAGCGGGTCGGTGCGTGGATTGTTCAGATCAAAGACGACCAGCGCCGGCGGGGATTTTCGCATTTCGGCGAGTGCCGCATCGGCCGATCGCGCGAAAACGACAGTTACGCCGAGCTGACTGGCGGTTGTCTTGATTTTCGACGTGAACATCAGGTCATCGAGAACGGCTAAGATCATCGACGATGATGATAAATCGAAACGAGGCGAAACCCTCGTGCCGGCGGACAATGAGCACCAACCCATGTTGATCGAGTGTCGAGCCGTCGCCCCCTTCTACAAGAACGGGTTCATCGTCGGATGCGATGAGACGGGCGACGCTGTGCTCATCGATCCAGGCGACGAAGTGCAGGCCCTGCTCGATCTTGCCGAAAAGCGCGGGCTCACCATTCGCGACATCCTCCTGACGCACGCGCACGTGGATCACGTGACCGGTGTCGCCGCGGCCAAGCGCGCCCTGGGCGCGCCAATCTACCTCCATCGCGACGATCTCTTCTGGTATGAGCGCGCCGTCGAGAGTGGTGTGATGTTCGGCCTTCGGGTCGAGCCGCAGCCGCCGATCGACGTCTTTTACTCGCCAGGACAGATCATCCCGTTCGGAAACTGCCAGGTTCGGTGGCACCACACTCCCGGCCATTGCCCCGGCGGAGTGTGCCTTCAGGTTGGCAAAGCCCGCCCGGCGGACACGGAGGTCGTGCACCTTTTTGTAGGAGATACGTTGTTCGCCGGGTCGATTGGCCGCACGGACCTCCCCGGCGGCGATCACGAGGTCCTGATCCGGTCGATCAAGGACGTGCTTTTCCCTTTTGGCGACGATGCCATCGTGCATCCGGGCCATGGGCCGGACACGACGATTGGCCAGGAGCGTCGGACGAACCCGTTTCTCGTCGGCGGGGACTAAAGGGCCAAAGACGGAGGGCTAAGGACCAGTACCGAGTCTGGCCACTTTCAATTCCACGCGTCCGACACGCAAACGATCGCCCACGGCCAGTTTCGCCTGGGCAACGCGCTTGCCGTTGACGAATGTGCCATTGGTGCTCTGCAAGTCAACGACTTCGACGCTGCGATCGGTTGCCGTCAGGCGGCAGTGCAGACGCGAAACCAACGCAGCGTCCACGATGAAGTCCGCCCGGGGGGCGCGTCCGACCGTCTTGATCGCGCCGGCCGGCAGTCGAAAGGTCGATTCGTTACCCTGCAGAATCCACATGCCGCCGTATCTTAGCAGCGCAGTGAAAAATCCGCTTGACTCCGTCGGCTTATAACGTTTTCTTGAGCCACGCCGAAAGCGCATCGATGACCGCCGCGCTCACGTGCTTGTCAGGCAGCGATCCGTATTCGTCCGTCTCGCCCGTCGTGGCCGGGACAAGCAGGTGGTTGACGCCCGGCACCCTGGCAACGTCGACGGCCGCCTGATTCTTGCGCTTACGCGCCAGAGCCTCGAGCCGGTCCGCGTTGGACGGCTCGACCTGCGTATCCAGCTCGCCCTGAACAATCAGGATTGGCTGCCGCACGTCAGGAATGATCTTTGCCGGGTCGTAGCTCAGGATGCTTTGAAACTCGGCGTTGTCGACCGACCGGCGCACATCTGGAGAGAGCTGCTCCCAGCCTTTCCCGGTCAGCACGGCTTCGTCGATACGCTTCTGCAAATCGACTTTTGCCTGCCGCTCTTCGCCACTGAGCTTCAGCCGATCGAGCGCGTGCTGCTGCTGTGCGAGGATCAGATCGGTTCCAGGGACCCCGTTTGCGGCAAGCAACGCCACTGCGGCAATCCGCTTGTCTTTCGCCGCCGCGATCAGCGCAACCGCCCCACCTTCGCTATGGCCGACGACCCCAATGCGCTTGGGATCGATGTCCTTCCGATCGGCCAGCATTTTGACGGCCACCCGCACGTCTTCCGCATAGTCGGTGAGGCCCGCCGATTCTGCGCGCCCGCCACTCTGGCCGATACCCCGCTTGTCGTACCGCAGCACGACGAATCCAGCATCAGCCAACCCGTCCGCAATCTGTCCGAGCACGGGGATGCCGAACACGAGGCCGTCACGGTCGGTCGGACCGCTTCCACCAACGAGGACCACCGCCGGCAAGCGCGCGCCCGCGGCTGCCGCCTGCGCAGGCTTGGAGAGGGTTCCAGCGAGCACGAATCCATTGGCTGGGATACGAACGGTCTCATCGTTCGGTCGCGAGATTGTGACAGTCCGTGACGCCACCGACGCGACGTCTTCCCGCACCACTTCCAACGACTGGGCGGGCACGCTGAACCGAATCATGCGACCCGCTTCGTCGGTCCACAGATCGGCATCGAGCAGCGCCCCGGGCAGGACGAGCGTCACGGCAGTCCGTTTGGCCGCAATCATCCGGGCAGTGGTTTGAATCTGGTGCGAGGACGATTCGCCCACGCGAATGCGAAACGCGGTCGTCCCTCCATACGCAGGAATCTCGGCCCCCGCCGCCGCCGTCTTCAGCCGGGCGGCGACGGCCTCGAATGGACCGAAGAAGCTGTTTGGAAGGACGAGCACGGCATTGGGGTCAATCGCGTCCGACTTCTGTGTCCTCTGTCCGCCGGCGTCGACGTCCGTTACCGCCTGCGCGTTGTTGACGACCGTGTGAATCGACTGCGAGACTCCACGCGCCGTCCCTTGCATCGTCAGCTCACGCGCCGCCCAGTCCGGCGTGTAACGAACCTCGATGCGTCGCCCAACCACGTCGATCGGCGGCCCCACTCGTCCCGAGCTGGTGATCGTCCAGCCGTCCGCCGTGCGGGCGACGCTGACCTGCTCGCTCCCAATCGGTACATTGCGCACGAAAATCGTCAGGTTGGCCGTGCCGGCTTCGGCTGGCCTGGGGATGATAGCTACTTGCCCGATCGAGGAAGACAGCGCGACTTCGGACGCCCGCGAGAAAGTCGGCTCCACTGCCGCCCACATGAGCGCGATGCACCACCATGGCCGGAACAAGCGTCTAGAATGACACCAGGGCATACGGGCCCAGCATAGCATCATGATTCCCGCTCTGGTCTCCGCCACGTACGAAGCGGCCCGCCAGCGTGCCGCGTTCATCGATCGCTCATCCCGCGGGCGCATCATCGTCTCGGGCCGGGACCGCGCGACCTACCTGCAAGGGTTGCTGACGAACGACATCGTGGCGTTGAAGAGTGGTCAAGGTTGCTATGCGGCGTACCTCACAGCGCAAGGTCGAATGATCGCCGACCTGTGGGTGTACGAGCTGGGCGATGTGATTCTCTTGATGGTGGCAGGAGACATCAAAGATGCGCTCCTGGCGCGACTCGACGCGCTGATTTTCACTGAGGATGTCCAGCTGGGCGATGTGACGGAGACGCAGGCGCAAATCGCGATCGTCGGCCCGCGGTCGGCGTCGATCGTCGGAAGCCTTTTGAAGTCAGGAGCCAGTGGATTGGGCACCCTCGATGAACATGGCAACGCGCGTAGGGACTGGCGGGGCAGACAAATCATCGTGACACGTATTTCGGATCTCGGCGAACCTGGCTTCGATCTGTACGTCGAGCGCGGCGACGCTCAGAAGGGCACTGACCGTCAGATCATCGACGAACTGCGCCAGCATGATGTGGCGGAGCTCGACGATCGGGCGGCCGAAGCCATCCGTATCGAGGCAGGAGTGCCGCTGTTCCATCGCGACATGGACGAAGACACGATTCCGTTGGAAGCCGGCATCGAGGCCAGAGCCATCAGCCAGACCAAGGGCTGTTACGTTGGCCAGGAAGTCATCGTCCGCGTTCTACACCGTGGCCATGGCCGTGTGGCTCGCCGGCTCGTGGGGTTGCAGCTCCCCGTCGGCCCGGACGCTTCAGAAAAGAGCGTCCCGGACGCTGGCGCCACAGTGCGCGCCGATGACCGCGAGATCGGCCACGTGACGAGCGCGACGTTCTCGCCCGCCTTGAAGCGGCCGATTGCGCTGGCGTACCTGCAGCGCGATTTCGTCCAGCCCGGTACCCAGGTGTCGGTCGAGGGGACTCTGGCCGAAGTCAGAACGCTTCCTTTTGTGTAAGGGATCCCGGTGACGACATTCCCGCGTCGGCCGTAAGCTGCGCGATGAATGCGGCATCGGCCGGCGGGAACGCAAGCATCCTCAGCTCGTCGCGGGGCACCCAGCGCATCTCCTGGCCAAGCTGGGGCAGAGGGTCTCCCAGCAGATGGCACTCGAAAAAGTGCAGCTCGACGTTCACCTCCGAGCTGGGCTCCAGATAAGCGTGGGTCGTCGTGAAGATCTGCAGGCCGACCTCTGAGTCCACGCCCAGCTCCTCACGGAGCTCGCGTGCCAGGCACGCGTGAAGCGGCTCCCCCGCGTGGCACTTTCCGCCCGGGAATTCCCAGAGCCCCTCGAGGTGCGCGCCCTTCGGGCGCCGCGTGACGAGCAAGCGACCGTCGCGTTCGATAACGGCCGCCGTCACGACAATCGTCATCGAAGTCCGTCCCGGAGCGCCCGGCAGTCGCGAGTCATCGGGCAGACAAGGCATTTGGGGTTTCGGGCGACGCACACGAGCGCACCGAAATCCATGATCGCTTGATTGAAGTCGAAGACCTGACGCGACGGCACGAGCGCCTCCGAAAGGCTCCAGAGATGGCGCTTCATCGCATGGCTCTTGGCGTCACCCTTCCCAACGAACACGCGAAACAACACGCGCGCCACATTGGTATCCAGGATGGCCGCGCGCTCGCGAAACGCGAAGCTCCGGATCGCGCCGGCGGTGTACTCGCCGATGCCTTTGAATGACAGAAGGGTCTTCTCGTCGGACGGCAACGCGCCCCCGTACTTGGCCACGGCTTCACGCGCGATCGACTGCAGTCGCTTGGGGCGGACGTTGTACCCCAGCGGATACCACGATTTCCTCACCTCGTGCTCCGGCGCCTCGGCAAGCGCCGAGAGCGACGGGTATTTGTCGAGCCACTCGACGTACTTTGGGAGGACTCGGTCCACCTGCGTCTGCTGAAGCATGATCTCCGAGACGAGAATGTGATACGGGTCGTCGGTCTTCCGCCATGGCAGGTCGCGTCCGTGACGGCGGTACCAGGTCAACAGACGCTGGCGGAATCGGCGGCGCTCCGGCGGCCGAGGCAGCGGCAGCGCG
>Ga0066903_100001932_pt1 | contig 15714 bp, 12 predicted proteins | sample PanSoiMetaGPlot1_FD_67491 | JGI IMG/M metagenome (GOLD analysis project Ga0066903, IMG submission 67491) | Tropical forest soil microbial communities from Panama analyzed to predict greenhouse gas emissions - Panama Soil - Plot 1 (version 2) | ecosystem: Environmental > Terrestrial > Soil >... | reverse complement strand
CCACCTGCGGCAGCACCCTCTTCGGCTCCCCGGATCGTGCCTTGCGCATGCGCAGCGTAGGGCAGTGTTGCGATAAAGAGCGCGGCAATCGTAAACAAGCTCTTGTTCATGTTCGCTCCTGTCTCGTTCGGGATTTCGCCCCCTACACGTCCGCGAACAAGGCACCGCCCGATAGTGGGTTGGGGGGCAGGGAGAGCTATCGGGCCATCGCGGTGAGTCATTAACCCGACACAGCCGGAAAGGTTCCTTTCTGGGAACCGATTATCGTCACTTGATTTAGTTCCCTGTCTGTTCTTCGCTTGGGTATGCCCCTACTAACCCGGTCTGAGCGACGATGGCGCGCAACGAGGCGCCAGTCTGACAAAGGCGCTGGGCTTCGAGGCATTACGCCTCACTTGTCTCCAAGGGAGGCGTAATGCCTCTACGCCACGATGGCATGATATTTTGGAACATCTTGTTCCACTCGCAAACCAAGGCGTTGTGTCGTTCCACGACTCGACGCAGCCCGGACCACCGAGGCGACCGCTACCGGTAATCTACGAACAGCGGCGGCCATCAACGCGCAGGCAGCACTTGCGGCAGCCGCCAAGCTCCGCGCTGCGGAGGACGAGCGCCGACAGGCCAAGCGCAACAGCTTTGCCGACAAGCTCACGGTGGAGGCGAAGGCCCTCGCCGACCTGAAGATCGCGAAGGCCGCTGTTGAAGGCAAGCGTCGCACCATCGAGGCCGACTTGGGCCTGGTGCGCTATCTGGCAACGCTGCTCGGCGCTCGCGAAGGACGTATTCCGGTATTTCATCCTGGTCGTCTCGATGTTGCTCGATCCGGCAGCAGTTCTCCATCCTACTGGCAGCGACACGGCGGTGACCGACCCCGGCCCTCTGCACCGGCTCAGCGGCTATGCAGCGGGGCGCGATCGATGGATCAGCCGGGCGGCTACCCAGGTAGCCGCCGATCCTGTTTAATGCAGCAGCTGCCAAATGCCGGGCGTGGCGGACAGCCCAGATGTTACCTTGGCCGTTGCCAGCACCAGGCCGGGGTGAGGCGCTCCGCCAAGCCAATTGATGATACTACGATTTTATACGTCACGAAGGGTCAACTAGCATGAGCAAGCATCACGTATCGACCATCATCAACGGCGAGCCCACTGAGTTTCTGTGTGAGTCGCAACTCACGCTGCTCGACGTTCTGCGTGACGCGCTGCATCTGACCGGCAGCAAGGAGGGTTGCAGCTCGGGTGACTGTGGCGCCTGCAGCGTGACGGTCGACGGCCGCCTGGTCTGCTCGTGCCTGATGCTTGCAGCCGAGGCAGAAGGCCACAGCATCGAGACGATCGAGGGCATGGCGCGCGGGCACGATCTGCATCCGCTGCAGCGAAAATTCCTGGAACATGCGGCGCTGCAGTGCGGCTTCTGCACGCCGGGCCTGCTGGTCGCTGCCAAGGCGCTGCTGGACCGCAATCCGACTCCGACGGAGACCCAGGCGCGCTACTGGCTGGCCGGCAACCTCTGCCGGTGCACCGGCTACGACAAGGTCATCCGTGCCGTGCTCGATGCCGCCGCCGAGTTGCGAGCCGAATGAGTGGCGGGACAAGTTGCGCGGCGCGACAATGAAGATAGAGCTGTCAACACCACGCCTTTCTGCCGGCCGCCATGGTTAAGGTGCCGGTAACCATTGCCTGCGGTAATTACGACCGCACCCGCGCGATCCGCGACGGCCGTGTGAACGTAGAGGGCTGCGAGGTCACCTACCTGCCGCTCTATCCGGAGGAGATTTTCTTCCGCGCCTTCCGCTATCAGGAGTTCGACGTCTCGGAGCTGTCGTTCTCAAGCTACGTCCGTACCGTGGCGGCGGGCACCTGCCCTTATGTGGGCATTCCCGCTTTCGTGTCGCGGCTCTTTCGCCACTCTGGCATGTACGTGCGCAGCGACGCCGGCATCAGCGAGCCGAAGGATCTCAAGGGCAAGCGTATCGGCGTGCCGGAATATCAAATCACCGCTGTCGTCTGGATGCGCGGCATCATGCAGCATGAATACGGCGTGCTGCCGACCGAAATCCATTGGCGCAGCGGCGGCCAGGAGGAGCCGGGGCGCGACGAGCGCACGCCGCTCAAGCCGATCCCAGGGCTCGACCTCAAGTCGATCGGCAAGGAGCAAACCCTCACCGGCATGCTGCGTGACCGCGAGCTCGACGCGCTGTTCACGGCGCGCGGGCCGTCATCGTTCCTGCGCGGAGAGCCGCACATCAGGCGGCTGTTTCCCAACACGCGCGCCGCCGAGCAGGCCTATTACAAGAAGACACGGATGTTCCCGATCATGCACTTGGTCGGTATTCGCAAGGAGCTGGTCAAAAAATATCCGTGGCTGCCGTCGAGCGTCTACAAGGCGTTCTGCGAGGCGAAGGCGCTCGCCATGATCGACCTGCTCGACATCAACGCGTTGATGGTGACGCACCCCTGGTTGGTCGCCGAGACCGAAGAGACCATCGCGATCATGGGCAAGGACTTCTGGTCCTACGGCATCCACGAGAACATGCGCGAGATCACCGCGCTCACACAGTATCTGCACGAGCAAGGCTTGATCGACCGCAAGGTCGAGGTTGAGGAGTTGTTTCATCCGTCAATGTTCGAGATTTCGAAAGTCTGAGCGAACGCGAGCACGACGTGGAGACCAAGCGCGAGCTCGACACAGCGCTTAGAGCATTTTCGATCAGGCTGACCGACCTCTGGGCTGTCATCGCCCGGCTTGACAGCGATCTAGCTCAAGTTGGCTCGTAACCATGGGCGGGGGTACTGGATTGGCCGGTCAAGCCGGGCAATGACACCGGAGGGTCAACCTCATCGTAAAATGAGCTAGCCGGGACTGCTCCTTCTGTGAACGGACAAGTCCTCCATCAAGCCATACTCTTGCCGCCAAGTCCATGTTTCGAGCAAAGGAAGTCGCCATGGAGTCGATCATTTCTGATCTCGTGAGTCGCTTCGAGCTCACTCAGCCGTCGAGAACTGGTTCGCGGTCTCGCGATGTTGGCGGCCAGCGGAACGGCCGCCGCGGCCCAAGAAGACCTCGATTTCAAGAGTGCAAACATCGATCATGTGAGCATTCAAGTCGCGGACTTGCAGCGCTCCATCGATTTCTATCAAAAAATGTTCGGCTTTTCTGTCGTTAGCCAGGACCAGCCGCTTGGAATTGTTCGGCTCGGCACGACCAGGACACTGGTCTCTCTCAACCGTCAAAGCCCAGCCGGAATTGTGGATCAATTTGCAATCGGGATACCCCGTTTCAGCAAGGAATCCGCTGCCCGCTATTTGACCCAGCACGGTGCGAGTCTGCAAGACGACCCTTATGCGGGTCTGCACGTCAAGGATCCTGATGGGATTAACGTGCAAATCTTCAATCAGCGGTGACCCGCAAAGCCAGGCCGAAGATACGCAGTCGGGCCTGCGGTCTGCGGGCCGATTCGAAGGTGGCTGAAGCGCGCGGATGCGGTGCTATGGACGACCCAGGCTGGCTCATCGGCGCAGGACACCTGCTGCTCTCATGACAAGAGTGACTGGATCACCGCGGATGCTTCCAGCGGTTGCAGTGCGCGAGTTCGTGACGCGCCACGCCGCGATCATGAACGCGGATTACAAAGCACCGTCCGGCCAGGCGATAGGCACGACCGACCATGCTGCGTGGAGACTTGACGCCCGCCGCCCGACAACGCCGGTCCACCTCATGCGCCGATGCCTTGTCTGGGGGCAGCACATTTTCGATCCGGTCTGACCAGCGGACGAATTCCGTTGGGGGTTCCGCATTCGGCTGGCCCGCGTAACGGCTCCGTCCTCGCGGGAGGCGATAATCAGGTGTTGCCAACCGCAGCCAGGATGGCGTCGATGTCGCTGCTATCGTCATCCTGGATACGCCCCGGTGCGATACTCGGATTGAGGGCCGCGGCGTATCCAGGCAAGACCGGTGCCGCAACAGGCCGAGGTTTGACGCCGACTTCTGGCGTCGACTCCAGCGCTGCAAGAGCCTGTTCGCCCAGCGTTGCCTTCTCGACGGCGACAGTGGCCCGCTTACCGTTGCTGTAGGCGAGGAAGTGCGGTGCAGAGAAAAGCCGCACGCACGGCAACAAGCCGCTTAACGACGTTGCTTTCGATGATCACAGGCCCCGGCTTACCCCGGGCGCAGCTCTGCGGGGTCCTGGCGGATATGAGGACATGAACGCGATGACGGCACCGGCAAGCGACTCGCCGAGCAGGAGCGCAGTGGCCGACAATAGAGCAACCGCATCGACGCCCACGCGTCCGGAGAGGAGATCGCGAACAATCGAGGCCGCAAGCCCAAGTAAGACCGGGATCGTTGCGAGCGTCCAGGCAAGGTGGGCGAGGCGCGGCTGGTCAACGACGCGCGCGAGGATACCCGGTTGCCAGCCCCGATGATTGCGACCGCCACGAGCGACCATCGCAAAGCGCGCTCCACAGACATCAGCGTCTTGCCTTGTTCCAAATTCGAATTTGGTCTCGTGTCGCCAGGGTCAGGCAACGTGGCTCGTAGATTGTCGGGCAGCACTGTCCGCCCGCCAGCTGTCGAGCTCATGTAGCTCGACCTCGGGTCGTTCCGAGACGATTTTCCGTTGACCCAGGAAAACCTCGCCGGTGCCGCCGTCGATGGAAACCCAGTCGCCTTCGATGATCCTTGCGTCAGCAAGCCGGCCGTGGCGATTCTCCTCGTCGATCCTCAGCGCTTCGCAGCCCACAACGCACGGCTTGCCCATGTGTCGTGCCACCAGCGCGGCGTGGGCAGTGCGGCCTCCAACCGCCGTCAGGATGCCGGCGGAGGCTGAAAATCCTGCCACGTCAGCCGTGCTGGTGTCATGGCGCAGCAGAATCACCGGATCGCCGTCTGCAGCCAAGCGCTGCGCCGCACAGGAATCGAATGCGGTGCGCCCGACCGCGACGCCGGCGGCAGCGCCGGTCCCGCTAGCAGCCGCCGGGCCGGTCTCAGCAAAGCGATTAATCGCAAGCGCCGCCCGGTCGAGACCCTCAAGCCTCCGTATCGCTTCGTGCGGAGGCACCAGCCCTTCGTGGACGAAATCGACCGCGAAGCGCAATGCGGCGCGCGGGGTGCGCTTGGCAACGCGAGTTTGCAGAATCCAAAGCTTCCCATCTTCGATGGTGAACTCTACGTCCTGGACATCACCGAAGTGGCGTTCCAGTCGGGAAAGCGCATCGCGCAGTTGAGCAGCAAGATCCGGCATTGCCCGGTCGATGGCAGCTTCGGTTTGCGGCGTTCGCCGCCCCGAGACAACGTCCTCGCCTTGGGAATCGAACAGAAAATCGATCACCGACCGGGCGTTGCCGGTGGATGGATCACGCGAAAACGCCACTCCCGACCCCGAGGATCGCCCACGGTTTCCGAACACCATGGCCTGCACGGTTACGGCAGTACCTTTCAGGTGCTCAAGCTTTTGCAGTTTCCGATAGGTGCGGGCGCGATCACTCCCGAAGGAGCGACACACTCCGTGCGCGGCGGCGATCAATGAGCCCATAGCGTCATCGGGCACTTCGGCGCCATCTGCCGCGATCGCCGTTTCGTGGGCGACCGCAAGACGTTCACGGTCCTCCGCATCAAGATCGCGTTCGCTCGCGGCGCCGGCGCCTTTCATAATTTCCACGACTGCAGCTGCAAAAGGAGAAGGATCAAGGCCAAGAACGCTCGCCGCAAACCCTTCAAGAAAGCGGCGCCGGCAGTCCCAGGCGAACCCCGCATTACCGGTCATCCTGATGAGCCCACGGGTGGCTGCTAATGTGCAACCGACATCGAGCACGGTGTTGAGCATGCCGGGCATCGATACGGCGGCCCCGGAACGGACCGAGACCAGGAGCGGCCGGCGGCGGTCGCCGAATTTTCTGCCTGTCGCGGTTTCCAGATAAGCGATGCCTTCGTTGAGGGCCTCTGCTAGTTGCTGTTCGGCCGTACCATCGGCTTCTGCTGCACGGGCGCAGGCCTCAATTGGCAGCACGAACGCAGGCGGCACCGGCAGCCCCAGCGCGGCGATGCGAGCCAGATTGGCCGCCTTGGAACCCACCTCGTCGTCGGGCCACGTCCGTTTGCGCCCGTCGCCTATCCGGCGAATATTCATGGTTCTTAATCCTCAAGCCGAGAGGTCGGTCATCACATGCTCGCGCAGGAGGTGGCCGAGGCGAGCAAGGCGATCGGTTGCCCGCTCGATAGCTCGCGCGAGTTCCAGGATACACACATCACCGCTTCCGTTACTTTTGCCCAGCACAAGCCCGGTGATGCGCCGCTCGGCATCATCGGCTGCGTGTTCGATGTCGATCAAGCGACGCGTGGCTTCGAATGCGTCATCGACGTCGGCACGGCGCCCCTCGGCCACTTCCGTCGCTGCGTCGATACCGGAGGCTGCGGCTTCGGTACCTTGGACAGCAGCGTCTGCCAATTCGGCGAGGGAGGTGAGAAATTTTTGATCGATGACGGCGGGCGCCAAGGAGGCCACGAAGGCCGCCTGCTCAAGCTCGTCGACGGTCTGCTCGGCCGTGTCGATCAGTTGTGCAATGATTGGGCCGGCATTCGTGCGCTGCGCGATCACGCGCGCATCGACTGCGATCCGATCAGCCTTTTCCTCGATGCGTCGGGCACGTAATGCCAGCGGGGACTCCTCGGCGACGCCGGCCCTGGTCGCCGGATCGTCTGCCCGGCCCGCGACTTCGCTCGCAATATCAACCGCGATGTCGTGGGCAAGCCCAAGCTGCCGGATGACGATGGCCAACATGGCACGGTCGGTGCGGTCGAGATGCCGCACCAGCTCAGTTTCGATCATGTCACGCACGAGACGGCGCGATAGCCCGTGCTGCAGTCCCTGCGTGGCAATGCGCAGCACCGCTCTGAGGAAATCGACCGCGATGTCGTAGCCGAGAACCGCGGCAAGCCGTTCGCCGAAACCGATGCGCGTCGGCGCCGCGTGCCTGATCGCGGCTGCCACCAGATCACTGCCGCCATACTCGAGATAAGCGCGGTGGCCGATGCGATGACGCGCCGCCCAGTCGAGCAGGCGGGTTGCGCTTTGGCCGTCCACAAGATTGCGCAGGCTCTTACGAGCCTTGTTCCAGTCGATCAGAAACACCAGCGACATCCCGATGGCTTCGAGGAACGCCTCGCGGCTCTTATCAACGTCCACCTGATAACGACCGGTGATGAGATAGAAGGCATCGCCCTCGGCGAGCCCTTTTGCCCGTTGGCGACCAAGGCCGCTCCAGTTGACCGCGAAACGATCAAACAGCGCAACGAAGAACTTGGCCCGGGCGCGGTGGATGTCGGTGTAGGTAACGGTGACATTCATGCCTTCGACGGTGACGACGACAACATGAGCGTCGGTCGCGCCGATATCGTTCTGGATCACCAGGCGCTCGGCGGAACGCGCGACGGTGGTGTCGAGGCCCGGATGATCGAACTTGAGGTCGCGGGTGCGATCGACGCCGCGCATAAAAGCCTCGATCAGCGGCCTGTCTTCGGGCAACAAGCCATGCGCGTGAGCCCCCGCGACATCCTCCTCGGCACACGTTGCCGAAAGGCGGTTCAGCGCCTTGTGCAGATCCATGACCAGGCGATGTAGGCTGTCGGCGCCGTCCGGGAGTGCCGAGAGCTCGGTTATGCGAGCAATCTCGATCTCGTCGTATTCGGCCGAAAGCCTTGTTCGCAGAGCCGACAGCCGGTTGGCTGCCGCCGAGCCAGCAGCCTCGTCTCCCGCCGTCACGGCCGCAATCATCGCGTCGACATCTTGGAAGAGAGAACGGACAAGCTTGGCGAGCGCGGGCGTTGCGATTCTGCCTGGACTGGTCTCCCGCGCAGCGTCCACCATGGAGCGGATTGCCGAGGCGTCGAGGCCGGCAGCGGCGCATTCAGCCGAGAGATCATCGGGCTCTCCTGCCGGGTGCGTGGCCTGCTTCACGACAGCCTGCAGGGCGCTCAGGCGTGCTTTAGCCCGATCATTTGCCGCGAGCCCTTCGGCAACACGCGCCGGCAACAGCATTTCGATTTCGCCAAGTTGCTGGACAATGCGTGTCTTCATTGTCGGTCCATCGTTCTCTCAATTTGAAATATCTGGCATCCTTTCGGGCGACTGCAATTGCGCCATGTCATTCACCAAAATGTCACAGGACTAAAATGTCACAGGTTAGCGTCTGCGCGGCTCCGGCGTGTGCGTAAGATCGCGCAGTCTCAATTTGACATAAGGCAACAAACCGGGCTCGACGCGAGGAGTTCCCGCGTAACGCCGCCGAAAATCCATTCACCCAATCGGCTGTGCCCATAAGCGCCAGTCACGATCAGGTCGGCGTCTTCGACCCTCGCCAGATCGATCAGATGGTCGGCGACGCCATGCTTTGCGGTCGCTGCTGCAGCCGACCCAACCGTTATCCGGTGCCGCGTCAGGTAATGCGCGACGTCCTCGACATGCGTTCGGGCCAGAGCCGCCGTGCTGTCGTCGCAAACCTCGACAACTGACACGGATTTGGCCTCGTGCAGCAGCGGAAGCGAGTCCTGGACGGCGCGACGCGCTTCGCGGTTATCCTTCCAGCCGATAAGAATTCGTTCCGCCTTCAGTGTGTCGACGCCGGGCGGCACGACCAGCATGGGCCTGCCCACTCGCAGCACCGCGGCTCCAGGATCCAAACAGCGGGAGATGTCCATCGGGCTTGGTGCCCGACCGACGATGACGAGGTCCGCGGATCGCGCTTGCGAGACAACGAAGAGCTCGGGAAGGTCGATGGCGGATCGCCATTCGAGCCACCCGAGCCTTGATCCTGTTTCGCCTGCGGCAGCCCGAAAGGAGGCTTCAGTGCGCTGGAGCGCCGCAACCATGTCTTGCCGTTCATGTTCGACGAATTCCGGCGTGACAAAATAGGCGCCTTCCGCGGGATATGGAGGCAGAAGACAAGCGGAACTGCCGATCAGAGTGGACGAGAAACGATCGGCCAGCTGCACGGCGAGCCGAACTCTGGCATCGGATTTCGCCTCGACGTCCACATGCACCATCAACGTTGCGAAAGACATGGCTGCGTCCTTGAGACCAAAAGATTCTGGGTCACAATTCGTCGTGCCCAGCAGATTTAGCGAAGACTCGGCCTCACGCTATGCGCTGGATCAATTCGCCGGCTCGAAGATGCTGAGTCGAAGTTCCGGGCAGACGTGATATGAATCAAGGTGCCATGATGCGTCGCTGTGCGACTCCAGATTAACAAGGTTGTCCGTGAACTGATGCGGGATGAGCCTGAGTGCGCGGTTTGTGCACCACCTTCAAATGGTTCGTAAGGCGAAATCACTGGAAGATACGATGCGCTCGAGCGAATTCATCGCCGGCAGTGCCTTTCGCGTTGGCGTTGCCCACCCATCGCGACTGCATCGGAAGATCGCAATCGCTCCGGAATTGCTGGCTACGAGCACGTGCGATCCTGCCGCAGCACTCGCCAACCTCGGCTGCACCGATGCCGGTCTCGACGAGGCCGAAGCCGCCCGGCGCCTTAAACGTTTCGGGCTGAACCAGATTGCGCAGGAAAATCGGACGGGCGTGATCCGCGAACTTATCAATCGCACCAAGAACCCGCTCAACGCCTTGTTGTTGACGCTCGCCGTCATTTCGTCCTTTCTCGGCGACGTGCGCGCGGCCATTGTCATCGCCATAATGGTGATCCTTTCGATCGTGACGGCTTTCATACAGGAACATCGTTCGAACCAGGCGGCCGCCAATTTGCGTGCGTTGGTCAAGACGACCGCGAGCGTGAAGCGGCAGGGGCTGCCCGCGGTGGCGCGACCTTCCAAGGTCCAGGGCTTTGTCGAGATACCGATGGTGGAGATCGTGCCCGGCGATCTTGTGGCGCTTGCCGCCGGCGACATGATTCCGGGGGACCTGCGCCTGCTCTCGGCGAAGGACCTCTACGTCAACCAGTCGACGCTGACCGGCGAGGCGATGCCGGTCGAGAAGTCTGCGCGCGCTGCGACCGATGCTGTGGACAACCCGTTTGACCTTGCGAACATCTGCTTCATGGGCGGCAATGTTGTCAGCGGCTACGCGACCGGCGTCATCGTCGCGACCGGGGGCAGTTCATACTTTGGCCAATTCGCCGATAGCATTGCCGGGCAGCGGACCCAGACAAGCTTCGAAAAAGGCATCGACCGGTTCACGTGGCTGATGATTCGCTTCATCCTGGTGCTTGTCCCGTCAGTGCTTCTGATCAACGGGGTCAGCAAAGGCGATTGGCTTGAGGCACTGCTGTTCGCGCTGGCAGTTGCGGTTGGCCTGACGCCGGAAATGCTGCCGATGATCGTGACGGCAAATCTCGCCAAAGGCGCAATCGCAATGTCGCGCAAGCGCGTCATCGTCAAACGGCTCCATGCGATTCAGAATTTCGGCGCCATGGACGTGCTATGTACGGACAAGACCGGAACACTGACCCAGGACCGGATCATCCTCAAACGGCACCTCGACATTCGCGGCGAGGATTGTGATCGCGTGCTGGAATACGCTTATCTGAACAGCCATTATCAATCGGGTTTGAAGAACCTCCTCGACGTCGCGGTTTTGCAGCATGTGGAGCTCGGAAGAAACCTGCATTGCGAGCACCAGTACCGCAAGCTCGATGAGATACCGTTCGACTTTGTCCGCCGCCGCCTGACGGTCGCGCTCGACCGGGAGGACGGCAAGCACATCCTCATCTGCAAGGGGGCGATCGAGGAGGTGTTTGCGGTGTGCAACAGATACGAAATCGACGGCGAGGTCGGCACGCTTGATCGCAGCCACCTCGAGAAGGCGGCGGAGGAGAGCGCATCGCTTAACGCAGATGGGTTTCGCGTCATCGCGGTGGCGTACAAGGAAGTCGACACCCGCAAGGACGTTTATACGGTCGCCGATGAGAGTGATCTCACGCTGCTTGGATATATTGCGTTCCTTGATCCACCAAAGGAAAGCGCCGGCCCGGCGATCGCGGCGCTAGAGCGCGCCGGCGTAAAGGTCAAGATTCTCACCGGCGACAACGACATCGTGACGCGGAAGATCTGCCACGAAGTCGGCCTGCCGGTTGACCGCATCGTCCTCGGAACCGAGATCGAGGCGGCTGACGATGCAGCCCTCGCACGCATGGCCGACGCCTATTCCGTGTTCGCAAAAGTCGCGCCGGCCCAGAAGGCACGGATCATCGCGGCGTGCCAGCACAACGGCCACGTGGTCGGGTTTCTGGGGGATGGCATCAATGACAGCGCCGCCTTGAAGGCGGCCGATGTGGGCATCTCGGTTGACACAGCGGTCGATATTGCTAAGGAGTCCGCCGATATCATTCTGCTTGAAAAGAACCTAGGCGTACTGGGCGACGGCGTGATTGAGGGCCGCAAGGTTTTTGGCAACATCACCAAATACATCAGGATGGGGGCGAGTTCCAATTTCGGCAATATGTTCAGTGTCGTCGGGGCGAGCATCATGCTGCCGTTCCTGCCGATGGCCCCGATTCAAGTGCTCACCAACAACCTGCTTTACGATTTTTCGCAGACCGCGATTCCGGCTGACAATGTGGACGAGGATTACCTCATCGTGCCGCGCCGCTGGGACATCGGCAATATCGTGAAATTCATGCTATTGATCGGGCCGATCAGCTCGATTTTCGACTACGTCACGTATTTGGTGATGATCTACGTCTTTGGCGCCTGGAACAATCCGGCGCTGTTCCAGACCGGATGGTTCGTGGAATCGCTTTTGACCCAGACGCTGATCATCCACATCATTCGCACAGCCAAAATCCCGTTCTTCGAAAGCTTGGCGAGCCCGGCGCTGATCACGACATCGGTGGTCATTTGCATCGTCGGCATCGCGCTGCCATTCACCTATGTCGGTGCTGCGCTCGGCTTCGTGCCGCTGCCACCACTCTATTGGCCAGTCGTGCTCGCGATCATCGGCTGCTACGCGGTGCTCACACACATGATCAAGGTGCGGTTCGTGCGCCGATGGGGAATGTAAAAACGTGATAATGGCGTTCCGTTTAGTGCGATCGCGCCATGAGCCCATGATGCACTTGATGCACTTGGCCATGGTCCAGAACGCCTTTGCCGATCTTCGTAGCAATCCGTATCCTGCGGCACCAACAAGGGTCTGCCAACTTTCATGGCGACGGAGCTCGACAAGCGTTGCCCTCAGCGGCTCGAAAAGATTGAAGCTTTCAAATTGGGGGGCCAGCAGGAAGGCCCGCGCCAAATCTCGAAACGCGGCCGCAGGTAGAAGTTGTCCCCAGCATGGGAGTGCATTTTTTTCCGATGCGGTGACGTGAGACATCACTCGACGGGCCGCGGATTGAGATGACCGATACAGCGCCGTCCACAGCCGGTCACAGCACGTATCGAAGCTAATCGCGATGCGGCGAAGCCAGCGTACCGACTGTCACCCCCTCAGTGATGGCGCGAGAACGCCGCCCACGAAGCTCTTGCAAGATGCAGGCGAGCGTAACGACAGCAACAGCCAACAAGGCAATTACAACATAATGCACATTGGCCTCCCAATAATGTGACGACAGAGCGAACCCGCCGCGATGCGCGAAGCTTCGCGGCGCTACGTGGTGGCCATCAAGGGGACATCCGTTAGCTCGAGTAGCTCAACCGTCACAGTTGCTGAGCCCGGCAACGCGAGCACCGTGTCGCTTCTTGTCCATCGTTGCTCTTCCTGGTCGCGGACCACCACGCGGTCCCCCGCCGCGCAGCTCCGCGGAAGATTGTATTCGATGATGACGCGGGTTTTCATTTGCTTCCCATTCGCCCAAGCCGGGTAACTGACCCCGGCTCCCGCCATTGGGGGGGGTGGGGGGTTGGCGCGGGGAGCCGGGGGCGCGATTGGTGGACGCGCAGAATGTAACGCGGAACCTTACATTTTGTTCCCGACATAACGGCAAAATTTGCCGCCACGGGCTTTGATTGCGGGGCCGTGGGAGGCTTCCAAGGGCCGCCCATGAGCTCCGGGGGTCGGGCGCTGGCGGACCGAATACCGCGGCGGAGTTACGCCTGGACTGCCTCCCGAATACGTTGCTCCATCCGTCGCGCCAGTTTCTCGTAGCCCGCCGCGACGACGCGCATCATCCCCTGGACTTCCGGGTCCTCTGTGCTCGCTGCTCTGACCAAGATTTCCCTGGCGCGGGTTCGCAACTCTTTGGCGAACAAGAAAAGCTGCAGGTCGGCCATATCGCACTCCGTTTGCTTTCAGGCGGGGGGATGCGCGACCGGTCTCTCTCGCCACCGGCGCCCGTTAGTCCATGCCGGTGATATCCAAAAGACAGGCTGAACACAGAATGGGACCCCGGCTCCCTGCCCAGGATGGGTAGTAGGGGAGAACAACAAGAAGCCGGGGCGCGCGGCCCGCCGACCGCGCGCCCATCTCAAACGCCAAACCGTGCGTCGGGTTCCCGACATAACGGGAAGTTGACCGTCGGGGCTTCGCTACGCATCTGCAATTTCGCACATCATCGACCGGGTTAAAGCATCGTCCATGGTCGCGGGTGGCGACCATCTTTCCGAGTCAGCGGCTCTCCGCTAGGCGTCCGGGATCCCGCTGGTCACGGTCCGGTTCTAGACAGCGCGTTCCCAGTATGTTGCATTCCCCATGTTCCATGCAGAGCACCCGATTGCCTCCCGCGCGAGATAACGCCCCGCGCGTCCGCAAGGCTCGCACATGACCGGCCGCCTAACTGTTGCGGTCCTGGCGCCGGCTTGTGGGATTGAAGGCCGCCGGGACCGATCCGGCCCCCAGAAGGCGGACGGCAGAACGTCGCGATCCGGTTCGGTAAAGAAAACACAATTTGGGTGAAGTGCGGTCCTGCCCGACTCTACCTGTCTGGGCGTTGCAGCAAGTCGGCAGCTTTCTGGGGTGGGTTACACTGGCCGCGTAGCGGCGAGGATGTCCAGCGCGGGTATCCTCGCGGCCTTTCATTGTTTGATATAGACCTTAAGAAAACCGCTCAGTGACTCGCCGAGAACCGCGCCCGCGGCATTCGCTTCCACATAGTACCTCTGATTGGTGAAGTTCTTCACATTCAGCGAAATTCCCCAGGTGTCTGCTTCGTAGCCGAAAAGGGCATTTCCGATCACAAAGCCAGGTATCGAGTTTACATTCGTGATATCGCTGTAGTTCTTGTCCCGGTAATTCAGGCCCGCGCCGATAATGAAACCGGGCACGCCCGCGATGGAAAACCTGTAGGTCGACCACAGGTTCGCCATGTAGGCCGGGACGCTCTGGGGATGATTGCCCACCGAGGTGATGCCTTGGGGATTGTCCGTGATCACTGCGTTCTGGGCGGTAAAATTGGCCACGATTCGCCACTGATCCGTAGCCCTGAAATCGAGGGTGGCCTCGTATCCCCTCGTCCTCTGATTGTCGAACACGACGGTTTCATTCCCGTTGATCGAAAACGGGGCGGCGACATTTTCGCGTTTTACGTCGAAGACCGCCGTGTTCAGGACGAACCTGTCGTTGAGGAGAGAGAGCCTGATTCCCGCCTCATATTGCAATGCCGATTCCGGCGCGCCGATTCCAGTCTGGGCGTTTTCAGAGTTGAAGTTGGAAAGATAGCTCTTTGACACGCCGACAAACGGCGAAATGCCGGGAAAAAGCTTATACACCGCGCCGACATTCCAGCTCACCGGCGCGTCGTAGCGCTGCTGCGTGACACCCGCCTGAAGGGGTATGCCTTCATTGTTGAAGGTGTTCCCGGGCACCGTGATCAGCGGCGTCAGCGCCGTATTCCACCAGTCCTGCCGGGCGCCGGCGCGAACCTTGAACTTGTCGGTCACGTCGACCTGGTCGGTGGCATAGAGGCTGTAATAATCCGCGGCCAGATGATTGTCGGCACACGAATGGCCCGCCGTAACCCCAGATACAGCACTGACCACTCTACCGCATTGGAACGTCATCTGGCTCGGCGACAGCACCGGGGGGACCGGTGCAAAGGCGTCGGGGATATTAGGAAGGTCCGCTGTCGTGCGCTGCACATCGATGGTCTGGTGCACGTATTCGAAGCCGGTGAGGAGACTATGGCCCATGGTTCCGGTGGCGAATTTCCACACCGGCTCGAACTGATAATCGAGGGTGTTGTCGCGATCGTGCTGGTTACGAATCTGCATGCCGACGACCTGGTTGAACGTAGGCGAAGCCGGGTTCGTGTCCACATGCGTGCTCGAGCTGTCGCCGGTTCGCAGGAGGCCGACATCCCTGTACAGATAGGACAACCGGTTGTTGATGGTCAGGTAGTCGCTGATCCACCACTTGTCCGTAATCGTCGGGCGAAGGTAATTCTGTTCGGCGTGGGAGAACGGCCACGAGTATTTGGCGTCGATCGGCACGCTCTTCAGGGGAGAGCCTTGGTAGTAGATGATGCCGTAGGAATCCGGTGTCTGGTTCAGCTGGCGGGCGTCGAGGCTAAATTCGAGCGCGTGATTGTTCACGTTCCAAACGACGTCGGGCCTGATCTCGTAATCGGAAGCCTTGAGATCGCGAAACCCGTCCGTGTGGGAGGCCGTCCCGTCGATGCGATAGTTCAGGCCCGCAATGCTCGTGGGGCCGGTAACATAGCCAGTGCTGTTGATGGTCCCGAACGAGCCTGCCTGCACGCTGGCGCCGTAGTGAAAATCCGACGACGGCGTGTAATGGACGATGTTGATCGTGCCGCCCGGCGGTCCGCTGCCGAACAG
>Ga0066903_100001931_pt1 | contig 15716 bp, 17 predicted proteins | sample PanSoiMetaGPlot1_FD_67491 | JGI IMG/M metagenome (GOLD analysis project Ga0066903, IMG submission 67491) | Tropical forest soil microbial communities from Panama analyzed to predict greenhouse gas emissions - Panama Soil - Plot 1 (version 2) | ecosystem: Environmental > Terrestrial > Soil >... | reverse complement strand
GGCCATGCATTTCCACCTTCGGGCGATTCGCAAATTTCGCATTTCACTTTAGAGTCACCGCTGAATGGGAGGCGACAACAACAACTTCCCATCAGCGGGGCTGCCTTTCGGGGAAACAGTCCCGCGTTTTTCGTTCCATGCCATAATCGGCTCCTGGCGGGCGCTACCGACTGGCGCGACGGACAAATTGGCAACGAGCCTTGTTGTTCTGATTTCGTAACAAACTCAACTTAACTATTGACAGCCGGACGAGTTGGTCGGAGAATTCGCAACGCCCCCCATCCCGGCGATGTAACGCCGATATACGAGCCCACAGGAAGAAACTTAACACCCGGAGGCAGAAGATGAAACATCTGCTGCGTACCGCCGTACTTGTATTCGTCTCGGTTAATCCGGCGTATGAAACTCAGCACTAGCGGATCGTCTACCTTTTTGGGGCATTGATTTACCTCACGATCTGCACAACTTGCACTCACGATTAGTGCAACCGCCCAGTACAGACGGGGAATACCCATGCTGGCGGCCATGTCATCCCCCAATCCGGCGCAAAACCAACTCTTGCGTGCACTTCTGTGTCCGGAGCTTGAAAGACTGTTCGTTCACCTCCAGCGTGTCACGTTCTCTTTGGGTGAGGTCATTGTGGAGGCCGGTCAGCGAGCCGGGTATGGATATTTTCTAACGAATTCCATCGCGTCGCTTCTTTACACTATGGAGAATGGCACTGCCGCGGAGACAGCTGTTGTGGGTAATGATGGCGTCGTTGGCACTCCGATTTTCCTTGGAGGAGATACGAGCTGCAGCCGTGCGGTAGTTACAGTCGCCGGAGAGGCATACAAAGTGCCAGCGCACGTCTTGCTTGAGGAATTTGAGCGAAGTGCCGTGTTGCAGCGCGTCCTGCTGCGATACACACAGGCTCTGATCACGCAGATTTCACTGACTGCGGTCTGCAACCGCCTCCATTCCGTCGAGCAGCGCCTGTGCCGATGGCTGCTGATGTGCCATGATCGGACCGGTTGCTTCGAGCTGCTGATGACTCAAGAGTTGATCGCTCACATGTTGGGAGGCCGGCGCGAGAGTGTGACGGTTGCTGCCGGCCGTCTTCAGGACTTGGGCCTAATCCATTACTACCGCGGTCACATCAGAATCTTGGATCGCCTAAGGCTCGAGTCGAGCGTTTGTGAGTGTTACCGCATCGTCGAAGACGAACGTAAGCGGCTCTACGACGCGAAACGACTTCTACAAGTCAGTAGGTCCTCGGCTGCCTTCGAACGAGCCGGCTGAGCAACGTTCGCAGCTGATCGAAGTTATCCGGCCTAGTCGTATAAACATTGGCGCCAACCTCTGCCTCGGCACCTTCCGCAAGCGTTGCGACACAAAACACGACGACGGGGACGCGTTCGCTCAGTCCCGAGTTCTGGCGAATGCGTCTCCCAATTTCGGAAGTTTGAATGTCATCGAGGCCCAAATTCAGGAGGATTAGATTGGGTGACCGCAATCGAGCCTTAAGAATGGCTTCTTCTTCGTCTCTGGCAGTGCTTACCCGGTAGCCGCTTACGAGGAGCAGTCGTTCGATCGCATCGCGCACCTCTTCCACATCCTCAATCACAAGGATGACCGGAGCTTGCCCCAGATCAAGAGTCACAGAGACCTCAAGGTGGATGACTAGGTCTTGTAACAGAAGTGCGACACGGCGTCTGTACGCTGAGTCACAGAGGCACCGTCCTTTGTGCTAGTTATGTCTTGTGAAGTCGCCTAACCGTTTGCGATTGTAAATTCTCCCGGTATGTGTGTTACCGCACAGACGCCAACAATCGCCCCGTGCATTACTAGCAAATTGATTTTGGTTCTGTGTTGCCAATTGGTTGGCGCAGCACGGGCAACGAAACAAGTGTTAGCGAAGGGAATGGTGAGCGAAATGGCTGCAAAATCCGCTGCGGGCGACAAGAGAACTATCACCGTTAGAGTTGCATTGCAGGGCCAAAGCGAAGGACAGGCCCTGCCCGCTACGCGAGCCTACCTATTCGATCGATCGGGTCGGTTGATTCAGTCTCAACTTGCCGGTGCAGACCCCGTTCACTTCGAAGTAGCAGCAAATCAAGCGTATCGAGTTACGGTTGGGCCTGATTTCCCGCTGAAAGAAAAGGACGCACCCCCTAACCTCGCGACTCAACTCGGAAAGGCCAATGCCCTGAGTCAAGACTTCGTGCCCCAAGGGCCAGACTCTGTAGTGGTCGTAGTGAATCCGAATCTCTGGATTTGCTGGTTCCCCACTTGCATCAACGTGCACGGTACCGTATCAAAACAATCGACCAATGGCAGCGCGAGTCCAATTTGTTCGGGAACGGTACAGATCTTCCAGGTTGATCTTGGCTGCACGCTTGACAGTTTCACCGTCATAGATCTGAGTTACCTGAGGGCTAGGCTCATAGACAAACTCAAGCTGTCGTCTTCCGCGGTCAGTCAGGTCGCAAATCAGCAGCTTTCCAAAAAGTTGCAGCCCAGAAACCTCGCGACACAGGCAAGCTCTACGGCCACCGCGCTTGCGAGTGTCCGCAGCGGCGCCTCATCGGTATCACTGTCCGACGTGGCGGCAACACTCGGCGCTTTACAAGGAACGGCATTGAAGCAGTTCATCGTTGCAAACAAATTCATTTTGTTTCCGTTCTGGTGCGAACTGATTCCCGACTACCTCTTCTGTTGGCAGGAGCTCACAGAGGTTCCCATTCAGTCTGACGGAACGTTTAGCGCAGAAATCTGCTTCTGGTGTCCCGCTGACTTCCCGGATCTCTATTTTGAGGTAGTCCAGAATATTAACGGACTAGACACCGAGATCTACGACCCCCAGATCGCATGCAGCACGTATTACGATTACGACGGGACCCAGAGCGTCGATATCACTGTCACCGATCCTCGTGCCATCGCCTGTCTGTCGACGACAGGGCCCGGCCCAAATTCCCTCTATGTGTGGCCAACGGCGATCGGCAACGAGCCTCTGAACGGAATCGACGGCTTGGAGACGCTGGTCGGCACCGGTCTTCTTCCAGGTTCGACCGGGCCAAGGCCTTTCGGAGGCACTCTGTCTTTGCAGATGCTGTTTCATCCGGATCTGCGAGCCAACAACATTATGTATTACCGCTGGTTGTACCAGTTCGACGGAGATCCGAATCCACCCAAAGTAATTAACACCCCCGTCACCCATCGGTTCCAGACCAGCTTCATTCCGCCGTTCTTTGTGGACGCGTATCCGCTGGGGCCAAAAACTGTAGGTCCCAACAGTAACCTGTTCGAGATCCCCGATCCGAACGTCTTATGGGTGGACATAGTGGATCCGCTTGACCGGCCCTATGCCTATTTCGATACCACCGAGAGTGCACCACCAACTCGCAGCGGCGTCAACACCGCATCCTGCAGCGGCACCACGGCGCGTACTGGTATGTGCACGCTGATCCTAGAAATATTCGACAGCGGTGGTAATTTCGTCCCGTGCAACAATGTTTTCGGGCCGTCGACGCTCGACGACCAGCCAGGCCCACAGCCCCCTCCCGGAAACTTCGGTTTCATTTTCCCGCAAGTGGGCGGACCGCCGAACGCATTTGACTTTGCGCAGACCCCGAATATCACCGACCAGGGCCGCTTGATTTTCAGAATCTTCGTCGACAACAATGTCTGCACGGCCGAGATACCCAAGGTGGCGACGCCGGTTAACTCGACGGACACCGACCCTTGCGGTATCCTGCAGTACAACAACGCGAGTGACAACGTTGCGATTTCCTACGTCGCCTTTCACCCCAACAATTTCCTTGATTGGAGCCTGACAGTTTCTCTGGGGATTAGCGGAATCGTGGCGGAGATACCACCCTCACCACCACCCACGAATACGAGTTCGGGATCGCCCGGCACTCCAGCAGTTTTTAATAACACAGCCGGCGCGCTTCTGACCCCGCCAGTAGGGTCACCGTGCACCCAGGGAGCTTTCGCGGTTGTGCTCTACTCGGCTGCGCGAGCGACTGACGGCTACGATCGACTGTCGCAATACGATTGCCAGGCCGCGGCTGCCTTTGCGTTGACTCAGCCGTGTCCCCCTCCTTGCCCGACTCGGTTGGGTTAGGTTCTTCACGTAACCGTATGGAGTGGAGTTTGGATTTGCGCTTGGTTGTAGCGGTTCTGGCAACGTGGCGGGTCACGCATCTGCTCGTTAACGAGGACGGACCCGCCGACATTATTGTTCGTTTTCGTACTTTGTTAGGTGAGAGTCTGGCTGGCAAGCTGATCGATTGTTTTAATTGCTTTAGCCTGTGGATGGCCGCTCCGGCAGCCTTGTTTGTCTCGCGCAGGCCTCTTGAGTGGTTGGCCTGCTGGTTAGCCATCTCCGGTGGCGCGTGTTTGCTTGAGCGGCTAGGTTACAAGCCGGTCATCATTCAATCCGACTCGGGAGCTTCAGAAGGAGATGTGGCTCATGTGCTGCGGTCAGAAGCGATCAGCAATGAAGGGAAGCCCGCACTTTGCGGTACCAAGGGTCAACTCGACTAGTCGCGGAACTCACGCTGTTTACGCGGCTCCTCGACCGTTTGAGCCAAACCGCCCCGCGGTTACGATCTCCATCTTTCGGTTCAAAGGTCTGCCCAGCACATAGCAACGGGGGTATTTAACCTCAAAGGGACGAGTATTCGCTACTTACAGAGTTCTCCGATTCGAGTGAAGGGGCAGGTTACCGGCCTCCACTATCAGTTCTCGAGTTCGCATCCTGTTCAGGTCATCGATTCCAGAGACGCCTCGCCTCTTTTGAATACCAGGCTCTTCCGCCGCGCCTAGATTGGTCCAGCTGTTTAAAAAGGGCCCGGCGGGTGTTGTGGGATGGCGCACACTTTCATGAAGATGCGGATGTCTATTCCGGGAGTCTCAGGGATGGTGAAGGTCCAAAAGTCCAAAGGAGACTCGTAATGGCGAACCAGCTCTCGGCAGTCAACTACGTTGTACAACTCATGCTTGAGAACAGATCGTTTGATCAGATGCTGGGATTCTTATATTCAGACACAAGCAATCAGGCTCCAAATAATCAGCCTTACGAGGGACTTACTGGCAATGAATGGAATCTTGATGACTTAGGCAATGAGATCAGTGTTTACAAGATCGATGAAAACGCTCCTCACCCATACCTAATGCCGGGAGCTGATCCCGGTGAGGGTTTCTTTAACACCAACTACCAATTGTTTTCTACAGATGATCCAGCACCGGGTGCGGTGCCCAACAATCAGGGCTTCGTCTTGAATTTCAAGGCCGCAATCGCCTCTGACCAGCAAAAGGGTTACAAGGACACCTTACCGGACACGCAGCCCTCTGAGATTATGGGGATGTACACTCCCCAAATGCTTCCAATCATGTCTGGATTGGCGAAGGGGTTTGCTGTCTGTGATCATTGGTTTGCTTCTGCACCAACACAGACCATTCCGAACCGTGCCTTTGCTGCCGCGGGTACATCGCAGGGGCACCTGGACAATAAGGTCAAGGTTTTTACCTGCCCCAGTATCTTTGGAAGATTGTCGGATGCCAATATTGACTGGGCGATCTACGGTTACAACCGCGATCCACTTACGAGACTCGATTTTCCGGATACGCAAAGCGCTGACGAGAGTCATTTCGGCCATTTCCGCGATTTCCAGGAGAGAGCTGCAAATGGAACGCTGCCCGCTTATTCGTTTATGGAACCCGACTTTGGAGCGAACGGGAATAGTCAGCATCCAAATTATGACGTCTCGCTCGGTGAGAAGTTAATTCACGACCTCTATTATGCCGTCCGGAACGGCCCAGGTTGGAATGACACGTTACTCATCATTACCTATGACGAGCACGGTGGCAACTACGACCACGTCCCTCCTCCCTCGGGAGCAATACCGCCTGATGATTCCTCGGGAGAGTGGGGCTTCGATTTTACAAGGTTCGGTGTTCGCATTCCGGCGCTCCTGATTTCTCCGCGGATTGCTCCCGGTACGGTATTTCGGGCACAGAGCGGCACCATTGACCACACCTCAGTGTTGAAAACAATCGAACTCCGCTGGGGTGTCAACTCGCTTACCGCCAGAGATGCATCCGCTCCAGATCTCGGCGACGTCCTAACGTTGGCTACTCCACGAACTGATGATCCGCTGAACGGCGTTCCGATTCCTGTTTCAGATTCCATTCATCCGAACACTTCTGAGCCATCAGTCATCGACCGAATTCATGCGTCAAAGGTTACTGCTCTCCCGATACGAAATGAGAAAGGTACCTACGACCAGCACACACCTCCAGATTTGTCGACGAGTGCCGCGATAAGCGACTACATCCAAATGCGCACGGCCGCCTGGACGCAACATCTTCAAAGACAGCGTCAGCGACGAGCGCACCGAGCATCGGCAGCCAAAAGAGTAGCGAGGCGAATTACAAAGAAGAGAAGGGCGCGCAAAGCCACAAGGAAGTGAAGCCTACTCCAGTTTGGAGCTGATTTGGTCGAGCCGAGCGAAAGAGTGTCATTGGTTCGAAGTTTTTAACAGGCCGTGTATGTACTGTCGATTCCAAGAAGATGCCTCCGGCGCTGCGAGCATGATCAATAGCGCTGACATTGGATCATTGCTCCCTATGTGTAACAGGCGAGAAACCCGCCGAAGCTATGGCCGACAATCACCAGGGATTTTGGGTGTATGATGCCCGGAATTTCGGGTCACAAAGAGGCATTAGCTTATGACCCATGTCTCGATTTTGGTGCCGCATAGCAGCGTCTTGCTAAACAGCGTTGTGGGTCTGTTCAAGATATTCGACTTGGCGAATCACCATTCAGCGGAAGGAGGCAGGGGGGCGGCTTTTGAGCTGCATTTGGTTGGCAGCGCCAGTACCGCCGATTTGTACGGTGGACATTTCGTACTAAGGCCGGACCTTACGCTGTCGGAGGTTTTCGCGACCGAGCTGGCCATCATACCGGCGATGGCTGGCAATATTGCTGAAGCCATCAAGAACAATTCTGTGTTTATTCCCTGGATCCAAGAGCAGTATCGGGCCGGCTCCGAAATAGCGGGGCTGTGTACGGGCGCTTTTTTCATAGCATACACTGGTCTGATACACGAAAAGTACTGCTGCTCAGATTGGTATGTTGACGCTAGTTTCAGGACACAATATTCGCACATAGATTCATTGGCTAAAAAGGCCGTCGTCTCGGCTGAATCTATTCATAGCGAGAGCGGCGCCTGGTTCTTCTTACGGGAGCTACTCGAACGTGTGGTGGGCAAAGAAGTCGCGTTGGCCTGCTCCGCGAGCTTTCAGGAACCTTTTAACCGGGAATGCCAGTCCATCGTGAGTGTTTCGAATTCACGACGTGAGTACCCCGATCCAATCGCAAAGAAAAGCCGGATCTTGGTAGGTGGCAACTCAATTCAAGAAATGACGGTGGACCGATTTATTTCGCTGATCGAAGTAAATCAAGCAGGCCGGGAGGGCAGCTTTAACATAGCTACTCTCATCGAAAAATCTTTGCCGACACCGGTAGGGAACACAGAGTCGAGAGCTTCTTGCCCCTTGTCTGGCTATGAAGAGCGAAGCAGGACTGACGATGACAACACGAGGACGTTCAAAGCGTTATTCAAGAAAATTGAGCACCCTGAGATGAGTTACTGCAATGACTAAGAAGAACAAAATGACCGATGAAAGAGCGCTGAAGCATTACACCCCTGGCAACGAACTTCCTCCTTCATCCAAGCCCGATGCTGATGCAGATCTTCCTGTTCTCGTAAAACACCTGCTGCACAAATCTCGCGCCTCCAACCCTGAATTCAAAAAACCGATACTGGCCGTTGATCGGGTGATGAGCAATCGTAAATCGACCGTGATTAACACCGAGAAAAGGAGGACGAAGAAATGCTGAAAATCTCTGACGAAGAAGCGTTGAAGCACGTAACTGCCTTCGAGGCACCCCCGGAGGGCTTCGATCCCAACAAGGCAGAAGACCGGTTGCTGCGGAAGCATGGAATCCCGCGTCGGCCAGACGTGGCACGAGAACCCCACCTACGGGCCATCTGGGACAGGGCCTTTGCTACAAAGCCTAGGTTTATTAAGGCGGAAGTAGCCATCGACCGTGTAATGATCAAACGTAAAAGGCCGGTACTCAATAAAAAGATTGATAGCAATGACTTCAGCCCAAGCGGCTGGGCAGGTGATGTTGTTCTGGTCTCCACTTTGAACTTCAACCCTCCCGAACCGGTAAACACCGTGTATGGCGAGTGGTTTATTCCCAACGTAACGCCCATTCCCAATGAACCGGCTGGGGGCCAAACCGTGGGCTTCTGGGTGGGAATCGACGGATATACCAATGGCCAGGTTTTGCAGGCGGGTACTGCTGCCACCGTTACCGGAAACAATACCCTTAACTGGGTATGGACAGAATGGTTTCCTTTGCCACCAATCCAGGTAACCAACTTTCCGATCAATCCGGGCGACTATATTACGGTGCTGGTTTGTGCGCCCCAGCCCGACCACGGTTTTTGTTCCATGTTGAATAAAACAAACAATCAGGCAACCAGTATCGGCATCACGCCGCCGAATAATGTCACCAACATCGGTGCGTCTGCAGAATGGATCGTGGAAGGTATTTCGACGATCCTACCGGTTTTTTCGACGGTGGTCTTTCAGAATTCCAGCGCCGGCACCCAGAACCATGCTTTCGGCACAGCAGGCGGAATCGTTACTGAGATCACCGGAAACAGCGGGAATCTCACGGCGGCAGCCATCCTATCGAATAACCAAGTCCTAGTGAAGTGGAACGGGTCCAGCTAGGCGATCTACACTGATTGACAACAAGGACGGAAAAGGGCGCCAGGATGCAGGAGTGGGATGTGGAGTGGCAAGCCCGGGTGTGTTCGCTAGCTCGCGGCACGTTGCCGCGCCCGGTTCGTGCTGTGGTCAGCTCGCCGCGTCGGTGTGTCAAACACCAACGCGGCTAACCAAAGTCCACTACCCAGGAGGCAATCATGGCTAAACAGCACCGCAGCACCTTTTCTCTGCAGGAATCCACTCGACCCACAAGCCGTGTAGCTCCTTACGCTCGCGTCAGTACGCCAAATAACCCAGCGTAGTAGCGTGCACATGAACTGCGGACTGGCAATCGCCCTGGCCTCCGTCGAAACAAGGACGATTCACAAGGTACGGATCAGGATCATTCCGTTCCTCTTTCTTCTCTACATCGTCGCTTATCTTGACCGGATCAACATCGGCTTCGCGGCATTGACAATGAATAAGTCGGCAAAAGCGCTCTTATTTTTATTGACAAAGCAAAAGCACAGCGCTAGTTTTGTACCGGCTTTTGCGCCATTTAGCCCGACCCTCTCGCGTCGGCTTTTCTTCTGCAATTCAAATTCTGGCCTGATCGAAACTTGAAATCGCTCGCTTAGATGATTCGCCTCGCTATTTGAGGCTCCAGACATTTCGTTGCGGGTGAGGATCTACACATCCGAGGTTCCCGCCTTGTCGAACGAACCAATTCGCCTGGTTAAGTTGGATCTTCTTATGCAGCGATCGAGTGGGGTGTCGGATGTCGTGATTGGCTTGATCGATGGGCCGGTCGCTATGGACCATCCGGATCTCGCCGCGAGCAAGATTCACATGAGCGGGGGAGCCGCGGGTGCGTGCACCATGACCGAGAGCTTCGCGTGTCAGCATGGAACGTTTGTAGCCGGCATCCTGTCCGCGAGGCGCGGCTCGTCGGCGCCGGCCATTTGTCCCGGTTGCACACTTCTGCTGCGTACGATATTTCCCGAGAGTAATGCCACCAACGGCGACATGCCAGGCGCCACTCCGCTGGAGCTCGCTTCCGCCATTCGCGAGACCGTCCAAGCCGGCGCTCGGGTAATAAATCTGAGCGCGGCTTTGTTTCAACCGACGTCGGCCGGTGTGCAGAAGCTGCAGGAAGCGCTGGACTTCGCGGCGGCGCGCGGCGCAATCACCGTCGTTGCAGCCGGCAATCAGGGCACGCTGGGAAGTTCGGCCATCACGCGTCACCCCTGGGTCATCCCGGTCGCGGGCTGCGACCTGAATGGGCGGCCTCTTTCTGAATCGAACTTTGGAAGCTCAATCGGACGGCGTGGCCTCCGCGCTCCGGCCGAGGCGATTAGCAGTCTCGGCAGCGACGGTCATCCGCGCAGCTTCGGAGGGACGAGCGCCGCAGCACCCTTCGTGACCGGAACCATTGCGCTTTTGTGGTCGGAATTTCCCTCGGCCACGGCTGCGCAGATCAAGTCGGCGGTGTTGTATGCCGGTGGCATGCGGCGAAATACAGTGGTTCCGCCGCTATTAGACGCAGCGGGAGCCTACGAGGTCATTTCGGCGGCGAGGGCATGAAACTGAAAGGCAACAAGAAACAAGACGTTAAGGCGATGAAACCGGAACATCCGCAGCATCGCATTCACCTCCCGGGCTTTCTCGTTGAGCATGAGATCGGCCTGGGAGACGTCATCAAACGGGCTACCTCCTCCGTGGGGATCAGGTCCTGCGGAGGCTGCGAAAGGCGGGCTGCAGCCCTGAATCGTTGGATGACGTTCTTGCGATAACTTCCGGAGACTAATCCTGTTTCCAAGGAGTATTGCCATGGATCAAACTCGGACTGAAGTTCCAGAGCAAACCGTAAACGCACCTGGTGTCAGCGGTGAAGTGCCCGCGATCGTCACACCGTCCGTAAGGCGTCACGCCCGGATGATCGAACCACAAGCCTGTGCGACTTGCGGCACGGTACAGGCCAACAACGGCGGTGCAAGCGTCACCCCGAACTATATCTATGCCATTGGCAGGATCGAAGCCCGCTTCCCGCGGCCCTCGGTGGAAAAGGAATTCGCCCAAGCTACTGGTCGGGCCGAGGCGGCGGGTTTGACGGACCGTCAAGCGGTTCAGAAGGTTCTTTCTCAACGGCAGAACCGCTACCTGGTCCGGCAATTATGTTGGGTCATGACCATCGAGGGTCTTGAGACCTACATTCTGATCCCACACGACCCCGCCGACCTCGATCTGCTCGTCGAAGCACTTCGCGCCAATCCCAGTCCGATGGATCTGGATTGCGTCATTGGGATCCGCGGACCCATTGCTCCAGCCGAGATCTGCAATGGCCTGATGGTTCCCATCGTGATCTTTGACCAGATTTACTCTTTCGACCGCGACACGCTGATCAAGGCGATTCCCAAACCTGAAAAGACGTCGGCCAAGGAGTTCGCTCTTGCGGCAGAAGAGTTGTTTGACCGCATCATGCAAATGGCCGACAACGCCGGTGCCACCGATGAGACCCGCGCGTTGAATTATCTAGCGGTGCGCTATCAGGCCATCTACAGCAGCGTCGCCGATGCCTTCGCTCGCAACTCCTCGCTCACTGCCGTGGAGGTCCTGCGCTCGGCGTTGAGCGGCCCGCGCAACATCGTCGACGTTGTTTTCTCTTACACGAACCGCAACACTGACGTAACAGAGAAGGTTTTTTGTCGCGTTGACGTAACGGACGCGTTCCCGTTCCTGGTGACCAAGCTGTCGCCATACTACGACCGATAATTCAACAGAAGGAGAATCCAATGAACACCCCATGATTTACCCGCGGAGGCGGTGCTTAGGGAAGTAGGTTCTGTGGATAGGAGGACAAGGAGTCCCGTTCCGTGTGACCAAGCTTTCCCGTACTACGAACGATGAACTCGAAAAAATGAATGGAGGAGATCATGAACACCCCGGGATTTACGGCTGAGGCATCACTATACAGATCGGATGAGCGTAACCCAATAGGCGCAGCGGCCAGCTTCGCGCCGCAATCGTCCCCGACAAATGTGGTCCAGCCGGCGATTTCCTGCCGACTTTGCATAGAAGCGGGCGGCATGTGCCTCTGTGGGGGCCGTGGCTGCTTGTGCGTCTGATGGCCATTGTTCGGGATTCGGCTGTGCCGTTGCCGCCTGGGGCGGTACGCCGGCCGAAATGATGGACTCACCGGCTCAGGAACGGATGCAGCTCTGAGGTGATTCGCGTTCGCCGAAATTCCAGCTGTTGAGGCGATGCGTGAGTTTCCGGTCCTGGTGACAAAGCTGTCATCGTATTACAAGCGATGAGCTGTGTGTGTTGAGCAGAAATACAGAGATTAGGAGGTCAGAAATACGGTTTGCCCGGATATAGCGCTGAAGCGCGACATCGGCTTCCGAAGGGCTCCTCCATATGCAGGATTCGGAATCGAGTCTTCGGCGAAACGTATTGTCACGATTGCGGCACAGTGTTGTCCGCCGGGCGTCTGATACAACGGGCCCGCACACAGCCGACACCTCACGAGTGCACAACGAAGGATTCCCCTGTTTATTTTGGTGTGATTTCGTATCGCCGGCGGGGTGCACAAGGAAGTGGCTATTGCATGAATCACTACTGCGGGCTCTGATATCGGGAAGCGAGGATAATTGAAATGGGGTTATCCCGTACCATTCGGGATGGTAATGGCGCTAAGCCCGCTGGGATGATTCTTATGGAAGTCTTGCTTTTTGCAGATTGCACCGGTTCGACAACTAATCGACCGGTTGACGTCACCGAGGAGTTTTCCGCCAAGCTGTTCTTCGCGCTACGACCGGTGAGCCGAAAACTCGGTTGGCGGAGAGGAGACAAGTATGAACTTCCGAGAGGTCGGTTCTCTTGTGTGAGACTACATGTGAAAATACGAGCTTTGAATGAGCGGTGTTCTACTAGGAACATCAAACGAATACTGAGAGAATTCCCAAGGAGGTTGCCATGAAGATCCCTGAATTCACAGCAGAACTGGCCGTTCGTCAGGGAGGGCGGCAATATCGAAAAATAATAGAAGTGACTAATGCAAGGGTCGACGTGGGGGGGGTAGTTCCGCAGTATTTTGACGGCCACCATTGCTGGTGGCAATGTTGGCCGGGGTCGGGCTGTGAGTACATATGCCAAGACTTCCCCTATTGAGCTAGAAGCAGGAGGTGCAACTATCTAGGTACCGGGGTTCGCTGCAGACGCTTCGCTCTATCGGACGAGCGGGCACTACGGCATCACATTTGGTATGGCTCGCTTTGCAGCTACGCAAGTGGCCTTGGCACAGTCGCCGCGGATGGTTCGAATCCAAAGTAGAGGAGCATCCGGCAGGAGTAGTGTCTTATAACCCACTTCGGCTCCAGGCTAGCACGGCTTGGTTTCGTCAAGAATCCCGAACCTGTCGAAATTCCTGTTCTGTCGAGGTGCGCGCCGAGCGCGGTACCGTATAGATTCCCCGCTCGGTCGAAGATCAACTGAGGATGTTCTCGCTTTTCCACGACGCCGGGACGGTCGGCGATGACAGTTGACATAACTTGTGACTTCACTCGTTGACATTGCTATCCGAAGATCTCGTTCACCTTCTCTCGGACCTTTTCGCTTCGGGATGGCTTCAAATATCGCATCGTCGATTCTATGTCACTATGGCCCAGCCACTGCTGTACCGTCCGAAGGTCGACGCCCGCCCATAGGCAACGGGTTGCAAAAGTCGAACGGAACTTGTGCAGCCAAAAGTTGTCCTTATCGAGCTCCGCACGCTCGGCACAAGTCTTCAGGCAGTCGAGGAAATCCAGCTTCGGATTGCACCCGGAGGTCGGAAATACGAGTCCACAGTTCTTGTCTGCTTTCGCCTTCCAAGCCTTCAACTTTTTCGCCAGCTTCGCCGGGATCGGGATCTCACGCTCCTTGTACGCCTTCGGTGTCCAGTTCCGATCTGGTTTGTGGCTGACACGAACCGTGCCTGCGGCGAAGGTCACGTCGGACCAATACGTGTACATCACTTCCTGTTCTCTCATCCCTGTCATCAGAAAAAATTCGTACCAGAGCCGCTCCTGTTCGTTGCAGGCGTTGAACAGCTTGTCCAGTTCTTCCTGTTCGTACATCTCCGGCTCTTCCTCGGTGTAGCGGGGCCAGTCGTTCTTGCCAACCAGTCCACGGATGCCGTTCGCCTTCAGAAAGGCCATCACGGTCTCGAATTTGTTGTAGACGGATCGAGGCGACTGCTTCTTCTCGTCCCGTAAGAAGCTGGCGAACTTGAGCAGATCGTAGCGTTCGATCTCATCCAGGTAGAGCTTGCGGCAAGACTCAGTGAAGTAGTTAAGAGCCGTCGTATACGCAGCCAATGTCTTCGGTTTCTTCGTTAGTTCTGTTTCTTCCAGGAAATCAGCTATAGCCGCAGCCACCGAGCGGTGTCCATCGCCGGGCTCTGGCATTATGGGAACGCCATTATTCAGCGCACGCAATTCGGCCTCTTTCCGCTGACGACGGGCGGCAGCATCCTGGGCGTCATTGCCGACAGACAAGCGGACGCGCCTGCCTTTCTCGCGCCACTCCAGGTAGTAGGATCCTTCAGAATGGCGCTCCGGTCGGCCGTTTACGACGACGACGTCGGGACGGATTCGGCCGTTTGAACCCAGAACGACGCGGCAATACCGCGTTCCGCGCGGGGTTTGGACACGTTTGGTGAGATTGACTTCGCGGGATTGAGTGTTGGCCACTGGGACTACCTCCGATTCAACTCGGTATCTCGGCAGGTATCACAGTTTACAACTAATTGATAACAAAAGATATGGCGGAGAGGGAGGGATTCGAACCCTCGGTACAGGTGTTAGCCCGTACAACGGTTTAGCAAACCGCCGCATTCGGCCACTCTGCCACCTCTCCGGGAGGTGAAAAGCATTCAAAAGCAGATTATGCGCAGGATGTAGTTTACCACTCACATCGAGGATTGGGCCATCAGCAACGCAACAGATCTAGGACTAAATCGGGGGCTCGGCTTAATTCAGGGACTCGCTCCCGCGCATTTAAGGTAGTCGCGGTATTTTCGGCGCATCAGAATGTCACTAAATTAAACGAACGGTCGTGAACTGATCCTGCGGTTGCCTGGTTTCTCCCCGCTCATTTGTGACCTGTCTTCCGTATTGCGTGTGTCGAGGTGTGTCCGAGATGAGTGCGTTTGTTGCCGCCCAGAATGTCACGCCCCAAATTGCTCTCTTTTCGCTGGTGATAGCGATCGCTATTGTGGTCGCTTCTTCTGCCTGTGGGACCTCCAATATGCAAAACACGACTGCAACAACTCCTCCGCCTTCGCAGCCGTTCTATCCCTCGACTCCGCCTATTGCAATCACATGGGCGCCGAACAGCAGCCCCTACCCAGCTCCACCTGCCTGTTCCCCGCCGACCTCGACTTGCACTCCACCCGATCCAAATGGTTCGAACGACTTTCCCCTAACAGTCGCTAGCCCGGCCGACGGCGGAACGGTTACATCGCCTGCAACTTTGGTTGCATCGGCCTCGCCGAAGAACCCGATCTTTTTTATGCGGGTATATGTCGATCAGCTTGCGGTCTACTTCACATTCACCAACTCGATTAACACTCAACTTTTCATTGCTCCCGGCCAACACACACTTGAGGTCATGGCCGAGGACAACAAAGGATACATTTCTGCCACCATCCTGAAGATCACTGTGACTTCCCAGGCTCAGACTGCGATCAGTTCTATTCAAAGCATGCCCGGGTGGCAATCGTGTGGTGCTCTGTTTCCGCCGGGTTCGGGACGCGATGGCCAAATCTGTGCTGCTGGATTCGGTACACCTCAGTCCACGATGACGCCGAACGTCTCCAATCCTGCGATGGACGGCAAATCCGCGCAATTCAGTATGGGTGGGCCGTGGTCCAACTGCACAAGCCCTCCCGCCTACTGCAA
>Ga0066903_100001929_pt1 | contig 15721 bp, 16 predicted proteins | sample PanSoiMetaGPlot1_FD_67491 | JGI IMG/M metagenome (GOLD analysis project Ga0066903, IMG submission 67491) | Tropical forest soil microbial communities from Panama analyzed to predict greenhouse gas emissions - Panama Soil - Plot 1 (version 2) | ecosystem: Environmental > Terrestrial > Soil >... | reverse complement strand
CATAACGATAGGAAATGATCCATCGACCTACTTCAGGGTAGCCCAAACTCTTTTCGAAGCCAACCGTATAAATGAAGGATAACGTGGATAAATCAAGAAACCCTATTAATTATGGTTGACTGTTGCCGGAATGCATCAAGCGGCGTCTGGCACTACCCGATTACGGCCATCTCGCTTGGCCCGGTAGAGCGCCTGATCGGCCCTTCTCAGCAGCGCCGGGGCGCCTTCCTCGGGCAAAAGCGTCGCCAAGCCGATTGAAATGGTGACCTCGACCCGGCGGGCGCCCTGCTGGATCGGGAACGGCTCCCCGGCAATCCGGCGGCGCAGCCGCTCGGCCACCATGGTAGCCACCGCCATGTCGGTCTCGGGCATCAGCACCACGAACTCCTCCCCGCCGTAGCGACAAGCCAGGTCGATACCGCGGACCGATTTCTTGATTCGGATCGCGAACTCGCGCAGCACGTCGTCGCCGGCATCGTGCCCATAGGTGTCGTTGATCGATTTGAAATAGTCGATGTCGATGATCAACACGGTGAGCGGCTTGCCGCGTGTGGCCGCCTGCTCGATCAGCGTGCCGACGTGGCTTTCCATGTAGCGACGATTGGACAGTCCAGTCAGCGGATCAGTGATCGCAAGTTCGATCGAGAGCTGGACATTGTCGCGCAGGCGCTCGGTGTAGCGCTTCTTGCGGATCTGGGTGCGAGTGCGCGCCAAGAGCTCGTTCTTGTCGATCGGCCGACTGAGATAATCATTGACGCCGATCTCGAGCCCGCGCGCGAGCCGCGCATTGTCCTCGGCGTCGGTGATGGCGAGGATCGGCACGTTGCGGGTGCGGTCGAGCGAGCGGATCTGGCTGCACAGCCGCAGACCGTCGTAATTCTCAAGGCCAAGGGACACGATCACCAGATCGAAGTTCCCTTCGGCGGTGCGGAACAACGCCTCGGCGGGGTCCGCCTCGATTTCGACCGTGTGCGCGGTGGACAGCATGGTGCTGATGCGCTCGGCCGAGGCGGCGCGATCGTCGACCACCAGGATGCGGCCGCCCAGGCCGGTATCCGCGATCGCCTCCCGCTCCGGGCTCTCGATTCCGATGTCACGCGAGGTCACCGCTCGCATGCGCAGCTCATCCGTCATCAGCTTGAGGCGCGAGAGCGAGCGTACGCGCGCGATCAGGGCAACGTCGGACACGGGCTTGGTGAGGAAGTCGTCGGCGCCGGCCTCGAGCCCGGTGACGCGATCAGACGGCTGATCGAGCGCCGTGACCATCACGACCGGAATGTGGTGCGTCTTCGGATTGGACTTGAGCCGCCGGCAGACCTCAAAGCCATCCATGTCCGGCATCATCACGTCGAGCAGCACGACATCGCATTCGGCACGCTCGCAGATCGCCAAAGCCTCCGCCCCGCTGGTGGCGGTCACGACGTCGAAATACTCGGCCGACAAACGCGCCTCGAGCAGCTTCACGTTGGACGGAATGTCATCAACAACTAGAATGCGGGCGGTCATATTCTTCCTCAGGCCGGCCCCAGAAAATGACGAACGGTCTCGATGAACTTGCCGACCGAGATCGGCTTGGAGAGATAGGCTTCGCAGCCGCCCTCGCGAATGCGCTCCTCGTCGCCCTTCATCGCAAAGGCGGTGACGGCCACGACCGGAATGCGCTGCAGCTCGGGGTCACCCTTGAGCCACTTGGTGACCTCGAGGCCGGAGACTTCCGGCAGCTGGATGTCCATCAGGATCAGATCAGGATGATGCCGGCGCGCCAGATCGAGCGCTTCCGTGCCGCTGCGTGTGCCGACGGTCGAATAGCCGTGTGCTTCCAACAGGTCGTGGAAGAGCTTCATGTTGAGCTCGTTGTCTTCCACGATCATGACGGTCTTCGCCATATCCCCCGAGCCTTCCATCGCCCGCCAACCCCTGCGCGCTCGTGTCAAAACCGGCGGTCGCACGGCTTGGGCGCCGACCGTGCGAAAAACCTAGTGCCCATTCCTTACCGAAACGACAACTTGTCACTCAACTCTCTGATTAATCGCAAGAAATCGTGAAACATAATGCAGTTCAGGCGGTTATGGGCAAATTCCGCCCTGCTGGTGGTCGAACACCTTGGCCCGCCAGCGATTGTATGGGATGAGGCTTGGTAAACTAGAGGGTCCTTCATGACCTTTCCCCGGAAAGGCAAGGTTGATCCGAAGCAGCAGCAGGAGGCCGCCTCCGCACTTGCGGTGACGGCGCTGGGTTTCATCGCGGGCGAGCCGGAGCGGCTCGGGCGGTTCCTTGCCACCACAGGCATCGGACCGGAATCGATCCGCGCAGCTGCCAGCGAGCCGGATTTCCTGCTTGGCGTCCTCGACTACCTGGTGGCCGACGAGGAGCTGCTGCTCGCCTTTGCCAACGAGAACAGCTTCGATCCCGCGCATGTCGCCAGTGCACGCGACATCCTGGCAGGTCCGCCGCCTAGGGATTGAGATCGAGTAGCCTGATGAGCGGCCGCAAGTCGGCCGCGTCGCCTACGCGCCACCATTGCGCGAGCGCGTCAGCGGTGTGCGCGTCCCCGATCACCGGGCGTGCGAGCGCCGAAAATTTCTCGCCCACATGCTCGTCGCGCATCGGGTTGTTGGGATGGCCCAGCGGATTGCCGACCTCGATCACATGGCGCGCGCCGTCGCGCGTCACCGCCACGATGCGCAGCGCCATGTCGGGCAGCAGCGCCTCGATGGCATCATCGACCGTCACCTTGATCATCGCCATCAACGGGCGCAGCGCCGGATCGAGCACCGCTTCCTCGCGGAACGAGGCAGCCGACAGCGTGCCGTCGACAAGCGTGCGCGCCAGCATGTAAGGCAGGCTGTGGTCGGCGGTCTCGCGCGTGCGCGGATCCCATTTCTCCGGCTCGCTGCCGATCTCGAACCAGGTGAACTTGGAGGTAAAGACTTCGACTTCCTTGAGCTCGCGCGGATCGACCAGATCGCGCAGCTTGAGCGCCGCGAAGACCACCGGCTGGCCATTGGTCTCGACCGGCCAGTATTTGATCTGCACTTTTGGCGTGAGCGGCTCGCCGCCCTTGTTGGGAAACGCGGGTAACTCAAACGGTCCGGTGACGTTCTCCCACAGGCCGTTGCGGCCTTCGAACGCATTGCCAGGCCCGACCATGCCCTCGCGCGCGAGCAGCGCCGCGAACACACCATTGCGCACCGCGTAAGCGGTCGCCGCATTCTTCCAGGGCGTGAGCTCGCCTGAACGCGTGACGCGCAGTGGCAGGCTTGAGGTAGCCGCGATCCCCACCGCGTGCACGGTGGCCTCGCATTCGAGCTTCAGCAGGTTGCAGAGCGCCGCCGTCGTCGACAGCGCAATCCCGAAGCCCTGGTCCCAGCCCCGACGGCTGAGCTTGGCGGCATCAGCAAGCCGCGCGAAAATCTCGTAGGCGACCGTCATGGCGGCGAGGAATCGCCTGCCGTCGACCGGCGCCGCGCCGGCATAGCCAAGCAGCGCGCCTAGGCAATCGCTCGGGTGCCCGCCCGGATAGCGATCATTGAAGTCGAGATTGCGAATCATCGCGCTATTAATGAAGGAGGCGATCTCGAGCGGCGCCTCCCCGCCATGGCAGATCACGGTGCCTCGATATTGGCCGGGGGCCTGCCCCGCCGCGATACGGCGGCCAATTAGGGCCGGCTCGCAATCGTGCGCGCCGAGCGCGCAACCGAGCGCGTCGATCAACCGCTGCGTCGCCGCCTGCACAGTAGCTGTGTCCAACTCGTCGAAGGTGAGCGAGGAAGCGTATTCGGCTATCTGTCTCGTGATAGTGTCCATGGCGTCGCTTTCGTGTCTGATCACACAGCCCCTAGCATGACCGGCGCACAGCTTGCACCACCAGGCTTCTGCCGCGACTGCCGATCCGACGTGGCGCCGGCTGCCGCGCGCTGCCGAGGCTGTGGGTCGCCGCGACTCATCCGGCACGCAGAGCTCCATGCGCTCGCGATCGCGCATGTCGACTGCGACGCCTTCTATGCCACGATCGAGAAGCGCGACGATCCCTCGATCGCCGACAAGCCGGTGATCGTCGGCGGCGGCCAGCGTGGCGTGGTGCTGACCTGCTGCTATGTGGCGCGCACCTTTGGGGTGCGCTCCGCCATGCCGATGTTCGAGGCCAAGCGGCTATGCCCGCACGCCACGATCGTGCGCCCGCGCATGGACAAATATGCCGAGGTCGGCCGTGCGGTGCGCGCGCGCATGCGCGAGCTGACGCCGCTGGTCGAGCCGGTGTCGATCGACGAGGCCTTCATGGACCTCTCCGGCACCGAGCGGCTGCACGGCATGCCGCCCGCCAAGTCGCTGGCGCGCTTCTCGGAGCAGGTCGAGCGGGAGCTCGGCATCACCGTGTCGATCGGGCTCGCCGCCAACAAGTTCCTGGCCAAGATCGCGTCCGACCTCGACAAGCCGCGCGGCTTTGCGATCTTGGGCGCCGGCGAGGCCGCTGCGTTCCTGGCGCCGAAGCCGGTGTCGCTGATCTTCGGCGTCGGCAAGGTCGCACAAGCGCGCCTCGCCAAGGACGGGTTGCGCAGCATCGGTGACCTGCAGCGCGCCGGCGAGAGCGAGCTGATGCGCCGCTATGGCGGCGAAGGCGTGCGGCTGTTTCGCCTGGCCCATGGCCGCGATGAGCGGCAGGTGAAGTCCGAGCGCGAGGCCAAGAGCATCTCGGCGGAGACCACCTTCGAGCAGGACATCGCCGAGCTGCGGCCGCTGGCGCAGCGGCTGTTGCGATTGAGCGAGAAGGTCTCGGCGCGTCTCAAGGCCAACGAGCTTGCCGGCACCACCGTGACGCTCAAGCTCAAGAGCAGGGATTTTCGCCTGCGCACGCGCGCGCAGTCGTTCGAGCGTCCGACCCAGCTCGCCGCCAGGATTTTTGCCACCGGCCGCGAACTATTGGCACGCGAGCTTGACGGCACGCAGTTCCGCCTGATCGGCATCGGCGTATCGGGCCTGTGCGCGGCCGACGACGGCGATCGCGCAGACCTTCTCGATCGCCGCTCCGCGGAAGCGGAATTCGCAATCGACCGGCTGCGTGAGAAATTCGGCGACGAGGCGATCGTGAAAGGCCTCGCGCTCGATGACGAGGATGATGATTGGGTGGAGGAGTGATCGCTTACTAGCGATCAGCGAACTCAGCGCGCATTGCAGCGCCCTCTCCCTGCGGGAGAGGGCATGAAAGCTGTGCTGCGGCTTCTGGTGGGTGAGGGGTGTGGGCCTGACGTTTGTAATCCCTCACCCAATCCGTTTTGTTGAACCGCGGAGCTGCCCTCTCCCGCAGGGAGAGGGCGCAATCTTAGACGCCGAGTAGTCGGCCCTCACGGGCAGGCCTTGGTATCCTTGATCTCCAGAGTCTTGAGCTCGCCGCTGATCGAGAAGTTGTTGTAGTCGAGCATCAGCGCGCGCGAGATGCCGTTCTCATAAAGCTCGAACGAAATCGCATAGACCGGGACCTGCTCGCCGCCGGGCTTATCAGAGCGCTCGAAATAGCTCACGGTCACCGGCCAGCGCTTCATGCCGGCGAGCTCCTTCTGGTCGCGCGCCGCGTCGTTCGGCACACGCTCGTTCGGTCCGATCTCGCGGCCGATCACCGTCAACGTGTTGTAGATCTTCTCACCGCTTTCCGAACCGTCATAGACCGGGAATTCGAGAATGCTCTTGTTGTCGCGCGCCGCCTCGATAATCCGGCGCACATGCTCGGTCGGAAAGATGATGGTGGCTTCGAGGTCGAGCTTCTTGTCCTTGGGCTTCGAGAGCGTCACCGAGATGGCATTCTGCTTGCGCTCGGCGCGCCCATCGACTGAATCGATCAGCTGCTGGTTCAGGTAGTTCTGCGAGGTGAACTGATAGGCCTTGGCGGCGCCATCCTCCCAGGTCGACGAGCGCAGGTCGCTGAGCGTGATCTTGCCTTCGCCATTATCGAGTTCGGAGACTTGGCGGAAATCGAGCTTGTAGCCGTCGCAGATGTTGCCGGAGAAGTCATAGAGAATGCGGCCGCGCGCCGCCACCGCGCCGCCCTTGCCGCTGGTCTTGGCAAGCTTGAGCTCATACACCGCGCGGTGCGCCGCCAGCTCGCCGGTCGGCGTCAGTGCGGCCGCCGCATAGGGCCCCCCAAGCACGGCAGCCGCGGCTATTGCTACGGACGCGAGGCGCAGAGCGTTTGGTATCATCATTGGAAAAGTCTCCTGGAAAACACTTCCCGGCCGCCATCTTCGAACATAGGGAGGTGGCCCCTCCCCTGCAACTACTGATGCATCCCAACTTGAATATGTCCACCCAATCGGCCAAAGATCGCCGGCAAACATAGCCCCGAGAAGGGTCGCCCGTTCGGCACCCCCCTAGAGGAAAGCAGCATGGCCCAGGTTGAACAGAAGCTCGCGTCCCTTGGCATCGTTCTCCCGACGCCGGCGGCGCCGATTGCCAACTATGTCGGATTTGTGCGCACCGGGTCGCTGCTGGTGGTCTCGGGCCAGATCTGCCTGGGGCCATCGGGAACGCTGGTCGCCAAGGGCAAGCTTGGCGATACGGTCACAGTCGACCAAGGCCAGAGTGCGGCGCGCGCCTGCGCGATCAACCTTCTGGCCCAGGTCAAGATTGCGCTCGGCGACCTCGACAAGATGGTGCGGGTCGTACGGCTTGGCGGCTTCATCAATTCGGCGCCGACGTTCCTCGAGGGGCCGAAGGTCATGAACGGCGCCTCCGACCTGATGGTCGAGGTGTTCGGCGACAAGGGCCGGCACGCTCGCACCACCGTCGGCGTTGCGTCGCTGCCGCTCGATGCCGCCGTTGAGGTCGAGGGGCTGTTCGAAGTCGCGTGACCGATCATGGCCAGCGCCGCGGATTTGAAGTTCCTAGAGTAGAAGCGGCAAACTCGGTCAGGAACTTCAAATCAAGAGCGGCGCTGGACTCGTTAAGTTTGCGAGTGCCCCTTTGCTTGCGAAGTTCGTGTCAGCGGTGTGCGGCAATGGATGACGAACATCGGAAGCGGGGCACGAGCTTGGACTGGCTTATTGCACGGCCGGTGGCCCACCGCGGCCTGCACGATTCCGCGGCCGGCGTGATCGAGAATACGCCATCGGCCTTTGCGGGAGCGATTGCTGGCAACTATGCGATCGAATGCGACCTGCAGCTGTCCGCCGACGGCGAGGCCATGGTGTTCCATGACGACACGCTTGAGCGGCTGACGGAAGGCAGCGGCCGTGTCGACGCTCTGCCGGCGGCCGCGCTCAAGCGCGTTGCCTTTCGCGCCACCTCGGATCACATGATCACGCTCGGCGAGCTGTGCGAGCTGGTGGCCGGCGGGGTCACGCTGGTGATCGAAGTGAAGAGCCATTTCGACGATGACCGCCGCCTGATCAGGCGTGCGGCCGAGGTGCTCGCAAACTATCGCGGACCGGTGGCGCTGATGTCTTTCGATCCGGGCCCGATGGCGGCGCTGCGCGCGCTCGCGCCCGGGCTCACACGCGGCATCGTCGCCGAGCGTCGCTATAGCCACCGCGAATGGGATCAGTTGTCGGTGCGCGCCAAGCGCGCGCTCGCTTATTTCACGCACGCGATGGCGACCCGCCCGCAGTTCATTGCCTATTCGGTGAAGGACCTGCCGGCGGCGCTGCCGCTTGCGGCGCGCCGAGTGCTCAAACTGCCGCTGCTGACCTGGACGGTGCGCACATCGCAGGATCGCGAGCGCGCGGGCCGCTATGCGGATCAAATGATTTTCGAAGGCTTCCGGCCCTAGCGCCTGATCCCGAAAAAGCCCGTCCCGGACCTGATCGAGATGGACATCGGCTTTCGAAAGGATCATGCGCGAAAACTATAGCACGGCGCGAACTTTTTCTGAGCGAACTCGTTCCGGACGATATCTGTGATCGAATGAAGGAAATCCAGCCCATGCGACCGGTCTACGATACATGGCAATTCTGGGCGCTGCTCTCGGCGTCGTTCGCAGCGCTCACGGCCATCTTCGCCAAGGTTGGCGTCGAGCAGGTCAATTCAGACTTCGCAACCCTTGTCCGAACCGTCGTTATTCTCTTGGTGCTGGCAGCGATGCTCGCCGGCACCGGCCAGTGGCAGCCACCGATGTCGGTTTCGGGCCGGACATATTTCTTTCTGCTGCTTTCCGGATTGGCAACTGGCGGATCATGGCTCTGCTATTTCCGCGCTCTCAAGATCGGCGACGCTGCTCGCGTCGCGCCGATCGACAAGCTCAGTGTTGTTCTTGTCGCGGTGTTCGGCGTGCTCTTTTTGGGTGAACGACTCTCCGGTGCAAATTGGCTGGGCGTTGCTCTGATCGCTGGCGGCGCGGTGCTGGTCGCCTACAAGGGGTGATCGCTCCCTTATCTTATTTGCCGCCCCAGCTCTGCAGCCGCATCGCGAGGGCGGTCACTGTTCCGAATGTCACTGAGGCTGCCGCAACCACCGCGAAGAGCCACGTCAGATCGGCCTGATAGACCTTGATCGCGAGCCAACCGCCAACCGCCGCAATGGCCAGGCGTAACGTGCCGGCGAGCACCGGCCATGTTACGTGCCGCGCGCCCTGACCTGAGAAATAGAGCAGCATGCCGAGACCGACGAAACCGTAGAACGGCGCAACCACACGCAGATAGCTCGACCCCGCCGCCACCACGTTCGGATCAGAGCTGAAGATTCCAATCCACACATGGGGAAACAGAGCGGCGAGAACACCAATCGTCTCAGTGACGGCGGCCGCAAGCAGCGCCGCGCTCCAGGCGATCCGGCGCGCCCGCGCGACCTGCCGCGCACCGATATTGGCGCCGACCATGGTCACGGCCGCCGTGCCAAGGGCGAACAGAAGCGGGATCAACACGTAGTCGAGGCGCGACGCCATGCCGTAGCCGGCGAGCGCGTCGATGCCGAACGGGCCAACGAGCCCAGTCACGACCGCGACCGTGATGTTGATTTGCAGCGTGCCAATCGCCGAGATGCCGCCAACGCCCAGGATGTCCTTGAACAACCGCCACTCCAGTGGCGCCCACACCAGCTTGATGGGACTATGGCGCGAGCGCATGTAGGCGACGAGCGCCATGCCTGCGACCACATAGTAGACGATGACCGCGGCGCCAGCGCCGGCGATGCCCAGCTGCGGAATAGGACCCACGCCAAAGATCAGCGCCGGCGACAGCGGAACAACGATGAACGCGCCGGCGAAGATGACAAGCGCCGGAATCCGCACCTCGCCCGCCCCACGCAGCGTCGCCGTGAGCAGGTTGACCATCCAGATTAGAACCGCGCCGCCGAACACAAAATGCGAATATTGCAGCGCCGCCTCGATCGCATCGCCGGAGCCGCCGAGCAGACGATAAAGCACGCGCCCTCCTCCCAGCACGCCGATCAGGAAGGCCAGACCGAAGAGCGACGCCAGCGCCACGGCATGGATGACAAGCGCGTCGGCGTCCTGCCGCCGGCCACTGCCGAGCGCCCGCGCGACGGCTGAGGCCGCACCGCCGCCCAGCGCACCATTCGACATCATGGTCATCAGCATCAGCACCGGGAACACCAGCGCAACGCCGGCGAGCGCATCCTTGCCCAGGAAACCGACGAAGTAGGTCTCCATCACGCTCACAAAGGTCTGCACCACCAGCACGACCACGGTCGGCGCCGCGAGCTTCAGCAACGTCGGAATGATCGGGCCTGCGAGCAGGCCGCCAAAGACGTGGCTCACCGGCGCCTCCGATCGCGCGTCCGGGAGTGCCGACTGCGCTGACGCGGAATCGTTGGGGAGCGCTCCCGATGTGATGGACGGCTGCATGGTTCTACTCCCTTCTACCAGCTCTGTGTCCCCGCGTCTTATTTGCATATGCAACTATATGGGCAAGACATCGCGCCTGCGTTCATGGTCACACACGCTCCTTCAAACCAAGCACCAGCGCCGCGCCTTTGCTTCCAAGCATTTCCCGTGCCCGCGCCTGCGCGCGCTTCCATGCGGGCGCGATGCTCTCCAGGAGCTTCCGACCCTTCGGGGTGATCTTCAGGAGCGCGCTGCGCTGGTCTTCTTCGTCTGGTTGTTCCTCGATCCAGCCCTGCTTGAGCATGACCCGCAGATTGCGCGTGAGCGTCGAGGGATCGAGGTGCATCCGCTTGCCGAGATCGATTCGGCGCACCGGACCGGCCTTGGCCACCGCGACCAGCAGGTTGAGCTGGCTTGATTTAAGGCCCCAGTCGCGCATTTCGGCCTCGTAGATGCCGCTCAGCACGCGGTTCACCTTGCGCCAGTGACCAAGCAGGCAGCCACTGGAAATCTGGTCGACGATGCTCGGGTGGTCAGTGGAACGTGCCATGATGATATGTTTGTATATACAAATATCTCTGTCAAGGACCTCGGCTGGCCCGGTCGCAGCGGGTTTCCAAGTGCACCGGAAGGGTTAGAAAGATTTTTCCTGGCGAGACGGCCGGCAGCGGGTCCAATGTTGGCGAGTGCTTGGTAAGGGCTGCCATGCATTTCAAGCATTGCCGGGACTGCGTTCTGGATCGCCGTGCGCTGGCCGCAGAGCAGCCCTCAATCAGCGCATGCCGGCAATAGCACTCCACACACTCGCGCTTTATGATGCTTCATTGCGCAGGATTCCACCGCCCTCCATGTCGACTGAAATCACCCTCCGCATTGTCAACGCCATTGGCGATGTCACCCCTGCGGCCTGGGATGCCTGCGCCAATCCGGCGCCTGAGCCGGACGTCCTTCCTGACTACAACCCCTTCATCTCGCACGACTTTCTGTCGTCGCTCGAGCTCTCGGGCTCGGTCCGCAACCGCGCCGGCTGGCAACCCATGCACCTCGTCGCCGAGGCGGGTGGCGAACTTCTCGGCGCTGTGCCCTGCTACGCCAAATCCCACTCGCAGGGTGAATACGTGTTCGACCACGGCTGGGCCGACGCCTATGAGCGTGCCGGCGGCAGCTACTACCCCAAGCTCCAGGTGTCGGTGCCATTCACGCCGGCAACTGGGCGGCGCCTCCTGGTGCGTCCGGGCGCGCAAGCGGATGACATCCGGCTGCTGCTGGCCGAAGGACTCGCCGAAGTCTGCCGCCGCAGCCACGCGTCCTCTGTGCATGTGACGTTTCCCACCGAGGCCGAGTGGCAGCTGCTCGGCGAGCAAGGTTATCTCAAGCGCACCCACCGCCAGTTTCATTGGGAGAATGCCGGCTACGACACGTTCGATGACTTCCTCGGCTCGCTTGCCTCGCGCAAGCGCAAGTTGATCCGGCGCGAGCGCGCCGACGCGCTCGCCAATGGCATCACGGTGCATTGTCTCACCGGCTCGGAGCTGACCGAAGGCGTATGGGATGCCTTCTTCGAGTTTTACATGGACACCGGTTCGCGCAAATGGGGCCGGCCCTATCTCAACCGCCAATTCTATTCGATCGTCGGCGAGAAGATGGCCGATCGTATCGTCCTGGTCATGGCCAAACGCGACGGCCGCTGGATCGCTGGAGCCATCAATTTCATCGGCTCCGGCACGCTGTTCGGCCGCCACTGGGGCTGCATCGAGCAGCACGCCTTCCTGCATTTCGAGGTCTGCTACTATCAGGCGATCGAGTATGCGATCGTACACAAGCTTGGCCGCGTCGAAGCGGGTGCCGGCGGCCAGCACAAGATCTCGCGCGGCTATCTACCGGTGACGACCTATTCGGCACACTACATTGCCGACCCGGGGCTGCGCCGCGCCATCGCGGATTTCCTCACCCACGAGCGCGCCCACGTCGCTGCCGAGGTCGACGAGCTTGCAGAGGCCGCGCCGTTCCGCAAAGGCTGATCAGAGCCATGGATCCCCGCATTAATCCTCGCAATGAGCAATTTCCCCGCACCGCGCACGTGGTGGTGGCGCTGATTGTCAGCTTTGCGCTCTGGGGCGTGATGGTGTTCTGGACGCTCGCCTATCTGCGTCGCACAGCTGGTGGGCTCGCGCCGTTCGATTTGCGTCCATTCGGCTACACCCCCGAGGAGGCGCGCAAGTTGCTCTATGCGCTGAGCGGCATCGGCCGTGCCTACTACGCCGACGTGCAGTTGCAGCTCGACACCGCGTTTCCGGCGCTCTATGCGCTGTCGCGCGGACTGCTGCTGCTCTGGCTCACGGCACCCGGCCGAACGGCAGCGCGGCCGCTTCCCCTACCCGCACGTCTCGCATTGCTGCTATTGCCGCTCGCCACCGCATGGTTCGATTATTTCGAAAACGAAGGCATCGCCGCCATGCTCGCCACCGATCAAGGGGCCAGCGATGAGCTCATCGAGCGCACCAGCATCTGGACGCAAGCCAAATCGCTCGCCGCGCTCGCCACGGAATTGGTGTGTGTTATCCTCGCCGCCATCGCATTCGTGCGATGGCGGCACCGGCGACAATCGCAACCGCGATAACGAGCCGCCCGTCTCCGCGAGCGGCCTCTGCTTAGCCAATATATTCAACGCGCTTCTGGGCTTCGACCTCTGTCTTGGAAAGAGGTTGCGCCGGAAGCTGCAGCACGACCGCCGACTGGCCGTCGCACAGGTCGGTCAGAAGAACGATCGTCCCATCCGGAAATTCGAGCGCGTCGTGATGCGCCCGCAGCAGATCGCGGTTGATCTGGCGGAATACCGCCGTCTTGGAGCGAGCCTTCTGGACCTCAGCTCGCGGAGAGCTCAAAGATGCAAAGGCAATCTCCTCCGAGAACGCAAGCTCCGTTCCTGGAAGAATGCAGACCGCCGTTGTTGGATCCTCGGGTGCGGCAAAGCCCCGGGTGCCGGTCCCGAAGTTTCTCGTCGTCAGCTTATCGCCGACTTGTGCGGCGCGAGACCGCACATGTTGCAGGCTATAGTCGCACATGTTGAAGAACTCCTATGTCGCCCCCCAACGCCCCAACTTTCTCAAGCAAAGATGGTGCCAGTGTGTTCAAGTCCGACCAGCCAGGATGGTTCCAGACTTGACCGGACGTCATCCGCCTGCAATCGAGGATTGCTGAACGGAGAGGACAAAATGCCCAGCTACGACCAGAGCAACATTTTTGCTAAGATTCTGCGCGGCGAGATTCCGTGCCACAAGGTTTACGAGGACGCCAAAGCACTGGCCTTCCTCGACATCATGCCGCGCGCGCCTGGCCACACGCTGGTGATTCCAAAAGCCGCCGCGCGCAATATTCTTGATGTCGCGCCCGACGACTTCGCCCATGTCATGACGGTGGCGCAGCGTATCGCCAAGATCAGCGTCAATGTGTTCGGCGCCGATGGCGTCACACTGCAGCAGTTCAGCGAGCCGGCTGGCGGACAGGTGGTGTTTCACCTGCATGTCCACGTGATTCCGCGCAAGGACGGCATCGCGCTCAAGCCGCCGGCGAGCGTCAAGGAAGCACCCGAGGTGCTCAAGGATCAGGCGGCAAAGCTCGCTGCAGCCTTGGCCTAGCCCGTCATGAATCGGAAGGACCGGCGCGCGGCCGGCAAGCGTGGCGGCGGCCCGTTCAATCCGTCATCAGGTCCCGGCGCGCTCGCCGGCAACCTGTTTGCAGCTGCGGTCCAACACTTTCAGGCCCGGCGGCTCGACGAAGCCGAGCGCGCTTGCCGTGACGTGCTCACCTTCGACCGCAATCATGCGCACGCGCTCCATCTCCTTGGCTTGATCGCGCACCAATCAGGCCGCCCCGATGCCGCGCTCGATTTCATCGGCCGCGCACTTGCGCTCGATCAGCGCAACGCGGACAGTGAGTTCAACATGGCGCAGGTGCTGCGCACGCTCGGGCGCATCGAGGAAGCGATCACGCACCTGACGCGGGCGACCGAGCTGCGCCGCGACTACGCCGCCGCGCACCTCGCACTCGCCGACATCCACCTGCAGCGGGGGCGCTTCGCCGAGGCAGCGCCACGTTATCGGCGCGCGCTCGCGTTGCAGAGCGCGCCGGCCGAGAGCTACAGCAATTTCGGCGTTGCTCTCGCTGGCCTCGGACACTGGGACGAAGCGGCGGCGCAGTATCGCCACGCGCTGGCGCTGAAACCAGAGCTTTTCGACGTCTATCGCAATCTCGGCCGCATCCTGCTGGCACAAGGCAACGTCGCCGAAGCGGTCGCGCTCGTTCGCCGAGGTCTGGCGCTGCAGGAGACAGTCGAGCTGCGCGCGCTGTTCGTGCAGTGCGTCAAGGAGCTCGCTCCTGCCGACATCGACGGCGAGCTGCGCGCAGTGGTCGTGCGCGCGCTGCAAGAGGGCTGGAGCCGGCCGAGCGAGCTTTCCGCGCTGGTGAGCGAGCTTTGCGGCGAGCGCCGCGACCTCACGGTGCTAACCCAGGATCAGCTACTCATGGCGCTGATGCACTCGGCGCCAGTCCGCACGGTCGCGCTCGAGGCCGTGTTGGCTGACGCGAGGCGGCAACTGCTCGCTCGCGCAGCAACGGCAGAGACGCCCGCCGACACGCTCATCGACTTCGCCTGTGCGCTCGCGCAGCAGTGCTTCATCAACGAATACGTGTTCGCATTGAGCGATGAGGAACCGGCGCGGGTCGGCGAGCTGACGAACACGCTCGTCACCGCCCTCGCCTCCGGCGAAAGCATTTCGCCGCTTCTGCTCGCCGCTGTTGCGGCCTATGCGCCGCTGCACTCGCTCGCGCAGGCCGATCTGCTGCCGCAACGCTCCTGGCCTGCTCGAGCCGAAGCGCTGATCCTGCAGCAGGTGGTCGAGGCACGACAGGAGCGAGAGATCCGGGGTGCAATCCCTGCGCTCACCACCATCGAGGATGAGGTGTCGCGCAAGGTTCAGCGCCAATACGAGGACATGCCTTACCCGCGTTGGCTAACCGCTGGGTCCATCGGGCAGCCGGCCACGATCGACTGGTACCTGCGCAGCCAGTTTCCAGCGGCGCCGTTGCGCGCGTCACCGCCGACCGGAAACCTCGACATTCTCGTCGCCGGCTGCGGCACCGGTCAGCACGCGATCGAAACTGCGCGGCGCTTCGCAGGCGCGCGCGTGCTCGCGGTCGATCTCAGCCGCACCAGCCTTGGCTACGCGATCCGCAAGACACGCGCGCTCGGCCTCGGTAACGTGGATTACGCGCAGGCCGATATCCTGAAGCTCGACACGCTCGGGAAGAGCTTCGATCTGATCGAGGTCAGCGGCGTGCTCCATCACATGCGCGACTTTGCGGAAGGCTGGCGTGCCCTGCTGACGGTGCTGCGGCCCGGCGGTTTGATGCATGTCGGACTTTACAGCGCGCTGGCGCGCGCCGACATCCGCGCGGCACGCGCCTTCATCGCCGAGCACGGCTACAGCGAGAGCGCCGATGACATCCGTCGCTGCCGGCAGGAACTCATGCGCTGCGAGGAGGGCTCCGCGTTGCGCAATGTGACGAAGTACGCCGACTTCTTCACCACCAGCGAGTGCCGCGACCTCCTCTTCCATGTGCAGGAGCAGCAGCTGACGATCCCCGAAATCGCAGCCTTCCTGCGCGTGCATGGCCTGGTTTTTCTTGGCTTCACGGGCGCGGTCACGCACGCCTATCGCGCACGCTTTCCGGCCGATGTGGCCATGACCAACCTCGAACAATGGCATCAGTTCGAGACCGAGCATCCGATGGCCTTCATCGGCATGTATCAGTTCTGGGTGCAGAAGCCCTGATCGCGGTCACGCTGGAAAGATCAGCCCGCCAACGAGAAGCACCAACTCGCCGACCACGAGGCCGGCAAACACCGAGCGCCGCACGATCAGGAACGTCACGAATCCGCTTCCGAGCGCC
>Ga0066903_100001928_pt1 | contig 15722 bp, 11 predicted proteins | sample PanSoiMetaGPlot1_FD_67491 | JGI IMG/M metagenome (GOLD analysis project Ga0066903, IMG submission 67491) | Tropical forest soil microbial communities from Panama analyzed to predict greenhouse gas emissions - Panama Soil - Plot 1 (version 2) | ecosystem: Environmental > Terrestrial > Soil >... | reverse complement strand
CTTTCAAGGCCTCCGTCCGCAGCATGTTGCGGCGGTTTGGTGAATCTGATGACATAGTCCTCGCATGTCCCTTGCGCGGTCATATCATCGGCCTACAGCACGGGGGTAAGGGATTTCAGTGGCGTCGCATTCGCGCCTGCTTTTAGCGCTGACATTTGTAGTCCTGGCGTGTCTGGCCGCGAGTTGCACCACATCCGGCCCGGCTCTCGTGACGCCGTCCGCAGCCTCGTCCGGCCAGCACATTCCGGCCACTCCTGGCCCTGCCGCGATGACCCTGAGCGAGACCGGCAGCACACTGTTGTTCCCGCTGCTCGGATCCTGGGCAGCCGCGTATCACGGGCAGTATCCCCAGGTGACCATCTCGACGGCAGGGACCGGCTCGGGCGCGGGAATCTCGGCCGCATCCGACGGCACAGCGACGATCGGCGCGTCGGACGCCTACCTGTCCAGCGGCAATCTGGTCAGCCACCCGCTGCTGCTCAACATCCCGCTGGCCATCTCGGCTCAGCAGGTCAACTACAACGTTCCGAATGTGCCGGCGGGCACTCATATTCAGCTGACTGGAGCAGTCCTCGCCCGCATGTTCAGCGGGACAATCACGATGTGGAACGACCCGGCGATCGCGGCACTGAATCCGGGTCTTCGGCTGCCCGCGGTCACGGTCAGGCCGCTGCACCGGGCGGAGAGCTCCGGCGACACGTTCCTGTTCAGCAGCTATCTCGCGACCACCGACCATGCCTGGGACACAAAGATCGGCTACGGCACGACGGTCGCCTGGCCGGCAGTCAGCGGCGCGCTGGCCGAGAGCGGGAACAGCGGTATGGTCGCTGGCTGCCAGGCCACGCCCGGATGCGTCGCGTACGTCGGCATCAGCTACCTGACGAAGGCGCTGGCCGCGGGGCTCGGCGAGGCGGCCCTCGCTAACGCCGCCGGGCAGTTCGAGCTGCCGACAGCCGGCACGATGAGCGCGGCCGCGGCCAGCTTCGTCTCCCGCATTCCACCGACCGAGACGATCTCCATGATCAACGGCCCGGCGGCCGCTGGCTATCCGATCGTCAACTATGAGTATGCGGTCGTGTCGAGCCGGCAGCCTTCTGCCGCCAGAGCACGCGACCTGCAGGCGTTCCTGCACTGGGCGATCACAAGCGGGAACTCGGCCAGTTTCCTGGACCAGGTCCGATTCCAGCCGCTGCCCGCTGATGTGGTGGCGCTCGCGGATGCGCAGATCGCGAGCATCCACTCATGACCGCCCCGACGCAGCCCGCAGGGCCAGCACCGAATCTCGCGCCTGCCCCTCAGCAGCGCGCGCTGCGGACCATTCTGCCCAGACGAGCTCAGGCGACCACCCCGCAGCTCATCGGCCTGGCCATGGTGGTGCTGGTCGTAGCGGCGATCGCGTGGGGCGCGGTCAGTGCGTGGACCGTCAGCCAGCACGCGTCGGCCGCAGCAGATGTCGTCCACGTCAACGAGCCGCTGAGTCTCGAGGCGCGCCAGCTCTACCAGTTGCTGTCGGACGCGGATGTGACCGCGACGACCGCGTTCCTGTCCGGCTCCGCTGAGTCGCTGGCGATGCGCCAGCACTACCAGACCGACATCGCAGAGGCCAGCGCGGACCTGTCCGACCTTACGGCGGCCGCGCCTGCGGGCGAACCCAGGCTCACGGCCAGCCTGCAGGCGGTCGCGGCCAGCCTGCCGGTCTACACGAGCTACGTAGCCGAGGCGCAGACCGACCAGGCACTGGGCTACCAGCTCACCGGCGGGTCGTTCATGCAGGTGGCATCCGAGGAGATGCACCTGCGGCTGCTGCCGGCCGCCCGTTCCAGCTTCGTGCTCGAGAACAGCGACCTCGCCACGCGCAGCAGTCAGGCGACTGGCCTGCCCTGGATCGTCGTCGCGCTGCTGCTCTCACTGGCTCTCGGTGTCGCGCTGTACCGGACGCAGCGCTGGCTGTCCCGGCGCACGAGGCGAACCTTCAACGCCGGCCTGCTCGCTGCCTCACTCGCGATCGCCGTCACCGGCGTCTGGCTGCTGATCTCGTTTCTCGTCGCGCGGTCCGACCTGCAGGCGGCCGAGCAGCACGGGTCGGCGCCCGCGAAGGCACTCGCCGAGGCGACGATCACCATCCAGCGCGCGCGCTCAAACGAGATTCTCAACCTCATCTCTCGCAGCGGCAGCACGTCGTTCGCGGGTGACTTTGCCGCGGCGAGGAAGCAGGTCGGCCCGGGTCCTGGCACGCTGCTCGCGACGGCGGCAGCAGCGACTCAGGGCAGCACGGCAGCCGCGCCGATCGCCACCGCAGGCCGCGACGCGACCGCCTGGTACGCGGCCAGCGCGAAGGTGTTCAGCCTCGACGTGGCGGCCAACTACGCAGCAGAGACGACGCTCGTCATCGGCAACGGCCAGGAGAGCACTGCGGCCGGCTTCACCCGGCTGGAGTCTGACCTGACCCAGGCCATCGATGCCAACCAGGCGGTGTTTTCCAGCGGTGCATCGGCCGGCGCGGATGCGTTCGGCGGCCTCGAGGTAGCCATTGTGATCGCGGCGCTGCTGATAGCCGCCGGCTCGGCGTGGGGCCTCGCCCGGCGTCTGGGCGAGTACCGGTGACCCGCCGCACGGACCGAGGATCAGGCCGATGACCGTGCCGATGAGCAGAGAGGTTGCGACTGCCGCCGTGGCGGCCGCGGTGTCCGAGCGGGACGCCATCCAGGCCAATCTGCTGGACCTGGACGCCAGCTTCGGCAAGCGGCTTCTCGACGGAGCAAAGCTGACCGGCGAGACGCAGCGGCGGTGGGAGAAGGTCAGCGCCGACCTGACGTCGCTGTGGGAGACCTTCCACGCTTACTCGGCCGTAGTGGACAGCGCCGCCGGCCTGGCGGCCAGCATCGGCCGGTCGTCTGCCGAGAAACTGGCGGAGATCACCGGCTTGCTGACCGGACCATCGGTACAGCTCGCGCGCCCGGCGGCGCCGCTCGGGCAGCGCGAGCTGACCGCCGGCTCGACTGCCTCCGCGACGATGGCGAGCGCCGTCGCCGGGATGAAGCAGGCCTACACGCGCGCGTCCGAGGTTTGTGCGGCGGCCGAGGCCATCTGGACAGAGATCGCCGATGGGCTGCAGCAGGCCGGCTCGGACCTGGACCAGGCGAGCCAGCAGGCGGCGGGGCTGGCCGACCCCGAACTGGCGAGCGCGCTCGCGGTTGCGCAGGACAATCTTGGCCAGCTTCGCGGCACCCTGAACTCCGATCCGCTGGCCCTTGGTCCAGCCGGGCGGCCGGGCAGCCCGGGCTCCGTCGCGCTGACCAGTCTCCGCGCGCAGGTCGCATCCGCCGTCGCCCGGGCAGCCGAGCTCGACGGGCTGCGCACCAACGGGGTTCGCCGGATCTCCGCTGTTGATGCGCTGGTCACCGCCGCACGGGGGGCGTGGCAAGACGCCGAGGCGGCGCGGCACCGGGCCGCTGTCCGGCTTACGGGTGCCGATCCCGCGCCACTGACCGACCCTGCTGACCTGGAGCGCAGGCTGGCAGCGGTGCGGGATCTGCAGGCGTCCGGGCGCTGGACAAGGCTGGCCGCTGAGCTCGGTGACCTCGAGAAAGACGCCGCGGCCACAGAGCGGTCCTATCGCGAGGCCGAGCGAGCAGCGACCGCCGGCCTGCAGGAGCGCAACGAGCTGCGCGGGCTGCTCGACGCTTACCAGGCGAAGGCTGCCGCTCTTGGCGCCGCCGAGAGCGCCGAACTCACGGCGCTCTACTCGACTGCCAAAGACGCGCTGTGGGTTGCACCATGCGACCTCGCCGCCGCCTCGGCAGCGGTCACGAGCTATCAGCAGGCGGTGCTCGCGCTCGGCCCGTCAGGAGGACGGTCATGACCACAACTGGCAAGCCGAGCACGACAGCGCGCGCCTGCGGCCGGCCGGGCTGCGCCGGAACGATCGAGGACGGCTACTGCGATATCTGCGGACTAGCACCGGTCGCGCCTGCCTCGGCCTCGTCCGGCCCCGTCCAGGCCGGCAGCGGCTCGGTGATTTCGGGCGCGACAGGCACTGGCAACTCTGGCACGGGCAGCACCGCCACGCATAGTCGCCGCGCACGGACGGGCAGCGGCCGTTCCTCGAGAGGACGGCTCGGCGCCGGGCTGATCGAGATACCGCCAGTGCGAGCCCTCGACCCTGCCAGCGCGCTGATGACCGACCCGCAGGTGCCCGAGAGCAAGAGGTTCTGCGGCACATGCGATCACGCGGTCGGGCGCGGCCGAAATGGCAATCCGGGCCGCAGCGAGGGATTCTGCCCGAACTGCGGGACGGCGTTCTCCTTCTCCCCCAAGCTCGGCCCCGGCGATGTGGTCGCCGGTCAGTACGAGGTCGCTGGCTGCCTCGCCCACGGCGGTCTCGGCTGGATCTACCTGGCCCAGGACCAGCACCTCAGCAATCGGTGGGTGGTGCTCAAGGGCCTGCTGAATAGCGAGGACAGCGGCGCCCAGGCGGCTGCGCTGGCTGAACGCAGGTTCCTCGCCGAGGTGGAGCATCCGAACATCGTCGGCGTCTACAACTTCGTGCAGCATCCCGACCCACGGTCTGGCGCACTCACCGGCTACATCGTCATGGAGTATGTGGGCGGGCGGTCGCTGCGCCAGCTCCTGCTGGACCGGCGCGCGGCGACTGGCGAGTCGCTTCCGGTAGCCGAGACGCTTGCCTACGCCATCGAGGTGCTTCCCGCTCTCGGCTACCTGCACGCTCGCGGCCTGGTGTACTGCGACTTCAAGCCAGACAACGTGATCCAGGTCGAAGAGCTCATCAAGCTCATCGACATGGGCGCGGTCCGGCGCATCGACGACGAGGACAGCCCGGTCTTCGGCACGGTCGGCTACCAGGCTCCCGAAATCGCCACCCTCGGCCCGTCCGTTGCCTCGGACCTTTACACCATCGGCCGCAGCCTGGCCGTGCTGACGTTCGAGTTCCCCGGCTGGCGGACGGAGTACGAACACAGACTGCCTGACCCGGCCGACGTCCCGGTCCTGGTGAAGCATGACTCGTTCCTTCGCGCGCTGCGCCGGGCAACCCACTCGGACCCGGCAAGCAGATTCGAGTCGGCGGCGGAGATGGCCGAGCAGCTGACCGGCGTACTCCGGGAGGTCCTCGCCGTCTCCGACGGCCAGCCACGACCCGGCTTCTCGGCGCTGTTCAGCGCTGAGGTCCAGGCGATCGGTACCCCAGACATCGAGCCCGATGACCAGGCCGCTCCGCTGGTCTCGCCGACAGCAGCCGAAATCGTGGCCGGACTGCCGGTGCCCGTCGTCGACAGCGCCGATCCGGCGGCCGGCTTCCTGGCGACGCTCAGCACGCTCGAACAGGGGCAGCGCATCGCGGCGCTGACGGCAGCGGTCCGGGGTGAGCACGGCACGCCGCCGACGGTCGCCGAGTCTGTCGAGACCCGGCTGGCGCTGGCCAGAGCACTCATCGTCAGCAGCGACACCGGCCAGGCGGCAGCGGTTCTCGCCGACGTGGCAGCGCTTGATTCAGGGGACTGGCGGATCTCCTGGTATACCGGCCTTCTGCAGCTTGCCTCCGGCGACGCCCCCCAGGCCCGCGCTGCCTTCGACGCGGTGCTGGACGTGCTGCCCGGCGAGCTCGCCCCCAAGCTCGCGCTAGGCCTGGCTGCTGAGGCCGCGGGCGACCACGCGGCAGCGGGCCGGTACCTCGACGTCGTATGGACCGTCGATCGCGGCTTTGTCAGTGCTGCTTTCGGGCTGGCGCGGATGAAGGTCGCTGCGCGTGACCACGCCGGCGCCGTCGCCGCCTTGTCCGCGGTACCTGAGTCATCCAGCCAGTACCTGGCCGCGCAGGTCTCCGCGATCCGGATACGGCTCTCCCCGCCGCCCGGACACGACTGGGTCATCACCACTGAGCTGCACGAGGCCGCACGGCAGCTGAACAGCCTCCGGCTGAGCCCGGCACAGCAGCAGCGCATGAAGGCGGAACTGCTGCAGGCCACCCTTGAGCGCGTCAGGCGGGGGCAGACCCTTGGCTCCCAGCCCCTGCTCGGCATCGAGCCCAGCGAGCGCGCGGTTCGCTTCGGCCTGGAGCGGAGCTACCGGGAACTCGCCAGGCTGGCACCTGATCGCGCACGCCGGGTCGCTCTTGTCGATATGGCGAACGGTGTGCGGCCAAGGACCTGGTCATGATCTCCGCCGCAGCGGCGGTGCCGTGCCCGGCATGCGGCGAACCGGTGATTCCTGGCGACAACTTCTGTGAAGCCTGCCGGGCCCCATTGCCCGCCGCGACCGCGACAGCTGCTCCCGCGGCCGCTGCGGCGACCGAGCCCGCGGCGCCGGTCCCGCCACCGGCTGGCGCGGTGCAAGCCTGCCCGCATTGCCCTGGGGCAGCCATCAGTCCGGACGGCTACTGCGAGTCGTGTGGCCGTAGAGTCCCCTCTGCCCGCGACCACGCCGAGACCGATCTGGGCCGGCTCGCCGGCGTGACCGACCGCGGGCTGCGTCATTACCGGAACGAGGATGCGATGGCCGTCGCCGCCGTTGACACGGCCGCAGGCCCGGCTTGGGTCGCGGTCGTCTGCGATGGCGTGTCCAGCTCGGATCGCGCTGACGAGGCATCGCAGGCTGCCACCGATGCGGCCATGGCTGTGCTGGTCCCCGCGGCCCGCGCAGGCGAGGACGCAGCCGAGGCATCTGCCAGGGCTGTGCAGGCGGCGCAGGCCGCCGTGGCCGGGCTGTCGATCGCGCCGGGCGGCTCGTCGGACGCTCCGTCGGCAACGTTCGTCTCAGCGGTGGTCACCTCTGACAAGGTGACGGTCTGCTGGCTGGGCGACAGCCGGGCGTACTGGCTGGACAGCGGGCCGGAGCCGGCTGCCAGGCAGCTCACCGCCGACGACTCTGTGGTAGCCGAGCTGATCTCTGCCGGCGTGCTCTCCGCGGCGGAAGCTGCCGCCTCGCCACAGGCGCACGTCGTGACCGGCTGGCTTGGAGCCGAGATCAGCAATGCCCCGCCGCACCAGATGAGTTTCGCTCCGGCCGGTCCGGGCGCGGTTTTGCTGTGCTCGGACGGGTTGTGGAACTACCTCAGTGACGCCAGCGAGATTGCCCGGCGCGCCGCGACCCAGCCACCTGCAACTCCGATCGACACTGCGCGGAGCCTGGTGAATTTCGCTCTGGGGGCCGGCGGGGAGGACAACATCACTGTGGTTGTGGCGTCGTTCCCGCCGGCCGAGGCGCAGCCCGCCGCGAAACCAGCGCCGACACCCGCCGAATCCATTGTCAGGAGCCCCGATGACTGAGCTGGGATTTGCCGTCGCCGTCTACCAGAACGAGTACCTCCCCGAAGGCGGCCAGGAGGTCAACGCCATCGTGACGGTGACCTCGCCGGCCGAAGGGCCGCCCGCCGGTCACAGCGACAGTGCGGCAGAATCAATCATCATCGACTGCTCCGGCTCGATGGGCGCGCCCCGGAGCAAGATCGAGCAAGCCAAGCTCGCCACCTGCGCGGCGATCGATGTGATCCGTGACGGTGTCGAGTTCGCGGTCATCGCTGGTACCGACACTGCCTGGCCGGTGTATTCCGCTGGTGGCTCCCTGGTCCGTGCCGACCAGCTGACCCGCCAACAGGCCAAGCAGGCTGTTGCTGCACTACAGCCGCACGGCGGAACCGCCATCGGACGATGGCTGCAACTCGCCAGGGGCATGTTCGAGCAGTCGCCCGCCGCGATCCGGCACGCGATCCTGCTGACCGATGGCAAGAACGAGCACCAGTCGCCTGCCGACCTGGACGCCGCCATAGCTGCCTGCGACGGAGTCTTCAGCTGCGACTGCCGCGGAGTGGGCACCGACTGGCAGGTCGCCGAACTGCGCCGCATCGCGACCGGCTTGCTCGGCAGCGTCGACATCGTGCCTGAGCCGGAAGGCCTCAGCGCAGACTTCGCCGCCATGATGGAAAAGGCTATGGGCAAGCAGGTCGCCGACGTGATGTTCCGGGTCTGGACTCCGCAGCAGGCACAGCTGATGTTCGTGAAGCAGGTTTCTCCGACACTCGAGGATCTGACCGGGCGCCGCAGCCAGTCCGGCCCTCAATCGGGTGACTATCCGACCGGCGCATGGAGCGGTGGCGAAAGCCGCGATTACCACCTCTGCGTTCGCGTGGGTTCCGCCGAGGTCGGCCAGGAGATGCTGGCGGCTCGCGTCAGCCTGGTGGTCGGCTCGGAGGTCGCGGGACAGGGTCTCGTGCGCGCGGTGTGGACCAGCGACCTAGCGCTTTCCACCCGCATCAACAAGGAGGTCGCGCACTACACGGATCAGGGTGAACTCGCTCAGTCCATCCAGGACGGCCTTGAGGCGCGCAGGAACGGCGACGAGGACACCGCTACGGCGAAACTGGGTCGCGCGGTGCAGCTTGCACACCAATCCGGCAACGACCAGGCGGCCAGCCTGCTGGCAAAGGTGGTGGATGTGCTCGACCCCGCCACGGGGACGGTGAAGGTGAAGAAGACCGTGGCTGCGGTCGACGAAATGACCCTGGACACCAGGTCCACGATCACCGTGCGGAAGAAGTAAGTAGCGATGGCGACGTGTCCGGCTGGCCATGAGTCGACGGCCACCGATTTCTGCGACACCTGCGGCAGGCGCATGGGCGATCCGCCGTCTGCCGCGAGCCAGTCGTCGATGCGGGCGGTCGGTGAGACGGTCGCGCCAGCCGCCGGCCCCGCGGAGCCCTGCCCGGTCTGTCAGGCCCCGCGCACGGGGCGGTTCTGTGAGGGCTGCGGATACGACTTCGACAGCGGTCCGCCGGACCCGCAGGCTGGGACAGCGCAGGCCTGGACGGCGGTCGTGACGGCCGATCGCCAGTACTTCGACAGCATGCAGGTGTCTGACGAGTCTGGTGGCCGCACCGTCGAGTTCCCGGCCGACTCACCGCCCCGCACGGTCCGGCTCGCCGGCCAGCAGATGGAAATAGGCCGGCGCAGCGCATCCGACGGCAGCAAGCCTGATATCGACCTGGGTGGTCCGCCGGCGGACATCGGCGTCTCACACCGGCACGCGCTGCTGGTTGCCGAGCCTGACGGCACCTGGTCGCTGGTTGATCAAGGCTCGACTAACGGGACGCAGCTCAACGGCACCGAGGTAACCGCCAACGTACACACGCCGCTGCATGACGGGGACAGGATCAGTGTCGGGCGCTGGACTGTCCTGACGATTCGCCGCGGCTGACCCGAGCTGTCATCCGAGCATGACCGTTGTGTAGGGTCACGCCCGTGCAGCCAGTCCTCGTCCTCTGGGATGTCGATCACACACTGGTGCGCGCAGGCCGGGCGGGCGTGGCCCTCTACGAGATCGCGCTCGCCGAGCTCTACGGGCTTGACCTTCCGGGCCAGCTCACGTCGATGGCCGGTCGGACCGACGCCTCGATCGCGCTGGAGGTGCTGACAGCAGCGGGCCTGGATGCGGCGCGTGAGCTGTTGCGGTTCCAGGCTCTCATGGGTGCGCGAGCGCCGGACCTGGCCGACATGGTCCGGGACGAGGCCACGGTGCTGCCGGGCGTCCGGGATGCCCTGGCGGCCATCGCCCGTCACTCCGCCGACGGGCCGGTCGTGCAGTCACTGCTAACCGGCAACATCCCGGCGCTGGCCAAGGTGAAGCTGCACCCGCTCGGACTCACCGAGCACCTCGATCTCGACGCCGGGGCTTACGGCGACGTAAGCCCCGTCCGCGCCGACCTAGTCCCGGTCGCACGGCGAAACGCGGCTGCCCGCTACGGTGCGGACTTTTCCGGCCGAGCGACGGTGCTCATCGGAGATACTCCGCACGACATCGAGGCCGCGGCCGTGTCGTCCGCCCGAGCGGTCGGCGTGGCCACCGGGAGGTTCTCGGCAGCGCAGCTCGCCGAGGCCGGGGCTGACATCGTGCTGTCCGATCTGACCTGCACCGAGCACGTTATCGCGGCCCTGCTGGACAGCCACTCCCCCTGACGCCCGTCCGGTCGGGTCACCCGCTAACACGGCGCTGTCAGCTCGCGCCGCGGGCCAGCAAGCCTGCCAGATCGTCGTAGCCAAGGTCGGGGCGCGACGGCCACAACTCCCAGTGCATGGGTGCCGTGTTCCTGCTGGGCTCGTAGCCAGACAGGTCGCGGATCGCCTTGAGCCGAACGCCGTCGATAGGGACGCCGCACGCGTGCACGATCACGTAAGCAGCCGGGTCGGCCGCTGTGAAACCGGAGTGCCAGCTCGCCAGATTCGTCGTGCTCGCATCCTGCTCGCCCCACTGCGTGCCCGGCCAGTCTCGGTACCTGTCCGCCTCCTGGCTGGCGTGGCTGACCAGCGATCCGACCAGCCCGTCCGGCCGCTCGGCAGGCTCCCGCATCTGGTGTAGCGCCAGGTTGACCTGCGTGTACGTGGTCTCGAAGGCGATCTCGCGAAGGGGATCGAAGCCCCATGCGCTCGCCTCGGTGTCGAAGAGCGCCCGAGAGTACGTGCATGTGAGGACCATCGCGGAATCGTCGGCGTGACCGAGTCGCACGCCTCGCACAGGCTGGCCGCGGCGCCCGCTGATCGGCTCGATCCAGCGCAGCGACGGCCAGTCAGCGTCAAGTCCCCAGGCCATGAAGTCTAAGGCCGAAGTTTCCATGCGTGACACCCTCTCACGCTCAGTAGCTGACATGCCCGAAGCACGCGCAACGGTTTCGTCACACCCTGTTAGCTGGTCGGCACAGGCCCGCCTTGCTTCCAGTCAGCAGGTAAATTCGGGCCACTCCTGGGTTGCCGGAATCTACCGGATCATGAAGTAGGCCGCTGTTATCCACAGCCTGGACGCACGCCGAGCCAGCCACGCCCCATTCAGCCACGCTGACGTCGTGGCCAGGGATCTGCCGCAAGAGCTGTGCGAGCTAGCCGAGGACCAGCTCGGGGTTCTGTCGCGCGCGCAGATCCTGCAGGTCGGCGTGAGCCGGGGAGCGATCGTTAGCAGGCTAGACCGGGGAAGCTGGCAGCGGCTTTTCCCCGGTGTCTACGCCGCGTTCTCCGGTCCTCCGCCCCGCCCGGCGATGCTGTGGGCGGCGGTACTGCACGCCGGGCCGGGCGCGATGGTGAGCTACCAGACAGCCGCGGAACTCGACCGGCTGACCGACGCGCCTAGCAGCCTGATCCACCTCACCGTGCCCGGCTACCGCCGGGTCCGTTGCCAGCCTGAGCTGTCGATCCACTACTCACTACGGGCGGCCCAGGCGGTCCATCCAGCCAGAACACCGCCACGAACGCGCATCGAGGAGACAGTCCTCGATTTGTGGGAGTCAGCCGTCAGCCTGGATGACGCGGTGAGCTGGGTGGCGCGCGGCCTCGGCCGTAGGCTGACAACGCAGCCCAGACTGCGCCAGGCAGCTTACGCCCGCAGCCGACTGCGACGTCGGCCGCTGCTCGCCGAGCTGCTCTCCCCCGACGCGGCTGGCCAGCACTCGATTCTCGAGCACCGCTACGTCCGGGACGTCGAGCGGCCGCACAACCTGCCATCGGGTACCCGGCAGGCTCCTGCAGAGCGGCGCGGCCGGACGGAGTACCGAGACCAGCTGTACGAGGACTACGGACTCATCGTCGAACTCGACGGCCGCATCGCGCACCCAGGCGACACACGCTGGGCGGACATCGCGCGCGACAACGCCGCTGCCGCCCAAGGTCTCACGACCCTCCGGTACGGCTGGCTACCGGTCACGGGCTCGGCATGCCAGGTCGCAGCAGAGGTGGCCAAGCTGCTCACCGCGCGCGGCTACACGAAAGCCCGGCCGTGCGCGCCTACCTGCCCGGTTGGTCGCTAGCCGCACAGCCGTGTGTGCCAGGCGAGCGCGGAGGTGTCAGTCAGCGAGGCGACCTGATCGATGACGACGCGCAGCCGGGCCTGGTCATCGGCGGCGGCTTCGAACTCGGGCTTCAGCAGCGCGTCGAGCGTGCCAGGCGCGCCCGCGGCGATCGCCCCCGCCAGTTCCGCGATAACCTCGCGCTCCCGCGCCTGCGAAGCCGCGACGCCGGCGCGCCGCATGACGTACGACGCGGTAACGCCCTTGAGCAGTGCGCACTCCAGCCGCTGCCGCCGGGGCACGGCCAGGTCCGCGTCGTACCTGCGCACCGGCGGATGCCCGGCTGGCCTAGTCGCCAGCTGCGCCGCCGCGCAGAAGCGTCCGATCAGCTCGCTGGTCAGGTTCTTGACCGCAGCGGCGGCCCGCAGGCTGCCGTCGAACCCGGCCGGCCAGCACTCCAGCGCCAGCAGCGCGTCGAAGACGTCGGCCAGCTCGGCCTCGCTGGTGAAGCCCGGCGGGCAGTACGCGTCCAGACTGAGCCGCACCACGTCGGCGCGTTCCGCCCTGTCACGCAGGGCAGTCAGGGTGACGAGCCCGGCGTCCAGGCCGTCCTCCAGGTCGTGCACGGAATAGGCCACGTCGTCTGCCCAGTCCATGACCTGCGCTTCCAGGCAGGCCCGCTCGGAGGGCGCACCGGCGCGGACCCAGGAGAAGGCGGCCGCGTCGTCGCCATAGGCGCCGTACTTGCCGGCCGAGCTGGCGTCCTCACCGGGCCCGAGCCACGGGTATTTCAGCGTGGCGTCGAGAGTTGCCCGCGTCAGATTCAGGCCAGCGCCCGGCACCTTGGCCTCCAGGCGCGTGATCAGCCGGAGGCTCTGCGCGTTCCCCTCAAATCCGCCGCACCCGGCGGCGAGCTGGGCCAGGGCAGCCTCGCCGTTGTGCCCGAACGGCGGATGCCCGAGGTCATGCGCCAGGCAGGCGGCATCGACCAGGTCGGGGTCGCAGCCGAGCGCCGCGCCGAGCTCGCGGCCGATCTGCGCGACCTCCAGCGAGTGAGTCAGCCGGGTGCGCGGAAAGTCGCCCGAGCCGACGCCGACGACCTGCGTCTTGGCGGCCAGGCGGCGCAGTGCCGCACTGTGCAGCACCCGGGCGCGGTCGCGTATGAACGGGCCGCGTCCGGGCAGGCCAGCTGGCCGGGCACGCTTGGGCGGCTCGTCGGCGCACCGTGCGGTGGCGTGCTCGTCGTAGCCGCCGGGTTCCGCAGAGGCCGCCTCCCCCGGCGTCACCTGCTGTCGCTGCCGCCCGTCGTCTCCATGACGGCGGCGCGGCCAGCCTCCAGCCGGGCAACCGGCACCCGGAACGGTGAGCAGGACACGTAGTCGAGGCCCGCGTCGTGGAAGAAGTGCACCGAGTCCGGGTCGCCCCCGTGCTCGCCGCACACGCCGATCTTGAGATCAGGCCGCGTCTCACGGCCCTCCGCCACGGCGATGCGCACCATCCGGCCGATGCCGTCCGCGTCGAGCGTCTCGAACGGCGACACCCCGAACACGCCGAGGTCGATGTAGCGGCTGAAGAACGAGCCCTCCACGTCGTCACGGGAGAACCCCCAGCCCATCTGCGTCAGGTCGTTCGTGCCGAAGGAGAAGAACTCCGCTGCCTGCGCGATCTGTCCGGCGGTCAGCGCGGCCCGCGGCACCTCGATCATCGTCCCGATCAGCGTGTGGACGGAGGTACCCGTCTCGGCGGCGACCTCCGCGAGCACCTTCTCGGTCTCCTCGCGTGCGGCCTCCAGTTCCTGGATAGCGCCGACGAGCGGGATCATGATCTCCGGCTTCGGGCTGCCGCCAGCCTTGACCCGGTCGGCGGCCGCGTGCGCGATCGCCCGCACCTGCATCGCGTACAGGCCGGGCACCACCAGGCCGAGACGGACGCCGCGCAGGCCGAGCATCGGGTTCTGCTCGTGCAGCCGCCGGACGGCGTCCAGCAGCTTGTGGTCGGCGTCGGTGGCGCTATCCCCGGCGAGCGCGATCTTGACCGACAGCTCGGTCAGGTCGGGAAGGAACTCGTGCAGCGGCGGGTCGAGCAGCCGGATGGTGGTCGGCAGCCCGTCCATGGCCTCGAAGATCTCGACGAAGTCGCCACGCTGCAGCGGCTCCAGCGCGTCGAGTGCGGACGCCCGGGTCGCGTCGTCGTCAGCCAGGATCAGCCGCTCCACCAGCTTGCGGCGCTCGCCCAGGAACATGTGCTCCGTGCGGCACAGCCCGATGCCCTGCGCCCCGAACCGGACCGCGCGGGCCGAGTCCTCGCCCGTGTCGGAGTTCGCCCGCACCCCGAGGCGCCGCTTCGCGTCCGCGTGCGTCATCAGCCGGTGCACCGCGGCGACCAGCTCGTCCGAGGACGGGTCGAGCGAGCCCTCGAAGTACTCGACCACGGGCGAGGCCACCACGGGCACCTCGCCCAGATAGACGGTGCCCGAGGTGCCGTCGATCGAGATCACGTCGCCCTCGCGGACCGTCACGCCGCCCGCCGAGGTGAACTTGCGGCCGACGAGGTCGACCTCCAGCTCCTCTGCGCCGCAGACGCAGGTCTTGCCCATGCCGCGGGCGACCACGGCAGCGTGACTCGTCTTGCCGCCGCGGCTGGTCAGGATGCCGCGCGCGGCAATCATCCCGTGCAGGTCGTCGGGGTTGGTCTCGCGCCGGACCAGGATGACGTCCTCGCCCCGGTCCGCCCACTCCACGGCCGTCCCGGAGTCGAACACGGCCTTGCCAACAGCGGCGCCCGGCGAGGCGCTGATTGCCTTGGTGATCTTCGTAACGTCCGAGCCGGCGTCGAACCTCGGGAACATCAGCTGGGCGAGCTGGCTGCCGCTGACCCTGACCAGCGCCTCATCCGTGTCGATGAGACCCTGGTCGACCAGCTGCGTCGCGATCCGGAACGCGGCCGCGGCGGTGCGCTTGCCGACCCGGGTCTGCAGCATCCACAGCTTGCCGCGCTCGATGGTGAACTCGATGTCGCACAGGTCCTTGTAGTGGGTTTCCAGCTTGGACATGATGCCCATGAGCTCGCCGTAGGACTTGGCGTCGATCCGCTCCAGGTCCTGCAGCGGAACCGTGTTGCGGATGCCGGCCACCACGTCCTCGCCCTGGGCGTTCTGCAGGTAGTCGCCGTACACGCCCTGCTGGCCGCTGCCAGGGTCGCGAGTAAAGGCGACACCGGTGCCGGAGTCCAGGCCGAGGTTGCCGAACACCATGGCGACGATGTTCACGGCCGTGCCGAGATCGGCCGGGATCCGCTCCTGCCGCCGGTACAGGATGGCCCGGTCGGCGTTCCACGAGTTGAACACGGCCATGACGGCCAGGTCCATCTGCTCGCGCGGGTCCTGGGGGAAGTCGCGGCCGGCGTGCTCCCGGATCGCCTCCTTGAAGGTGTCGACCAGCCCCCGGAGGTCGTCGACGCCGAGGTCGGTGTCGGACTCGGTGCCGCGGTCCCTCTTGAGCCGGTCCAGGGCCTTGGCGAAGACCTCGGCGTCGATGCCGAGCACGGTGGCGCCGAACATCTGGAGGAGGCGGCGGTAGGAGTCCATCGCGAAGCGCTCGTCGCTGCTCTGGTCGGCCAGTCCGCGCACGGAATCGTCGTTGAGGCCGACGTTGAGGACGGTCTCCATCATCCCGGGCATCGAGACCGCGGCGCCGGAGCGGACGCTGACCAGCAGCGGGTCGCCGGGCTCGCCGAGCCGGCGTCCCATCTCCTTCTCCAGAGCTGTGAGGTGCTCGTCGATCTCGCCCGCCAGCCCGTCGGGGACGTCGCCGGCCTCGAGGTACGCGCGGCAGGCCTCCGTCGAGATCGTGAACCCGGGCGGGACCGGCAGACCCAGCTTCGTCATCTCGGCCAGGTTCGCGCCCTTGCCGCCGAGGAGGTCCTTCATGTCGGCCCGGCCGTC
>Ga0066903_100001927_pt1 | contig 15724 bp, 7 predicted proteins | sample PanSoiMetaGPlot1_FD_67491 | JGI IMG/M metagenome (GOLD analysis project Ga0066903, IMG submission 67491) | Tropical forest soil microbial communities from Panama analyzed to predict greenhouse gas emissions - Panama Soil - Plot 1 (version 2) | ecosystem: Environmental > Terrestrial > Soil >... | reverse complement strand
CTGCTGGATCGCCGCGGGGCGCCGCACGTCGGTCGAGACGAGCAGCGGATGCTTCCCCTGCTTCGCCAGCCACTTCCCCAGCTTCGCCGACGTCGTCGTCTTGCCCGAGCCCTGCAGCCCGAGCAGCATGACGACGCGCGGCCGTTCGTTCGACGGCGCCAGCCCGCCCTGCGCGTCGCCGAACAGCGCCAGCATTTCGTCGCGGACGATCCGCACGACCTGCTGTTCGGGCGTCAGGCTTTTCAGCACTTCCTGGTCGACGGCGCGATCGCGCACGCGATCGATGAACGCCTTGACGACCTTGAAGTTGACGTCCGCTTCGAGCAGCGCCAGCCGGATTTCCCGGAGCGCCAGCTCGACGGTCTCCTCCGTGAGGCGTCCCTGTCCGCGAATGTTGCGGAACGCGTCCTGCAAACGGTTGGAAAGGGACTCGAACATGGCCGCACGGCTGCTCTAAGTAGTTCTAGAGCAAACCCTTATTGTAGAGAAATCCTGCGGGACGGTCAAGAAACGGCCGTCCCGGGCCTGGTCCCTGTCATTCACCCCAGAGAGAGAACCCTCCCGGACCTGCGCCCGTCTCACTCACGAACGTCCACACGTGACCCGATTGGGAGGCCTCGTGACGCCTGTCCGCTCCGCCGTGGCCCTGCTCGCGACCTTGTTCGCGGTGCCCGCATTTGCACAACCGGCTGCCACGGGGACGCTGAAAGTCACCGTGGTCGATCCGAGCAACGCCGTCGTGAACGGGGCGACCGTCACCCTGACGGCCGCGGAAGATGCGACCAAGGGCACGGCGATCGCGCCGGCGACAACCGCCGACAGCGGCGTCGCCACGATCGCCAGTCTCAAGCCGGGCCGCTACACCGTCCAGGCCGAGTTTCCCGGCTTCGAGACCCGCGTGCTGGCGGACGTCCGCATCAAGCCGGGGGAGAACAAGCAGGTCGCGGTCCTGCAGCTGCCCAAACTGGAGCAATCCGTCACGGTCGCCGAGGACAAGCAGCGGACCGCGGCCGATCCGCGGGCCTCGTTCGGGACGACGCTGACGCGCGAGCAGATCGAGGCGCTGTCGGACGATCCCGCGACGCTGCAGCAGCAACTGCAGGAGATGGCGGGGCCGGGCGCGGTCATCCGCGTCGACGGATTCGAGGGCAGCCCGCTGCCGGCCAAGGCGCAGATCCGATCGATCCGCATCTCGCGCGATCAGTTCGCGGCGGAGTTTCACAACGCCGGCGGCGTCTCGATCGAGATCATCACGCAGCCGGGGCTCGGACCGCTCCGCTACAACACGAACGTCGCGTCGCGCAACGGCGACCTGAGCGCCCGCAGCCCGTTCGTCGCGGAGAAAGGGCCCGAGAACAACACGCGCTTCGGCGTCGGCGTCGGCGGCGGGCTGATCAAGAACCGGACCTCGTTCAACGTGAACGTGTTCGGCTCGAACGCCTACGACACGCCGATTCTGAACGCCGCGGTGCCGAGCGGCATCGTCGCGCAGTCGCTGAACCTGCGCGCCGTGCACGACAACCTGTTCGTCAACGGCCAGGTGGACCACGCCCTGACGCTCGACCAGACGCTGCGCTTCGGCTACAACCTCACGCGCTTCTCGAACGACAACCTCGGCGTGGGCGGCTACGACGGGCCCGATCGCGCGTTTGCGAACGAATCCACGACGCACAACGTCCGCGTCCAGCACTACGGGCCGATCGGACGGCGGATGTTCACGCGCTCGCGCGCGCAGTTCTTCGTGACCGACACGGACAGCCGCTCCGCCGCCGCCCTGCCGACGCTGCGCGTGAACGACGCCTTCACCGCCGGCGGCGCGCAGGTGTCGGGCGGCGATCATGCGAAGCGGGTCAACCTCGGGTCCGACCTCGACTACGTGCGCGGCATGCATTCGATCCGCGCCGGCGCCGTCATGGACGCGGGGTCCGTACACTCGGATTCCGCCGCCAACTTTCTCGGCACCTATACGTTCGACAGCCTCGACGCGTACGAAGCGGGCCGGCCGAGCAATTACACCCGCCGCGTCGGCGATCCGCGCCTGTCGTACACGACGTTCCAGGCCGGGCTTTACGTGCAGGACGACATCCGGCCGAAGAAGAACCTCACGCTCAGCGCGGGCGTGCGTTACGAGATCCAGACGCACGTCGACGACAGGACCAACCTCGGTCCGCGGTTCGGCGCGACGTGGGCGCCGTTCAAGAGCGGCCAGACCACGCTCCGCGGCAGCGTCGGCGTGTTCTACGACTGGCTGCCCAACGGCGTCTACGAACAGACGCTCCGCGTGGACGGCCTGAAACAGCAGGAGCTGAACATCCTCGATCCGTCGTACCCGGATCCCGGCATTGTCGGCATCATTCCGCCGACCAACCGCTACCAGCTCGGCGACGACTACCACATGCCGCGCACGACGCGCGTCAGCGCGGGGATCGATCAACAGCTGTTCAAGGTCGTGCGCGTGGCCGCGACCTACAGCCATCAGCTCGGCTCGCAGCTCGCGCGCGGTCTCAACCGCAACGCGCCGGTCGACGGCGTCCGGCCGAACCCGGCGTTCAGGAACGTCATCGAGGTCGTGTCGGACGCGTCCTCGTGGCAGCACCAGCTGCAGATCGACGCGACCGTCAATCCCGGCGCGCTGCTCCCCGCGTTCAAGGGTCCGCGCATCAGCTGGAAGCGGACGACGTTCTTCCTGAACTACTCGCTGTTGAACGTCGAGAACAACACCGACGGTCCGTTCGCAGTTCCGGCGACGGGCACGCTCGCGCTCGAACGCGGGCCCGCCGTCGACGACGTCCGCCACCGGCTGAACTTCGCGCTCAACAACCAGATCGTCCGCAATCTGCTGATGAGCGCGAGCGTGAACGCCTCGACCGCCGGCGCCTACACGGTGCTGACGGGAGGCGACGACAACGGCGACGGAATCTTCAACGATCGTCCCGCCGGCGTCGGGCGCAACACGCTGCGCGCGGACGGCACGGTGAATCTCAACGCGTTCGTCGGGTATCAGTTCGCGTTCGGCCACTCGGCGCCGCTCCCGCCGGGCGTCGGCGTGTTCGGCGGCGGCAACGCCGCCCAGGTGCGCACCTTCGATCAGGGCGCCGCGCGCTACCGCCTCACGCTGTTCGCCCAGGCGTTCAACCTGGCCAACCGCCCCAACTACCTGGGCTACAGCGGGACGATGCTCTCGCCGTTCTTCCTCAAACCGACCGCCGTGCGCGACATGCGGAAGTTCGATCTCGGGGTCCAGATGCAGTTCTGAAACCGGCAGTCATCGATTCGCGAACAACTCCTGCACGTCCTTGCGCAGCGCCGCCCCGCTGTCGGTACGCGAGTAGAACATATGGCCGCCCGGGTACATCCGGACGCTGACGCGCGAGGCATCGCCCATGGCCGGCATCTGATCGGCGGTCAGCACCGAGCCCATGAACGGGCACGACAGATCGTTCCAGCCGTGGACGATGAGCACGCGGAACTTCGCGTCGGCGGCCAGCGCCTGCCGCAGATCGCCCGCGGCGCCGTTGCGGAGCGCCGCGCTCTCGAAGTCCCACTGGCTGTTCACCTCGTAGCTCAACGCCCTGTAGGGCCCGCTCACCTTCCAGCCCACCACGCGGGTCACGAAATCGACCATCGCCGACGTGGTCGGCGCCACGATCCCTTCGAGCAGCGGATCGGCGAAGCGCTGACCCGACGCATGCGGAAACGGATCGTAGGACGTGACGTTCGAGTCGTAGACGCTGCCGATCCTCCCCTGATCGCGGAACACTTCACGCAGGAAGGCGCCGATCTCGAGGCGTCCGCCGGAGCGGCGCACGAAGCTCTTGTCGAGCCCCGTCAGCTCGGTCACTTTCTGGACGACCCGATCGAGCGCCTGCGGGTCCGCGCGTCCCTTGAGGAGATCGGAAATGTAGTCGCCGCGGGCGTACGCGATGACCTGCGCCATCGACTCCGGCGTCAGCTTGTGCTGGCGCTCGAGATTGGCCGCCGCGATCGAGGGCAGCGACACCACCCAGGCGATCGGGGACACGTCGGCGTTGTCGTCGAGCGTCGGATTCAAATAGGGTGACACGGCGACGGCGCCGTTCATCGCCACGCCGACCTGCGTCTGCAGGTAGTGCGTGACGCGCGGCACGCGGTAGCCGCCGTAGCTCTCGCCGGCGATGTACTTGCGCGAGCGGAGGCGCTGGGTCTTCAACAGCCAGTCGTAAATGACGCGCGACAGATAGTGGATGTCGGCGTCCGTGCTGAAGAACTCCTTCTTCGCCTGGTCCGGCGGCACGAGCGCGCGGCTGAAGCCGGTGCCGATCGGATCGATGAAGACGAGATCCGTGAAGTCCAGCCAGGTGTTCTGATTGTCGGTCAGAATCAGCGGCGCGGACGCGCTGTCACCCTCGTTCCCGAACGGCAGGCGCTTGGGGCCGATGGCGCCGAAGTTGAGATAGACGGAAGAAGCGCCGGGGCCGCCGTTGAACGCAAACGTCACCGGACGATCGGGTCCGTCCATGACGTATGAGGTGAAGACCACTTCGCCGGTCTTCTTGCTGCCGTCGGCGGAAAAGACGGGGATCGTGCCGACGGTGACGACATACTTCAACGTCTTGCCGCCCAGCTGCAGCGTCTGGTCGGTGTGCGCATCGGGAGGGAGCGGCGGAAGCGCGTCGGGCGATCGCTCGGCCGGCTTGTCCGCGCTCTTCTCGGAGGTCGGCGCCGGGGCCTGCCGCGCGCCGGCCGGCGGCGCGAGCAAGGCGAGCGCGAGCGTGAATACAGGGATGAGCCTCATCCCGAGAGGATACCGGATCCGATCTCTTCCGAGGGGCTTCGCCCCTCGGACTCCCCTACACCGTCACTCGCTCGGCGCTTCGCCGCCTCGCTCCGTTCCGGTGGCTCGCTCGCTGCGCTCGCTCGCTCGTTGCTGCGGCGGCCCTCTCGGCGTGGTCAGCGGCGAGCGGGACCGGTGTGCGGTCGTGAAGTGGGGCGAAGCCGCGGCCAGGGAGCACAATGGTCCCGTTCGCCCGCTGACCACCTCGCTATCCGCGGCGTCACCGCTGGGCGGTGCACGCCGACACGCAGCGTTCCAGCTGCACGCGCAGCCGATGCGCGCGGATTCTGAGCGCAGTCATCGTCACGCCGAGATCGGTCCCGAGGCGCCGGCGCACCTCGGACAGCTTGCCGTCGCCGTAATAGCGCAGGACGACGCTGCGGTCGTCGGGATTCAGCCCGTTGAGGCACGAGTCGAGGCACCCGAGCAGCTCGGGGTCGCTCGAGGGCGGCGGCGACAGAAACGGCAAATCGTTGGCGTGCAGCTGCGGCCGCCGCCGTGCCTCGTAGAAAATCATCCGCGCGACGCCGCGCACGTACGCGCCGAACGAGCCGTCGGCGATTGACGCCCCTTCCTCGAGCTTGCGGGCGACGCGATCCAGCGTGAGGTCGGCCAGATCGTCGGGGTCGGCCGCGCCCCACCACCGGAGCAGACCCGCCGTCCGCTCGCGCAGGTGCTCGTATGCGACCGCCGCACGGTCGCGGTCGGCGTCCAGCATCGTGAGGAGACGTTGAAAGGCCCCTGGGGAAACCCCGCCTGACATAGCGATTGGGGCCGAGTGTACACTGGCTCTCTATCGGAATCGCCGCCAGTCGATCCGATATTTTCGGATCTTGTAGTTGACAATACGAGCCGTCGCGTGCAAGAGGCGAGCGGCCTTCGCGCGATTGCCGCGTGCCATCTTCAGCGCGTCCTGGATGAGATCCTTCTCGTAGGCGGCCAGCGCCGCCGACAGCGGCTGCGTCGCGGACGCCTCGCTCGTGTCCGCCATCTGCAGCGTCGGCGGCAGGTGGTGCGCGTGCACGACGTCGCCGTCGCAGACCAGGACCGCGCGCTCGATGACGTTCTGGAGCTCCCGCACGTTGCCGGGCCAGTGGTACGCCATCAGCATGTCGATCGCGGGAGTCGAGATGCGGCGGATGCGCTTGCGGTGATCGGTGGCGAGCCGCTCGAGAAAGTGATCCGCGAGCAGCAGCACGTCGGTCTTCCGCTCGCGCAGCGGGGGCACGAAGATCGTGAAGACGTTGAGGCGGTACAGGAGGTCCTCGCGGAACGTGCCGGCGGCGATCGCGTCCTCGAGCTGCTTGTTGGTGGCCGCGATGAGACGGACGTTCACGCGGACCGGATCGGTGCCGCCCAGCCGCTCGAACTCGCGCTCCTGGAGCACGCGCAGCAGCTTGACCTGCACCGCGAGGTTCACGTCGCCGATCTCGTCGAGGAAGAGCGTGCCGCCGTCGGCGCGCTCGAACCGCCCGGCCTTCCGCGCGATCGCGCCGGTGAACGCCCCCTTCTCGTAGCCGAACAGCTCCGATTCGATCAGCGTGTCGGGGAGCGCCGCGCAGCTCACCTTCACGAACGGACGCGACGCGCGCTGGGAGTTGTAGTGGATCGCCTGCGCGATGAGCTCCTTGCCGGTGCCCGACTCGCCGCGGATGAGCACCGTGGTGTTGGTGCGCGCCACCTGCATCATCTGCTCGCAGACCTCGTGCATGGCGCGGCTCGTGCCGAGGATGTGCGAGAAGTCGTAGCGCTCGCGCAGCTCCCCCTGGAGCCGCACGTTCTCCTGGACGAGCCGCTCGCGGTCCGCCTCGAGCAGCTTCTGCACCTTGAGCGCGTGCGCGATCATCGACCCGACGACGCCGAAGAACTTGCTGGTGCGTTCGTAGTCGCGTTCGGCCTTGAAGCGCAGCTCGATGCACAGGACGCCGGACGCGCGGCGGTTGAGGAGCAGCGGCACGCACACGAAGCTCCGCTCGTCGTCCGAGGGACGGCGGTCGGCGAAGACCGGCTCGCGGCTCATCCGCGGGACCACGACGGGGCGCCCGGTGGCGAAGACCTGGCGCGACAGCGCGCCGCCCGGCACGCCGGCCGACCACGCCTTGTCGCGCGCCCCGCCGAGCGACGCGACCACTTCGAGCGGCAGCTGATCGCCGGCCTCGATGGCCACGGCGCTCCGCACGGCGTCGTGCGACTTCTCGAGGATGTCGAGCACCCGCTGCAGCGACGCCTTGAAGTTCGTCGCGTTGGCGAGCGCCTGGCTGACTTCGAGCAGCGACGTGAGCTTGCGGATCTCGCCGGTCGGGCGTCCCGAGCCGAGATCGAACTGCGTGCCGCGTCCCGACGGCTGGGTCTCTGACATCGGCGCTGACATCCTTTTTACCCCGTATTCCTCATGCCGGCGGCCACACCGCTGATGGTAATCCGCAAGGCGTTGCGGAGCGCCGCGGCCTCCGGCTCGTCGCCGCACACGGCGAGACGGCGCAGCAGCTCGATCTGCACCAGATTGATCGGATCCACGTAGGGATTCCGGACGTCGATCGAGCGCCGCAGCGCGTGCTGGCTCTCCAGCAGCTCGGCGTGCCCCGTGATCGCCAGTACCGCGTCGGTGGCGGCCGAGAGCCGCGCGCGCAGGGCCGCGCCCAGCGGCTGCAGATCCGGCGGCGCAAGGCGGCGATCGTATTCCGCCGCGATCCGCGCGTCGGCCTTGCCGAGCGCCATCTCGAGCAACTCGACGAGCGCCCGGAAGAACGGCCAGTCGCGATACATCTCGCGGTACCGCTCGCGATCGGCGGGATCGGCCAGGCGTTCGGCGCCCAGCCAGGCCGCGAGCAGCAGCCGCGTCTGCATCCACGCGAAGTGCCACGGAATCGCGCGGAGACCGGAGAGGCCTGCGCCGCCACGCCGGGCCGGGCGGCTGCCGATGTGCAGATCGTCGAGCGCCGCTTCCGGCGTGACGGTGTGGAAGTAGCGCAGGAACGCCGCATCACCGTACACCACCTCGCGGAACGCCTCCTGCGCCGACGCGGCGAGACGATCCATGGCGTCGCGCCACTCGGGACGCGGCGGCGGCGCCGGCGCGAGCATCGCCTCGAGCGTCGCCGACGTGTAGACCTCGAGCGTCCGCAGGGCGATCCCAGGCAGACCGAATCGCTCCTGGATCATCTCGCCCTGCTCCGTCACGCGCATCGTGCCGTCGATCGATCCCGGCGCCTGCGAGCGGATCGCGAGCGCCGTCGGTCCGCCTCCGCGTCCGATGCTTCCGCCGCGCCCGTGAAAGAGCGTCACCGCCACGCCGTGCCGCGCGCACGCCTCGACGATCGCGTCCTGCGCCCGGTACAGCTCCCACGCGGCGGTCAGCCGCCCGACGTCCTTCGCGGAGTCGGAATAGCCGATCATGACTTCCTGGCGGTTCCCGGCGTCGGCGACGCGCGCGCGATACCACGGAATCGCGAGCAGCCGATCGACGGTCGATCCCGCCGCGCGCAGGTCGCGCGCCGTCTCGAACAGCGGGACGACGCGGAGCGGCGGCGTGACGCGCGATCGACGCTGCAGGTACTCGACGGCCAGCACGTCCGACGGCTGCGCCGCCATCGTGATGACGTAGGCGCCGAGCGAATCGGGCGGAATCGTGGCGAGCGCGTCGAACGTGTGCACGACGTCGGCGACGCGCGGATTGTTCGGCAGCGCAGCGGCGCGCGGCGGGTCGTCGCCCGACAGCGCCTCCGTCAGAAACGCGATACGCGCCTCCTCGTCCCACTCGGCGTACCCCGGCTGTCCCGCGTGGCGCGCGATCAGATCGATCGCCTCGGTGTGGCGCGCGGCGTCCTGGCGCACGTCGAGGCGTGCGAGCGTGAGCCCGAAGCAGGCGACACGCCGCAGCACGTCGGCGAGCGGGCCGTCCGCAATCGCGCCGTCACCGCAGTCGTGCAGCGAGTCGTAGCAGAGGCGCAGCGGCCGTTGGAGGTCCGCGGCGGTGCGGATCGGCGGCGTGGCGGACGCGCTTCGCCCGCCCGGACGTGTGGACAGCTGGTCCTCAATCGCCCGGCGCGTGCTCTCGATGTCGCGGTGGAGCTTGCGGAGCAGCGCGCGATAGGGCTCGCCGGCCGCCGGCGTGGCGGCGCGCAGCCCCGCGCTCGCCCTCCGCATCGACAGATCCTCGCCGAGGGCCGTCACGTCGCGGGCGTACAGCGTCAGCGCGAGCCAGCGCGACGTCAGACACGCACGGCGCGTCACCTCCGGCGTGATCGACGGGTTGCCGTCGCGATCGCCGCCGACCCACGACCCGAACCGGATCGGCGCCGCCGACAACGGCAGCCCCCGGCCCGTCACCGTCCTGAGCGAGCGATCGAGCGACCGCAGGTACTCCGGGACCGCCTGCCAGATCGTCTGCTCGAAGACGGCGAACACGGCCCGGACCTCGTCGATCGGCGACGGGCGTTCGCCGCGGACCTCTTCGGTCTCCCAGGCCGCCTCGATCGCGCGCGCGAGCGATTCGTGCAGCCGCTGCTGCTCGAGCGGCGTCGCGTCGCCGCGATCGAGTTCGGCCAGCGTCGTCGCGATGCCGGCGTACTTGCGCTGCAGCGTGCGCCGCATCATCTCGGTCGGGTGCGCGGTGACGACCAGCTCGATGCGCAGGGCGAGCACCGCGTCGTACAGGCGATCGACCGGAACCTCGGCCGCGAGACGCGGCAGCACGTCTTCGAGCGAGCCGGCCTGCGGCGACGGGTGCGCCTCCCGCTGCCGCGCGCGGCGGCGGCGCACGCGGTGATGCTGCTCGGCGACGTTGGCCAGGTGCAGAAACTGCGCGAACGCGCGTGCGACCGGCAGCGCGTCGGCCGTCGGCATCGCCGCCACGTCGTCGGCGAGCGCGCGGAACGCCTGGTCCGCGTCTCCGTCGTGGCGGCGCGCGCGCTGCGCGCCCGCGCGGACGCGCTCCACGCGGCGATAGAGCTCTCCCCCTTCGTGCCGGATCAGGGTCTCGCCCAGCAGCGATCCGAGCATGCGCACGTCGTCGCGGAGCGGCTTGAGGGCGTCCTCTCTATCCGAGGGGCTTCGTCCCTCGGACTCCCCTGCACGCGCGCTCGCGGGGCCCCAAGGAGCCCCGCTCCGCTCGCGTGGCTCACTCGCTGACGCTCGTTCGCCCATCGCTATAATTACCATCGACGTGGTTCACATCTCCTCCAGCCCGTTCGCCGTCGTCGCCGCCGAAGGACATCTCATCGACTCGCAGCTGTTGACCGCGATCTTCGACACGGTGATCAACCGCGGCGGCGCGTTCGAAGTGCAGCAGTTCGACATCGGCCGCACCAACGACGAGTTCTCGAAGCTGACGATGAAGGTCACCGCGCCGGACGCGGCGAGCCTGTCGGCGCTCGTCGAGGCGCTGCTGCCGCTCGGCTGTCACGTCGCGGCCGAGCACGACGCGCTCGTGCGCGGCGTCGATCGCGACGGGTGCGCGCCCGACGACTTCCATTCGACGACGAACCAGCGGACGCAGGTGCGGATCGGCGGGCGCTGGATTGCGGTCGACCGGCAGCGCATGGACGCGGCCATCGTCGTTGACGGCGACCGCGCGGCGTGCCGCAAGCTGCGCGACCTGCGACGCGGCGATCGCGTCGTATGCGGCCTCGACGGCGTCCGCGTCACGCCGGAGTTCCGCGACCGCGCCCGCGCCGACTTCGCGTTCATGTCCAACGACGTGTCGTCGGAGCGCCGCGTCGAGGTCAGCGTCGCGCGCATCGCCGCGATGCTGCGCGAGACGAAGCGGGCCGGCAAGCGCGTCGTCTTCGTCGCGGGACCGGTGGTGGTCCACACGGGCGGCGCCGCGTACTTCAGCCGGCTCGTCCGCGCGGGCTTCGTCGACGTGCTGCTCGCGGGCAACGCGCTGGCCGTGCACGACGTGGAGCAGGCGCTCTTCGGGACGTCGCTCGGCGTCGATCTCGAGGCCGGCCTGCCGGTGTCGGGCGGCCACAACCATCACATGCGCGCGATCAACGTCATCTGCCGCGCCGGCGGCATCGAACCCGCGGTGCGCGACGGCATCCTCACGCGAGGCGTCATGCACGACTGCGTGCGCGCCGGCGTGCGGTTCGTGCTCGCCGGCAGCGTGCGCGACGACGGGCCGATCCCCGACACCATCACCGACATCGTCGAGGCGCAGGATCGCTACGCCGCCGAACTGGCGGACGCCGGCATCGTGATCGTGCTCTCGACCATGCTCCATGGCATCGGCGCCGGCAACATGCTGCCGGCCTGGATCCCCGTGATCTGCGTCGACATCAACCCGGCGGTCGTCACCAAGCTGGCCGATCGCGGATCGGCGCAGACGATCGGCCTCGTGACCGACGTCGGGCTGTTCCTCCATCAGCTGGCCTCTCACCTGACGCCCGGCGATTCACGGTAGCGGCGAGGGCAGCTCCGAGTCCCCCAGCAGGAACAGGTCGACGCCGCGCGCGCAGCTGCGGCCGTCGGCGATGGCCCACACGATCAGCGACTGGCCGCGCTGCATGTCGCCGGCCGTGAAGACGCCCGGCACGCTCGTCATCCAGTTGGCGTCGCGCCAGACCGTGCCGCGGTCCGTCATCCGCAGGCCGAACTGGTGCACGGGCCCGGCTTTTTCGGGACCGGTGAACCCCATCGCGAGCAGCACGAGGTCGGCGGGCAGCTCGAACGCCGAGCCAGGTACGGGCTCGAACGCCGTGCGGCCGCCGGACGTCTTCTGCTCGACACGAACGGCGCGCAGGCTCGTCACTTGCCCGCGGTCGTCTCCGAGAAACGCGTCGGTCGACACCGCGAAGAGACGTTCACCGCCCTCTTCGTGCGCGCTCGACACGCGGAAGATGCGCGGCCATTCGGGCCACGGATTGTCGTCGGCGCGCTCGTCCGGCGGCCGCGGCAGCAGCTCGAGCTGCCGGACCGACGCCGCGCCTTGCCGATGCGCCGTCCCGAGACAGTCCGCGCCAGTGTCGCCTCCACCGATGATCACGACGTGCTTGCCCTCGGCTGATATCCGTTCGTCCGGCGAGAGATGGTCGCCGTGGCACAGACGGTTCTGTGCGGTCAGGTAATCCATTGCAAAGTGGATTCCCTGCAGGTCGCGGCCCGGCACCCGGAGATCCCGCGGGACGGTCGAGCCGCCGGCGAGCACGATGGCGTCGAAGTCGGAGAGGAGATCGTCCGCGGTGACGTCGATGCCGACGGCGCACCGCGCGCGAAACACGACGCCTTCCGCTTCCATCAGCGAGAGCCGCCGATCGAGCAGCCGCTTCTCGAGCTTGAACTCGGGGATCCCGTACCTCAGCAGACCGCCGATGCGATCGGCGCGCTCGAATACGGTGACGGTATGGCCCGCGCGGTTGAGTTGATCGGCCGCGGCAAGGCCGGCAGGGCCCGAACCCACGACCGCGACGTACTTTCCGGTCCGCCAGGCCGGCGGACGCGGCACGATCCAGCCCGCGTCGAACGCGCGATCGACGATCGCCACTTCGGTGCCTTTGATCGTGACGGGCGCGTCGCCGATGCCGAGCACGCACGAGGCCTCGCACGGCGCCGGACACAGCCGCCCGGTGAACTCCGGGAAGTTGTTGGTGTCGTGGAGCCGCTCGATCGCCTGGCGCCAGCGATCCTGATACACGAGATCGTTCCAGCTCGGGATCAGGTTGCCGAGCGGGCAGCCGTGGTGGCAGAACGGAATGCCGCAGTCCATGCAGCGCGACGCCTGGCCACGCAGCACGGGCTCCTCGTACGGCAGATACACTTCGCGCCAGTCGCGCACGCGCTCGGCGATCGGCCGTGCCGGCTGCTTCTGCCGCGCGATCTCGAGGAATCCGGTCGGCTTACCCATGGGCCATCTGCGCGAGCGGCGCGACGCGCGCCGGGACCGCAGCCTCCGCTTCGGCCGCCGTGCGAAGCGCACGCTTGTAGTCGGCCGGCATGACCTTGACGAACGACGGACCCGCAGCCGCCCAGTCCGCGAGCAGCCGCGCCGCCACGTCGCTTCCCGTCGCGAACGCGTGCCGGCGCAGCAGCGACACGATCGCGTCGCCGTCCTCGGCGTCCGGCGCCTCGAGCTCCACGAGTCCGGTGTTGCAGCGCCGCGCGAACGTGCCGTCCTGATCGAGGACGTACGCGATGCCGCCGCTCATGCCCGCCGCGAAGTTCCGGCCCGTGCGGCCCAGCACCAGGACGCGGCCCCCCGTCATGTACTCGCAGCCGTGATCGCCGACGCCTTCGACGACCGCGGTCGCGCCGCTGTTGCGCACGGCGAAGCGCTCTCCGGCGATGCCCCGGATGAACGCTTCACCGCCCGTCGCGCCGTACAGCGCCACGTTGCCGACGATCACGTTGTCTTCGGCCGCAAACGCCGCGCCCCGCGGCGGGACGACCACGATCCGGCCGCCCGACAGCCCCTTGCCGACGTAGTCGTTCGCGTCCCCCTCGAGGCGGAGCGTGAGCCCGCGCGGAATGAACGCGCCGAAGCTCTGCCCCGCCGATCCCTCGCACGCGATGCGGATCGTGTCGTCGGGCAGCCCGTCACCGCCCCACCGCCGCGTGACCTCCGATCCGACCATCGTCCCGATCGCGCGATCGACGTTGCGGACGCGGCGTTCGAGCGCGACCGGCGTGCGATGGACGATCGCATCCCGGCACGCGTCGAGGAGCCCGCGGTCGAACGCGGCGTCGAGGCCGTGGTCCTGCGCTTCCACGCGACGCCTCGGCGACCGCGTGAACGGCTCCTTGAGCATGCTGCTGTAGTCGAGACCGCGCGCCTTCCAGTGCTCGATGGCGGGCCGCATGTTCAGGCGGTCCACCATGCCGATCATCTCGTCCATCGTGCGGAACCCGAGCATCGACATGTATTCGCGCACTTCCTCCGCGATGAAGCGGAAGAAGTTGACGACGAACTCGGGCCGGCCGGTGAAGCGCGCGCGCAGCGCGGGGTCCTGCGTCGCGATCCCGACGGGACACGTATTCAGGTGGCAGACGCGCATCATCACGCATCCGGACACGACGAGCGGCGCGGTCGCGAAGCCGAACTCCTCCGCGCCCAGCAGCGCCGCGACGATGACGTCGCGGCCGGTCTTGAGCTGACCGTCGGTCTGCACGACGATGCGCCCGCGCAGCCCGTTCATCCGCAGCACCTGCTGCGTCTCGGCGACGCCGAGCTCCCAGGGGATGCCGGCGTGCTTGATGCTCGTCAGCGGCGCCGCTCCGGTGCCGCCGTCGTGACCCGAGATCAGGACGACGTCGGCATGCGCCTTCGCGACGCCCGCCGCGATGGTGCCGACGCCGGCGACCGACACGAGCTTGACCGAGATCCGCGCCTGCGGGTTCGCGTTCTTCAGGTCGTAGATCAGCTGCGCGAGGTCTTCGATCGAGTAGATGTCGTGGTGCGGCGGCGGCGAAATCAGCCCGACGCCCGGCGTCGCGTAGCGCACCTTCGCGATCCACGGATACACCTTCGAGCCGGGAAGCTGCCCGCCTTCGCCGGGCTTGGCCCCTTGCGCCATCTTGATCTGCAGCTCGTCGGCGTTGACGAGGTACTCGCTCGTGACCCCGAAGCGTCCCGACGCGACCTGTTTGACCGCGCTGCGGCGCCAGTCGCCGTTCGCGTCGCGGCGATAGCGCGCCGGATCCTCGCCCCCCTCGCCCGTGTTCGACTTCGCGCCGAGGCGGTTCATCGCGATCGCCAGCGTGGTATGCGCCTCCTCGCTGATCGATCCGTACGACATCGCGCCCGTCGCGAAGCGCGTGACGATCCGCTCGACCGGCTCGACCTCCTCGATCGGGACGGGGCTCGGCGAGGGCCGCAGCTCGAGCAGCCCGCGGAGCGTCGCGAGACGCCGCGTCTGGTCGTCCACCGCCTTCGTGTATTCCTTGAAGATCGCGTACTGGCCGCTGCGCGTCGCGTGCTGCAGCTTGAACACCGTCTCGGGCGTGAACAGGTGGTACTCGGCCTCGCGCCTCCACTGATATTCGCCGCCGACCGTCGGCCCCGCCGTCTCGAGGCTGCGCGCCGCAAACGCGCGGCCGTGCCGCTGCAGCACCTCCATCGCGATCTCGTCGATGCCCACGCCGCCGATCCGCGACGACGTCCCGGTGAAGTGCTTGCCGACCACGCGCGAGTCGATGCCGATCGCCTCGAAGATCTGCGCGCCGCAGTAGCTCTGCAGCGTCGAGATCCCCATCTTCGACATGACCTTGAGGATGCCCTTGTTGAGGGCGTGGATGTAGTGGCCGACGGCGGCGTCGTAGTCGATGCCGGGCAGCTGCCCCTGCTCGATCAGGTCCGCGATCGTCTCGAACGCGAGATACGGGTTGACGGCGCCGGCGCCGTACCCCAGGAGAAGCGCGCAGTGATGCACTTCGCGCGCGTCGCCCGACTCCACCACGAGGCCGCAGCGCGTGCGCGTGCCGCTCCGCACGAGATGGTGATGGACGGCCGCCGTCGCGAGCAGGCTCGGGATCGGCGCCATGTGCCGGTCGGCCGTCCGATCCGAGAGGATCACGATCGTGTAGCCCGCAGCGACCGCATCCGCGGCGCGCTGCTTGACGTCCTCGAGCGCCCGCTCCAGGCCCTGCCCCTTGCGCGACGGATCGAACAGCGTCGGAATCGTCGTCGAACGAAAGGCCGGCAGGTACACGTGGCGCAGCCGCGCGAGCTGCGCGTTGTCGATCACCGGATAGGCGATCCTGATCTGGCGGCAGGCCTCGGGCGACGGCTCGAGCAGGTTGCCCTCCGGCCCCACCGTCGATCCCATCGTCGTCACCAGCTGCTCGCGGATCGCGTCGAGCGGCGGATTCGTCACTTGCGCGAACGTCTGCTTGAAGTAGTCGTAGAGCACGCGCGGCCGGTCCGAGAGCACGGCAAGCGCCGTGTCGGTGCCCATCGAGCCGATGGGCTCCTCGCCG
>Ga0066903_100001925_pt1 | contig 15735 bp, 16 predicted proteins | sample PanSoiMetaGPlot1_FD_67491 | JGI IMG/M metagenome (GOLD analysis project Ga0066903, IMG submission 67491) | Tropical forest soil microbial communities from Panama analyzed to predict greenhouse gas emissions - Panama Soil - Plot 1 (version 2) | ecosystem: Environmental > Terrestrial > Soil >... | reverse complement strand
AACACGGGCGAGATCTGGCCGCGGGAGAACGGCACGAGCGCGGCTCGGCCGTACCTCGAGGTTGACGTCGAGGTGTACGACTCGTGAGAGAGGAGGCCTAGCGATGCCCGATATCACGGCGACCCGGCCGGCGAGCGGCGAGCCGATCGCCACGGCGTGGGGCGACCAGGTGCACGACGCGATCGAGGGGATCCAGACCGGGACCGTCTCGGTCAACATCACGGCCGGTCCGACGTCGTGGACGGTTCCGGTCACGTTCACGCGCACCTACGCCGTCGCTCCCGTCGCCGTGGCGACGATCTCGAGCGGCTCGCTCGTGTTCTGGTGCAGCGTCGAGAACATCACGACGACCGGGATGACGGTCCGGGTCACGCGCAAGGATGAGACGGCGCAGGGCGCGACGACGACACAGGTTGTGCAATGGGTCGCGATCGGCGCGCCGGCGTAGCGTGAGCGACGAGCTCCTCCGGGTGGGCCTCCTCTGGCTCCTCCGGAGCCGGCTCCGGCGCTGGTGGCGCCGGCTCCTGATCTGGCTCGGGATCAAGCGGATCACGCCGCGCGCCGGCGAGCTCCGGCCGAGCCGGCTCGTCGTCGTCGAGGAGCTCCGGGACACGGGCGGCGTGTACCGGCCGAAGCATCGCCCGCAGGATCCCGCCAAGGATCCCGACGAGCCGTACGGCTCCGAGAGCTCGAGCCGCGGGCAGGATCACGGCTGGTCCGGGTGCACGATGGCGGCCGGCGCGGACGCGTTCGCGTACCAGACGCACGGCGACCGGCTCCCGTGGGGAGGCACGCTCCGGCATCACCAGAGCGATCTCGAGGGCGGAACCGATCTCTACGATCTGCGCGACGCGTGGGCGGCGATGGGGGAGGAGCTCAAGGTCCGGAGCGGCGCCGGCTGGTCGGCGCTCGTCGACGCGCACGGCGCCGGCCGCGCGATCGTCGTGCAGGGGACGGGCCAGGTGCCAGGCGCGGGCGACTTCGACGGCGGACACGCGTGCTCGATCGGCGTCGAGACGCGCTCCTCGGATGGCGCATGGCTGTTCGGGGATCCGCTCTGCACCGACTGGCAATGGATCGCGCCGGGATCGATCCGCACGTGGGCCGAGCGCTGGCAGAGCTCGATCGCGTTCGCGACGACGACGACGACGACCGAGCCGGAGCCGGCGCCGACCCCTCCGCCGGCGCCTCCGCCGGCGCCGTGCTACTCGGAGGCCGAGCTCGACGCGGCCGTCGATCGCGCCGTTGACAACGCGTTGACACTCGCCGGCGACGAGGCCGTGAGTGTCTGGCTCGAGTGGCTCCGGGAGCCGCGGCCGCTCCCGGCCGACCGCTGGGATCGCGGCGCGTGGGCGGATCCCGAGCTCGAGCTCGAGGCGATCGTCGACGGCGACGAGGAGCCGGATCCCTGCGAGCCGACCGCTCCCGCCAGCTGGTCGCGCGGGCCGATGCCGGATCCCGTCGACGACGCGCTCGACGCGCTCCTCCTCACGGCGCGGTGGGACTCGTCGGCATGGCGCGCCGCGGCCTGGCGGCCGCCGGAAACCGCTGGGCGCCGCTCCCGTTGAGTGTCAGGTTGAGTGTCAGCGGGCCTCGGAAGTGTTCGGTTTCCGTTCGGTTTGTTCGGGGATTGGCTCCGGCGGTAGGATTCGAACCTACGACCAAGTGAATCTCGGCAACCCCTCTCCGGAGCACGAAACCGGGCCGCTCGATCGGGCCTGACGCCGCACGACGCCGCTGGCGCTGAGTGTCAGATTGAGTGTCAGACACTCGCGGTTAGCAGTCACCCGACGCCGTGCCGCCGGAGCTCGGCGCGGAGGTTCGCGGCGGATCGATGGTCGCCGGTTGTCCCCGGAACGGAAACGCGCTCGCCGTCGTGAGCGAGCGCGTAGTGCGAGCGAGTGGCGACGAGATCCCATCCGGCGTCGAGCGCGTCGCGGCAGATCTTGCGTACCGCGTCGTCTCGGATCCCGCGGAGCGGCGCGTACGCCGTGCCACGGTGGGGCCGTGGCGTGGGCGGCTCCGACTCCGGCGCCGGCGGAGGGATCGCCTCCGGCGCCATGATCGGCACGAGGGCCGGCGCCGGCTCCGCGTCCTGTTCGAGCTCGAGCCATCGGAGGAGATCCTCGAGGCGCCATCGGATCGAGGCCGGGAGGTCGGACTCGAGCGCGACGCTCACGGCGAGCCATAGCTCCTCGAGCGCGGGAGCGGCCGGCACGATCCGGAGCGGACCGGCGAGCTCCCGACGCTCGGCGCGTCGGACCCTCACGACGCGACCGCGGCCGTCGCCGCGTGCCGGATCCCGAATGCGAGCTCGAGATCCTCGAGCCAGACGGCCTCGAGCCTCCGGCGGCTCGCGCCTCCCGGCATCGGCCGGACGTGGGCGTAGCGCTTGAGCATCGCCGTCGACGAGTGCCCGAGCCATGCGGCGACGATCGGCTCGGCGACGCCGGCCTCGATCGCCGTCGTCGCGAACGCGTGCCGGAGATCGTGCGGCCGGTACTTCTCGAGATCGGCGTGCTCGGACGGCCGGATCCCGGCGCGATCGCACGCGGCATCAAACCGGCGGAGCACGTTCCGCTGGTCGAGCGGCCTCCCGGTCGACGTCGTGAACACGAGCGGCGAGTCGATCCGCGCCGGGATCGCCTCGAGCATCGCCGCGACGTACGCCGGGATCGCGACCTTGCGACGGCTGGCGCGAGTCTTGAGCGAGCCGCTCACCTGGCGCGAGTAGGTCACGGTGCGCGCCGTCGTGTCGACGTTCCGGCGCTCGAGGCCGAGTACCTCGCCGAGCCGCGCTCCCGTCTCGCGCATCAACGCGTACACCGGGAGCCACGGGTCGGCCGCGAGCTCGGCGAACAGGCGATCCAGCTCCTCGAGCGTCGGCGGCTCGATCAACGTATCGGGGCGTCGGACCTTGACGCCGCGGCACGCGTTGCGCGGCGCCTTGCCGAGATCCCACGCGTCGGCGAGCGCGGCCTCGAGCACGCGGTACGCGGCGTCGACCGTCCCGGCCGACAGCTGCGCGACGCGCGACGGCCGACCCTTGACGGCCGGCGGTCCATCCGGCGAGGCGAGGCGAGCGAGTGCCCGAGCGACGTCGGCGGCCTCGAGGTCGACGAGGCGCCGGCGGCCGAGCGTCGGCTTGAGGTAGAGGTCGATCCGCTGACGGTAGGCGGTCAGCGTCTTGGGCTTCTGCGACAGCTGCAGCGCGAGCCACTCGTCGAGCCATGCGCCGACCGTCAGCGTGCCCGATGACGCGCGCTCGCCGCGGCCGGCGGCCGTGATCCGCTCGGCGAGGTTCCGCTCGGCCGCGGCGTAGGTCGCCGCGGTGCGCGATCCCTTGACGTACGTCGAGCGCTGCGGCTCGCCGGGGCGCTCGCGGAGGCGGATCTCGTACGCGCTCCGCGCGTCGCGCCAGAGGATCGACCCGAGCGAATGCGGAACCTCCCAAGAGGGGCGGATCGTGGGTACTGTGTTCATGGCCGGTTGATCTCCTGACGGTTGCGTGTCTGCTATCGGATTGAGTGTCACCGGCCGCTACTCTAGCGGCCTCGAGCGGCATCGCGCAACCGGACGCGGCGTGCAGCTGCAACGCGCTTGAGAGGCCGGATCCCTTGCACTCTCGCTCGATCGGCGTACGGTCCGAGATCCGGCCGGGGTTGGACGGTGGGCATCGTTCCCCCGGCGGTGGGCCGTCCCACTCCCGGCCGGGGTTGAACGATTCAGGTCGGATTCAGGACCGGCGCCCATACCGGCGGATTCGGCCTCTCGCCAGGGAGCGGAGATCGAACGATGCCGCGCAAGCTGATCCCGACGCCGGCCGCCGGCGAGCGTCTGTACTCGATCGCGGAGGTCGCCGAGCTGTGGGCGATGAGCCGTGACACGATCGAGCGGCTCCTCGCCCGCGGCGAGCTCCGGTACGTGCAGATCGGACCGCGGCGCCGACGGATCCCGGCCTCGGCGCTCGACGAGTACGTCGAGGCGAACGGTTGAGATCCTGTGGACAACCTCCGGAGGATCGTGGACAACAACGGCCGACGCGTCGGGAGCGGTAGCGGCTCGGGCGGCGCGGTGCGGCCTCAAGCGGCGAACGCGGCTGGACACCCTCCCGTAGGCTCGAGCGGCCGGCCTCCCCTCCCCGGCCAGGTCCGCTCGAGGGCCTCCGGTCGGACGCTCGAGGAGCTCGAGACGCTCAACGCGACGAGCGAGGCATCGCTCCTCGAGGGACGCGGGATCTGCGGCCGATGCGGCGGGACGGGATCCGTACCAGCTGACGACGTGGCTCCCTCCGAGCTGCGCCGGCGGAGCTGCCCGCGGTGCGGCGGAACGGGCCTCAAGCCGTGAGCGTCAAGCGCGTTGCCCGCTGCCGCACGTGCGGCCGGATCATCGTGTACCGCTCGAAGCGCTCGGCGTGGGTGCACGCGAATCCGCCGACCGTCGATCATGCGCCCATGCCTGCGAGCGTCGCGTGAGATCCCGCGAGCCGGATCCTGAGGATCCGTGGTCGGCCGTCGAGCTCCCGCCTCGGAGGCCTGACGTCGATGAGGTGTACGACGGCTCGCCGTGCCTCGTGCTCGCATGGGGCGGGAGCGTCGGACTCGCGTTCCTGTTCGGCGTCGCGCTCGGGTGGCTCCTGTCGCGGTGAGCCGGCGGCTCCTCGATCTGTTCTGCGGCGCCGGCGGCGCCGGGATGGGCTACTCGCTCGCCGGCTTCGAGGTTGTCGGCGTCGATCTCGAGCCGCAACCGCGCTATCCGTTCGCGTTCGTACAGGGGGACGCGCTCGCCGCGCTGCGAGGCGAGCTCGAGGGGATCGATCTCTCGACGTTCGACGCGGTGCACGCGTCTCCGCCGTGCCAGGCGTACACCGCGCTCCGCTCGCTCCCCTGGCTCCGCGATCGCGAGTACTGGGACTCGATCCCGCCGACGCTCGAGCTCCTGCGACCGCTCGAGATCCCGTGGATCCTCGAGAACGTCGAGCGCGCTCCAGTCGACGGGATCACGCTCTGCGGCTTGATGTTCGGCCTCGCTTGGCCGGACGGGATGCCGATCTACCGGCACCGCCGGTTCGCGTGCTCGGAGTTCCTCCTCGCTCCGGGCCATCCGAAACACACCGTTACGCTCGCCCGCGCCGATGACGATCGGCCGCACGGGACGCGCGATCGGATGGATCAACGCGGCGCGCACGTGCGCGGCCGGCGACCAATCGAGCGCTACGGTCGGATGGCGCCTCGCCTCAACAACGGCCGCGTGATCGGGGGGCACCAGTCGGCGAACCTCGTCGCCGCGTCGCCGCTGGGCGTCGATTGGATGCGCAGCCACGAGAGCTCGCAAGCGATCCCGCCGGCCTATACCGAATGGCTCGGCGAGCGGCTCCTCGAGCGGATGATCCCGTGAGCCTCCGCAGCTCCGATGCCGAGCGTCGTCGGATGCGCGCCTACCTCGAGGCACGGGACGGCCGCAGCTGCGCACGCTGCGGGGATCCGTTCGAGGCAGGGGAGACGGCCTCGCTCGGTCACGTGATCGCCGTCGCGCACGGCGGGAGCGATGACGCGAGCAACCTCCGACTCGAGCACCTGGCCTGCAACCGCGAGGCCGGCGCGGATGACGATCGAGCTCGCATCGTGCAACCGATCGCTCGCGAATCTGCACAGATCCGACATGACTCGAGGCCGGTTTCTCAGCGCGCGCGGAAGTACCACGGCGCTCGGTGCCGACCGTGGAACGGTGCCCGGACCGGGGCTAACAACCGAACAAGTGTTCGAATACGGCTAATCCCGCCGGATCCCGCCAGAGGCCGCCAGACGGCCGGAGACGGCTCGTGATCTCGGACCGGCACGAGGAGCCGCCGGATCGCTCGGCGAGCCTCTGGGCCTGCCAGCGGTGCGCCCACGAGGTCGACGAGCACCTCGTGATCCGGCCAGACGAGCCGGAGCAGCGGATCCCCTGTCGGGCGATGACGCCGGTCGGCCGATGCGGCTGTACCGAGCTCGTGATCGGGCCTCCCGTCGAGCTCGTCGAGATCCGGCGCGTCTCGCCGGCGCCGTGAGCGAGGCAACCGCTCGGCCGCAGGATCTCGGCCGGCCGCATCGCCGCGCCAGGCCGGGACCGTCGCCCGAGACGGCGCGGATCCTCGAGGCCTACCGCTCGGCGATGCGCGGCGAGCTCGAGGCGCTCCTCGCCGAGCTCACGGCGCGCTCGGCGCAAGAGACGCTCGACGGCTCGCCGGCGCCGCTCGTGCTCGGGATCACGGCGCGCCGCGAGCGCTGGGATCTCGCGATCAAGATCGGCCGCGAGCTCGGCGCGCCAGGCCTCGCGGAGCTCGAGGAGGAGCCGCCGGCGACCGTCCCCTCCGGACCGTCGGCGGCTCCTCGCCGCGCTCCTCGCCTCTCGGCTCGAGATCGGCGATCGCTCGGCGGCTAGCGCTCCCGCCGGCCCGATGGGAGACGCCGCTCCCGGCCTCCGCGGTCGGCTCGTGGGGATCCCTCGTCATCGGCTACGCGCGGCGCGAGCTCGGGATCGAGCTCGACCGCTGGCAGCGGCGCGCGATCCTCCGAGCGCTCGCCGTCGACGAGTCGGGGCGGCTCGTGCACCGCGAGTACCTCGTCTCGACGGCGCGCCAGCAAGGCAAGACCGCGCTCGTGCGCTCGCTCCTCGGGTGGGCGCTGACGACCGACGTCGGGCCGGCGTGGGCGCTCCTCTACGGCCTCGCCTACAACCGAGCGCAGGCGCGGATCCCGTACGACGCGGTGCGCGCCGATCTCGCGCCGATCGCTCGGCGGCTCGGTCCGGAGGCTCGAGGCGGCCTCGCGGTGACGCGCTATCTCGGGATCCGCTCGGCCGTCGCGGGCTGGCGGCGCGAGTACCACGTGACGAGCCGCGAGGCGCGCGACGCGCTCCGCGGGTACTCGATCGATCTCGCGATCTTCGACGAGGTGCGCACGCAGCGCGACGAGGAGACGTACGCCGCGCTCAAGCCGACCGTCTCGGCGCGGCCGGAGCCGCTGATCTTCGAGATCTCCTCGGCGGGTGACGAGCGCTCGATCCTCCTCCGCGCGTTGTGGGAGCGCGGCCGGCGCGTGATCGAGGGCGCCGAGCCGGCGGAGGGCTTCGGGATGAGCTGGTACGCGGCCGACGACGGCGACGCTCCCGACGATCCGGCGACCTGGCGCAAGAGCTCGCCCGCGCTCGTCGAGGGACGCGCGTTCGGCGAGGCGACGGTTCGCGACGAGCTCCGCGCGCTGACGCCGGCGACGTTCCGCCGGGAGCGTCTCAACCTCTGGGCCGACGCGGCCGACGAGTGGCTCCCGCCGGGAGTCTGGGCGCGCCAGACGGGCGAGCTCCCCGAGACGCGCCGGCTCGTCACGCTCGCCGTCGAGGCCGCTCCCGACTGGTCGCACGCGACGATCGCCGTCGCCGTCGAGCCGGCCGACGACGCGCCGGCATTCGTCGGCGTCGCCGCGGAGCTCGTCGCCGAGCCGGGATCGACGGTCGATCCCGACGCGCTCCTCGAGGCGCTCGATCGGATCCGCGGTGCCTGGTCGCCGGCGCGCGTCGTCTGGTCGCGCTCGGCGAGCGCGGCTCCCGCGCTCCGCGCGTGGGCGGAGGCGGCGGATCTCCCGACGCTCGAGCTCACGGCGGGCGATCTCCGCTCGGCCTCGGAGCTGTTCCGCGCCGAGCTCGTCGGATCCCGGCTCGTGCACGCCGACGATCCGCTCCTCGGCGTGCAGGCGCGGCGCGCGCGGCCGTCCGGCCGGCTCGACGCCGGGAGCTGGTACTTCTCGATCCGCGAGTCGCGCGGCGCGATCGACGCGATCCGCGCGGCCGCGTTCGCGGCGTGGGCGTGCCTCTCGCCGGCGGCGCGGCCGTCGCAGCCGGAGATCTTCTGACCGCTGCATAAACACTCGACAGCGTGCATAGAATGCAGCCCGATGGGGATCCTCGGGAACCTCCGCTCCTGGCTGGTCGGGCCGGCGACGTCGGATCTCGGCGGTCAGATCGACGCCGCGGTCACGGCGCGCGAGCTCGGCCTCTCGGACTACCTCGGGATCCCGGCCGTCGCTCGCGGCCGTCAGCTGATCGTCTCGCTCGTCGCGGAGCTCGAGCCGATCGCGATCCGGGACGGCTACCAGCTGGCCGAGCAGCCGGCGGTGCTCCGGCGGCCGGCGCCGGAGATCACGCGTCAGGAGTGGCTCGGCCAGCTGGCCGGATCCCTGTTCGATCACGGGAACGCGGTGCTCTGGAATCCCGCGACGAGCCGCAACGCGACGGGCTATCCCGATCTCGCGATCGTGCTCCCGTACGGCGACGTCACGGTTCGGTGGGCCGATGACTCGAGGTTGTCGCGCCGCGTCTCGTGGGCGGGGCGGGAGCTCGTGCCAGGCCGCGACTGCCAGCTGATCTCGATCGGCCGCCAAGCGGGCGAGCTCGAGGGCGTCTCGCCGCTGCGCTCCATCGAGCCGGCGCTCGCGCGGATCGTCGCCGCGGAGCTCTACGCCGGCGACTGGTTCGCGAACGGCGCCGTTCCGAGCGTGACGCTCAAGTACGACGACGAGCTCAACGACGCGCAGGCGCTGGCCGCCAAGAACAAATGGATCGCCTCGCACGCCGACCACTCGCCGGCCGTGCTCCCCAAGGGCTGGGATCTCAAGGAGACGACCGTCGATCCCGGCGCGAGCCAGCTGCTCGAGACGCGCAAGTACGGCTCGCTCGAGGTCGCGCGCGGCCTCGGGATCTTCCCGGCCGAGCTCCTCCTCGCCGAGCTCGGCGGCTCCTCGCTCACGTACCAGAACGTCGCCGACGCGTTGATGACGTTCTGCCGGGTGACGCTGCAGCCGGTGTACCTGGCGGCGATCGAGGAGGGCCTCTCGGATCTCCTCCCCGGCACGCAGGCGGTCCGGTTCAACGTCTCGGAGCTCGAGCGGCTCGGCACCGCGGCGCGCTGGGCCTCGTACGCGACGGGCCTCGGCGCCGGCTTCATCACGCCGGCACAAATCGACCGCTGGGAGGGCTGGGACCGCTCGGCGCCGCTCCCGATCCCGCCTCCGATGGCGCCCACGCCGGCGCCTCCGGCCGCGCCGACGATCCCGAGCTCGAACGGCTCCGGCTGGGCGCCGCTCGGGTGAGAGAGGAGCTCCGATGCCTGACGACGACGTGATCGTGACGGGAGCCGCGTACGAGGGTCCGATCCTCGTGCGCTCGGAGGAGGAGCGGCTCGTCGACGTCCGGATCGTCCCGTGGGGCGTCGTCGGCCGCACGCGCGAGGGTCCCGAGCGGATCCTCCGCGGCGCGTTCCGCGGCGTGCAGCCCGGCGACGTCTCGCTCGAGGCGATCGGTCCGCACGGCGAGGAGCCGGGAGTGCGGCTCGCCGGCCGCGCGGTAGCGCTCGACAACCGCGAGGACGGCCAGTACGGGACGTTCCGCGTCTCGCGCACGCGCGCCGGCGACGAGCTCCTCGAGCTCGCCCGCGACGGCGTGTACCGCGCCGCGTCGCCCGTGTTCGCGCCGGTCACGAGCCGGATGGCTCCTGACGGCGTGATCGAACGTCAAGCCGCGCGCCTCGTGCGCGTCGGGATCGTTGAGAGAGGCGCCTACCCCGGCGCTGAGGTGCTCGCCGTTCGCTCGGCGGGAGGAGGAGGAGCCATGCCTCGCGAGACTGAGCCGGAGCCGCAGCCGGATCCCACGCCGACGCCGGAGCCGCAGCCGGATCCCACGCCGACCCCCTCGGGCCGCGCCTGGCGCGTCGAGGAGCCGCTCGTCGCGCGCTCGGATCTCGACGCGCTCCGGACCGATCTCGTCGGCCGGATGGCGCTCCTCGAGGCCGGCGGAGCTGCGCGCGGCGCGGCCGGTCCGCTCGCGCGGTTCGGCGGCTTCGGCGCCTACGCCGACGCGGCGTACGTCGATCCCGATCTCGCGCCGCTCCTCGCCCGCGCGCTCGCCGACCAGATCACGAGCGAGCAACCGGGCGTCATCCCGCCGTCGTGGGTGCAGGACATTGCCGGGATCCTCGCGTTCCCGCGGCCGGCGATCACGGCGCTCGGCGGCGCGCGCTCGCTCGGCGATACCGGGATGGAGCTCGACTGGCCGTACCTCGATCCCGCGCTCAACCTCGATACCGTCGTCGCCAAACAGACGGCCGAGAAAGCGCAGATCGCGAGCGTCAAGGTCAAGATCCTCAAGGGATCGAACACGATCGACACGTTCGCGGGCGGCTCGGACGTCAGCTACCAGCTGATCCGGCGGAGCTCGCCGAGCTACCGCGAGGCGTACCTCCGGATCCTCGCGATCTGCTACGCGCGGGTCACAGAGGCGACGTTCGAGGCCGTGCTCCTCAACCTCGCCGGCTCGTCGATGGTGCTCACGGCGACGTCGACCGCGGACCAGGTGCGCGCGTTCCTGTTCGGCGCCTCCTCGATCGTCGCCGACAAGACCGGCCTCCCGGCGACGGTCGATCTCGTCTCGCCGACCGAGTTCAACCGGCTCGGCGGCCTCGCGGGCCTCTGGCCGACCCCCTACGGCACGAGCAACATCGCGGGCACCGCGACGGCCTCGACGCTCCGGCTCGAGGTGTCGGGCCTGCCGATCATCCGCGCGCCGTTCCTGACCGGGAACACGCACCTCGTGACCAACGGCGAGGCCGCCAGCTGGCACGAGGACGGGCCGTTCCCGATCTCGGCGGAAGACGTCAGCAAGCTCGGCCAGAACGTCGCGATCTGGGGCATGGGGACGAGCAAGGTCGCGATCCCGGCCGGGATCGTCAAGAGCACGCTCACCTAGGCCGATCGGGTGGGGACGATCGTCGCCGGCACCGAGTGGACGACGGGAGCCGCGATCCTGGCGCAGGCCGGAGCGGCTCCCGCATCGCCCGACGTCTCGGCGTGGGCCGACAGCTGCGCCGCGGCCGTCAACGGGGCGATCGACTATCGCGTCGTCGGGGCGGATCCCGGCGACGATCCGACGTACACCGCGGGGATGATCTCGGAGCTCACGCGCGCCGCGCTCGTCGCCGGCGTGCTCGCGTTCAAGGCGCGCGAGGCGAACGTCGACGCGCAGGCGCCGGCGATCGTCGGCGACTACCTCGAGCCGATCGAGGGGATCGTCGCTCGCTGGGCGACGTTCGGGTTCGCGTGAGCCGGCTCGGCGACGATCTCGCGACGCTCCTCGGAGCGCTCGAGACGGCCGGGATCCGCGCCGGCGTCGGGGGGCAGCTCACGGCGCCGTGCGTGCTCGTGCAAGCCGGCGATCCGTGGTCGGAGCCGCGCCGGCTCCCGGGGCGGGTCGGCCGCTGGCGCCTCTCGGCCGTCGCCGGCGCCGTCGACACACGGGGCGGCCTCGAGGAGCTCGGCGAGCTCGTCGACGCGATCGACGGCGCGCTCCGGACCGTCGAGGGTTGCGAGCTCCCGACGTGGGGCCGGCCGACCGTGATCGCGCTCGACGACGGCGTACGCCGACCGGCGGCGATCGGAACCGTGCAGTACGCGAGCTCTTGAGGAGGAGGAACCCCGATGGCCGGAACACCGCTGTTCATGCGCGACGTCACGCTCAATCTCCGGACGCCGGCAGGCTCGGCCGGCGCGCGGACCACGTTCGAGTGCGACGTCAGCGTCGCCGAGATCATCCCCTCGCCAGGCGACGAGGTGGAGTACGCGACGCTCTGCCCGAGCGGCTCGTACAAGAGCATCGGCAAGACCACGTACGCGCTGCACCTCGTCGCCGTCCAGCGCTGGGCGGTGGACGGCCTCGCCGCGTTCCTCTGGACGAATGACGGCCAGACGGCCGACTTTCAGTACCAAGCGCACGGCGAGGGGATCGCGCCGTCGACGACGCAACCGGGGATGACCGGCGTCGTGACGCTCGTCGCGGGCAACTACGGCGGTGAGGTCCAGACGTGGGCCGAGCTCGACGTGACGCTCCCGTGCACGGTCAAGCCGACGATGACGACGGCCGCGTTCCCGGCGCTCGAGGAGGCGCCGGCGGAGGCGCCGGCGTGAGCTCGGCCGGGATCAAGGTCGACTCGCGCGAGGTCGAGCACGCGCTCGACAAGCTGGCCGCCGACGTCTCGGCGATGCCGGCGACCTGGCAGGCGGTCGGCGACGCGCTCCTCCCCGGCGTGCGACAGCGCACGCCGGTCCGCTCCGGCGCGCTCCGGGACAGCTGGCAGGCGGAGGGCCTCGCCGACCGCACCGCGATCGGCTCCGAGCTCCCGTACGCCGGCGTCGTCGAGGCGATCAACGCGCCGATCGCCGAGACGCTCGACGCGTCGGAGCGGACGATCACGGCGACGATCGAGGACGAGATCGCCCGCGAGGCCGCGCGGATCGGCTTCGAGGTCAGGCGGTGAGCTCGTACCTCGAGCCGCGGACCGTCGTGCTCCGCGTCACCGATACCGATCGGATGACGCTCCTCGAGTTTGGCCGCGCGCTCGCCGCGGTCGACGTTCGCGTACCGGAGGTCGGGCCGCTCCTCCGCGCCGCGTTCCGGCCGGAGCTCGACGCCGACCCGGCGACGTTCGAGCGCGGCCTCGAGCTCGCGTACGCGATCGCCTGGCAGCTCGAGCGACGCGCGGATCCCTCGATCTCGTGGGAGGAGGCGCAGACGTGGGACGTGCAGCCGGCCGCGCCCACGCCGGCCGAGATCGAGGCCGCGCGGATCCTCACGCAGGGCGACGAGCTCGTCGCAAAGGTCGCCGCGGGGACCGGCCTCCCGCCGGAGGTCGCCGGCGCGCTCACGATGAGCCAGGTCGGCGCGCTCGGCGCCGCGCGCTCCGGCGGCTCCCGCACGGCGCGCCGACAGCGCGCGAGGGTCCGCCGATGATCGGCCTTGTCGTCGAGATCCTCGGGGATGCCTCGAAGCTCTCCGGCACGCTCGGCGACGTCAAGAGCGAGGCCGGCGGCCTCGGCGGTGCGCTCGGCGGCTCGGCGATCAAGGTCGCGGCGCTCGCCGGCGCCGCGGGCCTCGCCGTGGGCGCCATCGCCGAGATGACGAGCGCGGCCGCGGCCGACCGCGACGAGCAAGCCAAGCTCGAGCAGGCGATCTCGGCCGCCGGCGCGGCGACGGCGACGTCGACCGATCAAGTCAACGCGGCGATCGCCGCGGGTCAGGATCGCGCGTTCACCGACTCGCAGACCCGCGACGCGCTGCAATCGCTCGTCACGGCGACGGGTGACGTCACGACGGCGACGGGCCTCCTGACGAGCGCGCAGGATATCGCCCGGTTCGCGAACGTCGACCTGGCCACGGCCGCCGACGCGGTAGCGAAAGCGCAGGCGGGGCAGGATGGGCCGCTCCGCAAGCTGATCCCCGGCCTCGAGAAAGGCGCCACGGCGACCGACACCCTCGCCGCGGCGTCGACGCGCGCGGCGGGGCAGGCCGATCTCTACGCGGCGAGCGCGGAGGGGATGCAGGCTCGAGCCGGCGACAGCTTGAGCGAGCTCTCCGAGACGATCGGGAGCGTGTTCCTGCCGATCCTCGACGCGATCATCCCGGCGCTGATCCCGATCCTCAAGGCGTTCGGCCAGCTGGTGACGGCGCTCCTCCCGGTCCTGATCCCGCTGGTGAAAGTGCTCGCCGGCGCGCTCAAGATCGCGGCCGACGTGCTCGTGACGATCGTCGGATGGCTGACAAAGCTCGTCACGTGGCTCGGGAACGCGATCGGCGAGATCGGGAAGTTCCTCGACTCGATCAACCCCCTCAAGGGGATCTCGCTCCCGTCGCTCCCGTTCCTGTCCGGCGGCTCCGGCGGCGGTGCGACGACGCGCGGCGTCTCGGCGACGTCCGGCGCGGTAGCGGCCGCGCCCACGATCAACGTGTACACGACGGGCGACTCGATCCAAGCCGAGCAGGCCGTCGTGCGCGCGCTCCGCCGGGTGACGCGCCTCAATGGCGGCGTCGTGCCCGCGGTGGGCTGGGCGGGCGGGTGACGGTCCGCGACCGCGACGCGCTCCTCGAGGAGCTCGGCTGGCTCCGGGACGCGCGCGCCGCTCCCGTGCCGATCGGGCCAGGTGCCGAGAGTGTCGGCGTCTCGCTCTGGGCCGCGGATCCGCTCGGCGGCCGCTGGGACCGCGCGACGTGGGACGGCGCGACGTGGAGCTCCCCCGACTGGCGCGCGGTCGGGTGCGACGTCGAGGAGGCGACGTACCGCTCGGGTGCCTCGGAGGAGGCCGGGATCCTGTCGCTCGCGGCCGCCGGCGAGCTCGATCTCTCGACGATCGACCCGGCGCGCGAGCTCGATCCCTTGAACACGAGCTCCCCCTACTACGGCGCGGTGCGGCCTGGCTCGCCGATCCGGATCGTGGGCTACTCGCCGACCGAGCGGATCGCGTGCACCGCGCTCATCGACGAGGTGACGTACGACGTCGCGAGTCAGCGCGGCCGGATCCGGGCGATCGACGGGATCGCCTACCTCGCGCAAGCGCAGCTCGCGGCCGGCGTCTCGCTCCCCAACACGCTCCGAGCTCGGGTGCGCGCGATCGTCGCCGCGGTCGGCCTCTCGACGATCGTCCCGGTCGAGGCGGAGGCGCCGACCGATCCGGACGTCGACCCGGCCGTCGCGCCGTACGCGGCGACCGGCGCGCAGCCCGCATGGCAGGCGATCTCCGACGCGGCCGTCGATGCGCTCGTGCTCGTGTACCTCGATCCGACCGGGATGCTCCGGTTCCGCAGCTGGTCGGCGTTCGCGGACGCGCCGGCGATCGCCGGGATCGGGTGTCCACCATTCGATGCGGATCCCGGCGACGAGTGGCTCGAGGGCCTCTCGACGATCTCGACGACGGCCTCGGGCGACGCGGTGCGCAATAGCGTTCGCGCCTACTCGGCGGGCACGACGTGGCAGCCGGCGGCGATCGACTCGGTGAGCCAGGGCCGCTACGGTCCGCGGCCGTTCGACGTCGAGCGCGTGGTGCCGGCGTTCGCTACGTGGTCGGCCGCGATCCTGCAGGACCGATCCGACGCCGGCCTCGAGGTCGCGATCGGCGAGCTCCGGCCGTACACCGCGGCGGAGCTCGACGCGCTCCTCACGAGCGCGCTCGCGGGACCGTGCACGGTGCGCGTTCGCGACGACGCGCACGGCGACGTGATCGATCTCGATCTCGGATGGATCGGCTCGCTCGTCGCCGTCACGGCCGCGGGCTGGCGCTGGCAGCTGACGACGATGCTGTCGCGCGTCGACTGGGAGGGGATCACGCCGGATCCGCCGGATCCGATCCCGCCGGATCCCGGCCGGACGTGGCACGCCGAGACGCGCACCTACGCGTGCACCAAGGACACCCTCCTTGCGCTCACGTCGGGCGGTGCCAAGTACGGCGCCGGCGCGTCGACGACGCTCCCGGTCGGCACCTGGTCGGGCTGGACATACCGCGGCCTCGTCGCGTTCGCGGCGATCCCGTGGGGACCGAGCTCCGGCGCCGGCCAGCTGCGCGCGATCACGGGAGCGCGGCTCGGATTCCGGACGTCGACCCAGGTCCGGGTCGGCTTCGGGAGCTCGCCAAAGACGCAGCTCCGGCGGATCACGGCCTCGTGGTCGGAGGGGAGCGCGAGCTCGCCGAGCTCGGGGAATGCGACGGTCTGGCCGGGACCGGCGACGACGGGATCCGGCGCCGTCACCGTCTCGCTCCCGACCGGCCAGAACGTCGACGCCGAGCGGACGTGTACGGCGATCGTCAAGGCGTGGGCGCCGACGACGCTCGGCGGCTCGGCCGCGCCGCAGTACGGGATCGCGCTGTACGAGGCCTCGAGCTC
>Ga0066903_100001924_pt1 | contig 15738 bp, 18 predicted proteins | sample PanSoiMetaGPlot1_FD_67491 | JGI IMG/M metagenome (GOLD analysis project Ga0066903, IMG submission 67491) | Tropical forest soil microbial communities from Panama analyzed to predict greenhouse gas emissions - Panama Soil - Plot 1 (version 2) | ecosystem: Environmental > Terrestrial > Soil >... | reverse complement strand
ATGACATGATGAAAATAGCGCGGCTCCATTCCGTGTTCTCTGAAGACGCGCAGTTTTTTGGCCAACTTCTCTTCGCGGCAAACTACCATCCCTGCATCGCCGGCAGCTCCGAGATTTTTTGAAGGATAAAAGCTAAATAATCCAACCTCCCCCAATGTTCCGGCCTTGGCGTTTCCCTTTGGCAGTGGAAACTCGGCGCCCATCGCCTGGGCAGCGTCTTCGATTAGAACAACGCGGTAACGCTCTGCAATCTCAAGAAGCGCGTTCATTTCGCAGCAGAGACCAAACAAATGAACCGGAATCATTGCTCGGACTTTCTCTCCAGTCCGTGTTCTCCATGTGCCATCGACATCAGCCTCACAATTCTTCTCAATGCATTCCTGAACCGCCGACGGCCGAATGTTGTACGTTTGCGGATCAATGTCGGCGAAAAGTGGTCTCGCGCCCAAGCGCGCGATACATCCAGCCGTAGCGAAGAATGTGTAAGGCGTGGTCATAACGGCATCACCGCGTCCAATCCCAAGCGCCATCAAAATGGCCAGCAAAGCATCCGTCCCGGACGAAACACCAATCGCGTGCGGCGCATTGCAATACGCGCACATCGCTTCCTCGAACGCCTCGACCTTTGGTCCAAGGATAAAACGGCCGCTCGCGAGAACGTCGTTAATCGCCTCGCGAATTGAATCGCCGAGGGCGCGATATTGTTCGTTAAGATCGAGCAACGGGACGCGCATGGGCAAATAGCTTGGCAGTTTCGCAATCTCATTCAAGGCGTTGTCGTTCCGAGCGCGGTGGTATTGATCGGAATAGCGGCACACGCTAGCCTGTTTGCATGGCGCTCCTGCGCGGTCTTTTTTGGCTCGTTCTGTTTATCGTGCTGACTCTTTGTTTCGTTGTCCTGTTTGAGTACGGGCCGCACGATTTCGCCAACGGCCTTCAGAAAGAATATACGCGCGCGAAATCATTCGTTGTGAAGCACGCAGAAACGATCGGGAAATCGAAAAAGAACCGCTGATCAGGGATCTCGTGGTCCTCGAAGAGGACGCGCCAATGCCTCTATCAAAAATCCGGAGAAACTGTTGCGAAGACTTCTATCGGCAAGGGAGCAAGAAATTCTTTTCCATTCGCGACCTGCAAAACCGGTCTCGCGAGATGCGCTGCAAGAAAACTGGTATCTGGCGTAGCAGCAATCCCGGCTTGAGCCCGGATTTTACATTCAGTCAATTGCTCGATCACACGCAGAATTTTTGCTTTTAGATGGCGCTGATCTGTAAATTGAACTGTGCAGATACCCGGTGCAGTCGCTTCAACAAACGGACTGAGCTTAAATGCGTGATGAAGCAAGATTTCCTGGATCGATTTTTCCTGCTCTCGTGCGCGCACCTTGATCACGACTTGTAAAGATCGCGCCAAAGCCTGACTTGGAGTCATTCCCGGGCAAATCCCTGCCTTTTCCGCGATGTCATTCAGCTGAATGACAACAGGTTTCCTTTCCTGCTCCTCAATTAAAGCCACCGGTTTTTCGCAAAGCAGGGGCTGATGGCGGAGAGCCGCCTGCAAATAAAGATTGGGCAAATAAATCGTCGCAAACATCGATTTTAATTGATGACTAACCATTACTCGCCACACCGTACGTCGCCGCGGTGACCGAAGAGGGGGCCCGTGACTTGAGATGCGATCGTTTTACGACGACCCGAACTTGAGACACTGCATCATGGTTTTCCAAACTTTCGAGGTTCCAGGAATTTTCCAGAACAACCTTTAGTTGAGCGCTGCTGACCATTTCATAGCGGGTTAGGATCAGACATGATGTGGGCATCGCTTCGACCAGCCGCTGCAAGCGATACCAGGTTGGTTGCGGAATTCTGCGCAATTCTTCCGGCGAGTTGAGAATCAGATCGACAATCACCAGCGGAAAGTTGCCGTCCCTTAAGAGAAGATCCGCCGCTTTGACTGCTTCAAGAGTTTTGGTGCAACGTACCCAAAGCAGGTGAGCCAGAATCGAATTCGCAAGTCCACAGGGGTCGAACGAATCACGTCCATCGATGAGGGCCACGAAATACTTATCGCGATAAGCGCCTTGGATAAAGGCTTGAACCAGCGACGCGCTTCCGGCGCTTCCTCGTGGGCTAATTAATTCGGTAATCGCTGCTTTTGGTAAGCCGTTGCCAAGCGCTTGATCGAAGAAAGCTAAACCTGTGGCTAAATGGGTGCCCGCAGGCATCGACGCATGCGGGAAACGGATTGCAAGAAGGTTGCGCAGATCAATACTCTTCCCGCTCATAGCCATTGCAGAAAATGGCATGCCGGGGATATATGTTCAAGTGAACAGTTAAGAGAATGTTAACCAAGCCGCGGTAGCTCTAACTGACTAAATTTTCTTCCGGCGTTCTTGCTTACGAACCAGCGACACCATCACGCCTTGAATCTTGAGTTCACGTGCCGGAACAAGGTCCGGGTAGCGCGGATTTTCCGCTTTGAGATATGGCCGGCCGCGCTCGACGACATAACGCTTCAACGTTGTTTCGCCGTCGATCAAAGCCGCAACAATGTCGCCGTTATGGACTTCTTTGGCGTCTTCCAAAATCACAATGTCGCCATCGACAATATGCGCTCCAACCATTGAGTCGCCGCGGACCCGCAAAGCAAATGTGCCGCGATTTTTTTGCACATTGGCCGAGCGCGCGTCGAGCGACACGTGGCCCTCAACAGTCTGCTCTGTGAGCGCAGACATTCCCGCCGGGATCTGGCCGTAGATCGGAATATCGGCAATACGAACCTTCATCGCTGGAGTGATCAGCGCTCGCGCTTTGCGCGCATGTCGATCAAGAAAACCTTTTCGCTCCAGCGCGGCGATGTATTGCATTACCGATGTTTGGCTTGCGAACCGGAAATGATTTTGGATTTCGCGCGTGCTCGGCGTCATGCCCTTTTCCCGCTGTTCGCGCTGGATGAAATCAAGGACGCTCTTCTGCCGTTCGGTAAGCATGTTGCATCATCGTCCGAACGGGCCTGAAGGCAAGTTCAAATGAACAGATCGGACCTTCCTCGAATCTCAAATTAAATCATCCGGCGCTAAACCATCATTCGAGCCTGTGCAAAGAAGCTGCCGAGTCACGCTTCTGACGGGTGTGTCCCGCGTTCCCAACGGTCAGGTTTGCTCGCTTCGCTTAGGAGGATAGTCCGTGCTACAACCGCACTAAGTCGACGAGAAACTGGCACCAAAGATAAAACATTCCGCGCCAGGAATATTTTACGTCGCCTGCTGCCGTTTGTTTGAGAACGCCTTTATGAATGTTATGCGCGATCTGGTCGCGCAGATCGTTCTCCATTTCCGTTTCAATTTGTTCCTCGTCGAGTGGGGCGAACGCTGCCGGATTCACGCCGTTTCGCCGGAGAAATTCGCGATGGCTTTGGTAAAGCTGCCAGAAGGATCGATCGGGTCGCTGCCGATTAATACGAAACAGAGGGGTGAGTTTGAGACCATAGGAGAGCGGATAATTCCACGTTGTCCAAACCGTGCCGTTTTTCGCGCGTGATGAAATGCGCAAATAATAAAACGAGAAATCACGCTGTTCGTTCAGGCAGATGGCAGCCTGGGCTCGATCCTCTTCTCTATAAAACAATCGGAAAAATTGCCGGTAATCTTCCCAGTCCCAGCCAGCGTCACCGACATGGACAAACCCTTCATCCTCGATCTCGCGCGTAATTTCACTCAGCGCCGGGAAGGTGTCCGAAGACGGCGGGCTCTTCGGTCGAAGCCGTTTTTCCTTCGGAAGTCGAAGCGCCCGAATACGGGTGAGAATTTCCAGCCACGGCAGAAAAAGCCAGCTCATTGCGCCAACAAAACCCCATGTCCAGCTGCCGGTAACAAAATAAACACCGAGAAAAGTGGCGGCGAGAATTCCGAGCGCGCCTGCTTTTTGCGCGTACGAGTTTTGAAAACTGCGCAAGCCGGCGCTGAACACGGCTACCCCAAGTGTAAGCAAGAAGCCAAAAAGCATCAGGAAGTGGTTTCCTGCGGATTAATCTCGTGTTCGCTGAGAAATCTCTCGAGCTGGTTGGTATCGAAATTGGCCAAAACCTTATCACCCGCTACGAACGTGGGCACATAAGTTTGCGAGGAAAGGTGTTTCATTTCCTCATACGCTTGCCGGTCCTTGCCGACGTCTATTTCCTGGAAGCGATATCCTTTTTCGTTGAGATAATCCTTCGCGTCGATGCACCACGAACACCACTTGCGGCTATAGAGGGTCAGTTCCATCGGCAGCGCGCAAATAAACCAACGATGACCGCGGCGTCAACTGAGATACTTTCCACTCGTAAAAATTGCGGTGCGCGCCGGCAATTCAGTATGATTTCGCCCAAACGACGCGACGCGCGCTCGGTTCTCCGGTAAAAATGCATTTGCCGGGTTCGGGCGACCCATCGAGCGGAACAACGCGAATGGTCACCTTGAGATCATTCTTGATCTGTTCTTCCACTTCGCGCGAGCCGTTCCAGTGCGCGAGAGCAAAGCCGCCGTGGATTTCCGGTTTGGTCGCGTTTTCAGGCATGAAGAATTCGTAGAAATCCTTTTTTGATTCGATCACACGGGTGTTCGCCTCGCGAAATTTTTCCGCCCGTTCAAGAAGATTCTGTTGAATGGACATTAGAATTTCCGGCGCCGTGGCAACGAATTCCTGGATCGACGTCGACTCTTTTGTTTTGATCGATTGATCGCGGCGGCTGACAACCAGTTCGTTTTTCTCGAGCTCGCGCGGGCCAATTTCGATCCGGATTGGAACGCCTTTCTTGATCCATTCCCAATTCTTCACACCGCCACCCACATCGCGCCTGTCGACCTCTACCTCCAGCGGGGCATCTGCAAAACGTTTGCCGACGAGTTGAAGGGCAAGAGCGTCGCACGCCTCCATTACTTTGGAGCGCGACTCTTCCTTTGTAGCTACTGACAGGATGACGATTTGCGTGGGCGCGATTCGTGGCGGCAAAATGATCCCGTCATCATCTCCATGCATCATGATGAGCGTGCCGATCAGCCGCGTCGTCATTCCCCAGCTCGTCGTCCAACCGAATTCCTGTTTGCCTTCGCGATTTTGAAATTGAATGCCGCTTGCCCGCGCAAAGTTTTGGCCGAGAAAATGCGAGGTGCCAGCCTGGATGGCACGCCGGTCCTGCACCATTGCTTCTATCGTCAGCGTTTGCACAGCGCCCGGGAATTTTTCGCTCTCGGATTTTTCTCCGCTGAATACCGGGATCGCCAGGTGGTCGCGCACAAAACGCTCGTAAAGATCGAGAATCAATTTCGATTCGGCCCGCGCCTCAGCTTCCATCTCGTGAACAGTGTGGCCCTCCTGCCAGAGGAATTCAGTCGTTCGCAGAAAGAGGCGCGGCCGCATCTCCCAGCGAACAACGTTTGCCCATTGATTAATGAGAATCGGCAGATCGCGGTACGATTGCACCCATCTTGCGTAACTGGCGCCGATGATGGTTTCGGAAGTCGGCCTGACCACAAGCGGTTCCGTTAGTGGACTGGCCGGCTTCATCTTTCCGTCAGCGTCTACCTCCAGTCGCGTGTGGGTGACGATGGCGCATTCTTTGGCAAAACCCTCGACGTGTTCCGCTTCTTTTGCGAAATAGCTCAGTGGAATGAAAAGCGGGAAATAAGCGTTGCGATGACCAGTCTCGCGAAACATGGCGTCGAGCTGACGCTGCATGTTCTCCCAAATCCCGTAGCCCCACGGTCGAATGACCATGCAACCACGCACGTCCGAGGGCTCGGCCAATTCCGCCGCGCGGATGACCTGCTGATACCACTCGGCAAAGTCCTGGTCTCGCCGCGGCGTGATCGCCGATTTTGCGGATGTGTTTGTGGAATTTGCCATACGAAAAACAGAACAATTAACCTCGCGCGACTGAATTGACCAGTAGCCAGTTTGGCTAACCAGTGCTAATAAAACTAGACTGGAAATTTGACACTCCCTGGCCGTTCCGTAGGTTTCGCGCCTTTTCCCGCTCCGATGAAAACTTTTTCCGCTAAAGCCAGCGAAGTCCCACGCAAATGGTGGGTCATCGACGCGCGCGACCAGATGCTGGGGAGAGTGGCTGTAAAGGCGGCAAATTTGTTGCGTGGCAAAGAAAAGACCGTTTTCACACCACACGTCGACACAGGCGACTTTGTCATCGTCATCAACGCGGAAAAAGTGCGGCTGACCGGCAAGAAAGAGGAACAGAAAACATACATGAGTTTTTCAGGATACGTAGGCGGCCATAAATCTGAGAACGTCCGGGCACGCCGCGCGCGGCATCCCGAATTGCTAATCGAGCGCGCTGTGCGCGGAATGATTCCGCACAATCGACTCGGTCGCGGCGTTTATCGAAAGTTGAAAGTTTATCGCGGTGATTCTCATCCGCACTGCGCACAGCAGCCACAAGCGGTCAAACTTGCCGGAAGATAATCTTATGGCGGAAACTGAGGAATTCGTCGCTACAGGCCGCCGCAAAACGTCGGTCGCTCGCATCCGGATGACGCCGGGAACCGGAAAGATCGATATCAATGGCCGCAGCTTCGAGGATTATTTCCCGACTGCGCCTTTACAAAATGTCGTGCTGCAACCGCTTCAAACCGCCAAAGCAGTAAACGCCTATGATTTGTCAATCAATGCCACTGGCGGTGGCGCGATGGGACAGGCTGGCGCCGCGCAGCTCGCGATCGCGCGCGCCCTTCTTCAGGTCGATGGCAATCTGCGAGGCACGCTAAAAGCCGAGGGGTTGCTGCGTCGGGATCCTCGGATGAAGGAGCGTAAAAAATCGGGGCAACCCGGCGCGCGCAAACGCTTCCAGTTCTCGAAACGTTAATTTAGGATTCGCAGATTCCTGGATCTCGAGCGCGACGAGGTAAGGTCAGTCCGCCGACCATAGGTCGCAGCGCAGCATTTTCTACCACCTGGCATTTTACGGCCGGTTTGGCGATGGCGCGCTCCGCGGTGCCGGCGCTCCTTGAGGAGCTGGCGCCGCTGCGGGAGGAGGAGCCAGGAGTGGCGGGACGGTCGCTGCCGGTGCCATTGCCGGTACCGGCGTGCTACCCGGTTTCAGCAAGCGCAGCTCTTGAAGCGCCTCGCCCGCCCAAAAGCTTGTTCGATACTGCGTAAGGACGGCTTCGAGGGTACGCCGCGCTTCGTCGTTCTTATTTTTTCCCTTCAGAATGTACACCTGCAACAGCAAAGCCATCGGCGCGTTAAAGCTGTTCGGATAAGTCGTCGCGATCTGTTGATACATCGCGAGTGCCTCATCACTTTTCCCCATCGACTCCAGATTGGCAGCCATTGCCATTCGCGCCGTGCTAACGAACTCGTGTTGAGGAAATTTATCGATGAACGCCTGAAGCGTAACGTTCGCGTCAGCGAATTTCTTCTCGTTTCGCTGAACTTCAGCCAGCAGCAAATAAGCGTCAGCCGCCGCAGGAGTGTTTGGATAGCGGCTAATCACCTGTTGATATTCCTGTGCGGTTTTCGCGCTGGCCAACGAAGCCGCCGACGCCGCGGCGCGCCGATCAGAATAAAAACGATAACCAGCAAAACCGAGGAGAGTGAGCAACGCTACGATAATCACAGCGATGATCTCTTTCTTGAAACGCTCGAAGAAAAAGCGCGTTTCCAGCGCAACATCGCGGGAAGGAGGTGGAGCTGTCGGCATAATTCAATGTGCGCTGCCCTTTCAAACCGGGCGAGCGGTCGTCTTATGCCATGCGATGGATTCTCGCGCAAGCGGTACTAGGCGCTGCGCGCACTCGACCACGCTTTTTAGGGCGATACAATATTTTTTATGAATGCACTCTGGAATGCTTTTGAAACTTTGCTCGGTTTGAGCGTGGAACCAAGAAACTTGACCTTTCTTCAAATCTCTCTGCGTGGGATCATCGTTTTTCTGGCCACGCTCGCCATGGTGCGGGTAGGGCATAAACGGTCCCTCTCGCACAAAACACCGTTCGACGCCGTTCTTCTCGTAATTCTCGCCTCGGTGCTTTCGCGTGCGATCAACGGCTCGGCGGCGTTTTTTGCCACAATCGGCGGAGGCTTGGTCCTAGTGTTACTACACCGCTTTCTCGCACATCTGGCATTTTATTCGCACGCGTTCGGGATTTTGGTCAAAGGCAAGCCCGACGTTATCGTGTCCGACGGCCAATACGACCTTGAGAGGATGCGACACAACCATATCTCCACACACGACTTAGAAGAGGACATGCGTCTTGATGCGCACCTCGATGACCTGTCCAAAGTCCGCCTGGCCCGGGTGGAACGCAGCGGCGACATCAGTTTTATCAAAAAATAATTTGACCGGTGTGACCCGCATGCCTTATGAGAAGCGCGAACTTCGTTCCACTATTTCCGTATTACGAAGTGAGAAAGTAACGCTGGGACTTATGAAACGAACAAAGAAGCGGTGGGTCAAACCAATGATGAAAACCGTTCCGATCTTTTTCGAGTGCACCTGTTACGCTGGTGCTGTTTGATCGAACGTAATTATCTGCTTCCGAACACTCCGGGTTGATTCGCATCCATATTCTTGGCAGCGCCGCCGGCGGCGGTCTGCCACAGTGGAATTGTGCCTGCGCGAACTGCACGGTTGCGCGTAGTGGAAAAATTACGCCACAAACGCAATCAAGCGTGGCCATCAGCGGTGACTCTGAAGGTTTCCACCGCTGGTATCTGATTAACGCGTCCCCCGATTTGACCCGCCAAATCGAAGCCATGCCGAGGTTGCAGCCCCGCCGCGATTCACCGCGCAACAGTCCAATTGCAGGGGTGTTTCTAACGAACGCCGATCTCGATCATGCGTTGGGGTTGTTGCTCCTGCGCCAACAGGAGGCGCCGTTGGTCGTGTATGCCGCCGAGGAAACGCAGGCCGCGCTTGGGTCCATCGATGGCGTCCTTTCCAGGTTCTGCGGAATCGAATGGCGTAAAACGGGCCCTGAATTTCAAACACTGAGTGGCAGCATCGCGTTTCGAGCCATTCAACTACCCGGGAGCATCGCGTTGCAATTTCGGGACAACTCCTCGGGAGCCATGGTGCTGTTCGCGCCCAGTGTTGGTGAACTAACGGATGAATTGCGCGATGCCGTTCACAAATCCGAGGTTGTTTTGTTCGATGGTACATTCTGGAGTGACGGCGAACTTGCCGCGATTCGGCCGGGCGCACGCAGCGCGCGACAGATGAACCACCTGCCGATCAGTGATGGCAGCCTTGAATTCTTGCATCAATCGTCCGCGCGCCGGAAGATGTACATCCACGTAAATAACACAAACCCGATCCTCATGCCGAGCACTCGTGAACGCGCGCAGGTGAAACAATCCGGGATCGAGATTGCGCGCGATGGATTGGAAATAGTGATATGAATCTTTCCCTTGGTGCTTGCGCTTGACCGCTGTCCATAACGATTACGATCACGAGCAGAAGGAGACGTCGGCGCAACATATGACAACCGGACTTTGGGACCGCGAAACTTTCCTTGAGAATTTGCGCGCGATTGGCTCTCGCGCGTATCACGACAAACATCCGTTCCACGTGGCCATGAACGAAGGCCAGCTTTCGCGGGAAGCATTGCGCGGCTGGGCAGCCAATCGCTTCTATTATCAGCGGAACATTCCAATTAAAGACGCCGCGATCCTCGCCAACTGTCCCTCACGCGAGATCCGGCGGATCTGGATTCACCGCATTCTCGACCACGACGGTTTTGCGGAAAATGAAGGCGGCATTCAGGCGTGGTTGCGCCTGGGTGAAGCCTGCGGATTATCGCGTGACGAGCTGATGCAGGATCGATTCCTGCAAGCGGGAGTTCGTTTCGCCGTAGATGCTTATGTGAATCTCGCTCGAACTCAGCCGTGGCCGATCGCCGTTGCGTCATCGCTCACGGAACTTTTCGCGCCCGATCTGATGGCGACACGCCTCGCAGCCTTCGAGAAACATTACACCTGGATCGATTCGCGTGGCCTCGATTACTTCCGTCGCAGAGTCACTCAGGCTAGGCGCGACTCCGATGAAGCGCTCGCGATTACGCTGGATCATTGTAACACTCCCGAGCTGCAACGTCAGGCAGTGCGCGCCCTGGAGTTTAAATGCGATGTGCTCTGGTCCATGCTTGATGCGATTCATCACGCGTACGGTTCTTCTTGAATGCAAACTCCGACGATCAGTGGCTCCTCCCAGCCAAGACTCGCGCGAGGAGTCCGGTTACAAACCGATCCGAAAACCGGGAGCAGCGTCCTGCTTTTTCCGGAAGGCGTCCTTGAATTGAACGAAACCGCACAGGACATCCTTGCCCGCTGCGATGGGCGAACAGTGAGCGACATCGTCAAGGCGTTGGCCGACGAATACAATGCCGACAACGAAATGCTTGCTGCCGATGTGCGGGAAACGATTGCGAATTTGCAGCAACGTAAGCTCATCGAACTCACATGATCGTCCCGCGTCCGTACGCATTGCTTGCTGAGATTACGTACCGTTGTCCCCTGCATTGTCCGTACTGTTCAAATCCGACTCAGACGCGAAGCGATCAGGAATTGACGACAACTGAATGGACGCGCGTGATTCGTGAAGCAGCTGAGCTGGGCGTTTTGCAAATTGGTTTCTCCGGAGGCGAGCCGCTCGCACGCCCTGATTTGGCCGATCTCGTCCGCGTAGCGCGCGAGGCAAACCTTTACACAAACCTCATCACCAGTGGAATCGGCCTTGACGACGATCGCGCAGGTGCGTTGCGCGATGCCGGACTGGATTCAATCCAGCTAAGTTTTCAATCAGACAAGACCGATCTCGCTGACGAACTCGCCGGCGCTCGCGCGCATCAGCGCAAGCTGAATGTTGCTGCGAAAATTCGCGCTGCCGGAATTCCGCTCAGTCTCAATTTTGTAATTCACCGACGCAACATCGATCGCTTGTCAGAAATGATCGATTTGGCGGAAATGCTCGGCGCGGAAAGAATCGAGCTTGCGAACGTGCAATTTTACGGCTGGGCATTTCTTAACCGCGCGGCTTTGCTTCCTACCCGCGAGCAAGTTGTCCGTGCGCGGGAAGTCACGACGGCAGCCAAGGCACGGCTGTCCGGCAAGATCGACATCTTTTATGTGCTCCCGGATTATTACGAAACCAGGCCCAAACCGTGCTTGAACGGCTGGGGCCAGCGTTATCTGACCGTTAATCCAATCGGCGAGGTACTCCCCTGCCCAACCGCTTCGTCAGCCATTCCGGATTTGCGTTTCGAAAACGTCGGCGCGCACTCGCTCGATTGGATTTGGCGGGAATCGGAAAGTTTCAACCGGTTCCGCGGAACAGAGTGGATGCCGGAGCCATGCCACAGTTGTCCGCAAAGAGAAATTGACTTTGGCGGATGCCGTTGTCAGGCGGCATTGCTGACGGGAAACGCCGCGAACACGGACCCGGTCTGCGACCTGTCGCCAAATCGCAGCATCGTGGACGCCGTGTTAAGCAATCTGAATTCATCGACGGACCAAGTAACCGATTGGACCTATCGGGTTAACCCACAGCACGGCCAACGCTGATTGGGTTAACTAAGACTACAACTGTGGTTACGGCGTTATCGACCGTCTGCGCGTATATGAACACGCACGCCAACGGAAGCCGGCCACAGGCCGGTGAGTACAACGCCGGTGAAGCTTTATCTCGGCTGAGTTGGACGCGGAAGCGGTGTTATTCTGGGCGTACCCTGAGGAGTTGGTCTTGCTGTTGGAACCGGGCGGGGAAACGGCGAAGGGCGAACAGTCGGCGTCGGCGGTCCATGTGGTACAGTCGACCCGTCCACAGCCATTAGTTTCCCTGATTGCATAGTTCGCGGGTTCGGGCGCGGTCGGGGACTCGGACGAGGCCTCGGTGTTACTCTGGGAGTGGAAGTGGGAGCGACTGTTGGTGTCGGCGTTATGCTGGGTGTTGTTATGGGCGTAACACTCGGAGTCACTGTGGGGGTGACCGTGGGCGTTGGTGTCGGAGAACATGGGGGACCGTTCCCTTGGCACCAAATAATATTGACCGTATCGACGCGCCAGCCGTCACTGGCTCCAGCGGTGTCGCTGGCCATTCGCCAGCGAAGTCTACCGGTTGTCTGAATCGCTGGCAGATCCACCACGGTTGTGATAAAGCCAACGGAGTTGCCGCTCCACGCCTGACGACCTGCAATCGGACTACCGCGATCGGCGCTGATGGTGCGGTTGTACCCGCCTACGACAAAGCTTCCGCCAACGGCAAGAATATCTTGAAACGTGTTCCCGCCGTCAGTGCTCATCTCCAAGACACCGCCGTCGAAGCCGAGGTAAGGATCCTCGCTCGACGCTTCAAGGTTGAAGTTCTGCCGGAAAGTCAAACGTGGGGAGGTCCCCTCGAAAAAACTGATCTGGAACGAGTCGAGCCGTTTGTCGCTGACGACAGCCGGATCGTCGATGAACACAGCATTGGGAGGCGTGTCCACAGGTGGAATCGGCACTCCGGAATCAGATGTAACCCAAAGTGGCGGCGGTCCCTGGTCATTCGTTGCTACCCAGTCCGGGGGTAGCGTCGGTGGAGTGACGTTCTCAAAGTTCTCGGTGATTGCCTCCAGCCACCAACAGGGCGGACACTGCAGAGGACCCGGTGCGGGAACGGCCGCTGAAATATCGACCCGACCCCACCCATAAACATTATTTGGGGGACCCGAATCGCCGCATTGGGTAGAAGCAATAAAATGGGCCGCATTATCTAAAGCTGTTCGACTACCAGGGATATCATGACGTAACTCCGGCCTTGCGCACCATAACAACGCCATTGCACCAGCGATATGCGGCGTAGCCATGGACGTTCCGCTTAGACTAACGTACGCGTTATCGGATGTGTTATAACTTGAGCGCGTATTTGTACCGGGAGCAGTGATATCGGGCTTAAGGCGATTGCTTCCATCGATCGTCACCGGCCCGCGGCTACTAAAACCGGCAATTGTGTCTGTGCCGGTGTTCAGTGCGCCTACAGTATAGGACGCGCCATAGATCGCAGGCGGATACATAATAGTGGAGCAATTCGAGCCATCATTACCCGCGCCTGCTACCATCATGATGCCGGCCGCTGCTTGAGCTTCAACAGCAGCTTGCAGAGTGTTAGCCGAACAGCCTTCGGATGGCGGGCACACCCATGAGTTACTGGTAATATCAGGAGCTTTAAGCGGATCTCCCTGGTTCGGATTGCCGTTCACCGGATATGGCGCAAGGAAAAACTCCATGCACTCGATGTACCTGGCCGGTGTGCCGTTTCCCTGGTCCATGTTACGACACCCGATCCACTTCGCTCCCGGCGCCATTCCAATCTGGTTACCAGCGCCATCGTCGCCGACAACAGTGCCAATAGTGTGAGTCCCGTGACCATTATCATCGCAAGGCTGAGGTGAATCGTTCCCGCAAGGGTTGCCAACACTGTCGTGGATGGAGTCGTGCCAATTGTAATCATGATTGGCGTTCTGCCCGTCCCAGCCGCGGTATTGAGGCTTAAGCGCATTGTGCGTCCATCGCTGCCCCGTATCCGCTCCGGCAACAGTAATTCCCTGTCCCCTGAACCCGAGCGCCCACACGTTGGGCGCGTGTGTGTACGCGATTCCCGGCTCGATCGTCTTGGGACGCTCGCCTGCACTGGGTTGCGGCGATATCGCAGTAGTAGTCGGCTGAGGCAGGACATTTTGGATCTCCGGGTTGCCTTCTACGCGGGCCACATCCGTCCGCGCTGCGAGCGTCTGCGCAATCTCGCGGGTGCCTCTCACTAAAATCGCATTCACGATGTAGAAAGAGCGATGTTCAATGCCGCGCTCCCACAACCATCGTAGAATCGGTCCCTGAGTGTTCTGGCTCGTGTTCCACAATGCATCGTGCACAAAACGACCCTTTTCGACTTTACTAGGCAAAGCTCGAGCCGCGCTAAGATTTGCCTGGTCAGCTAGGACCACAAAAAATTCCGCTTGCTGACCATTGGCAGTTTGCGCGAGCACCCACGGCGCGATCTTGTTCACAACATTCACCGGGTTACCTCCAACGCGTTGGCCAATTCCACGCAAAGAGCCGGTCGCTCCTAGCGCAGCCATGGTTGCTACGATAAAACACAACAGGCAAACGACCGGCCGCAATCGTAACCACCCAAATCCGTTGTCTCGATTGATTGCCATGAAAGTCCGTGTCTTTGACCCGGCGAGCTATTTAACGAAACGACAAAGCTCTTTTAAGAAGAAACACACCCGGGAGTCAACACCTTTCCCAGCGGCATCGATATCCAAGGGAGAACGGTCGCCGAAGGGACTCCTAAACGCTTTAGTCCCCTGATTATTGCGTCTTCAGGAGAAGCCGATCCACCAAACTCAGCGTGGCGTCGGCCGTGGGTGGGGCGTCGGCCGTCGAGGCGGGCGGAAAGGGTTGCAGTATTCAGTAATGCTAACAGAATCGATGCGCCAACCATCGCCGGAGACGCTGCTGTCGCTGCCCATTCTCCAGCGTAGAATGTAAGGATCCCCCGCCGGAAGATTTACCCTCACGGTGACAAAGCCGCTTGAGTTCCCTGTCCATGCCTCGCGGCCGGCAAGTGGATTGCCGCAGCAATTACTGATCGTTCCATTGTAACCACCGCTCACAAAAGTGCCGCCCGCTGCCAAAACGTCATTTAAAAGTCAGCCCACCATCAAAGCTGATTTCAAGAACACCGCCGTCAAAGCCGTCCTGCAGGTTGAAGTTGTTACGGAAGGATAGCTGCACGGGGCCGCCGTCAAAAATGTAAGGTACACCCGGTGTAAGAAGCTGCTTGTCGCTGATCGTGCTCGGATCATCTACGAACGCAGCGTTGGGCAGTGAATCAGCAGGCGGCGTCGGCACGCCGGAATTGGAAGTAACCCACGTGGTAGTAGACCAGCCAGCGGGCAGGGCAGGTGGCGTAACGCTATCGAAAAACTTAAGCAAAAGTAATACAGGATCACACTGTACTTCTACCCGGTCACCTTGGCCCGGAGCCACTGCTACAGCAGTTCTCGCGCCTGCGGCAACCACAATAATGAGCAACCAAAGCACCAAACGTAGGCGCCCGAGTGTGGTCCCGAGTTTTGTCCGCATGGAAGCTTATACCCCGGAGCGTACGTAGGAGTCAAGATCGTGTTTCGAGCGCTGGCCCCCTGTTACATCGAAAGTCTGGCTGGCTGCGGACGGCTCACGATTCGGCGCGAGCTGGCTATTTAATCGACGATCCTAATAGGTTGAGCAGGTCGAGGCAGCGGCGTAGGACGCCCCCTGGGATTCGGACGTGGCCTCGGTGTTACTCTGGGAGTAGGAGTAGCCATCGGGGTCGGGGTCGGGGTCGGGGTTGCTGTTGCGGTTGCCGTAGCAGTCGGTGTTGCTGTTGCTGTTGCTGTTGCTGTTGCTGTTGCTGTTGCTGTTGCTGTTGCTGTTGCTGTTGCCGTTGCCGTCGCAGTCGGTGTTGCCGTCGCTGTCGCGGTAGCTGTTGCCGTCGCAGTCGGTGTTGCCGTTGGAGTCGGCGTAGGCGTTCCACCTGGCAGCTTAAAAGCATAGACTTTGTTGGCAGTGGCAATGTAGATCCGCCCACGCGCAACAATGCCGATAGTGCTCCATTTGTGTGTGTTCGCCATCAATTCGTTGGCGCCGCCGCCGGCATAAACAACAGCACCCGTATCGCCGTCGTAACCATGTAGACGCTGGTCACCATTTTCGGTGCCGATTG
>Ga0066903_100001923_pt1 | contig 15740 bp, 19 predicted proteins | sample PanSoiMetaGPlot1_FD_67491 | JGI IMG/M metagenome (GOLD analysis project Ga0066903, IMG submission 67491) | Tropical forest soil microbial communities from Panama analyzed to predict greenhouse gas emissions - Panama Soil - Plot 1 (version 2) | ecosystem: Environmental > Terrestrial > Soil >... | reverse complement strand
GTCGACAATGCGGTCGCCATGGTCGAGCTGGCGAAAGTCGACGTGGCCATCGTTGTCGGCGGCGACAGCGGCTTCCAAGAGCTGTTCGTGTCGCCGGAGATCGCGAGCTACGCCGACATTCGTGGGAAGACCGTGCTGGTGGATGCGCCGAACACGGCCTACGCCTTCTTCCTTTATACGATGCTCAAGCAGAACGGTCTCGAGCGGGGCGACTACGCCGTCAAGTCGGTCGGCGCGACGGCTTTCCGGCTGGCGGGTCTGAAAAACAAGTCCGGTGTGGCCGCCATCATCGGTCCGCCGTTTTCGATCCTTGCCGAGCGCGACGGGTTGAAGAATTTCGGATCGGCAAGCAAGGCGCTCGGGCGCCTGCAGGGGAATGGCGGTTTCGTCCTTCGGTCGTGGGCGAAAGCAAACTCCGACGCGCTCGTTCACTATCTGCAAGCCTATATCGATGGCGTGCGGTGGGCGCGCGATCCCGTCAACCGGGCGGAAGCCGTCGCACTTTATGTCGAGCAGCTGAAGCTGCCGGAAGACGTCGCGACTCAATGCTACGAGATCGCTGCTAGTGCCGAGAGCGGGCTCGCCAAGGATGCGGTGCTGGATCTTGAGGGCTTCGGCACCATCCTCAAGCTTCGCACCGCGATCGAAGGCGGATCGCCGCTGTCGCCGGACACTTATCTCGATCTGTCTTACTATCAGCAGGCACTGACGGGGATGTGACTCGGGCGGGTCCGACTCGTTCCCCCTCAGCATCGGGTCATTCCGGCTGATTGACCTCTCCATGGCCGTTGAACTTTATCGTCTCGTGCCGAGAGCGCAGAAGGTACAAGGCCAATATGCGACTGCCTCTTTATCCAGATGTCCCTTGTAGCGCATTAAGACAAATCGAAGTGGAAGTCGCGCGACCGAGTTCCAGTAGTTTGATCGTGCACTATGTCGTGGTTGGTCGGATACGCGATCTGCGCGTGCCACCAGTGACGACGAGCATTCGCGCCGACGAGCTTTGGCAGCATACCTGCTTCGAGGCGTTCGTCCGTCCATTACCCTCCGACTCCTACTATGAATTCAACTTCTCGCCCTCAACGCAATGGGCGGCTTACAGGTTCAGCGCTTACCGAGCCGACATGACTGCGGCTTACGAGGTACACGCGCCACGCATCGAAGTGCAATCGAGCCGTGGGCTCTACGAACTGCGCGCCTCGCTGGACCTCGATGACATACCAGGTTTGCCGTGCGGCGCGGTATGGCGCCTCGGTCTGTCGGTCGTGACAGAAACAATGAGTGGGGAAAAGTCACATTGGGCGTTGGCTCATCCGCTGAATAAGGCAGATTTTCATCATCCGGATTGCTTCGCACACGAACTTCCGTGAGCCGTAAACTTCTGGAAGGTTGGTTATGAAATTTGGCATCGACCGCCTTCTCGATGAGCCCGCTTTGCGCGCTCCGCTCAAAGGCGTGCGCATAGCATTGCTCGCGCATCCCGCGTCGGTCACGCAGGACCTGACGCATTCGCTTGATGCGTTGGCGGCATGCGGTGACATGAGAGTTACCGCCGCCTTCGGCCCGCAGCATGGTCTGCGCGGCGACAAGCAGGACAACATGATCGAATCAACCGACTTCATCGACCCGGTGCATCGCATTCCGGTATTCAGTTTGTATGGCGAAGTGCGAAAGCCGACAGACGCGATGATGGACACATTCGACGTTGTCCTCGTCGATTTGCAAGATTTGGGCTGCCGCATTTATACGTTCATCACGACCTTGCGCTACGTCCTGGAAGCGGCGTCGAAGCATCGCAAAGCGGTGTGGGTGCTGGATCGTCCCAACCCTGTTGGCCGCCCCGTCGAAGGCCTACGCCTGCGGGCGGGCTGGCAAAGCTTCGTCGGCGCAGGACCGTTGCCGATGCGTCACGGACTTACGCTCGGCGAATTGGGTTCTTGGTTTATCGAGACTCTTAAGCTGGACGTCGAGTACCGCGTCATCGAGATGCAAGGCTGGCAGCCGGATATGGCGCCGGGATTTGGCTGGCCCCTTGGCGTGCGGACATGGACAAATCCCAGTCCCAACGCTCCGAATTTATGGATGGCGCGCGCCTATGCCGGGACGGTGATGCTAGAAGGCACCACCCTATCTGAGGGTCGCGGCACGACACGGCCGCTCGAATTGTTCGGCGCTCCTGACATCGATGCCCGCCACGTGATGAGGGAAATGAACGCACTCGCGCCGCAGTGGCTGCAGGGCTGCCGGCTGCGTGATTGCTGGTTCGAGCCCACGTTTCACAAGCACGCAGGCAAGCTCTCGAACGGCCTGCAGATTCACACGGAAGATCCCAGCTACAATCACCAGGCATTCAAGCCTTGGCGCATCCTGGCGCTCGCCTTCAAAGCGGTTCGGCGTTTACATCCGGACTATCCGCTGTGGCGCGATTTTGCTTATGAATATGAGCACGGCAAGCTCGCCATCGATGTCATCAACGGGAGTCCGTTACTACGAGAATGGGTGGACGACGTAGCAGCGACGCCGCAGGACTTGGATGCGCTGGCCATGCCGGATGAGCAGGCTTGGCTAAATGAGCGCCAAGCATACTTGGGCTACTGAAGGTCGGCGGGTGCAACAGCAAACAAGTCTGTTTTCGATCCAATTGTGGTCCAGCAGTAAGCAGTCTTCATCTCATCCTATCATCTCTTAGGAGGACGTGGCCATTGCCTTCGTCGTCCTCGGTATAGACCATGTGCAGCGTGCCAGTCTTCCAAGGTTCGAAGCACACTTCGATTCGGCCATACCGGTAGATGCTCGGCGTTCGGTACTTCCGAGAGGTGGCGCCCATGTCGTCCGGCGGGCCCAACGCCGCTACGACCTCGTCGCGCGTCATGCCGATGCATACCCGCGACACTAATTCTTCAGGCGACATGGTTGCGGTCCGGTTTATTGGGCACGCCGACCCACAACAGGGACGATGAGAAAAGGGTGGCGCAGAGCATAGTACCAATTCGGGTTTGCGCTTGGGCGACGCGCATCCAAAAGTGTCGACATGCGGGTTTCACTGAGGTGATGCGCCCATTTTGATGTGCGCAACGTGTCCTATTCATGGTGCGCGCGTTGACACCGCACCGGCTTGACGCACATTGACCATCAGAACGCGTAAGTGGATTCGGTGTGCGTCCGAGCGCGTTCCAACCTAATTGAACAAGTCCTTCGCGTGGTGAGTGCGGGTCCGGTGACGTGAGTCCGGTGACTTGGGCCGGCGAACGGTTGTTATTTGCGTCTCTGGTTTCGCGCGAGGTCTTGTTCGTCAACAATGATGGACGCAGAGCAATGCTGAAATTCGATGCGATTGCGTTTGCGCGTGAGTTGGACCGATTGGGGCTGCGTCTCTCTACCTTTCGGCACATGGACGGCACCGTTCGACTCTATCGATGGCGCCTGATGAATTATTCGCAGAACGAATCCCTCATCCGGCGCATGTGGGACGAGTACATCGGCGAAGACGAGAAGTTGACGAACCAACTGGCGGAGTCGCTGGAGAATTTGGGATCGAAGGCGTTCGAGGTTCCGTCTCCCAACGCGGCCTAGTTCAGCCGTGATGGTGCGCGGGGAACTGATCAGCCCCTGTTGACGCATTACGTTGAGGCCGCCAACGCGAACGGCGCGCTGTTACTGACACGCGCCGACGCGTTGTGCCTCGATCGAGGCGCGCGAGCTCTGGATTTGTTTGCCCATCATTGATGCCTGCGTCGTAATGATCGCGGTGTAATGGTCGGGCGCATCGAAAGTGAATTCTCCGGCGACGTCCATGTCGAGCTGTCCGGAGCATTTCAGCCGCCATTTCAGGCGTGCGAGGGTCATCTCGTGCTCGGCCTCCTCGCACGTCGAGTTGGTGGTGCGGCTATTCGGGCTGAAGGTCACGTCGAGATGCTCAACGTCCTCGGGTGCGAGGCAGCGCATGCTTTCCTGATCCGGGCCGGCGACGCCATTGACCTCGACCCTGGTGACGATCTTCCACGACCCCGCCTGAATGCCCTCGGCGCGCGCCGCCCCTGCGACGATAAACGTCGCGACGGCACCCGCGCAGAATAGGTGGAGCAGACGAGCGTGCCTCGCGTTACCCAAAGCAATCTCCGCGAATGATGGACGTCACGGCGGGTTCGTGTGGCTGCCCCATTCCCGCTCCGCCTTCTCCTCGATGAGCTTGGGCAATTGCATGGAAGCGGGCAGTTGCACGGCGATGTCGGGTATGGATTCGACCGAATCCGTGCCCTCATAGTTCATCGGTCGTACGCGCGAGGTTCGCCACCGGCCGCGTGACCGATGTGAGCGCCACAGCGACTCTCTCCCGGTTTCGTAAGGGACCCACTCGTCTCGGTGCGTGATCGTGAGACCTTTGGCGGTGCGGTCGATGGCTATCACTGCCTCCGGAGGCCAGGTCGGAAGCGCTTGATGCACCATGCGCGACCACCAGGTTCTGTCCCAGGCAAGCTCGGTCCAGATATTGCCGCCGTCCGTCGTGTGCAGGATCGTGGCCAGATGTAGCTCGCCCTCCCGGCCCGGCGGATGACGCTTCCAGGAATAGGCGAGATACGCCTCCTTATCGGAGAGCACGAGCTGCGCCGTCAGTCGGGGAGTGTTGAGCTGGATCTGGTTCACTGACGCCCCTTGACTGGACCACCGGAAGGCTCCGCAACGATAGAATATCCGCGGCCCGCGAGCGTCGGCAATCCTCGGATGAGGTAAATGCCGAGGAACGCGCGCTCGGCTTCCTCTCTCATGCCCGGCTTTCCGAAGTTCGTGATACGTTGCAGCGCGCTCATGCACCAAGGGAGTCCATCGAACGTGCCGGAGACGATCATCGATACGTTGAGCCTTCGGAATCGTGAAAAGTGCCGCCGATCATGAGCGGCGGGCACGACGCCAGGGAAGACGTCTATACCCGCGGTATTGCCGCCTTCGTGTCGAACCTCACCTACGAGCGCATTCCCTCGGCCGTGATCTCGCGTATCAAGCTTCTGATGCTCGATGCCTTCGGCTGCGCCATTTTCGGCACCGGACTGGAATGGAGTCGAATTCTTGTCGACACCCTCGCTGGCCTCGACACAACACGGGAGTGCCGCGTGTGGGGCACATGCCAGCGTCTGTCGGCGCCACACGCTGCGCTGGCCAATGGAACATTGGTGCAAAGCTTCGAGCTCGACGACGTGCACCGCGCCGGCGTCCTGCATGTTGGTGCGGTCACCTTGCCGTCGCTCGTCGCAATCGCCGAGCTGCGGCCGGGCATGGACGGACGGGATTTTTTGCGCGCGGCAGTCGCCGGCTATGAGATCGGTCCGCGCGTCGGCTTGTGCATGGGGCCCGAGCACATCGGTCAAGGCTGGCATTCCGGCGCGACGGTCGGCGTGTTTTCGGCCGCCGCGGGCGCCGCCGCGGCCCTTGGGCTGCCGGCTGACAAGGTCGCGCACGCCCTCGGTATCGCGGGTACTCAAGCCGCTGGCTTGATGGCCGCCCAGTATGGCGCCATGGTCAAGCGCATGCATGCCGGTCGCGCCGCTCAGAGCGGCCTCTACGGCGCGCTGCTCGCGGAAGCGGGCTTTACCGGCATCGCCGATGTATTCGAGAGCGATTATGGTGGGTTCTGCACGACCTTTTCGCGCTCGCGCGATCGCTTCAAGCTTGCCGAGTTGACGTCGGGGCTCGGCGAGCGATACGAGACTCTCGGCGTCGCCCTCAAATTCTATTCCTGCGTCGGCAGCAATCATACGGCGCTCGACGCCATCCGCGCGATGCAGGCGCGCCGTCCGTTTCGCGCCGAGGACGTCGTGGAAATTATCGTCCACGGCTCGCAGGCGACCGTCGATCATGTCGGCTGGCCCTACCGGCCGCAGAGCCTCACGTCGGCGCAGATGAATCTGCCGTTCTGCGTCGCAACGCTGCTATGCGAAGGTGACGTCTTCGTCGATCAGTTCTCCGACGAGGTCGTCGCCGACCCGCGCCGGATGGCGATGGCGGCCAAGGTCACGGTGCGCCACGATCCCGCGATCACGGCGCGCGGGGCGAAGCTTCGCCACATGGTGCGCGTCGAGGTGCGATTGGCCGACGGCACGCGTCTTGACCAGACGACGGAGGCGCCGCGCGGCAGCGAGGATCAATTCGCCAGTGAAGACGACGTCATCGACAAGTTCCGCAAATTGACACGGCGCGTGCTAAGCGAGGCACAGTCCAATCGCATCGCCGAGCTGGTGCTCGCCGTCGAGGCACTGGACGATATCGGGGTGCTGGCGAAGGCCTTGGCTGAGCGAGACTAGCTGGACGCTGAAACCAGCCGGCATTGCAAGGATTCGACGGCGGTAGAGGGGCCGAAGTTACCAGCGATCTGTCCCAAATTCGCGCTGCAACTGATGGCGGATGCGGGGATCGGGATCCTGACCGGCAAAGGAATGGCCGACATAGGCCGCGGGCGCAGCTCCGGTCGCGTAGGGGCCGACCGAACAGGATGGCCAGAACAGCTCGGTCCACGACAAACTGCAGGGTTCGCGCACGGGCCGCACGACAGGCGAGCGCGGCTTGCTCCCGGCGAATGCGCAACCCGCGTCAAGCGCGGCGACGGCGATGACGGCGAGGATGATCGGGCCTGATTTCACGCTGGTTCTCCAATTCTTGCAGGGCGCAAACAACCGCCACATCCAACTTTTTTCGGAACCTGTGCTGGTCACGGGGAGTTGGATTTGCAGCGGGACGACGTCAGCTCCAATACCAAGTTACCTGTCGCTGGCAATGGTTGCAAATCATTGGATCGAATGTTTGTCGAATAGAGAGGCAAGCGTATCGGATGGCGAGCAAGCGCGTGTCGTCGGCTGTGGAAACATCGAAGAAACTCGCGGAAGATTACAGTTCGTTAATGCCGATTTAAGCATTGCGTTACCTAATTGCGACGTCGCCTCAATGTTTCTTCACTTCACCACAGTTCACACGGATTCGCCCGCCTTCATTGCGGTGTCGGGAATGTTCGCGGGGAGTTTGGAGTCGCTGAGCTGGGGCAGGTTGCGTGGAGTGTAGCGTCTGTCGTAGCGAGAGGTGTTGCATGAGTGTTGTAGAAGACGTTCTGTCCAAGTTGGCGGCCGAAGGTGGACACCTCATCCGTCCGGAAGCCGCCGCCGCCATTCTCGGAGTATCGCTTGCAACGTTGCGAAAGTGGCGGAGGGCAGGCGAGGGACCGAGCACCGCGCGGCTTCGACACAAGATTTTCTACGATCTTGAAGGGGTCATCGCGCTTCGACCGGATATCGCCTGCTTCTTTGAGGTCAAACCACGCAATGTCCAGCGATCGCGGCTCAACTAGACCGCATTCCGCTCCGATGAAAATCTGATGCGCTCCAGATTCATGCTTTGGCGCGCATCCTTTTCGGACCGGCCTTCGTCCGCCAAAGCATCGGTCCATACGACCGATGCAGCCACGGCTTCGCATCGGCGGAAAACCGGTGTCCACTTTTCCAGGATATACGTTAGCGCTGCGTTGACTGCGGCGAAGTCGGCGACACGATGAGCTGATCGAGGAGGGTCGAGAACGACCGTTCGAGCTTCGCTCCCCACACGTGCGCTTCGACAATCTGTGGGCCGATGGCAATTGCGCGAATGATGTAGCTGTCGCCGGGGGCAGCGCATGTTCCACTCCAGGTCAGCTGCGGTGGAATTTCTTTTGATTTGCGGTCGACCGCCGAGATCTCAGTGGGCTTGCCGATTTGGCGCTCGGCGGCTGTGCATTTGTGGTTATGCTGCCAACGCGCAAGATAACCGCGGAAGGCGCGTGGCCGCTTCGGTGTGATGAGCACGATCTCGTACGACGTGCCGGCGTCCTCCCAATCGACGTAGTCCTTCCGATCATCGTCGAGCTTCGTTTTGACGTCGCACGTCGGCGCTTGGAAGGACACCGGCCCCATGTGGCACTGCGCTATGGCAGGCCGGGCCAGAAGCGTCGAGGCCAGCACGCAGATCGCGAGCACCCCAGGACGATGGCGGAAACATGTGTTGGCTTGCATCGAACGACCTTGGCTCACGGAACCTCGGGGCAGGATCCGCCGTTTTCAATGGCAAGATTGTGACGTTGCGATGCGGCTTCCGGTAGCTTGAGCTTCGGATAAACCGCGGTATCAATTGAGCAATCGGGCTCGCATGAATGGCCCCCGCCGGAGCGGTCATTTTGGTCGGGCGGGCATGCATTCCTACTACGGTGTGGTATATACCACCCGGACCTTCGACCCCCGGAATTGCGGCTGGACGACATCGCAAGGCATCCATGTGCTTGGCGCGGGACCCGAGGAAACTGGGGTTGAGGGTGAGAAACGACCCGGCAACACATAGGCAACACCAATGACCGTCGCTAGGAAACCTTACATGCCGCCATACACCATTCCGCGTCGCCCGTTCAGTCCGCAAACCAGCGATCCCGCCCCTATCAACTGGCGTCGCGGTCTGTTGCGAGTTTGGCTTTTGCTGTCCGCTGCCTGGATCATGAGCTGGATCATCTACCTGCTCGTCTACGGGCTGCAGGGCGGTTTCAAGGTCATGAACGATCTCCTGTTCATTCCGGTGCTGTTGATCGGGCCACCCATCGCATTGTTGATTTTCGGGTTGGCGACGCGATGGGCGTTCCGCGGATTCAAGGTTGACGAGCCGTCGTCGACGGCGTGAGATTGAGTTGCCGGCGAGGGGGACCGCGGATGGGGCTGTCCCATGCAAGCACGAGCAAATACCGGTGACGTCCAGCTTTGGTACGCGATCTACTCACTGGTGGTGAGTTATTGGCGCGACGTGGATTTCGACGACGGTAGCCATGCCCACGAATTCTACGTGGCCGATGGCTCGTTCGTGGTCGGCGACAACCGCTTCGACACGCATGAGGGCATTCGGACATTTTATACATGGCGCCGCGGGCGCGAGAAGTTCGGCACGCGTCATCTGTTGAGTGACTTGGTGGTGGCGGCCGACGGCGCGCGGCGCGCGCGAGGGTTAGGCGTCATCACGCTGCATCGTGCGACCGGCCGGCCGCCGTTCAAGACGACGGTGCCGGCCATGGTCGCAGACCTGACGTGCGATTGTGTCTGCGGCGAAGACGATGTGTGGCGATTTACCAAGCACGTTCTCGATCCTCTTTTCATCGGCGATGACGTTCCGCTGTCACTGTCGGTCAACACGAGGCACTTGGAGAAATTCAAGCCTGCGACCGGCGATGATCGCGGCGTTGAGGCCACGAGGCCGCCGCGGATCGGGTGACTTCAGCGCTCACGACGTCAGCACGGAAGCAGGTCGTGGCGGCGAACGTATTTGAGCATGTTGACGTCCATCGCCGATGCCCGGAGAGAAGCCAATACTTCCTCGCATCCCGTGAGCACCGCCGGGGTACTTGATGCCCGCACTATCGCCAAAAATTTAGGTGAAGTGGTATCGGCCTAAGGGGGCCAGATCCGCGCGGGCATCTATGATTGAGCGTCTGCAAATGAGTGGGAGAATTGTCATGACCGATGTGCTGGACGAGATGCAGGCAAGAAAATGGGAAAGCTATTCTCTGTTGTCCGCGGCGTTTGACGATGATCTTTGGAAACAGGCGAACGATGCCAAGGGTCACATCTCGGCGCAAGCCATCAGCGAAGAATACGAGCGGCTTGTGCTCGCGAAACAGACCGGTTCCAATCGCGGCTTGTCGTAGCCCGTCGACATTTCACCCCAAACACCTGCGACATCTGTCGCGGCTACTCTGCCCCTGACCTCGCGTCCGCACGCGAGCATGGTCAGGCGCGTGTTCGTGGCGGTTCAGAAGTTCGCGTCAATATTGCCGCGAGGTCGCAATGCGGACTTCTGAACCAAAGCCACGCTAGACTTGCCAGTGTCCTTCGATTCCGAAGTTTGCAAACGAGCGTCCCGCACGATCCTGCGGCGTTCGGAATCGTGACACTAGCGAGGCGAAGGGCGCGCTGAGACCGCCCGGCTTCCAATCGCAAGGGCGAGCGCGACCACGATCAGAGCCCCTGCGACTGCGAACGTAATCCGCATGCCGGTGGCGACCGCCTCGGGACGGGCCGCCGTGATATCGGCGGTCTCCGATGCCAGCGCGAACACAGCGCCCATGACGGACGCGCCGGTGACGAGCCCAAGATTGCGCGAGAGGTTCAGCATTCCGGATATGACGCCCCGCTGGTCCTGTGGGATGTCGGTCATGACGGCGGTATTGTTGGCGGTTTGGAACAGCGCATAGCCAGCCGTGATGACGACGCTGGGGGCGATGTAGCCGGGGATGCCGAAGGTCGCCGGCGTTATCGATAGGATGAAGGAACCGAGCGCTATTCCGACGAGCCCAAGGATGGTCATACGCTGCGCGCCAAAGCGGTCGGCAATGCGACCGGCCGGCACGCCGGTCAGCACGGCGACAAGGGGACCGACTGATACGACAAGTCCCACAAGGGCCGCGTCGAGGCCGAGAGCGCGCGCGAGATAGAACGGCCCGACCACCAGCGTCGCCATCATCACCGTCGACACGAGCGCGCTCATGGCGAGGCTCGCACTCAGCGCTGGATCGCGGAATATGTCCAATCGGATCAGAGGCGATGCCGCTCTCGTCTCGGCGAGCACGAACAGGCCGACACCGCAGACGGCGGCGGACAGCAATGCGATGTTGAGCGGCCCGAAGCTGCCACGGCCGATCGTCATGGCGAGTGCATAGGCCGCGAGAGTAAGGGCAAGCAGCAGCGTGCCCACACTGTCGAAACCGATCCGCTCCGTCTTCGGTGTCCGCCGATCGGCGGGCAGATAGCGACGCGCGAGAAAAAAAGTCAGGATACCCAGCGGCACGTTGACGAGGAAGACGGCCCGCCAACTGAGCCCGGAGATGAGGACGCCGCCGAGCGACGGCCCGAGGGCGGTGCCAATCGCCGACGTTGCTCCGAGCAGCCCCATGGCGCTACCGGTGTTCGCTTTTGGAACCGTTTCGCCGACAAACGCCATGGACAGGGCCATCATGATGGCCGCGCCGAGTCCCTGCGCGGCGCGGGCGGCAATCAGCAGCCAGAGCGATGGCGCAACGCCGCACAGGACCGAGGCCAGCGTGAAGAGGACGAATCCGGCCAGCAGCAGCCGTCGGCGGCCGGTGACGTCACCGAGGCGGCCGGCGCTGACGATCAGGGTTGTGATGGCGAGGAGATAGGCGAGGACGACCCACTGAACGTCCTGGAAGGAGGCGGCGAACGCCTGCGCCAACGTCGGCAGGGCCACATTGGCGCTGCTGTTGGTGAGCGAAGACAGCAACATCGATAGCGAAAGGCTTGCAACCGCCCACCGAATTGAAGCTGGCGCTTCCGCGCCTTTTGCGACCGCCTCCTCTCCTTTCGCAATAACTGGTCTCAACATGAACTCCATGCGATGCGAAGCCGCAGAAACGAGTAGCCGTTTGTGTGATATGGCGGAAGACGCACTATTTGCACCCTATTGTTGCGTTTGACGCCACATCACGTGGTCGGCTGTGGTAGGCTCTTTTCATGGCGAGGCCCGATCTCAACTTGCTTGTCACCCTTGATGTGCTGCTGGCGGAAGGCAGCGTAGCACGCGCGGCCCAACGGTTGCGGCTCAGCCCGTCGGCGATGAGTCGGGCACTGGCGCGATTGCGCGAAACGACGGGCGATCCGCTGTTGGTCAGGGCTGGACGCGGTCTCGTTCCCACACCGCGCGCGTTTGCGCTGCGCGAGCGGGTCGGCCAGCTCGTGCAGGACGGAGAAGCGGTTCTAACGCCGGCTAAGACGATCGACCTCAAGCATCTGGTACGAACGTTCACAATGCGGACGAGCGACGGCTTCGTTGAAAACTTCGGACCGCGCCTGATCGCGCGCGTCGCCGAGGAAGCTCCCGGCGTGCGGTTGCGCTTCGTGCAGAAACCGAACAAAGACGCCACGCCGCTTCGCGACGGTAGCGTCGACGTGGAAACGGGCGTTGTGGGGAAGACGACTGCGGCGGAGTTGCGTACACAGTCCTTGTTCCGAGACCGTTTCATTGGCGTCGTGCGAAAGGGCCACGCCTTGAGCCGGGGCAAGATCACCCTCTCCCGTTATGCGGCGGGCAAACACATTTGCGTCTCGCGGCGTGGCCTCGAGAGCGGACCCATTGATGAAGCGCTGAGACCGCTTGAGCTGGAACGGGCGATCGTCACGATCGTCGGGAGCTTTTCGACTGCGCTGGCTCTCGCTCGGGTCTCCGATCTGATCGCCAGTGTTCCCGAGCGACACACGGGCAACCTGCGCACCGGAATGTATGATTTTCCCCTGCCGGTGACCATTCCGGAGATCACGATTTCAATGCTCTGGCACTTGCGGCTGGACGCGGATCCGGCGCACCGTTGGCTGCGGACGTGCGTTCGCGAGGCTTGCGCGGAGCAGCTCGCCGGTGCGGCGGCGCGTGCCGGTTCACAACGTTGCCCTTCCTGAGAGAGGGGTGACAGTTCATTCCGGGCGCATGGGTTACACAATCGGGCTTTTTGCGGGAGAGCAAAAATGCCCTGGAAGGAGTGTAACCCGATGGATGAGAGGCTTAAGTTCATCGCGCGGCTGATCGAGAGCTCACTGCAGGCAGGGGTGTTCTTGAAGTGGAGAGCGTGAACGAAGCCAATGCGCTGGCGAAGCGTCTCAATTCCGGCAAAGCAATCTTGGAGGTTGAGGGAGATCTAACCGTCTATCAGAACCCGGCAGACAACCTAATTAGGTGCGCTTGAAGATCGCTGAGGGCCAACTTCGACAAAACTCGTATTGACCGGAACATGTCCGCTTTCCCTCCGGAACTCACCATCAGAGCGGACATGCTGCCCGGGCAGAGTCGGGCCAACAGCCGACGTCTGTACATACCGACAGCAAGCACGAACCGGACGAGCGATTCTTCAACGACCGTAGAGCATGATTTCTCAATTTGGCCTGACCCTTCCTCAAGCGGACAGCTTCTAGCAAAGCCGGAAGGCGCCGCTCATTAAAACGTTGCGGTCACGCTGAAACGATGCAGGAGGATCGGCATGAAATGCCGCGGAGTGCTTTTTGCGATCACGCCAGGGCAAGCGAATGCGCTGCTCGCAGCGAATAGCGACGACAGCGTCGTGGCGCTTATCGAGACCGTTGAGGAGACTTGGGACGAGGACAACCTGGCCGAATGCGACTACGCTTGGGATGCGATGCATCGGTGCCTCACGGACGGTCGGCTGGAATGTGGGAACGGCTCTGATCCGCTCAATCATTGCATTCTCGGGCCGCAGCAACTCCATCAGGGCGATTCCTACATCGTTTCGCTCGTATCAGACGAAAAGGTCCGGGAAGTGGCTGCCGCGCTTAAGGACGTCACCGAGGAGTGGTTTCGGCAGCAGTACCGCACGATTGTTCCAAGGGACTATGCGCCCGATTATGGCGAGCACGACCTGGATTACACTTGGGATCGGTTAAAAGGCGTGCGGCAACTCTATACGAAGGCTGCGCAGCGGGGCCGTGCGGTTATTTTCACCGTAGATCAGGGGTTTCTTCCAAGACGCCGCTTCACGACCGTTGACGCCCTTCTTGATCAAGACGAGCGCTCGCCGCTGGAGTGCAACACCTTCGACGATCAGTTGTGGCTCCTTCTCACCAACAGGATTACCGAACCGTCCCAGCTTGATAACTATCCGCAGCCAGTGGGAGTCTACCTCGCGTCACGATGGCTGCAATGGGAGGTCGGCAACGGGGGTTTCGCCCAAGCGGCGTACAACATACCGCACTGGTTCGAAATGGCGGCGATCGGTTACGCGGCTCTCGGCAAACCCAAAGCAGTCGCGCTGATCAAGGAAGCGCTCCAAATGCTCGGCAGCGAACGTGATATCCTGATGCGCAAGGGCCTCCTCAATGACACCACGATCCACGATGTCTTCCGCCATTTCAGCGAAAGCGACATGGCAGTACTTGACACCCGGATTCCCGATGATGAGTGGTGGATTGACGAAGAAAGAGTCGCATACGTTCGAAAGAATCGGGATGCCTTTCGCGGCATCAAGTGAGTGTTGCTATCACCGGCTAACCAGATCGCAAAGGGCTCGGCTGGCGTTCAACGGCGCATCAGCGTAGGCCGGGTCTGCAAAGCAAAGCCGCACGCAATCGCGCCGGGGATCGCGGCGTGAATCAGCGTGAGTATTATGCGGTATGGTTAGGGGCATTTCATCACTTCCGTATGAAGCTTAGCAAGGGCTTCGTACGCGGAATGTGCCTCGGTTCTGATCTGGCATCGCACATCGTCCGGGACCAGCTCTCCAATCATCTCCGAAATGCCAAGCTCCGACCTGTTGAGCACCGCTTCGGCCATGGGACGCAGCCGCTCAAGAGCCGTCCACAGCATCAATTGCAGACCTGATCTTGCTGGAGTTATCGAAGCCTCAAAGACAATCCGCAATCGTCGTCAGCTTACATTTGGCTGGGAGCTTACGACAGCCGCCAGCATCGCAAGCGATCATTCCCGACGAAGAACCTTTAGCAGCGGAAGCTTCATTTGACGTCGCTGCTGGCTTTGGCTCAGGACGCGCCTGACGAGCGGGTCTTTCCCGCGTGCGCTCGCACGACCCGTCATCGCCGATGACGAATCCAGCCTTGCAGATCGTCTCTACGCAACGCTCTTTCTCGACATGGAAACCACGCGGGCAAGTGACTGGACAAATTCGGGAGGTCTTGCTGCGTACAAGGTCGAGTGCGTCGAGGCTCGCCGCCTTTGCCTCCAGATTCATGTGACCATGTTTGTTGAAGAGCTCAACGGCACTCCGGGAATTCGCATTCCAACCCCCGTCAACCTCGGAGGTGAAGCACCCCACGCGGCGCAATTCGATCTGTAGCTGTCGCGCGATTTCGCCAGCGGAAACGGCGGCTGATTTTGCTGTTTGAACGGGAGAAGCGAGCGCGGCGAGATTTTGCGCTCGCTGTGCCTCCGCGGCCTTCACCTCTTCAGACTTGATACGAGCCGCCTCGGCAGCAGTCTTTGCGTCTTGTTCGGCCTTAACCCTCGCCGCTTCAGCAGCGGCCTTTCTTTCCCTTTCCACTCTAGCAAGTTCACCCTCTGCCGCGACTTTTGCTTCCTTCTTCGCTCTGACCCACTCAGCCTCTGCCGCCGTCGCTGGGATCGCCTGTTCGGCTTCGGCTATCGACGACGACCGATCACGCGCGGTTGTCAGTTGGGCGGAAGCCAACATGTATCCACCGACGGCGCCCACTATCAGTGCACCGCCGACGAAAGAAAACCACGTCGTCGCGCCAAAGGAGCGCACGGGCGGGGCGGGCGGCACAACAACGATGAGTTTTTTTGGCGAAATCCGGCCCAGCTCCACCGGCCCAACACCGCTCGTAAGCGCCGCCGACGGTCCGGGCAGTCTCCACGGCGGTTCCGGCCTGAATTCCGTCCTTGGCAATAGCAACGGCGGCGCTCGATTCGGCCGTAGCGCGGTTCTCGGCGCGAACATCGCCGGGCCATGTTCCGACGCTCCACCATCACCTTTCATCTGACGGGCCTACACTGTCGGATTCTCGCGCCGCCGCACACATGATCCCTCTCCTCGGACAGCCGACATTGATCTCGCGCACGCGGCAACTTCGCAGTCGGGTAAAATCGGAAACCATCACATGCGGCAAATCGCTCTCACACAACAAATATGTTAATCCTCAATTTCATTCAGACGACCTACAAACACCTTCGGTCCCGACACAGCCGTGCGATTGGTGTAG
>Ga0066903_100001922_pt1 | contig 15743 bp, 15 predicted proteins | sample PanSoiMetaGPlot1_FD_67491 | JGI IMG/M metagenome (GOLD analysis project Ga0066903, IMG submission 67491) | Tropical forest soil microbial communities from Panama analyzed to predict greenhouse gas emissions - Panama Soil - Plot 1 (version 2) | ecosystem: Environmental > Terrestrial > Soil >... | reverse complement strand
TGAAAGGCCCGCGCGCGGTGACCGGATCGGGACCGGCCGTTTTGGTGAAGCAGACGTCCGTGCCGCAGGCGGCGCCGGTATAGGAGTAAATCGTCTGCGAGGTGGTCCAGGTCCACACGACGCCGACGCCGGTGGAGGTGCCAGCCGCCAGGGTGCTGCTGAAGCCGCCCAGTCCGGCCGAGGGCCAGGCGAAGGTGAAGACGTCGCCGACGGCCTTGTTCGTGATCTTGTTCTCGATCTTGGCCGGGAAGGTGCTCAGCACGTTGAGCGCGACCGTGCTCTCCGCGCCGTTCGTCGTCTTGCCGTCCAGGTCGACCGATTTGGACGCGGCGAACACGGCAAGACCGCCCAGAACAGCCAGAACGGCGGTCACCGCGATGATGAGTGAATAAGGCCGTCTTTCCGAACCGTGCATACCCGATCTCCCCCCGCGCAGGTACTTCCCGCGCATTTTCCTCTCTTTTGTTAGAATTCCGCGGCGGTGACAAGATTTGGTCCTATACTATACGCTCAAACCGCCTGCCGTTGAACAGAATTCTTATGGCCGGCGCGGCCGGAAGGCGCTTCCAAAGCCTTTGAGAGGGGGAGCTTGGAGGGGGTGGCTTGAGCCAGCCGGAGTATAAGCTGCGTTTCTGGGGTGTGCGGGGCACCGTGCCGACGCCTCTGTCGGACAAGCTCGGATGCGGCGGCAACACCGTCTGCCTGGCGGCCGCCATCGGCGAGGATCAATACCTGATTCTGGATTGCGGGACCGGCTTGAGGCTGCTCGGGACCGAGCTGGCCGGGCACAAGAACGGCTTCCCGCGCAATTACCACATCTTCCTTTCGCACTATCACTTCGATCACATCGAGGGACTTCCGTTTTTTCCCCCGCTGTACGACCCGCGCAGCACCATCTCGTTCTACGGATTCAAGTCGGGAGGGAAGTCGGCACAGGAGGTGCTTGAGGGCCTGATCTGTCCTCCTTACTTTCCGGTGCGACTGGCCGGCGTGCCTTCCAAGGTCCACTACCTCGACACCGAGGGCCTGCCGCTGAGCGTGGCGGACATCCGTATCAGCTGTCTTCCCCTGCGCCATCCCGACGGCTCCTTGTCCTACCGGCTGCAGCACGGGGAGAAGACCATCATCTTCGCGACCGATCACGAGCACGGCGACGAGGCCACCGATCGGGCCCTGGTGCGCTTCTCGGAAGGGGCCGATTACCTGATCTACGACGCCACCTATCTGCAGGGAGAGTATGAGAGCCTGCGGCGGGGATGGGGACACAGCACCTGGTACGCGGCCGTGCAGACGGCCCGCCAGGCCAAGGTCAAGACGCTGGTGCTGTTCCACCACCATCCGGACCATACCGACAGGGATCTCGAGGAGATTCTGAGAGTGGCGCGCGAAGAGCTGCCTTCCACCGAGATCGCGCGGGAAGGCATGGAGCTTCCTTTCTGAGCTTCCTCAGGCGGGGAGGCGTCTCACCAGCAGCATCGTCATGTCGTCGTTCTGCGGCGCCAGCCGCGCGAAGCGCTCGACCTCGCTGACGATCTTCTCCAGCAGCTTCGCCATCGGCTCGTTCTGGTGCTTGATCACCAGATTCGACACGCGCTCCTGCCCGAAAGCCTCCAGCTCCGGGTTCTCGTATTCGAAGATGCCGTCGGTGATCAGGGCGAGGATGTCCCCGGGCCCCAGATCGTTCGTGCAGGGCTCCGGCAGGGGCAGTCCGGCCATGAACCCCATCGGGACGGTCGATGCGCCGCGCCACTCGCACCTGGCGCTTCCGGCGTGGAAGTGCAGCAGAGGACCCTGGCCGCCGGCATGGTAGATGACCCGGTGCTTCTGGGTGTCGAGCAGCCCCAGGAAAGCGGTGACGAAGCGATTGCTCGGCAGATCGTCGGCCAGCTGGTCGTTGATGTGGCGGAAGGCGGAATCGAGGTCGGCTCCCAGCCTGACCGCCATCCGGAGCATGGCGCGCACCTGCGTGACGCTCAGGGCGGGACCGACGCCGTGCCCGGTGGCGTCGCCCAGCAGCAGCATCAGACGGTTGCCGTCCATGGCGATGATGTCGAAGATGTCACCCCCGGCCTGGTTGGCGGGACGGCACCAGCCGGCGATGTCGTAGCCCGCCAGGTGCGGGACCGCCTTCGGCAGCACCCGGGTCTGGATGTCGCGTGCCACCGACAGCTCGCGCTTCAGCTTCTCGTTCTCCACCAGATCGGAGAGCATCTGCATGCGCTGGATCGCCACGGCGCACTGCGCCGCCAGCGCCAGGGCGATCTGCTCGTCTTCCTTGCCGAAGATGCCGTTCTCCTTGTTGAGGACCTGCATGACCCCGACGAGAGAATTGTCGTAGCCCACCAGGGGGACCGTGAGGAGGCAGCGGGTCGTGTAGCCGGTCTTCTGATCCGCTTCCCGGTTGAAGCGGGCATCGGCGTAGCAATCGGGGACGTTGATCAGCTGGCGGGTTTCGGCGCACTCTCCCACGATGCCGCGGCCGGCGGGGAAGCGCAGCGCCGTAACGCCCGTGGCGACGGTGGAATAGAGCTCGTTGGTCTTGGCGTCGTAAAGGAACACGGAGCCGCGGTCGGCCTTGAGCACGGCGCGCGCGGCGTCGATAACGTGCGAGAGCATGGTGTTGAGGTCGAGAGGTCGAGCCAGCTCCCGCGTCACCTCGAGGATGCGCGCCGCCGCCTCCGCGGTGGGCCCCTGGACCTGCTTCACCCCGCCCATGGCCTTCCACCTCCCGTCAGTGAGGTTCTAGAGTAACAGAGAATCAACTTGACCGCCTACCCTGGCAGCCCCGGGGAAGGCCGGGCTATGATAGCGCCGGACGATCCTGCGGCGGTCGAGGTTCGCTGAGAGGGCTGTTCTGTGTCTCGAGGACCCTCGAGCCGCTGCACATCATCTTGTTGCGCGGCCGAAGACTGGTTCCTCGAGCGGCCGTCGGAGGCCGAGGCGGTTGCCTCCGCTTGCGCGAGGCCGGAGCGGCGGCGGCGCGCCGTCTGATGCAGCGCGCCGCTTAGGGAGAGGAAGCCAGTCGAGGCCGCCGGGTGGCCCGAGGGGTGATTCAGCATGGCTCAACCTGTTGAAGGGAAAGGGAAGCGAATCTCCCGCTCCGCCATCCTCGGGGCGGCCTTCGTCCTCGTCCTGGCCGCTCTCATGATCTATGCCAGCGCTTCGCTCTCCAGGCACAGCTGCGAGATTTGCATCGATTACCACGGGCGGGAAGCCTGCCGGAAGGCGGACGGCTCGACGCTCGACGAGGCCCGGCGGACCGCCATCGACCTGGCCTGCGCCGTCCTCGCCTCCGGCATGACCGAGAGCCTCCAATGCCAGCGCACGGAGCCGAAGAGCCTGGCCTGCGACGGGACCGCCTATGCAGGCGGCTCCCGCTGAAAGGAAGGACCATGAAGCACGAGATGACTCCCGAGGGGCACCTGAAGCTGGAGCTGAACGCCCGCGAGACCCTGCTCCTGCGTTATCTGGCGGAGCGCGCCACGTTCGTCGATACGCCGCCGGCGGAGCAGAGCGCCATCCTGAGGCTGGCCGAGCAGATCCTCGCGGCTTTGGGCCAGAAGAGCGAATGAGGGGGAGACGCGATGATTCGAATCCTTCCAGGGCTTGCCATTCCCGACGACGAGGTGAGCTTCACCGCCTCGCGCAGCGGCGGGCCGGGAGGGCAGCACGTCAACAAGGTCAACAGCCGCGTGACGCTGACCTTCGACGTCCAGGCTTCCCCGTCGCTGTCCGCCGAGCAGAAGCGGCGCCTGCTGAACCGGCTGGCGAAGCGCATCAGCTCCGCGGGGATCCTGCGCGTCGTGGCGCGCGCCTCGCGCAGCCAGCTGGTCAACCGCGACGCTGCCGAGGAGCGCTTCGCGGAGCTGCTGCGCACGGCCCTGGCGCCTGCCAAGCTGCGCATCAAGACGGCGCTGCCGGCCACCAAGCGCCGCTCCCGGGTAGAGGAGAAGCGCCACCACTCCGAGATCAAGAAGGATCGAGTCTACCGGCCGGGGAGCGACGACTGAGGGCCCGAATCAGGCCTGTCCCTTGGGAGAAGACGGCTTCAGAGGCACCACGTTCCTGTCATCCAGGCCCAGGACGTTGACCAGATCCGACCCGGCCGGGATGATGAACTTGGTCTGCTCGGCGAGGATGTTGTTGAGCACGTCCAGGCGCTTGCTGGTCTCGGCTCTCTCCTTGAAGTAGCTTTCCGCCGCGTTGGACACCACCTCGATGGCTTTCGCCTCGGCGGTGGCCCGGGTGACGCGCGCCTGGGCGTCCCCTTCCGCCTTCAGGATCTCGGACTGCTTCACCCCTTCGGCCTGCAGGATCTGGCTCTGCTTGACCCCTTCGGCCTCCAGGATGTTGGCGCGCTTGTCCCGCTCCGCCTTCATCTGACGCGACATCGCTTCGGTGATGTCCGCCGGCGGGTCGATCTTCTGCACCTCTACCCGCGTGACCTTCACGCCCCAGGTGTTGGTGGCCTCGTCCAGCACGGCGCGCAGATTGGCGTTGATCGTGTCCCGCGCGGTGAGGGTCTCGTCCAGCGACTTGTCGCCGATCAGGTTGCGCAGATTGGTCTGGGCGAGAGTGGTGGCGGCGTAGCCGAAGTTCTGGACCTCGAAGGTGGCCTTCACCGGATCGATGATGCGGTAGTAGATGACCGCGTCGACGATGACCGAGACGTTGTCCTTGGTGATGACCTTCTGCGGCTCGACGTTGATCACCCGCTCGCGCATGTCCACCTTGATCATGCTCTCCAGCACCGGCACCAGGAAGGTCAGTCCCGAGCCCACCGTGGTGCGGTAGCGCCCCAGACGGAGCACCAGGGCCTTCTCGTACTGGGAGACGATGCGCGCCGAGCGCGCCAGCGCCACCAGCATGATGAAGGCGAAGATCAGGACGAAGAGAAAGATGAAGTTGCTGACCAGCGCGCCTTGCATGGCTCACCTCACCTGAAGGGTGACGCCGTCCAGGCCCGTCACCGTGATCTCGGTCCCCGCTTCCAGCGGCGCGGGGACCCCTTCCGCCAGAACCGCCCGCCACTCCTCCTGGTTCACGCGCACCCGCCCCGGCTCGTGCCGGGCGATGCGCGCCAAAACCAGGCCCTTGGCGCCCAGCACCGAGTCGGCGTTGCTCTTCACCGGCGATGCCCCCTTCAGATCGAAATGAGAGCGGACCCAGCGGCGGCCCGCCACGATGTACAGGGCGCACAGCACGCCGGCGACGAGCATGCCCAGGTAGAGGCCGTGGAACATCAATCCCACCGCCCCGCCCACCACGAAGGCGCTGCCGATGAGGACCAGATCGAAGCCGGCGAATCCACCCGCCGCGACTTCGATCAGGATCAGCGCCGCGCCGCCGAGAATCAGGAGCCAGTTCCAGGAAATGGTCATCGTGCCTCTCCCGAAGAGTGGAAAGGAAGGTCTAGCCCCAGGGCTCCGAAGCGCCGCGCTTGTACCAGGCGCAGGCGGAGGCGGTCGCCCGGGTGCGGCGCTCGAGATCAGCCATGGCGGACGCCGTCAGCGGCTTGAAGGATTTCGCCAGGGCCACGTTCCTCTCGAGCTGCTCGACGGAATCGCAGCCGATGATGACGGTGGACACCGGCAGCGTCCAGACGTAATTCACGCAATCCTGCATGCTCAATTGAGCCTGCTGCATGAGCCGGCCGCGCGCCGGGACCTTCATGCCGATGATCCCCATCTTCCTGCGCGCGGCCTCCTGCAGCAGATCATCCTGGAACGGGAGATGATGGCGATCGGCGGCGTTCAGCGCCATCAGGATGCAGTCGAAATCGAAGCGGCGGATCCCCTCCAGCAGGGTCGACGGATCGAAATGCCCCGTGATCCCGAGGAAACGGACCGATTTCTCTTCTTTGGCTTGCACCAGCGCCTCGAGGGCGCCCCCTTTAGCGAAGGCCGCCTCGAGATCGTCGCGGCTGCCGATGTGATGGAGCTGCCACAGATCGAGATGGTCCGTGGAGAGCCTCTTCAGGCTGCTCTCCAGCAGCCGCAGCGAACCGTCGCGCGTGCGATCGTCGGTCTTGCTCGCGAGGAAGGTCTCCTGGCGGCGCGTCTTGAGGACCTCGCCGTAGTAATCCTGGCTGGGGCCGTACAGCGGCGCCGTGTCGCAGTAGTTCACGCCCAGATCGAGGGCGCGATGGATGATGGCAACGGCGGTGTCGCGCGCGACCTTGCTCGAATGCTCGAGCGTCGCCTGGCCTCCGAGCGAGAAGAGGGCGGCGGCATGGCCGGTGCGGCCGAGCGGGCGCTTGGGCATGACCGAGGGGGATGGCAGCGCCTCGAGTGGCCGGCCGGTCGAGGCCAGGAGGCCCAGCCCGGCGGCTCCCGCGAGACCGGTGCGAAGGAAGGTTCTACGGTCCACCTTGTCGGGCATGGAACACCTCCGGAAGGCTCTTCCTCCCACCCCCGGCCGGGATATTACCTTAAATTCCGAGCTCGGCTCGCAGGAATTCCCTCACGCCGGCGCGGCCGGTGAGCGAGAGGAGCAGCGGGCCTCCTTCCTCGGCCATCTCCAGACGGAAGCGCAGGAACGGACAGCACAGCTTCTCGAGCGCGACGAACTCCGCCGCGTCGAGCCACCACCCGGCCGGCAGGCGCAGGCGGAGGCCGTCCGGCAATTCGGCAATCTCCTGCGCGTCACGACGGAGCGCGCCGGCCAGCTCGCGATGGCGCGCTCTCTGCTCCGCGGTCATCGCTTTGAGGTTGCAGGCCAGTGGGACCCTCTGGGTCATGTCACCTCCCCGATTTCAATCCACCGAAGGAAGGCTCGAGGCTTCCGGTGGAGTCTTGTCACCTTTCCCCTTCTTGCCGAGCAGCCGCGCGCGCGTGACCACCCGCTCCCCGTAGCGATCGCGCAGCGCGTCGGCGGCCGCCGCCAGGCGGTGCGCCCGCTCGTCGCCCGCATCGGGAAAGAGGGAGCGCTGGCCCGCCTGCGTCCCTTGGAGGGAGCCGACCCCCACGCCCAGCAGGCGCACGCCCTGGCCGCGCAGCCGGATGCGCGCGGTGAAGAGATCGCGGGCGGCGGCCAGGATGATCTCGGGCAGGTCGGTTCCGGCCTTCAAGGTCTTCGAGCGCGTCCAGGTCTTGAAATCGCCCGTCCGCACCTTGAGGCGGATGGTCCGGGCCGTCAGCTGCTGCCGCCGTAGCTCGCGCGCCACTCCTTCCGAGCGCTCGAGCAGCGCCCGATCGATGGCCTCGGGATCCTTCAGATCCGCAGCGTAGGTCCGCTCCTCCGAGATCGACCGGGCGTCCCTCGACGAGACGACCTCGCGATCGTCTGCGCCCTGGGCGAGGCGCAGGACATGCGCCGCCGTCGAGGCTCCGACCGCCTGCTCGAGACGCCGCCGCGGCGCCCGGGTCACATCGCCGACCGTGACGACGCCCAGCGCGTGCAGCTTCGCGGCGGTCTTTGGACCTACGCCCCAGAGGCGCTCGACCGGAAGGGGATGGAGCCGTGCGGCGACATCCTTGAGAGGGAAGACGACCAGGCCGTCGGGCTTCTCCAGATCGGAGGCGACCTTGGCGAGGAACTTGTTGGGAGCGACGCCGACCGAGGCGGTGAGGCGCTCCGCGCGCCGGATGCGCTCCTTCAAGCTCAGCGCCGTCCGCCGCCCCTCCTCCAGCGTCGCGGCGATGCCCGTGAGATCGAGGAACGCCTCGTCAATGGAAAGCGGCTCCACCAGCGGCGTCACCTCCTCCATCATCGCGCGGATTCGGCGCGAGACCTGCACGTACAGATGCATGCGGCCCGGCAGCCAGATCGCGGCGGGACACAGCCGCTCGGCGGTGAGGGAAGGCATGGCGGAGCGCACGCCGAACCTGCGGGCCTCGTACGAGCAGGTGGACACCACGCCGCGCCTTCCTCGATGCCCGATGATCAGAGGCTGACCGGCCAGATTGGGGTTCTCGCGAATCTCCACCGCCGCGTAGAACGCATCCATATCGAGATGAAGAATGATCCGCCTGGTATGCCGATCCGGCATATTCTCCTCAGGATTGGGCGCTTACGATTGCCGCAACGGCATTCGACGCCCGAAAGCTCTTGCCACTCGGCGGCTCCGGTCGTATAAGATTCCCAGATAAGCCGTCAGCGCGAGTCGACCGTGGTGGAAAACAGACCCCATCCCCAAGGTCTTTGCTCCGGATCTCCCTGGAGAAAAAGAGGGCTGCGGAAGGGTCTTTCCGCAGGCTCCAGCATACCTCTCGCGCTGACGGTATTTCTTTTTTTCTCTTCCAGCTCTCTGCACGCTGCCGATTGCACCGGCACCTCGACGGGCTTCGTGCCGCTCAACGACCTCGGCACCGGCGCCTATCAGGGATTCGAAGGAGGACTCTATCCCGGGGGCGTCGACGCCCGGCCCGCGTCGCACGATCAGGCGCTGGACCGCACCGGACGGGTGGCGCTGCTCAACGCCCAGGGGCTGCCGGATGCGGCGGCCGGAAAGATCGTGCTCATGTCGATCGGGATGTCGAACACGACGCAGGAATTCAGCGCCTTCGTCCCGCTAGCCAACGCCGATCCTGAGAAGAACTCGCGCCTGGTGATCGTGGACGCGGCGGAAGGAGGTCAGGACGCCAACCTCATCTCGAATCCCAACGCCACCTACTGGACCGATGTGGATCAGAAGCTCCAGGCGGCCTCGGTGACGCCGCAGCAGGTGGAGGCGGTCTGGCTGAAGGAAGCGCGCGCCAATCCGACCGAGGCCTTTCCCGACGACGCCGCGATCCTGCGCGACGAGCTGCGCTCCATCGTGCAGATCATCAAGTCGCGCTATCCCAACACCAAGGCGGTCTATCTCTCGTCGCGCACCTACGCCGGCTACGCCAGCTCCACGCTCAACCCCGAGCCGTTTGCCTACCAGTCGGGCTTCGCGGTGAAGTGGCTCATCGAGCAGCAGCTCGCCGGCGATCCCGGCTTGAATTTCGATCCGGCGAAAGGCGCGGTCGTGGCTCCCTGGCTGTCGTGGGGCCCCTATCTGTGGGCGGACGGCCTGACGCCGCGCTCGGATGGGCTGACCTGGTCGTGCTCCGATTTCCGCGACACCGACGGCACGCATCCTTCCGATCAGGGCCGCGCCAAGGTGGCCGGCTTGCTCCTCGATTTCTTCAAGAGCGATCCCACCACCGCGTTCAAGGACTGCTTTCCTTCCGATCCGGGCACCTTCGCCCCGCCTCCCGAGCTCCTCGACCTGCGCGTGGGGGACGCGGGCGGCGGCGCGGTCAGCGTCTCCTGGTCCAGCCTCGATCCGGTGGTGGGCGCCGGCGCCGTCTACGATCTGGTGAGCGGCCTGGTCGCCAACCTGCGCGCCGACGGCGGGTACGCCCGCGCGGCCTGTCTGGTCGATTCGGTGGCCGACACGCCCTTCACCGACGTCCGGCCAGGTCCGCCGGTGGGACAGGCCGCCTACTACCTGGCGCGCGGGCGCAACAGCTGCGGGGTGGGAACGTTCGGTGACAGCGGAAGAACTCCCGATCCGCGCGATGCGCTGGACGCCGGAGTGCCCGCCTGTCCTTGAGATCTCAGGCCGCCCCGCGAGTCCGGTCCTTCGCCCATTCCCGCAGCCATCGAATCTTCTCTCCCATCGTCTGGGCCAGGGGACGCGTGCGCGCGATCTCGTCGAGCAGGATGCGGGTGGTCAGCTCGCCGTGGCCTGCGTAGGCGGTGTAGAGCCCGGCGACGATCGCCTGCTCCACTTCCGCGCCGCCGAAGCCGTCGGTCTTCGCCACCAGCAGCGGCAGATCGAACAAGGAAGGATCCTTCCCGCGCTTCTTCAGGTGAATCGTGAAAAGGGCCGCGCGGGCCGCGGCATCGGGCAGATCCAGGAAGAAGATCTCGTCGAATCGCCCCTTGCGCAGGAACTCCGGAGGAAGGGCCGAGACGTCGTTGGCGGTCGCGACGATGAAGATGTCTCCCTTCCGATCCTGCATCCAGGAGAGAAAGGTTCCGAAGATGCGCCGCGACAATCCGCCGTCCTCCGCCTCGCCCGAGGAGGAGAAGGCTTTCTCCAGCTCGTCGATCCAGAGAACCGTGGGCGCCAGCCTTTCGGCCGTTTCCATCGCCTTCCTGAAGCTCTTCTCGCTTTCGCCCACGTATTTGTCGTACAGGCGCGCGGGATCGAGCTTGAGCAGCGGCAATCCCCATTCCTTCGCCACCGCCTTGGCGCACAGGCTCTTGCCGCACCCGGGCACCCCCAGCAGGAGCACGCCCTTGGGGAAACCCAGGCCGAACTCGGCGGCGCGCGACGGATCGGCCAGGATGGAGCGGCGCTGCGCCAGCCAGGACTTCAGCCCGGCCAGATCGGCGATGTCGGACAGGCTCTCCTCGGCGGGGAAATACTCCAGCACGCCTTCCCGCTCTACCACCGCTCTCTTGGCCTGCACCACCGCCGCGAGATCCTCGGGAGACAATCGGCCGTCCTCGACGATGGCCCGCGTGAGGATGCGCTCAGCCTCGGCGAGCGTCAGCCCTTTCAGGTTGTTGAGGAGCCGCCCGAAGTCTTCGGATTTCATCTGGACCGTGACGGGCATGCGCTTCGAGAGCTCGTGGATCACGCGCTGGAGCAAGTCGCGGTAATCGGACAGCTGCGGGCTCGGCAGCCTGAGCGTGGCGCACAGCGACTTCACCGCCTCGGGCGGCGTCGTCGAGGGACCGGTGACAATCAGCGCGCCGGTGGAGCGGGCGAACGGCTCGGCGGCGTCTTTCAGCCGCGCGGCCACCATCGGGTTCTCCAGGTACGCTCCCAGCCCTTCGAAGCAGTAGAGCGCCGGCAGTCTCGAGGCCTCCACGTGGGCCAGCGCCTGGCCCGCATCGGCGGTGCCGTAGATTGCCGCCTCGCCGCCATCCCGCCGCAATCCCTTGGTCGGGCTCCAGGCGAAGAAGGGAAGCTGCATGCGCGCGGCGAGCCGGCGCAGGAGCGCTACCGCGCGGTCCTCTTCGTCCGCTTCGAGGAAGATGATGCAGGTGCGCGACTGGATCAGGAGCCGGAGGTCGTCGAGAGGATCTCTCGCGGGCATGCTCACTTCAGAGAAAAGTGTTCGGCCGGGCGCGAAGATAACGGAAATGGAGTTTAATATCAAACCTTTCCACGGAGGCAATCGGTGGAAGCGGCGATCGAGACCAAAGGACTGCGCCGGACCTTCGGCGAGCTGGTGGCGGTGGATGGGGTCGATCTGGCGGTGCCGCGCGGGACGCTGTATGGATTTCTCGGCCCCAACGGCGCGGGGAAGTCGACCACCATCAAATGCCTCACGGGGCTGCTCCGCCCGAGCGCCGGCGCCATGCGGATCCTGGGGATCGATCCCGAGATGGATCCCGTGGCCGTCAAGCGGAAGGTGGGAGTGGTGCCGGAGGATCTGGCGCTGTTCGATCGGCTCACCGGAGCCGAGACCCTGACCTTCGTGGGAAAGGTGCACGGCCTGGACCGGGCCACCCTGCAGGCGCGCTCGCGCGAGCTCCTCGAGCTGATGGATCTGCAGGCTGCCTCCGGCATCCTGGTGGCCGACTATTCCCATGGGATGCGCAAGAAGATCGCGCTGGCGGCGGCCCTGCTGCCGGCCCCGCATCTGCTGTTCCTGGACGAGCCGTTCGAGGGGATCGACGCCGTGGCTTCCCGGCAGATCAAGGATCTCCTGCTGGCTTTCGTACGGCGCGGCGGCACGGTCTTCCTGACGTCCCACATCCTGGAGATCGTGGAAAAGCTGTGCGATCACGTGGGCGTGATCGCCAAGGGAAGGTTGGTCGCGCAGGGATCGCTCGACAGCCTGCGGGCGGAGACCCGCCGCAGCCTGGAGGAGATCTTCCTGGACCTCGTGGGAGCCGGCGAGGAGAGCGCGCCGGCCATGGAGTGGCTCTCCGGATGATCCGCGTCGCCTCCGTCATGGCCTGGCTGCGCTGGCGCCTTCTGCTGAATCATCTCCGACCCACCCGCCGGCGCGACGCTCTCGAGCGGGCCAGCCGCGCGTTCGAGGTCATCGGCCCCGTCATCCTGCTGGTGCTCTTCCTGCCCGGATTACTGCTCGCCGCCTTCGGCGGCGGCGCGGCCGGCTATTTCCTTCCGCGGGCCGCCGGCCACCAGCGCCAGATTCTGATGATCGTGCGGACGATACTCTCCATCGAGCTCTTCATGACTCTGCTGGCCCCGATGCTGCGCGCCGCCCAGGGGTCCATGCCCAACCTGGAGCGCTTCCTGCTGCTGCCCATTCCGCGCCGCTACCTCTATATCTCCGACGCGCTGGGAGCGCTGGGCAATCCCTGGCTCGCGCTGCTGTCCGCCGGCGTCCTGCTCCTGCCGGTGGGGATGGGGATGGCGGGTCTTCCGCTCGAGGGATGCGTGGCGCTCGCCGCGGGGCTGGGAATCCTGCTGTTCCTGTCCGGGGCGGAGACCTGCTTCCTGTCCCTGGCCAGCCTTCTCTTCCGCGATCGCCGGCGGGCGGAAGTGGCGTCCTTCGTTCTGGTGGCGGTGATGGCGAGCCTGTCGTTTCTGCCGGCCCTGTTCAGCACCCTTCAGCGGGACGGGCGGAGAGCAGCCGGCGTCACGATCGAGCAAAGCGCCGAAGAAACAAAACCGGTGGCATCGCAAAGCTCCTCGGGAGGCCGGCTAGCCCCTCTTTCTCTCTGGGGGCTGGCCTATCCTCCCGAGCTCTACGCCCGCTCGATCCTGCGGTGCGCCGATGGGCTCCCCGCCGCCGCGCTCGTGCCGCTCACGGTGCTGCTGCTGTGGGGAGGCCTGACGCATGCGGCCGGATTGAAGCTGTATGAGAGGCTCCTGGAGACGCCCGAAGTCAGCTCACCCCGCCGCCGGGGAAGCGGCCTGTCGGTCGCCTGGCCGCGCGTGCCGCTGCTTTCGGATGCGGCCTCCGCCATCGCCGTGGCCGAAGTCCGGCTCGTCTTCCGCTCGGTGCAAGGCAAGATTCAGTTCTTCATCCTGCCCATGGTGATGCTGGTGATGTCGGTGCTGTGGACCCGTCGGCCGGAGTCGGCTCTCTTTCCTGCGGGCGTCCCGCTGCCGGCGGGGCTGATGCTCGCCACCCTGGGAGTCTTCTTCGCCATGATGACGCTCGAGGGGACGCTGCTCAATCAATTCGCCATGGATCGGGCGGGTCTGACCCTGGCCTTCCTCTCGCCCATCTCGGACCGCGATCTGATCCTCGGCAAAGCGGCAGCCGGCGCTTTCCTCGTGGCGAGCCGCGCCTTGCCCGCCATGCTGGTCGCGGCCCTCATGGTGCCGGGCGGGTCGGTCTTCCTGTGGCTCGCGCTGCCGTTCATGGCGCTCGCGCTCTATGCCTGGATGGCTCCGCTGGGCGCCATCCTCTCGGCCATCTTCCCGCGCCCCGTGAATGCCGGGAAGATCGTGAAGCAGAATCAGCCGCACGCCATGGCGTCGATCCTCGGGATGATCGGGAATCTCGTCGCCGTGGTTCCGGCGATGGGCCTGGCGGGTGTCGCGCTCTTCCTGCTGCAAAGCCCCGCCCTGGTCCTGCTCTTCGTCATGCTCTACGCGGGGCTGGCGCTTCTGCTCTCCACCCTGCTCCTGCGCGTGGCCGCCAGAGTCCTCGCTCGCCGCCGCGAGAACCTCGCCCTGGTCGCGCAGGGGCGCTGAGCCGCCCGCGCGGGGCGCCGGTGGGGACGGCCAGGGGTCTCTGTGTCACGGAGGGCAGGGAAGCGCCGACAGCGTCCGCACGGTGCCGTCGGTGGCGGCGCCGGGAGAAGTCTGCTGTCCCCCGGCGTTGAGCGCGGTGACGACGTAGGAGAACAACCCGCCGGGCGGAGGCACGGCGGGATCGCCGCCCGGCCACGTGGTCGTGGCGCTCTGGAAGACGCAATCGAACGCTCCGCTCCCGTTGCCGGCCGTGCGATAGACGTGATAGCCGGCGAGGGGATGGCCGGACGTCAGCTGGAGATTCTCCCAGGTCCAGTCCGGCGAGCCGGGAGAAAAGGGCGCCGCCCCGGCGCCCGAAACCTGCAGGTTGGGCAGGGTCGGCACGATCTTGTAGATCTGCCCGCCCCGATCGGCGATGTAGATCTCGCCCCGCGCATCCTCGCCGAACGAGGTGATCTGATTGATGGTGGCGCCGCCGCCCGGCCCGAGCTCGGCGGTGCGATCGGTCAGACTGGTGACCGCGCCCGAGACCATCTTGAGCGACTTGATGAAGGCGGCGCAGAAGTCGGCGTAGAAATAGGTCCCCGAGAGCGCCGGCATCCGGCAGCCGCGATAGACATAGCCGCCGGTGATCGAGCAGGCGCCGGACGAGTGATCGTATTCGAGAACGGGCATGATCGGATTGGCTAGGGTGTTGCAGGCGGGCGTGCCGGTGCAGGACGGATTCGGGCAGTGGGTCCCCTCGTACACGACCCAGCCGAAATTCTCGCCCGACGAGCGAGGCGCCGGCCGGTAGTCGATCTCCTCCCAGTGGTCCTGCCCCACGTCGGCGATGTAGAGATCCGATGTGGTCCGATCGAACGACCATCTCCACGGGTTCCTCAGCCCCAGCGACCAGATCGCTGAGGTGATCGGTACGGCATCCACGTCGAACCGCCACAGCTTTCCCAGCGGCGCGGTCGGATTCTGCGCGTTGCCGAACGGATCGCAGCCGCTGCCGCCGTCGCCCGTGCCCACGTACAGGTGACCGTCGTCGGGCGCGAAAGCCATCATCCCTCCGTTGTGGTTCCCGAAGCTCGGATGAGGAAAGGTCTTGATCACCGTGCGGGTGGTGGTGTCCGCCAGGTCGGGGTTGCCGGCGTCGCGCATGTAGCGGACCAGCACGTTATCGCCCGACGCCACGGTGTGATAGACGAAGAAGATGCCGTTGGTGGCGTACGACGGGTGGAAGGCGAGCCCCAGGAGACCCTCCTCGTTGTCGCCTCCGTCACCGACCGACAGCGTCAAGGCGCTGATGTCGAGAAAGGCGGTGCCCAGCAGGACGCCGTCCTTGACGATGCGGATGGTGCCGTCCTGCTCGACGATGAAGAGCCGGCTGGTGTCGCCGGGCGGCGCGGTGATGAGCAGCGGGCGCAGATAGGCTCCCGGCACGGGAACGGTGGTGAGCGGCGTGGCGGAGGCGCTGGAGATGCCGTCGCAGACCGCCGCCCGCGCCAGGGCGGGCAGGATCCAGAAGGCGATGGAGAAAGTGAAAGCGATGCGGGTGGCGTTGCGCATGGGCCCCTCGATCGGAGTTGATGTTTTCGAATAGGCAGGAGTCTAACCCGTGACCGCCGGACGCGACAAGACTTGGCGGAAAGAAATTCAGCGCGGCGCAGGGCCGGCGGCGCCGGCGGGCGCGATCCGGTAGATCGCTCCGCCCTGATCCACGACGTAGATCTCGCCGCGCGCGTCCTCGCCGAAGGAGGTGATGGTCTCGATGCGCCGCTTGCCGCCCGGCGCGAGCTCGGCGGTGCGGTCCTTCTGCTCCGTCGCGGCGCCGCCGCTGACCTTGAAGGAGCGGATGAAGGCGGCGCAGAAATCGGCGTAGAAGTAGGTGCCGCGCACGTCGGGCATGCGGCAGCCGCGATAGACGGGACCTCCCGTGATCGAGCAGGCGCCTCCCTTGTGCGAGTACTCCAGGATGGGGGCGATGGCAGGGATGCCGTCGCAGGGCTTGCGCTCGGAGCAGGAGGGATTGGGGCAATGCGATCCCTCGAAGACGTCCCATCCGAAGTTCGCCCCCTTTTTCCGTGGCGCGGGATAGTAGTCGACCTCCTCCCATTTGTCCTGACCGACGTCGGCGATGTACAGGTCC
>Ga0066903_100001921_pt1 | contig 15744 bp, 14 predicted proteins | sample PanSoiMetaGPlot1_FD_67491 | JGI IMG/M metagenome (GOLD analysis project Ga0066903, IMG submission 67491) | Tropical forest soil microbial communities from Panama analyzed to predict greenhouse gas emissions - Panama Soil - Plot 1 (version 2) | ecosystem: Environmental > Terrestrial > Soil >... | reverse complement strand
GACGTCGGTGCGGATCGCGTAGCCGAAGAGGATCACCTGGAGAACCGGCATCGCCACGATCACCACCAGCGTGCGGCGGTCGCGGAGGATGTGATAGACCTCCTTGCGAACGAGGCCGAGGAGCGCGCTCATTGCGCTTCCCTCGCGAGGCGGACGAACAGATCGTCGATCGACGGCACAGCGAAGTCGCGCTTCAGTTCGGCCGGCGTGCCGAGCGCCGCAATCCGGCCGGCCACCATGATCGAAATGCGATCGCAGTACTCCGCTTCGTCCATGTAATGCGTCGTCACCAGGACGGTCGTGCCCGATGCGGCCGCCTCGTAGATCAGCTCCCAGAACTGGCGCCGCGTGATCGGATCGACGCCGCTGGTCGGCTCGTCGAGAAAAACGACGCGCGGCCGGTGCAGCAGGGCGACCGAGAAGGCGAGCTTCTGACGCCAGCCGAGCGGAATCGCGCGCACGAAGGCGTCGGCCGCGTGCTCGAGGCCGAGACGGGCGAGCATCCGATCGGTGCGATCGCGGATGTCGCCGTCGCTCAAATCGTAGATGCCGCCGTAGAGGCGGATGTTTTCCCGGACCGTCAAATCTTCGTAGAGCGAAAAGCGCTGGCTCATGTAGCCGATGGTGCGCTTGATGCGCTCGGACTCGTGGAACACATCATGGCCGGCGACGCTCGCGCGACCGCTCGACGGCGCGAGCAGCCCGGTCAGCATCCGGATCGCCGTCGTCTTGCCAGCGCCGTTTGCTCCGAGAAAGCCGAAGACCTCGCCGCTACGAACGTCGAAGGTCACGCGATCGACGGCGGTGAAGCTGCCGAACCGGCGTGTGAGATCGTGCACATCGATCGCCGGAATCGTGGTCATGAGTGCGCCTGATCGCTTCGCGCGACGTCGCCCTCCGGAGCGCCCATCCGCGCGATGAAGGCATCTTCCACCGTCGGCGTCGCCGGCTCGACGCGTACGCCATCGAACCCGCGGGACACGAGATACGTCGTCACGTCAGCGGCTACCGAATCGGCGGTCGCATCGACGCTGCTATCCGCGTAGTGCAGCGACTCGCCGAACGGATACACCGAATGCGTCCGCGGCGATTCGCGCAGCGCAAGCAGGGCGCGATACCGATCCGCAGCATGGACCGCGAGCAGCGGCCGATCGAACGACGCCGCGATCTGCTGCGGCGTGTCGGTGCCGAGCAGTCGGCCTCGCTGAATCAGCGCCACGCGATCGCAGCGCGTGGCCTCGTCCATGTATGGCGTGGAGACGACGATCGTCATCCCCGCTTTCTTCAGGTTCCCGAGCAGGTCCCAGAACTCGCGGCGCGAGACGGCATCGACGCCGGTCGTCGGCTCGTCGAGAAAGAGAATCTCCGGCCGATGGACCAGCGCACAGCACAAGGCCAGCTTCTGTTTCATGCCGCCGGAGAGCGCACCGGCGCGGCGGTCGTTGAACGCTTCGAGCTGACTGTAGATCGGCGCGATGTCGGCACGTGCCTGGTCGATCGTGGTGCCGAACACCGAGGCGAAGAAGCGCAGGTTCTCGAGCACGCTGAGGTCCGGATAGAGCGAGAAGCGCCCCGCCATGTAGCCGATCCGCGGCCGCAACGCCCACAGATCGCGGACCACGTCGCGCCCGAGCACCTGCGCGCGGCCTGCGGTCGGCAGCATCACCGTCGCGAGAATGCGGAACAGCGTCGTCTTGCCGCCGCCGTCCGGACCGACAAATCCGAACAGCTCGCCTGCGTGGATGGTGAACGACACGCCCGCCAGTGCCGGCGTCGGGCCGAACCGCTTCTCGATCGCATCAGCGACGACCGCTGCAGTCGCGCGATCGGTGGTCATGGCGCTGTGCGATTCGACGCGAGCTGCACGTCGACCGGCATGCCGATCTTCAGCACGTTCCCGGTGTTCGGCACGCGAATCTTGATCGCATAGACGAGATCGGCGCGCTCTTCGCGCGTCTGGATGGGCGTCGGCGTGAACTCGGCGCGCGCCGAGATCCACGACACCTCACCCGACAGCGACTGTCGCTGGCCGCGTCCGGCGTCTACGGACACGATCGCCCCGCCGCCGAGACGAACGGCGGCGAGTTGCGGCTCGGTGACGTAGGCGCGGACATCGACCGTCGTGAGGTTCGCGATGCGGTAGAGCGGCTGCCCCACCTGGACCATCTCGCCGGCCTTCGCATAGGTCGTCAGCACGGTGCCGTCGACGGGATTGCGCACGTCGCTCTTGCGAATCCGCTCGCCAACGAGGTTGACCTGCGCGTCGGCGGACGCGACCTGCTGCTCGGCGGTCTGCACCTGGGCACGCGCCGCCCGGATTTGATCGGCCTGCGCGGCGATCTGGCGCTCGTGCGCGCGAAGCTGCTCGTCCTGTGCCTTGATCTGGTCGCCGAGGACGCGATAGTCGCGCTCGGTCTGATCGAGCTGTTGTGACGTCGCGGCCTGCTCAGCGAACAACCGGTTGGTCCGGTCGTAGGCGCGCTTCGCAATCTCGTGCTGCGAGGCGAGCGCGTCGCGCTGCGCCTTCGCCGCATCGCGCTGAGCGGTCGCGGCCGCCCGCTGCGCCTCGAGCACCGCGATCTGCTGACGCACCTCGTTCGCGCGCGAGGCGGTGGCGCTCCGCTGCGCGGCCGCCTGTTCGCGCTCGATGTTCAGCTGGGTCGTGTCAATCGTGGCGACCGCGGCATCTGCCGCGAGTTTCTGCCCCTCGACGACGGTGTAGGTGGTCAACCGTCCGGCAGCCTCTGCCGAGACGACGACTTCTGTCGCTTCGACATTGCCGTAGGCGTCGGGTTGCGGCGCGCGATTACAGCTGATCGACGCTGCGATGCCGATGAGCACGATCGGCGGCCGCCACCTGTGCGCTGCTCGCCTCGGAGCCCGGCGAAGCGTCGCCGCCAGCAGACTCATTGGACCTCCAATCCGAGCGTCGTCAGCAGACGCGCCTGCGCCTGCGCAAGCTCGACGCGGTGCCGGGCGCGATCGAACTGCGCCGTCAGCCACTCGCTCCGCCGATCGAGGTAGTCCGCGGCGGTGGTGACCCCCTCCTGCAGCCGGAGCCGCGCCGCGCGATCGATCGATTCGCGAAGCGTGATGATGCGGTCGTCGGCTGCGACCGTGCCCTGCAGCCGATCGATGGTGGCGAGGTCGACTTCGATGCCACGGCGAAGCGTGCTGCTGAAGGCGCGCTCCTCGGCTGTGACGATGTCCTGCTGCAGCGCCAGCGCCTCATGTTCGCGCGTCGACGTCTTCCACGTCCACGCTTTCCACTGCAGCTGCACGCCGCCGAGCGCGTAGACCTGCCACTGATCGCTGATGAAGTTGAGGCCGGGGCGGCCGTATCCCGCTCGGCCGAACGCCGACACCTGTGGAAGGTCGGCGGCGGCCGCGGCGTCCTGCTGGCGCGCCACCCGATCGCGGGCCCGATCGAACTGGGCGTATTCCGGACGGCTGCGCAGCGTGTCGAGCGCGCCGCGGGCATTCGAGACCGCCGCCGTGAGATCCGGCAGCGACGTCACGGCTTCGTCGCCGATTGGTCGCGCGGTGAGCATCGCCAGGCGTGCGAGCGCCGCGCCGCGGTTGGCACGCAGCTCATCCGCCTGCTGGCGCTGCCGCAGCAGCGCTGCCTCGACGGCGGCGGCGTCACCGGCGAGCGCCGCGCCCTCGCGCACGCGGGCAGCGGTCTCGCGCAGCCGCGCCTCGAGATCGCCAATCGAGGTCTCCAGCGCGCCAAGCTCCTCCTGCAGCAGCGCAGCGGCGAAGAACGACTCGTTCACCTCGGTCCTCAGCGCGTAGAGGGACGTGCGGACGCGCGCCTGCGACTCGGCGAGGTCGGCGTGCGCCAGCGCGAGCCGCGCCGAGGAGGCCGGATCGTAGATCCGCTGATCGACGCGCACCGACACGTCGTAGGTGTCCTTCGGCGGCAGGAACAGCGGCTGGCCGCCGGGAAGAAACGGCGGCGGCGTCGGCACGTCGGACTGGTACTGCGTCAGGCCGAGCACGCTGATCGCCGGGTAGCGCTCCGCTTCGATGTTACGAACGCGGAGATCGGTTTGCACGTTGAGCAGATCGATTTCTTTCGCGCGGGCGTCGGCCTCGAGCGCCTCGCGCTGGAGCGCGGGCAGCTGCAACGGCTCCGCCGGCTGTGCCAGGGCGGGGCCGCCGCCGAGCGCGAGCGCGCACACGCCGCCGAGGATCGCTGATCTCATGACCGCAACGCTCCCAGGAAGAACTCGACCAGATCACGACGGCGCCGCGCGATGAACCGGTTGAAGCCAGCCTCGTCGACGGCCAGCATGGCCTGCAGCATCGGGCGCGCCGCGAACGGAAAGATGCACAGCGACATCAGGTTGACCACGAACGACTCCGCCGAGATGGCGCGCAGCGTCCCGGCGGCGACCCGCTCGTCGATCTGCCGGCGCAGCGCACCGAACACGCGCGGGCGGATGTCGTCGGGGGTGAGCCCGTGGGTCATCGCCGCGATCAGCTGCTGCGCCCGCTCGGGATGATGCGCGACTTCGCCGATGATGTAGCCGGGAAGATACGGGGCACGCGACAGGTGATCGAGCTCGAGCGCCACCACCTGCTCGACCTTCTCCTCGAGTGGCGCGTCCGACGCCATCACGCGGATGATCGCCGGCATCAGCTGCGACCCGGCGCGCTCGAACGCGCCGCGCGCCAGTTGTTCCTTGCTCCGGAAGTAGTAATGCAGCAGCGCCTGGTTCACGCCCGCCTCGGCGGCGATCTCCTGCATCCGGGCGCCGGCGGTGCCGCGCCGGACGAACACGGCATGCGCGGCGTCGAGGATCCGCTGCTCGGTGTCGCCGTCGCGGCGGCGCCGGGCGGCGTGGCGGACCGTGCGGGCCGTCGTGGCCGCGCGCCGCGTCTTGCGCGTCTTCCCAGTCCTGATTAACTGTTTCATTTAACTATTCAGTTAAATCAGACGATACACCAGACGCGCGCCGCGTGGCAAGCCCCTCACCGCCTCAGCGCCTCAGCGCCAGATGCCGAGCTGTTTGCGCAGCGCGACGAGCTGACCGACGTGGTACGCCGTGTGATCGGCGGCCAGCAGCAGTTCGCGGAGGTAGGTCTGATCCGTGCCGTTCGGCACCGTCGCCGCGAGATCGATCCGTGGATCGCGGGCGAGCCGCTGCAGCCTGGCGCGGTCGCGGCGGAACCGCGCGATCGACGCGGTCCACGACGCCGTGCGCGGCGGCGCCGGCCGCTTCGGCCAGTACGCCGCCGGCCACTTCTTCTCGCGGTAGGTCGCGCCGACGCAGAATTCGAGGATGTCCGCCTGCGCGAGGCGCAGGTGCTCGACCAGCTGCCACGCCGAGTATTCCCAGCCGTCCGGCACGGCGCCGCGCAGCGTCGCCGGAATGCCCTTCACCGCCGCGTCGAAGGTCGCATGCGCATCCTTCGAGTCGAGCAGGTTCACCAGCTGCGCCCGCAGCAGCTCGTCTGTCGGCATCATTCCTCCTACAGGACGCGGATGAGATCCGACCGCGTGATGATGAACGTCTTGTCCGTCTTGAAGTCGCGCACCAGGACCGCCGGATTCTGCGGCGTGATCATCGTCGACAGCAAATCGACCGGCGTCGAGATGTCGACGAACGGGAACGCCGGCTGCATGATCGTCTCGACCGGCTGCGCCTTCACGTCCGGCTCGCGGAGCAGCTCCTCGTAGAGATGCGTCTCGTTGAGCGATCCGACGAGCCGGTCGTCGCGGGTGATCGAGATCTGCGAGAAGTCGTGCTCGCTCATCAGCCGGACGGCGTGCTCCACCGGCTCGTTCGAGTCGAGGGCGCACAGCTCGCCCGACAGCCTCATCGAGACCAGGTCGCGCGCCGCCATGCCGCTCTTCTCGATGAACCCCTTCTCGCGCATCCACTCGTCGTTGAACATCTTTCCCAGATACCGCGAGCCGTGGTCGTGGAAGATCACGACGATCACATCGGCGTCGGTGAACTGATCGCGCAACTGCAGCAGACCGGCCATCGCCGATCCCGCCGAGTTGCCGGCGAAGATCCCCTCTTCGCGCGCGATGCGGCGGGTCATGATCGCGGCGTCCTTGTCGGTCACCTTCTCGAAGTGGTCGATCAGGTCGAAGTCGACGTTCTTCGGCAGGAAGTCTTCGCCGATGCCTTCGGTGATGTAGGGATAGATCTCGTGCTTGTCGAAGATTCCGGTCTCTTTGTACTTCTTGAACACCGACCCGTAGGTGTCGATGCCCCACACGTTGATCTGCGGGTTGCGTTCCTTCAGGTACCTGGCGACCCCGGAGACGGTGCCGCCGGTGCCGACGCCGACCACCAGCTGGGTGATGCGGCCGTCGGTCTGCTGCCAGATCTCCGGGCCGGTCTGCTCGTAGTGCGCGCGCGAGTTCGACAGGTTGTCGTACTGGTTGGCCTTCCACGCGTTTGGCACTTCGCGCTCGAGCCGCGACGACACCGAGTAGTACGATCGCGGGTCCTCCGGCTCGACGTTGGTCGGGCAGACGATCACCTCGGCGCCGAACGCCTTCAGCGCGTCGACTTTTTCCTTCGATTGCTTGTCGGTAGTGGTGAAGATACAGCGGTAGCCCTTGACGACGGCGGCGATGGCGAGGCCCATGCCGGTGTTGCCCGAGGTGCCTTCGACGATCGTGCCGCCCGGCCTGAGCAGGCCGGCGCGCTCGGCGTCCTCGATCATCTTGACGGCCATGCGGTCCTTGATCGAGTTGCCCGGATTGAAGGTCTCGATCTTTGCCAGGACCGTGCCTTTGACGATGCCCTTGGTGATCCGGTTGATGCGGACCATCGGGGTCCCGCCGATGGCGTCGAGAATCGTGTCGCAGATCTTCTTCACGAATTCAAGTCTATACTCTCCGTTCGTGCCGAAGCTCATCGCCGCGCCAGCGATCGTCGCCGCCGCCGGGACCACGCCGAAACAGATCGAGGAGTACGCCGGACGCGTCAACACCGGTCACGCGAGCGTGAGCGTCGCGCGGATGACGTCGCCGGCGGGGTGGGCCGAACCCGGTCAGCGACCGGAGTTCGAAGAGATCACGGTTGTGCTGCGCGGGATGGTGCGCGTCGAGCACGAGGGCGGCGCAATCGAGGTCCGCGCCGGGCAGGCGGTGGTCACGGGGCCAGGCGAGTGGGTTCGGTATAGCACGCCGGAAGCAGACGGCGCGGAGTACATCGCTGTCTGCGTTCCAGCGTTTTCGCCGCTATCCGTCCACCGCGACAGCGCGTAGTTATCTCGGCCTGGCGACAAGCGCCGCGTCGATTTCCCGGCGGAGATCGTCAGGCAGGTCAGGAAGCTGCCGTGCCTGGTTCAGTGCATCCTTGGCGGCAGGAGTCCCAATCGCTCCAAGCGCGCGAGCCGATCGCATACGGTTCAGCAGGACGTATTTCGCGAGGTAGAGACGGACGTAGTCCTCCTGCGTGAACGGTACGCGCTGATCCGGATTCAGGCGCTCGTAATCCTTCAGGGTCTGATACCGTTTCTGCAGATGGTCGCGCTGGCCGTCAAGCCGCGCTCGTGGTGGTCCAGTCAGGAGCACGCTCTTCAACTCGGGCACGGCCGCGTCCCGCAGGTCCGCGACCGCGGTCAGCTGTTCCTCCGTGCACTCGACGCATTCGAGCCATGCGACAAGTGGCGACGGCTTGTAGCCGCCGGACGGTGGCGTCTGATTCGCCGATGATGCCGGCGCGCGTGAGCAGGCTGCAACGAGCAGCGCCGGCAACAACACTTTCAACGCGCGGATCGTCATATCGACCGTCACCTGTGGGTAGAGAGCGGTGGACAGTTGGTGCCGGCACAGGGCCGCGAGCCCGGCCGAATCGAAAGCGTCGTGAGAGCGGAGGTGTCATCGACGTTCGTCCGGAAGCACTGGCCCGCAGTGAGTGTCACTGGCGGCGATTGTGGCGTCGGCGTTGGGCTCGGACTCAGCATCAAATCCATCGCGGGCATGTCGGCCATGTCGTTGGTGTGTTGTAACGATAGCGCGTGGCCAAGCTCGTGTGCGAGCGTTTCAGCGCTGCTCCACTTGCTGATGAGGATGATCGCCGAATTTCCGTCGGCGCACGTCTCACCCTGAGTGCCGTACACACCGTCGTAATAGAACACGTTGAGACCGTCGACGATCATGTGGGTCGTGTCGATCGCTTTGAAACTCGCGACGTCGCCCTTGCACGTGGCAGTGAGCAGCGGAAAGCCGAAATTCCCATGAGTCTCGTCCAGGGATTCTCTGATGGCGAACGAAATGCCGCACTGATTGTCGTCGAACAACTGTGATGCAGTCGTCACGTCACTGGCGGCCTCGTTCATCCGGATGGTCACATTGTGGGTCACCAGATCGCCGGACATGATCAGGATGTTCACCGGAATGCTGTAAGGCGCACGCATCGGCACTGCGACGACGTCTCCCGCAGCGTCGGTCCATTTCGAGACCGTATCCACCAGACCCATCGCGTTGCGCTTCGCGAACACCGCGACTTCCGACGGGCATTGCTGAGAGCTGAGGAAATTCTCGAAGGACGCCTTGGGTGATCCGTGGGTAACCTCGTATGGCACACAGCTTGCGCGCCGCCCGTTGAGGACCACGGTCGCCGAATCGTTGCCCTGCATCGTCGACAGATCGACCGAGTCTTCATTCGTCGAACAGGCGGTCGACATCAGCACGAGAACGAGCGCTGCGCAGCGAAGTTGGCTCATACGCTCCTCGACGGAATCGGTCACGGGCGCCCTCCAGGGCAGTAATCGGCGCCGGCGTCGAAGCCGCTTCCCGGAACGAATGGCTTGGCCAGTTCAATCGTCGGCTCGAAGGTGCTGTCGACGATCTTGCATAGCGCCTTGAAGTGGCTCATCGTCGGCATGCAACTCGCGCTGCAAGGTGGCGGCTTCACCGACGGCGTATTGTCGACGGTTACCTGGGCCTGCGCGGATGGCTTGAAGACTATCTTTTGCGTCCCTACGTTGATGAACAGCGGTTGGTCGCCGGCGGGACATGAGTACTGCACCTTGTTGCTCAGCGCGCCCCGCAACAATTGCTGTCCGGTCGCAGGGTTGGTGAACTTCCACACAGCTCCGTTCCCGACGACATCAGTCGGCCTCAAGACCGCCAAGCGACCATGCGTGAGGTAAATCGACGATGCGATCGCCGCGGCATTCTGGATCTTCGTCGCGCCGCAGCACACCTTCAGATCTGGAAGGCGAAAGAGCGAGTTCCAGCCGTCAACGGTCGACGGCGTGTCCTGCGTGTCCTCGGTCGTGGTGGGAGCCGGCTGACTGAGATCGTCGCTTCCGCCCGGCGCTGGCGGAGTGGTCACCTGATTGCCCTGCAAATCCCACAGCCAGAACTCGTCGTTGCCGGCAGGGATGATGTGCGAGGGATCGGGTTTTTGCGTCTTCGATTGATCGATCTGGGAGGCGACGGCTTTCAGCTGGCCGACGTGCGTCGGCAGGCCGACCGCCGGGGCATCGACAATGTGAACCACCATCGACGACCCTTTGCTTTCGACCAGATAGAGTCCCTCGAAGTCGATCGTCAGCCCGATCGCTGACGGTTGGCCTGCCCCATGTTGTTCCGAACCGCCGCCGCAGGCATTCCCTGCGAAGACGCTCAACGCACCGAGCTCGATGAAACGACGGCGATCGACTTTCATCACTCCTCCGATCTCAACTCGTGTGGCTCGGGGGACGCGACACGAGAGCCGGCGCGCCCCCGACCACAACGAAGGTTGCCCAGTTGGACGGATCGCGGAGCACCGGGTCGTTCTCGGCGAGGGCACCGAGCTGCGCGTCACGCAAGGCATCGACGACCGATAACCCGCGGCGCAGACCGCGGTGAAACGCGACAAACAGTGTATGGCTGGCGCGATCGTCGACATCCCACAGACTCGCCACCACCGTCGGCACGCCAGCGGCGAGAAACGGACGCGCGAGGCTCAACACACCTTCGCCGCGACGGATGCGACCGGCACTCGTGCGGCAGGCGGCGAGGACTACGAGCTGTGGCCGCTCGAGCCGCAGAGTAGCAATCTCGTGGGCGAACAGGCTGCGTTCCGATTCGTCGGCGCCGGCGAGGAGCAGACGCGAGAGCGACGGATAGTCGTCGTTCGACACGCCGTGTCCGGCAAAGTGCACGACGTCGTAGGTGTTGGCGAGTTGAAGGAGCTTCGCCTTGCTGGCGTCGGCGTCCATCAGCAGCTGACGTGTCGGGTATAGCGTCGCGATCTCGCGCGCCTCCCGGTCGGCCTCGGGCAAGCTCACGACGCTTCCCTCCGAGCTGGGATTGCCGATCACGAGTGCACTCGTCAACAATGGAGACGCCGACGATCGTTGCCCGGTTGACCGTTCAAGCAACGTGAGGCTCGGAGTAATCGCGATCGGATGATCTTCGACGAGGTATCGGCGAGTCTCGCGACGGACGAGTGCGGCGAACGGAACGGCGTGCAGCACGCCGTCCGGCACGACAATCAATGACGCCTGATCCGGGAGGCTCGACTCGAGCGGCCGAACGAGCAGGTCATAGAGACCGGTCAATATCGATGTCTGCGCGTCAGCCGAACGGTCCGAACGCCAACGCTCGACGAGCCTGGCGAGGTCCTGCTGTCGGATTGGCGTGGAGATGAAGTCTTGCGTCGTCCTCGTCAGCACCCACATCAGCAACCTGTCGTCGAGCGACGCGTAGTAGACCACAGCCGCGCCGGGAGGAAGGACGCGCTGCACGCCCGAAGCGTCGACCACCGCGGCATTCGCGCGGGCATCAACCGCCTCCAGCAGGGTTCTGGCCCGCGCTCGCTCCGCGAACGTCAACGCCCGCATCGCATCGTGCCGGTCGGCCTGGAGTCGGATCATTTCCGTGAACAAGTCCCAGGGCTGCTCGAAGTACGATGTCCGCAGGCTGTCCGAACCCAACCGCGCGCGCATCTCCTCGAACACGTGGATGCCCTTGAGAAAGTCCGTTTCGGCGAGCGTCGCTTCGCGCGCAGCGAGTCGCGCGCGCCCGCGGGCAAGGTACACACTGGCCAGCGGCCAGCTGGTTCGTGTTTGCTCAAAGTACCGCAGCGCGTCGTCGAGGGCGGCAATCGCTTCGGTGGGACGTTTCTGGGCAAGTGTCTCACCGCGCACCAGCAGAATTCGAGCTTGGTTGCGCGAGACCAGCAACGGATCCTTGACCGTCGTCAGGAACCGTTGCGCGTCCTCCAAATCGATCGTCACGTTCGTGGCCCGTCCAAGACGATTGTTGATGGCCGCGCGATTCAGATATCCGGTGATGACCGCCGGCGATCGACCCGACGTCCGGGCACTGTCGAGGGCCGCCTGCTGGAGATGAAGCGCCGCCTCGGGCAGGTCCTCGCGCAGCGTTGACTGAGATCCATATTGCAGTATGCGATACCGTGCCAGCGGATCGCGAACCGCAGGTATCAACGACAGCGCTGCGAAGCGCGCGTGCCAGCTCTCGCGCGTCTCACCGACGAACTCGAGATCCTCAGCGAGCGATGTCTGAATCGCGGCCTCGTTCTCCACGTCGCCGCTCGCGCGGAAGGACGCGAGCGCTGCCTGATACGCGTCGAGGCCACTGGCGTACTCTCCTCTGATGACGTGGATGAGGCCGGTGAGGCGCTGCGCCAGGCCGAGCAACCGCCGATAGCCTCGACGGTTCGCTTCTCCGATCAGGCGATCCACGTCGGCGAGCGCCGTCGAAAAATTGTTGGCGAAGTATTCGCCGATTGCATGATATCGAACGGCGGCGAGCACGAGCGGACTGTTGCTGGCAGCGAGTGCATCGATCGTCCGAACGGCCAGCGTCGCAGAATCGGCAATACGATCGGCGTCGTACGCATCTGCCGTCGCCCGGTACAACTGATGCGCCTTCGCCAACGACTCAGCGTCAGAGCCGCTCACCGCCGCCGCCGAAGCCGTGACGTCTCGCAGGAAGGCGTCGCCGCGCGCTTCGGCCATCGCGCCGGCCACGCGCTGGACGCGAGCGACGAGAAGACGAGCATCGGCGGCATGACCTTCGAGAACGAGGCGGGGCCATTCGATGAGCAGCTGTTCCTCCGCCCAGACCCGCGCTGCGTCCGGCGATCGCTCCACGAGACTCCTCAGGACGGCGCTGTCCCCGGAGTGGATCACCGCGAGTTCAATTCGGCGGCGATCCTGGTCAAAGGCATTGGACTGCGTTGAGGCGGCGATCTCCTTCAGTCGTGTTCGAGCCTCGCCGGCCCACCCGGACCTGTCGTCGACCTTCAGGTAGTCCTGCCATGCCTGACGCTCCTGGTCGGCGAGCGACAGGTGCCTGAGCGCACACGCGCGGTTGAACCACGCCTCGGCGAGGCGTGGATCAGATTTCACCGCACGATCGGCCATCGTCAGCGCTCTGGCAAAATCCTGCGGCTGGTTGTTGCGCGTGGCGCGCGCGAGGTATGCCGCGGAGAGGTTGGTCAGAACCTGGGCGTCGGCATACGGCACGTCGGCCGCCTCTTCGAGCGCGAGAACGCCGCGATTCACATCGCCGACGACGAGCGACGCAATGCCAAGCGCGTTGAGTGTCCGGACCGTACGACTGGCTGCGGCGTCCTTCTCGATCTGCGCGGCCGCAATTCGCACATCGGGCGACACGGTCGCGCTCTCGGGTTCGGCGCCGCGGAGCGCGCCCCGCAACGCGCCGTAGGCAAACCCGCCGGTCAGGCGCGCCTCGATCGGCCGATCGGTGCCGACCGCCGCCACCAGCGCCCGCATTTCACGATCCGCAGGCCGCCAAGGAATGACACCGGTGCCGACCACCAGCCACACCGCTGCCGCCGTCGCCAGCCCCGCAGCCGCCGACGACCACGCCAGCGTGCGGCCGCGCCACCGCGGCCGGCCCTCGCGCGACGCATCGATGTCTGCGACGACACCGCTCATATCCGTCTGCGCAGCCTCACGGAAGACGGCGTAGCACTCCTCGCAGGATGCCAGATGCTCCGTCATCCGCGCCCGCTCGTGCGCGCCCAGCCGGTTGTCGAGATAGGCCGCGATCGATTCCAGATCGGGGCACTCGCCGGCATGCCTCATTGCTTCCGCCACGGGGTCCTCGTGCGTTCTGCCGGTTGGGGGAAACCGGCGGCGTCACGTTCCTCTTGTTCGATTCGGTCGACATCCGCCAGGGCGCCTTCATCGAGCAACGCCGCGATTTCCTCGCCGGCGATACCGTCGGCCTCGAGCTGCCGCCGCAGCCGCGCCAGCATCTCGTCTCTCGTTCGATATAGACGCTTTTGATTCAGGTGCAGCGCCCTCGCGATATCGGCGACCGGCACCGCATCCTCGTAGCGCATCTTCAGAATCAATCGCTCTTCGGCGGTGAGCGTCTGCTTTGCGCGGTCGAGCGCCGCCTGAACCTGCTTCGCGCGAAATTCCTGTTCGGCGCGCAGGACATTCGCGTCCGCGCCCGGCCCATGGCCGGCGATCGCGTCGGCTTCGACGTCACCGACGATCTGGCGCCCGGGTGCGCGCTCTGCAATCTTGACGAACAGCCGCTGCATCGGCTCGTCTACCTCGATGTGGTGATTGGTGCGCAGCAGTTCGCAGACCTGATCGAAGGTCCACCCGTCGCGCAGAACCAGCTTCTCGACCAGGATGCCGATCCTCCCCAGCCTCCGTGCCTCGGCCGAAGGCCGCCACTTGCCCCAGAGCCGGTTCTGGTAATCGAGAAAGAGATGCTGGACGCAGACGGTGAGATACGTGCGCAGGCTGCTGCGGCCCTCGAAGCGCCGCAGCGGTTCGTACTGTCGCTCGATGAAATGCAGCCGGACCTCCGACGCGAAGTCGTCGGCTTCGGCCGCAGTCAGATGATGGCGACGGCACACCTGGACTACCGCCGCGTCGATCACTGCGAGGTTGTCGAGAAAGAGTGCTTCGTCCTTCACCGGCAGAACGGTCCGCGGACGCCGAAATGGACGATCGGAGCGCGGATTATTCATGATTGCCGGCCATTTGACAAGGTAGACGGACCCACGGGGTCCGTTTCCCGGAGTCCGTTCCCGCACGAATTACGGGAGATCGTCCAGCGCCGCCATCAACGCGCCGGCATTCCGGAACCGGTCGGCCGGGTTCTTCATCAGGCTCCGCTCGATCACCCGCCGCCATCCGCCTGGCAGCTCGCGCGGCGCCGGCAGTGGAGGCTCCGCCAGAATCGCGGCCGCCAGTTCCCAGCGTGTCGTCCCCTCGAAAGGACGGCGGCCGGTGACGAGCTCGAAGAACAGAACGCCGAGCGCCCAGACGTCCGAACGCGTCGTCGCGCGACGCCCGCGCAACAACTCCGGCGCCATATACGGGACGGTCCCGGCGCCGGACGGAATGTCCCGCGCACACGTGGTCTCGACCGTGTTCGACTCCTCGTCCGCCGTCCGGATCGCCAGGCCGAAGTCGAGCAGGGTCGCATGTCCATCAACGGCGATCAGGATGTTCGAGCTCTTGAGATCGCAGTGGACGATGCCGTGGCGGTGGGCGTGCGCGACGGCGTCGGCGATCTGCATGGCATAGTGGAGGGCCGTCCCGAGCGCAAAACCCTTCCCCACCGGGATCATCGCCGACAAGGGCTTGCCCTCGACGTGCGCCATCACGATGTACGGCTGATCGCTGATCTCACCGACTTCGTGGATGGCGCAGATCGACGGATGGTTGAGCCCGGCGGCGAGCCGCGCCTCCCGCAGGAGCCAGCTCTTCGCGTCGATGCCGGCGCGGCGATCCACCATCTTGATGGCGACGGTCCGCCGCAGCGCGCGATCGTGCGCGCGGTAGACGACGCCCATGCCGCCGGCGCCGATGAGCGCCTCGAGCTGGTAGGGGCCGATGTTCTGGCCGGGGCCAATTGCCTGGTTGCCTTCGATGAGCATTTTTCCACGAGCCATTGATCGGATGCCGGGATGCGTTCTGACGTTTCACGGGCGCTGGTGTCGCCTCGTTCGGAGACCACCCCTGGTCCTCCGGATGCCGAGAAGACGGACGCGGGCGGCTCGATTCCGCAGGTGGGAAACTCGGCTGCCACGGCCGTCTCTCGACTCGAAGGGAGACAGCAACATGACCAAGCGATCCAGGTTTCTTGCGGCCGTCGCCATCGTCGCCGGCCTCGCGGCCAGTGGGGCAACCGTTCACGGATGGGGGGATTCGACCCGACTCACCTATCTCACGTTCAGCGGGCCGGTGGCGCTGCCCGGTGTGACCCTCGCAGCTGGCACCTACGCCTTCCAGCTGTACGATCCGTCCAACGCCGGCGACGTGGTGCTGGTGCGCAACCGCAACCGCACCCAGGTGTTCTACCTCGGCTTTACGCGCCGCGTGCCGCGTCCCGCGTCGGTCCGGAGCGCGGTGTCCTTCGGTGAATCCGCAAAGGGCGAGCCGAAGCCGATCTCGGTGTGGTACCCGCCGGAGATGTCCGACGGACTGCAGTTCCTCTACCGACCGTGAGGTGTGTAGGACTGATGGGCCCATAGGTTGTGTGGGGCAGGGTCCGAGGGCCCCTTCCCTGCCAACCCCAAGGGCCTGCACACTCACCCACCTCACCTTCCGCCAGCGACGTCGACGAAGGATCCCGTCGAGTACGACGCTTCGTCGGAGAGCAGCCAGAGGATGGCGCGCGCAACCTCGATCGCGTCGCCGCCGCGCTGCATCGGCAGCGTCGGCGCCAGGCGATCGACGCGCCCGGGCTCGCCGCCGTCGGCGTGGATGTCCGTATAGATGATGCCGGCGCGCACCGCGTTCACCCGAATGCCT
>Ga0066903_100001920_pt1 | contig 15748 bp, 13 predicted proteins | sample PanSoiMetaGPlot1_FD_67491 | JGI IMG/M metagenome (GOLD analysis project Ga0066903, IMG submission 67491) | Tropical forest soil microbial communities from Panama analyzed to predict greenhouse gas emissions - Panama Soil - Plot 1 (version 2) | ecosystem: Environmental > Terrestrial > Soil >... | reverse complement strand
CGGTTCGGAGAATCTGATGAAGCAGATCCGCACGGCAGTTTGGTCGATCGACAGGAATTTGCCGATCGCCAACGTCTATACATTAAATTATTTCTACACAAAATCTGTCGCGCGGGTTTCATTCACAATGCTCATGCTCGGCATCGCAGCGGGCATGGCGCTGGTTCTCGGCGCAATAGGACTTTACGGGGTGATTGCCTATTCCGTCGTCCAGCGCACTCGCGAAATAGGGGTTCGCATCGCAATGGGCGCTCAGAGAAACGATGTTATCAGACTTTTTCTGCGAGAGGGGATGTCGTTTATTTTCATTGGCCTGCCGATCGGATTAGCGGGCGCCGTTGTCGTGACCCGGTTTTTGTCCAGTCTGCTTTTCGGGGTCAGAACGACTGACCCATTGACCTTCGCGACAGTGGCAGTGTTGCTGACGATTGTTGCCCTTGCTGCATGTCACATCCCGGCTCGCCGAGCCACTCGTATCGATCCGATGGTCGCGTTGAGGTGCGAGTAGATGAAGCTGCTTGCTTACTTTCGTTCGTTAGGCGCGAGATTCCTGCGTCGGGCTCGAGCGGACAAAGAAATGGAGGAGGAGGGTCAGTTACACATTCAGCTTCGTGCCACGGATCTCGAGCGTTGTGGCATGGCTCGTTCCGAGGCAGAGCGGCAGGCGCGGATTGAATTTGGAAGTCAGGAGCAATTCAAAACGGAGTGCCGTGAAGCGATGGGCGGCAATTTTCTCGACACGCTGATTCAAGATGTCCGCTTCGGTTTCCGAATTCTAACGAAGTCTCGCGGTCTTACCGCTGTGATCGTTTTAACAATAGCGATCGGCGTTGGGGCAACGACCGCAATCTTCAGTGTGGTGGATGCGACCCTGTTGCATTCTTTGCCTTTTCCAAACGCGGGACAGTTGCTTCAGGTTGTTGAGGATCTGCCAGGGCTGGGTGCGAAAGACGTCGGTATATCGATCCCGGAGTGGAAGGACTTCGAAAGCTCCGGCATTTTTGAGTACGTCGCTCTTATCGGCGGCGGCGACGTCAATCTCACGGGAGCGTCGCAGCCAGTGCGAGTCGTTTTTGCCAATGTGCCGCCAAATTATTTCGCGCTGCTCGGCGTCAATCCGCAATTAGGCCGGGCCTTTGGTCCGCAGGACAAAACACCTGGATTTACAGGCGAAGCAGTAATAAGCGACCGTTTATGGAAAGAGAGCTTCGGAGGCGACTCGCAAGTCGTCGGCAAAAACCTGCGACTTGATAACGATTTGTATCACGTCATAGGGGTCATGCCGCCGGGTTTTCGTGATCCACTGCGAACGGTCCAGCAACGCAATACCCAAATTTGGCTGGCGTCCGGTTTTTCGGCTCCGCCTGCGCCTCCTCCGGTCCGAAATTCACGATTTATTCCTGAGGCGATTGCCCGATTGAAACCCGGGATGACGATCGCGACCGCACAAAGCCGCATCGACGCGCTCGTTGCCGCGCTGCGCAAGCAGTTCCCAGACGATTACCCGGCAGAAGCCGGATGGAGCGTGCGATTGGTGCCGTTGAAGAAAAGCATAATGGGAAATGTAAGTGAGTCTTTGATTCTTCTCTTCGGCGCAGTGGGACTAGTCCTTCTAATCGGGTGCGTCAATGTAGCGAATCTTCTGCTCGCGCGCGCGAGCACGCGGGGACGCGAAATGGCGATCCGGCGGGCGCTTGGGGGATCGCGTAACCGCCTAGTTCGTCAACTCGCGACGGAGAGTCTTCTTCTTTCTTTGATCGGAGGAACGGCTGGCCTAGCAATTCTTTTTGCGACAAAAGGCCTGCTACTGCGGGTAATTCCGGAAAGCCTTCCAGAACTGAATCCAGTTTCTATCAGCTGGAGGGTTTTGGCGTTCGCGCTCTTGGTGTCGGTTATTTCGGGTTTGATCTTCGGCGTCGCTCCAGCGTGGCAGGCTGGCCGATCCGACGCTGTAGATGCGTTGAAGTCCGAAGGCCGGACTTCGAACGGTTCCAAAGGCCAGGCCAGAACCAGGCGGCTGCTCGTAATTTCTGAATTCGCTTTCGCGCTAGTCCTTATGATCGTCGCAGGCTTGTTGCTTCGCAGTTTTTGGGATTTGCTTAATGTGTCGCCAGGATTCAATCCAGACAAAGCAATGGTTGTGCGCACGTGGCTCCCCGTGCCTAACGATCCCTCGACCGACATCTACGGCTCCCCGGACATGGAGGCACCATTGTTACGCGAAATTCTTCGCCGCGTTAAAACGTTGCCCGCAATCGAAGAAGCGGCTGTGGGAAATATCGCAGCCATTCCGTTAGGTCATAATCGGAATAACCTGAATTTCTATCCCCTTGTTTGCGAGAGCCAGGAGGTACCGAAGGACCGAGCTCCACTTGTAAATAGCGCAGTCGTGACGCCGGAATATTTCCGTCTGTTGCAGATTCCATTGCAGCGGGGTCGTTCATTTAGCGAGGCCGACAAGGAAAAAACGCCGGCGGTAGTAATGATCAATGAAGCCATGGCCAGGACGTACTGGCCAAATGCCAATCCGATTGGCGACCGCATTAAAGTGCCAGTTGCGGGCAATCCTTCATCCATTGTTTGGAATACGATTATTGGCGTCGTCGGCAATGCTCGAACGGAATCGCTGGCCGATAGCGGCACTCCCCAATTTTATCTGTGCGCTTATCAGCGCCGACCGCGAGACCTGGCAATCTTCGTTCGCGGTCGATTCAATCCCGCCTCGATCCCAATTGCGGTGCGCGAGCAGGTACAATCAATTAACCGTGAGCTTCCGGTGTTCGGAGCGCAAACGCTGGATCAGGCTTTGTCGCAGTCGTTGTCAGAGAGGCGATTTTCGATGGAAATTGCGGGTTTGTTCGGAATGACGGCACTAGTGCTGGCGGGGATCGGAATTTACGGGGTTACCGCCTATATGGTGAGCGAACGAAAACATGAGATCGGAGTTCGGATCGCGCTGGGTGCCGAGAAGACAAATATCTTCGGGATGGTTTTGCGTCAGGGGTTACGAATGGCTTTGTCTGGCGCCGCGATGGGAATCGCAGGTGGATTACTTGTTTCTCGTCTGATGACTCACCTTCTCTACAAAGTGCGGCCGACAGATCCAGTCACGTTTGGTGCTGTGACGCTTCTCTTTATTGGCGTAGCCGTGGTGGCTTGTTATTTGCCAGCGCTTCGGGCCACAAAAGTTGATCCCATGATTGCTCTCCGGGACTCATGAACCTTTTTTCTTATTTGGGTTCGTTAGGCGCGAGATTCCTTCATCGAACTCGAACGGAGAAAGAAATGGAGGAAGAGGGTCAGTCACACATTCAGCTTCGTGCCACGGATCTCGAGCGTTGCGGCATGGGTCGCTTCGAAGCAGAGCGGCAAGCGCGGATCGAATTTGGAAGCCACGTGTCGTTCAAGGAGGAATGTCGTGAAGCAATGGGGGGAAATGCGATCGACCAGGCGATCCAGGATGTTCGCTTTAGCCTGCGTGCGCTGCGGAGATCCCCAGGATTTTCACTGGTGGCAGTGATGACTCTTGCGCTCGGTATTGGTGCGACGGTCGCAACTTTCTCGGTGGTCAACACGGTTTTGCTCCGGCCGTTTGCGTTCAGCCATCCGGAAAAACTGCTATGGATTTATTCGCAACGCAGCGATAACCCACGCACGAATTTTTCGTTGCCGGAATATCGCGATTATCGCGACCAAGCCACTTCTTTTGACGGCCTGGCCGGCGTCGCAAGTTTCAACCCGAGCTTTGCCGATTCGGGTCCACCTGAGCGTGTTCAGGGAGTGCGAATGTCCGCAAACGCTTTTGCGATGCTCGGCGTGCGGCCGCTTCTCGGACGCGCGTTGATTGCGGAAGACGATCGCAACGGCGCGCGCGGTGTCGTTTTGATCGACTACGGTTTGTGGTCACAACGGTATGCGCGGGACCCGAGTGTGATTGGTCGCTCGGTGAATTTAAATGGAGAGATGCGCGAGATTATCGGCGTTCTGCCAGCGAGCTTTGCGTTGCCGAATCTGGACACACAGATTGTGGTGCCGTTGCAACCGGATGCCGACCCCCGCCGGAGCTTGCGCAATTCCGTTAACTTCCTGCGCTTCGTCGGACGGTTAAAACCGAATGTGACGGTGCAACAGGCTCACGCCGAGCTCGACGCGATTCGGCAAAATCTTCATCGGCAATACCCCGACATCTACACCGGAAAGATCGGAATAACATTGGTTCCGCTGACCGAAGAGATCGTGACGAACATTAAATCTGTGTTGCTCACGATTTTCTGCGCCGCTGGCGCCGTACTTCTGGTTGGCTGCGTCAATCTTGCGGGCATTTCTCTGTCGCGCGCAGCGGCGCGACAACGAGAACTTGCAGTGCGCACAGCACTGGGCGCGACGCGAAGTCAACTAACGAGACTGCTGCTGACAGAAAGTTTCGCCCTCGCTCTCGTGGGCGGTTCGTTAGGTACATTATTCGCGATCTGGGGACAAAGGGTGTTGCTTCGTCTCGTGCCGACGGACCTGCCTCGGATCGGGAGTTTTTCAATCGATTGGACAGTACTGCTATTTGCAGGAGCTCTCACCATTATCGCCGCGCTCGCCTGTGGACTAATACCGGCCTGGTTGCTTTCCCGAACGGACCTTCAGGACGCGCTCGTGTCAGGCGGCCGCGCATCGACGGGCGGAAGGTTGCAGTCCCGGTTGCGGACGTGGCTGGTCTCCGGACAAATCGCGCTCGCCTTGGTCTTGCTGGCGAACGCCGGCCTGCTCTTCCAAAGTTTTGTGCGGTTGAGCAGCGAACAACCCGGCTTCGATCCCGTCGACGTGCAGACGATCCGGTTTTCACTTCCGCAAACCGGTTATGATGATGTGGACACAATCGTGCATTTCTATGACCAGCTGCATTCGCGCGCGTCAGCGATCAATGGAATTAAAAGCGAGGCGCTCATCTCGATCCTCCCGCTCGCTCCCAAAAGTATTTCATTCGTTCATTTCACCCGTCCGGACCGGCCGGCCGCCAGGCCGGAGGACATGCCGTCAACCAACTATCGCATCGTTACGCCTGACTACTTTCGGACGATGGGTATTCCATTACTGGATGGTCGCAATTTTACCGAAACGGACGACGCTGAGCACCCGCTGGTCGCGATCGTGAGCGCGATCCTGGCTAAAAATCATTTTGCCGATCGGTCACCTGTCGGCCAGCGGATTGTAGTCGACGATACTGACGGCAGTCCTCGCCAGATCGAGATCGTTGGAATTGTTGGCCCGGTAAAACAAACGAACCTTGAGACGCCGGCTAAGGCCGACATTTACCTGACGGTTGGGCAAATGCCAAAAGATGGCGTGCCGTTTCTGCGGAACAGCTCCTATTGGGTAATCAAAACGTCGAGTGGGGCCGTGGGACTCGAGCGAGTTCTCCGGGATAGGATTCAAAGTGTGGATCCGAACGTGGCGGTTGGGGAGGTGCGCCCAATGAGCGAAGCCGTCGCGACCGCGCTCGCCTCCCGACGTTTTAGCCTGTTGCTAATAGGCTCGTTTGCGGCAGCAGCTCTTTTTCTAGCTGCGGCCGGCTTGTACGCTGTGATCTCGTATGGAATTCAACAACGAAATCGCGAGATCGGCGTGCGTCTCGCGCTTGGTGCGACGCGGGCGACGATTCTCCGAATGATTTTCAAAGAAGGCGCTTTACTTCTCGGTTGGGGGATCGTTGCCGGTTTGGCCATCTCTCTGGCGTTGGCAACACTCGTCGCCAGTCAGATGTACGGCGTAAATGAGCACGATCCAGTTGGTTTTGCGGTTGTCGCGCTGATCTTGTCTGTTATTTCATTTCTTGCTTGTGCGTTTGCGGCGCGACGCGCGATGATCATCGATCCCATTGTGTCACTGCGATGCGAGTGAGAGGACGACGCGCCTCTCACGTCAGAAGGAATAAGTGGTAACTTCGGTTGTGCAGGTCGGGCACGTGACCGATTAATAACACCAACTGAAGTAAGAAGATGTCGCGCGCTTACGAATTCGTGCAGCTCGATGTTTTTACGCGAACACCGCTCACCGGTAATCCGCTCGCTGTTTTTCCCGATGCTATCGGTCTTGCCGATGAGCAAATGCAGTCGCTCGCTCGCGAAATGAATCTATCTGAAACGACTTTCATCTTGCCGCGCCCTCCGGACGTTGAAGCCCGCGAGGGGAAGCGAGTGCGCATCTTTACCGTCAACGAGGAATTGCCCTTTGCCGGGCATCCGACGCTCGGCACGGCCTTGTATTGCCATGCTGTCGCGCCTTCCTCTGGCGAGGAGATGACGCTCGACCTAAACGTGGGAAAGATCGGTGTGCGCTTTCGCGCGGACTCAAATGACCGAAGCAATCTTGTGACCGGCGACGTCTTTGGCGAGATGCGTCAACGCGATCCAGACTTTGGACCCACCTTGTCTCGAGATGATGTCGCATGTGTGTTACGAGGTGGCGCCGGGCAAATTGCGTCCGAATGGTCGAGCCAGGTTGCGTCGACCGGATTGCCCTTTGCGATTGTGCCGATTCGCGATGTCTCAACTTTGACAAACTTGCAAGCTGACGTTGTTCGGATGGGTGCGCTCCTGAAAGGCACCGGCGCTCGCTTTTGCTATTTTATTTGTCCGGGAGAACGCGAAGGGTGGCGCCAGGTCCGCGCTCGCATGTTCTTCTATGGCGGCGAAGATCCGGCCACAGGATCGGCTGCCGGTTGTGCTGTCAGTTGGATTGTGCGTAATGGCCTGGCAAAATCGGAGGAGCAAATTCTCATCCGCCAAGGGGTAGAAGCAAGACGACCCAGTGAAATCTTTGTGCGCGCAACAAGGGAGGGCGAGCGGGTCAGTAACGTTCGTGTTGGCGGATACGCTGTAGAAGTGCTGCGCGGCAGTGTGACTTTGTAATTTCGTTAAGCCTGTGGAGCCGGTGCGCGTGGAAGTGAACGATAAGATGCAAAAGGGCTATGTTTACTTCCGCACAAAACCGATCGGGCGCGCGTTTCGCAGGGGATTTAAGCCTGAGCTTTCGCCGAAACAAATGCTTGAACTCGGCGTGTTCGGCGGAAAATACATGACCGATTGCCGAAAGGAATTTCCGCCGACCTGGTTTACGCGTGCGAAGCTTTCACAAGATCGACGCCGTGCGTCGCTGAATTGCTTTGGCGTAAACGCCTCGCTAGCGCTCTGTGAATGGCGGCGCAAAGGATGGATTCATCCCGACGATCCACGCGGCTGGTTCCAGTGGTATTGCCGTTATTATTGTGGACGCCGTCATGAAGACGATTTGCGTCAGATCTCGCGTTGGCGCGCTGTTCGCCGGCATATCGCGCAGTTGCGAAAGAACTGCAAACCTCGCGATCTCACTTGCCGGCGCCGGCAACGCCAGGCGTTGCTGCACTGGGGATACGACTCGCGAAAAGTGTGATCAAATCCCGATTTTGCAGCTTCTCAGTTTGACCTTTGAAGGACAAAGAAAACGTATCCGCAGCAGTCCTCTGAAATTTTGAATGTCTCGATTTCTTTGAGGGTCTCGACGGCGAAATTCCTGACATCAACGTCCGAATGATTCAGGAATGATTTCGCGCGCGGCTCCAGAATATCATAATAGTCTTTCACCCATGCTTCTCGAGGAACCGTGTGGGTATTGAATATTTTGTAGCCCGCGCCTTCGGCTGTCGCTATGCTTTGAGGAGCAGATTGCATGTTCGGATAACCCGACCGGAAAAACTCGCTCACTGTGTCCGGAATCTCTTCCCGGAGCCAGCACAGTTCGCTTACCACAGCGAAACCATCCGGTTTGATCGCTTTTGCCCAGGTGCTTAGCGCATTGGCGAAACCGATGTTGTAGGCTGCGCCTTCCGCCCAAAGCAGATCGATTGTAGGAAAGGCACTCGGAATGTCTTTCATATCCATGCAATGCGCTCGCACCAGATGAGCGAGACCTTTTTCACTGGCGCGCTGCCTCAGGTGATTCAGGAATGGCTGGTGTGAATCGACAGCGTGAATTGGTGTGCCAAGGTCGCTAGCCAACACCATGGTTTGACGTCCCGCGCCGCAACCCGCGTCAACAACAACTTCGAAGTAATGTTGCGGGAGGGAACGCAAGACGTAAAGACTGAGCCGGTCGTCTCCTGGACTCAGTTTGTCCATATCGCAGAAAAGGAGATCAATCGGATTCGGAGTTTTCACCCTGCGTAAGCGAGTTATTGCGCTTTCGCTTTAGCGGCCAGGATCTGCGGCAGCAAAAGATCCCGCACATAATGCCAATACGGCACAATCTCGAGCGCATGCCGAGCGTAACGTTCGGCGGCATTTGCGTCGGGGGACTTCATGTTCAGATAAGAATAGGCGAGACTCATCATCAATTCAGGTTTCCCCCAGGAAGGTTGGAGCGGGTCATCGCTCGCCTTGATTTTCGAACAAACTTCTAATCCCCGCTCATAATTTTCAATCGCCTTGTCCTGGCCGCCGCCGCGCTCAGGTGGAGTGCCCCATAGAATCGGACCGCGCACCCAGACCAGACGCGGATTATCCGGCGCTACATCCGTTGCTTCCTTCACCAGCGGAATGATCTGAGCAACTAGTTCCTTCGCGCGCGCCTGGTCTTTGCGGTTCATGAAAGCCAGGTAACCTAAACATGAAATTGTCCCGACTTTGGCGTCGACAAACGTCGGATCTTTTTCCGTCGCTACTTTGAATTCATCAAGCGCAACCTTGAGGTCTTGCTCGAACTCCTTTGGATCGACGGAATCGTTGAAGCCGTTGATAGCCCGTCGCCATTGGGCAAAGCCGCGCCAATAACGAGTACGTGACGCAAGTTGTTTGTCTTCGACGAAAGGATTTAGATCGTCGTAGGCTTTCTGCATTGCTGCCTGGTTGCCCGCGTAGTCCGCGTGTTGGAGCTGCACAACAATTTGGGCGACTTGTTTCGCGGTATCGTCAGCGCGAGTTATCCCAACGGCAGAAAGCGAAACGAAGCTAACGACCAAAGCGGCAACAACCGTTCGATTGTTGTTGTAACACATTTTGATCATTGTCGATGTAACTCCTGAGTGGTAAGCGGCTGCAAGAATTCCAACACGGCTTTCGCCGCCAGCCCGCCTTTCACGGCGTGCACGATCAACGGGATCCCGTGAGGTCCGGGCACATTCACAATGTTTGGGAACGCGGCGACAGCCGCTTTCACGATGTCGATAAGGCCCAGCATTGTCGCTGCGAAGATGTCCATACGCACATTGTGCTCGAGCAGATATTCGGCGATATCGCGGCGGCCCATGTGCGAAGCGCCGCCTAAAGCTGTTTCGAAATCCCCGTTAACTAGATTGGGTTCTTCGGCCAGCATTGCTTTCACCGCCGGCAAGTTCATATGGCCAGCAATTACGAAGCGTTTCACACGCGCCCGATCGAACTGCGGGTTGTGCTCGGGAAAATCAGGCACATTGTCAGCTGATTCGGGAGTTGCTGACAGCGCCGGGCTAGATGGGTTGCTTCCGGGCTGAGCTTGCAACAAACCTCGGCCGCAAAAAAGGCCAACAGCTGCGGCACCGGTGCTGAAAAGGAATTGCTTACGTGTGAAAGACGAATCGATGTTTTTCATAAGTCCCTTTCTTGTTTGTTAAACGAAGAATAAGGCCGCGACCTGATTCGCCGACAGGAATGTCGTGAGTGGCCGCGAAAATGTCGCGAACTTACCGGGTCAGGGCACGATTAGCGCGCGGCTAGAGTGGTTTGCCCAAAAACTCGAACAATTTGTCCTTGTAGTTTCGGCTGAGAGTGAGCTTTGTTCCGTCTTCCAAAAGGATTGAGTGCTCTCCGCTAAACAGCGGTTGCAGTTCTTTGATCCGCCCGACGTTGACGATAGCCGAGCGATGTATCCGCCGGAATTTTTTCGGATCGAGTTGTGTCTCCATCGCGCTGAGAGTTTGTCGAACCATCGGAGTGATCTTGCCTGTGTGGAGGTGCACGTATTTATCGTCCGCTTCTATCCAATTAATTTCGTCAATGCTCAGGAACGTAATGCGCCCGGCCGCCTTGATCATGAGGCGATCCAGGTATGGCGGTTTGTTTTTGATACTCTCCAGCAATGCGCTTATTTGCATCCGCCCCTCGTTCCGGCGATCGGAACGGAACCGCTCTTTTGCGTGTTTAATCGCGTCCCTAAATCGCGCCTGATCGAAAGGCTTTAACAGATAATCGAGGGCATGGAGCTCGAATGCGCGAATGGCATACTGTTCGTAGGCTGTCGCGAAAATAATTTCCGGCAGGCGCTCAGTCCCGATCGAGGCAAGGACAGCGAACCCGTCCATCTCCGGCATTTGCACATCAAGGAACACGACATCCGGGTTCTGTTTCCTGATCATCGCGGCAGTCTCTTTGCCATTACTGCATTCACCGACAATCTCGACATCGTGATCGTCCTTTAACATTCGTCGGATAAATTTGCGTGCGAGCGCTTCGTCATCGGCGATCAGAGCTCTTATTGGCGCGTTCTTCATGCCTGGTGTCGCGTGTTTCAAGAATTCGCCTCTCGCCGGAAGGGAATTTCCATAACAACGGCAAGTCCTTCACCTTTGGCGTTGATAAATTCAAAACGAAAATCAGAGCCATAGATTTGATGGAGTCGAGCGCGGACATTGCTCAGACCTACTCCCTCTGTTCCAGGTAACCTGTTGTTTGAAAGTATTCCTGGCCCGTTATCTCTGATCTCGAGGCGCAGGGAACTGTTAAGCCGCTTTGCTTCAACATTGATATGACCTGTCGTCGCGCGCGGTGCGATCGCATGTTGGATGGCATTTTCCACCACAGGCTGCAGAATCAGATGCGGCACCTGAGCAGAAAGGGTTTGTGGTTCCAATTCAAACGCAACCGTCAGTCGATCTCCAAACCGGACTTGTTCGATCTCAAGATAGCAACGGAGGAATTCAGCTTCTTCTTTAAGGCTGACCAGCTGCTGATCGGAATTTTCAAGAGTTAATCTCAGAAAATCGCCGAGCCTCGCGATCATGCTGTTTGCTTTTGGTGGATCTTCCAAAACGAGCGAAGAGATCGAGTGCAACGTGTTAAAAAGAAAATGGGGATGTAGCTGCATTTTCAACGCCCTGAGCTGCGCATGAGCGAGTTGCGTTTTTAGAGATGATTGCGCCAGCTCGCTCGCTCGAAAGTTTTGATAATAGAGCAGCGCATGCACCGCGACTACGATTAATGAAGCGATAATCAAATCGGTATAGAATCCGAAAGCGAAATAAGCGCGGTAACAATCGAATAGGGCAGGGTATTGTTGCCTCCATCGCGGGGTGATGGACCAAAGGACGGCCAAGTGAATGACTTGATGGATGCCAGCGAATGAAATTAGCGCGGGAAAATACAGTAACAGCTTACGAATGTTGAGAGGGCGTAGCTCGATTGGAAAACGGCGGCAAAAGCGAAAAAGAAGCGGCGAGAGAATCGCCCAAAGATAGAATTGAACCAGATTAAGTTTTAGCGCTGCAACGAAGCCGAATTCCTTGTGGTTTTCGCCGATCGCCGCCGCATAAGAAATCAGGGCGAAGATAAAGGCAACCACCGTCCAACCGCCGAAAAGGAGCAACGTTCTGCGGTAGTTTATGTTGAGGTTACCCATGTCGACTCACCAGATTATAACAAATGCGACATTCAGATGGGCAGTCTTTCTGGAGAATGTCGCGAGTGGTTGCAAAAACGGCGCGAACTTACCGGATGAAGGCACGGTGGGCCGGGATCATGACCGCGATGTCGATTCTGTGGCAAGCCCGCGCGTGAGCTCGGCGGCGCCGATCGCACGGCAAGTGCTGGCGTTCTGGCCAGCCCAAAGCGGCGAGAAATCATCGCGGCCTTCGCGTTCGGCTTTCGCGCGAAGTGGTGCAAGCGCAGCGGTGGCAAGCGGAAACTCCGGCGCGATGGAGTTCAGCGGGCCAAGGTCGCGCATCAAGCGATTCATGATCCCGCGCGCAGGACGGCCGCTAAACAGGTTCGTTAGGGCAGTGTGGCGCGCAGCATCGCTTGTTAACGCTCTGCGATGCACCGAACTGGTCGTTGCCTCCGGACAGAGAAGATAGGCAGTGCCGGACTGCGCGCCTGCGGCGCCTAACGGACGCGCTGCGGCTACACCGCGCGCATGGGCGATTCCACCGGCAGCAATCACGGGGACGTTCACCGCCTGTGCGATCTGCAGAATGAGCGTAAATGTGGTGAGGTGTCGGGTGAGATCGTCCGAGAGAAAATGGCCGCGATGACCACCGGCCTCGAGTCCTTGTGCAATAATGGCGTCCACACCGTGCGCTTCAAGCCAGAGCGCCTCTTCAACTGTTGTGGCCGACGAGAGAATTTTCGCGTCCCAAGTCCGAACACGCGCGAGTAAAGCGGGCGACGGAAGTCCAAAATGGAAGCTGACGACCGGTGGGCGAAAGTCCTCCAGGATGTCGGCGGCCTCAGCAGCGAACGGCGTGCGTTGGCTGGTGGCGACGGCTGAGTTTTGATCGAGGCCGAGTTCGCGATAGTACGGCTCGAGTGTCTTGCGCCAAATCGATTCACGCTCAGCATTTGGCGCCGGCGGCGTGTGGCAGAAAAAGTTGACGTTAAAGGGGCGGTCGGTTCCAGCTTTGATCGCCATTAATTCTGCGCGCATTTGCTCAGCACTGAACAGTGCGCAGGGAAGCGAGCCAAGACCGCCGGCATTCGAGACGGCGATGGCGAGCGCGCTATCCTGCACACCAGCCATCGGCGCTTGAATGATCGGCAGTTCGATGCCGAGCAAATCTTGAAGTGTCTGCACCGACACATTGTTACGGTATGCTGTCCCAAAAGAAAAATCGCCGCTTTCCGAAACAAAATTGTAGCTCTACTACTACACACAAGACCATGAGTACAACTTTGATTTACCCGACGCGCCGATTGCTCACGAAGGATTCTTCCCCGCGCACTTCTTCACCGTGAGGGACCAGGAAAAATCGAAGGATTTCTATGTCCGTGTTCTTGGCGGAAAAGTGATCAAGCCGGAAAACCCCTGCTACATCAAGCTGGCTAATACCTGGATCATTCTCAATTCCGGCGGTGGCCCGACTCCCGACAAACCAGAGGTCCTTCTCGAAACACCGTCGGATCTCAACAGAGTGAATAGCTTCCTCAACTTGCGTGTCGCCGACATCTGGGCCTGCTACAAACAATGGGGCGCCAAAGGGGCGTTCTTTCTTGCCGAGCCGCTGGACAATCACGGCTGGGAATGGCGTTGCTACATGCGTGATCCCGACGGGTACCTCATCGAGGTGGGCCAATATACTCAAATGGCGCTCGACCGTTTTGAAAACGACGTCAATTCATCAGCCGATGGGAGGGAATAGGAAATGAGAACGACAAATATTGCAGATAAGGTTCTAGTAGGAGGCAATGTCTGATTTGACGCCAGAATTAAACCCGAATCCAAAGGAGAAGAAATTATGACTACTACAACGCCGACAACCCGCCCCCCTCTGCCGCCGTTCACACGCGAAAGTGCAATTCAAAAAGTGCGCTTGGCTGAAGACGGCTGGAATACTCGTGATCCTGAGAAAGTGGCATTGGCTTACGCGATTGACTCGCGCTGGAGAAATCGGGCTGAATTTCCGAACGGACGACAGGAGATTATCCAGTTTCTAAAGCGGAAGTGGGCCAAAGAGTTGGACTACCGGCTGATCAAAGAGCTTTGGGCTTACACGGAAAATCGCATAGCAGTGCGCTTCGCTTACGAGTGGCGCGACGACTCGGGCCACTGGTATCGTTCCTATGGCAACGAGAACTGGGAGTTCAATGACGACGGGCTCATGGCCCGGCGGTTTGCGTCAATCAACGATCTCCCAATTCAGGAATCGGATCGTAAATACCACTGGCCGCTCGGCCGGCGCCCCGACGATCATCCGGGATTGAGTGATTTAGGCCTCTAGATCTCTTAAGCCAAGCATTAACAATGACGATCACGAACCTGTGTTCATACGCGGGATCGTGACCTCCTCGATCTTTTTCACGACACTTCCAGTTGCTTTCTTTGTCCAACTGCGTGCGTGATTAATTAGTGTGCGTACATTGGAAAAAACTGCGAGGGGCACGGTTATGAACGGCAAAGAATCACAATCCCTGACATCTGATCAGCAGATACCTTCTCCACCGGTTGGAAGCGACAAAGGCAAGGGTTCGAGAAAACGCTCGCTGCGAACTGGTCTGATCGTCATCGGCGCGATCATCGTCGTGTTTGTCATAATCCCGAAAGCGTTTCACGCCTGGCACACCGTGTCGACGGACGACGCCTATGTGAGCAGCCATGTCACGTTCGTCGCACCCCGGGTAAGCGGACAGGTCGCGCGAGTCTTAGTGGACGACAACAATCGAGTCAAAGAGGGCGATGTGCTCGTTGAGCTCGATCCGGAACCGTTTCGCGTGCAGGTAGCAATCAAGCAAGCCGCAGTTGATACTGCGCAGGCAAATGTGGTCGTAGCCCACGCGACAGTGCGCAGTCAGCTGGGCCAAGCCCGCAGTTTGCGTTTCAAAGTTCAGCACGCGATTGAAGATGTGGATAATCAGGTCGCGTTGATTAGAGCGCGCGTGGCAACGTGGGAACAAAGCAAGGCGACGCAGGCCCTCGCGGAAACGGAATTCGAGCGCTACAAGAAACTTCTCGAGACAAGAGTCGCAAGCAAGGAAGACTTCGATACGAAGCGTAAGGAACTCGACGTCGCGAATGCGCAGGTTAAGCAAGCTTTGGAAAATGTTTATCAAGCACGCGCCGTTCTCGGACTACCAGCGCAGCCGCCCCAAGGAAAAGACCTGGCCGACGTCCCTTCCGATCTTGACCAGACGTTTTCATCCGTGCGCCAGGCATTGGGTGAACTCATGCAAAGCGCATCCCAGTTAGGCGTAGTTTCATCATCGTATAATCTGACCCCCAAACAGCTCCTTGAGGAATTCTATAAGCGCGATCCAGGCGGCGACATTGACCGCATCTATGCAGATATTATTAAGAATGCTCCTGGCCTGAAACAAGCCCAAGCCCAACTGGAGCGCGCACAACGCGACCTCGATGAGGCAAAGCTTAACCTCCGCTATTGCACCGTCGTTTCGGAAATCGATGGAGTAGTGACGCGACGAAACGTGAACCCTGGAAACAATGTCCAGGTTGGGCAGAGCCTCATGGCCATCCGCTCACTTCGCGACATTTGGGTGGACGCGAATTTCAAAGAAACGCAGCTGCGCAGACTCCGCATCGGCCAACAGGTCGACCTTGAAATAGACATGTACGGCGGCAAACATCGTTTCGAAGGGCGCATCTCCGGTTTCACCAATGGCACCGGTTCAACTCTGGCGCTTTTGCCGCCGCAAAACGCGACGGGAAATTTCGTTAAGGTCGTGCAGCGTTTGCCAGTCAGGATCGACATTTTGAATTACGATCCGGAGAAGCTGCCGCTGTTTGTTGGATTGTCTGTTACCCCTTCGGTCAATCTGCGCAGCAAACCGACAGGTCCAAATGCGGGAAAATTTTTGCAGGACCTAATGGCACTACCGGTTCCGGACACGGCGAGCACTACCCCCGCGAAATAATGAGTGCTTCATCCGTTGCCGCTCCGGCGTATCCGGCGGCGGCAGTGCCGCGGGTAATCAATCCGTGGTTCGTCGCGCTCGCCGTCGTCATTCCTACGTTCATGGAGGTGTTGGACACGACCATCGCCAATGTGGCGTTGCGTCACATTGCCGGCGGGTTATCGGCCGCTGTC
>Ga0066903_100001919_pt1 | contig 15752 bp, 13 predicted proteins | sample PanSoiMetaGPlot1_FD_67491 | JGI IMG/M metagenome (GOLD analysis project Ga0066903, IMG submission 67491) | Tropical forest soil microbial communities from Panama analyzed to predict greenhouse gas emissions - Panama Soil - Plot 1 (version 2) | ecosystem: Environmental > Terrestrial > Soil >... | reverse complement strand
GTGATGGCGACCATCCGCAAGCTCAAGGAGAGCGGCCTCTCGATCGTGCTCGTAGAGCAGAACCCCAAGCTCGTTTTCGAGATCGCCGACGACATCGTGATCTTGAACGGCGGCCAGGTTGCGGTGGCAGCGCCGGCCGCGGAGCTGCGCGGGCAACATGTCGATTTGCGCCATCACCTCGGGGTGTTCTGACGCGCGAGAGAGTGATGGATGGTCATGCGGACGCGGGGTCGCGCAAGCCGCGGGCGATCGCCGTAACGATCGCGGCGGTCTGCTCTCGCAGGCGGTGCGGCTCGATCTCGCCAAGCTTTTCTTCGAGGCCGAGGCTCACAATCCCATGCACAGCGGAGAACAGCACGCGCGCTAACTGCGCCAATTCAGCGGCTGCGAGCTGCGGCCGGATAGCACGCAGCGGCTCCTCCACAAACAGGAAAATGCGGTTCAGCTCGGCCGCGTACCAGGGCGGGACGGCCTGACCGTCGCGCAGGCGGTGCTCGAACAATGCGCGCCAGCGTGGGCCGTGCTTCGCGGCGAAGTCGAGATAGGCGACGGCAAGGCGGATCAACCGGGCGATATCCGGATCAGCAGAATTGACACCCCACGTTGTTGATTCGCGGCGGGATGCGCCGTGGAGGTTATGGTCGATGAGGGCGAGGGTGCGCATGTTCACCGCAAAGACAATCGAATCGAGGTCTTCGAAAGCGTTGTAGATGGCGCCGAGCGCGCATCCGGCCGCCGCGGCGAGATCACGCGCCCGCAGGGCGACGAGGCCGTCCCTGGCGATGATTGCTTCCGCCGCGTCGATCAATGCGGCCTTAAGTTGCTCGCGGCGTTCGCCCACGGTTTGCGGCATGGCGCTGCTTTCTCTGAACGTTGTTCAAAGAATGCTTGAACATTGTTCAAGGATATGCAATGGATTAATGAACAATGTTCATTACATCGGGAGGGCCGGATGTTCAAGCTGGCGGCATCCGATGCGCGGACCGGCGCTTGTTCAAGACCACAAGAGACATTGCATAACCCCGCAATTCCGGTGATCGACGTTCGTCGCGGCGGTCCGGTCGCACATGCGAGGCAGCGGCGCGAGCGTATGATAGCGTTGCGCGATGCGTGCTTTTCGGTCGTCCCAGGGCTGCGCAGCCTTGCGCCGGCGCTCGATCGGTTGTCGTCGGCGTGGCTCGCGCGGACGCCCAGTCCGTATATCGACGAGATTGCGGCGATTTCTGATCTCACCGCGGGCGGCGGCGTCTGGTTCGTCAATGCCTCCTATGAGTGGGGATGCACGACGCGCATCGATGCCGCGCCGCAGCCGTTCCTGCGTCGCACTCTGGATTGGCCATTTCCGGGGCTCGGGCGCCACGTCGAGGTTGCCCTGCAGGATGGCGGCGCCGGGATCTACGCCAACGTGACATGGCCGGGCGCCGTCGGCGTGCTCACCGCCGTGGCGCCCGGGCGATTTGCCGCCGCCATCAACCAGGCGCCGATGTTTCGACGCACGCGCGGGCTGCCCTTGTTTCCGGTCGACGTGGTGCTGAACGCAGTCGAGATGCTCCGCCATGACGGGTGCTGGCCTGCCGCGCATCTGCTGCGTCATGTCTTCGACGTGTGCCCGACGTTCGAGAAGGCCGTCGAGATGCTTTCAACGGCTCCCATCGCCAAACCGGTCCTTTATTCGATCGTCGGGTCTTCGTCCTCAGAGGCGTGTCTCATCGAGCGCACGCAAACTGAGGCCGTTGCCAGACGCGGAGACTCAACGATCGCCAATGATTGGCATCCGACGAGCCCCCGACGCGACGGATACTGGATGCAGCGAGGCGCCTACATCCGCGGCCCTGACGATTCGAATCGCCGCCGGAAATGCCTCGAAGACGCCGGAGCGGGCGAAACCTTCGAATGGGTGCGAGAGCCGGTGTTGAATGGGTTCACGCGACTGGCCGTGGAGGCATCGGCCGCGAGGGGAGAACTGCGGGTGCTTGGATTCGAGCCCGCGCGACGATGGTCGGCGCGCGTGACGCCCGCGACTGCGGTCCTCGACGTGATCGTCGATCAGCACGGAATTTGGCCTGCCGCCGGGGGACAGAGGACGGATGACGCACGACAGAAAACGGTGGAGCGGATGACCGGAAAGGGGCGGCAGCTTAATTAGGCGCGTTCGATGATAGGTGCAGCGTGGACGCGACTGCGGTTTGCGTCACCTGTCGTCGCCTGTCCTCTGTCGTCCGGCCTCTGTCGTCCGGCCTCTGAAACTGGCGGAGGCCCGGCGCGTTGCGGCGCCGGGCCTCCCTCACATATCAGCCGGCCTGTAAGCCGGGTTCTGTATGGCGGCGGGCGGAGCCCGACGCGTGACGGCCATTCCTCTGGAACGCCGGTTGCCCGGCGCTTCGAGCAACCAACCCGGACGGCCGGATCCGGACATCGATCCTGGAGCACTGCCGCCGCTTGCGCGGTACAGGCCCCACGCCGTCCCTATTCGGTTTTGCTCCCGGTGGGGTTTGCCGTGCCGATTGCGTTGCCGCAATCGCGGTGCGCTCTTACCGCACCGTTTCACCCTTACCGCGGTCCGCTCTTTACCCCGGGAGGGGCAAGGGCAGGATTGTGCGGCGGTCTGTTTTCTGTGGCACTTTCCCTGGGGTCGCCCCCGCCGGACGTTATCCGGCACCGCATGTCCGTGGAGCCCGGACTTTCCTCCCCGGTACCCCCCTTCCCAACCCTCGCCATCGGCGGTGAGGGTAGAAGAGGGTAGCCGGGGCGACCGTCCGGCCGACTGACGACTCAAGGAATGGGGTGTCGCGGGGATTGCGTCAAGTCCTGCGCGGGCCTCAGGCGGGTAATTGAGGCGGCCCGCGTCTCTCGTCGCGCGCATCCTTTCAAGATCTTTCCTGAACTTTGCCGGGAGCCTGGGGGTCCGGAAATACAAAACCACGCGGCGCGACCGCAACGATGGTCAAGCATTCCGCCACGTTGTAAAAAGTCTGCTGTCATGTGGGTCATCTATACGGGCCGGTGCGAGGGAGAATGGCCGCTGGCAGAGGTTTTTGAAGATCATGGCTAGCCGGCTATCGTGACGAACTCGGCGACTTGGTCGCTTGGCTGCAATTGCGCACCCCCGCGCAAGTGAGGTGGCATGAAACCACGCGCCTATGGCCCGTTTGAATACTCGCCCATCATCCGCCGCCCCAAGCTCACTTGGCCCGGCGGCGCACCTGTGGCGCTGTGGGTGATCCCCAACATCGAATTTTTTTCGCTGCAGGAACGCCCGGCGGGCTACGGCGCCGCCGCCCGGATTCCCGATGTCGTGATGTGGTCGGAGCGCGACTACGGCAACCGCGTCGGCGTGTGGCGCCTGATGGAGGTGCTCGACCGCTACGGCATTCGCGGTTCCGTCGCGCTCAACAGCCTCTTGTGCGACAACCATCCGGTCATCATTGAGGAAGGCAACAAGCGCCAATGGGAATGGATGGGTCACAACGAAAGCAATACCCGCCGGCTGAACGAGGTGCCGCCCGGCGAGGAAGCGGGGATCATCAAGCGCACCTTCGCGACGATCGAACGGGCCACCGGAAAGCATCCTGAGGGCTGGCTCAGCTCCGGGCTGCAGGAAACCTGGGACTCGCTCGATCTTCTCGCCGCCGAAGGCTGCCGATACGTGTGCGACTGGTGTAACGACGATCAGCCCTACATCATGCATCTCGACGACGGCCGCCGCCTGGTCTCGGTGCCGTATCCGCAGCAGACAAACGACAAGCCCGCCTACGAGCGCATGTACGTGTCGCCTCCAGAGTTTCGCGACATGATCTGCCGGACATTCGACGTGCTGTATCGCGAGGGCGCCGATTCCGGCCGCGTGCTTCCGATTGCGCTTCACCCCTATATCAGCGGCGTACCTCATCGCATCGGCGCGCTCGACGCGGCGCTCGAATACGTCTGCCGCCATGAGGGCGTATGGCGCACCACCGGCGCGGAAATTGCCGAATTCTACCTGTCGCCCGCTGCCGCGGCGCATCGCGGAGAGGCGTAATGGGCGGTCGCATTTTGCTGCGGCCTTCACCTCTCCCCGCACGCCGGGAGAGGTCGGAATTTGCGCGCTCTTCGTGCAAATTCCGGGAGAGGGGGCGTCTCCACGAGTCTGAGTTCGGGGGGAGGTCCTCTTGCCCGACGCGAGTCCCCCCTTGTGGCGACGCCCCCTCACCCCGACCCTGTCCCCGCACGCGGGGAGAGGGGGCACAGACGCCGTGCCAAATGCGACTGTTTGGTCCACCAGGGGCAGGCGAGGAACGCGCGGCCAGGTCTCGAACGCAATCCCATGCGCGAATTTGGATGGGGATCGCATTTCTTGCGCTCGCATCGCTTCTCTTTGCATCTCCCGCGCATGCCGCCGAAACCGTCATCGCCGGCGGCGTGTCATCTGGCTCGACCAACCTGTGGCCGATTTATATCGGCATCCGAAAGGGCTTCTTTCAGGCCGCGGACATCAAGGTCGACCTTGTCTTCGCGCAATCGAACGCCAGCGTGATCCAGCAGCTTGCGGCCAACTCCATCAACATCAGCGTCGGCAGTGGCCTGGTCGATCCGATTCGCGCTGTCGAGAAGGGCGCGCCGATCGCGCTTGTGCGCATCGAGACGCAAAAGCCCCCCTATGCGCTGCTCGCCAAGCCGACGATCAAATCCATCGCCGAACTCCGGGGCAAGACCGTCTCGGTCGGCGGGGCGAAGGACATCACGCGGATTTTCTTCGAGCGCATGCTGGCGCCGAGCGGTGTCGCACCGCGGGAGGTCGACTTGATCTTCGCCGGCGCTACCTCGGCCCGCATGGCCGCTCTCGAGTCCGGAGCAGCGGACGCCGCGCTTCTGACCACGCCCTATAATTTCCACGCCGAAGCTGCCGGATATCGCAATCTCGGCATGACCGCCGAAATGGTAGACATGCCGTTTTCCGGCGTGTCGATCAACCGCAACTGGGCGAGCCGCAACATGATGACGGCGCAAGCCTACCTCGCGGTTTATTCGAAAGCGATTTTGTGGCTGGAGGATCCGGGCAACCGTCGGGAGGCGATCGACATCATGCTCGCCGTGAGCAGTCTCGCGCCCGCGGATGTCGAAAAGAGCTACGACTTTCTCGGCCGCGGCCATTTCTTCGAAACGACAGGCATGATTTCGCGCGCCAGGCTCGGCAAGGTGCTGGAAGCCCTGCAGGAGCTTGGCGACATTCCTCGTGCCATGTCGGCAGATATTCTGTTCATGCCGGGGTTGACGCAAGTCACCGACTGATATGAGGGGTTGGAACCCGCAAGCGGCAACAGTGCTGCCGTCTTGATTTCGGGTAAAGTCGCCCGATGGAAGATGCGGCGCTCCTCAGGATGAAGCCGTATTCACTTCTTCACGTTGCGCACTTCCGTATTCATTGGCACGTCCTTGCGGCGGCGCTTGGCAAGTTCCTTGCCGGTGACGAAGTAGTCGCCCCGCGTGGCGCGCTCCGCCGCGGCGTCGAGGTCTCCCGACCATTCGCCAAGCGAGTAACCGAACCACGGCTGCTCCGGCTTGAGCTTGGGCAGCCCGAGCTCCTCCCAGATTTTCCTGGCGTTCTCCATGTATTCCCGCTTGGGCAATGAAATCGGCGGGAAATTCTCTTTCAACGTCGCGTCGATCAGCACCGAAGCGTCCTCGCCGTGGTTGCGCTTGCTGCGCGGGCCGTGGCCCTGGTCGCGGTGAGGCAGCACATGCATGTCGAGGGTTGGATTGGCCCGGTACGACATCGCCCACAGGATGGCATCAGCATTTTCAGGATCGATGTCGTCGTTGACGGCAATCACGTATTTGCCTGCCGCGCGGTGGAGAATCGCGGCGCCATAGAGGGCACGCCACAGCTCGGTCGGCTGGATATCGCGCTCGACCACGAGCGCAATCACCTTGCGGATGTTGGTCAGCGGCTCATGCATGGAGACACGCCGGATGCCTTTGATGCCAAGCGTATCGCGCAGGAAATTGAGGAACAGCGGCTCCATGCCGATGCGCTTAATCAGGCTCGATTCGCTCGGCGTCACCTGCGAGATGATCGAGGTGAGGATGGCGTCGCGCCGGCGCGTAATGCAGGTCACGTCCATGTAGGCGTTGAATTCCTGCAGGTTGACGTGACCGTGGGACTCCCCGAACGGCGCCTCGGGTTCGAGATATTCGGTGTCGATGAAGCCTTCGATCACGATCTCGGCTTCCGCGGGCACGAGGAGATCGACTGTTTTGGCCTTGACCACGTTGATGGGCGAGCCAACGAGCGCGCCCGCAACGTATAGCTCGTCAACGGTCTCGGGCAGCTTCTGCACCGACGCGAAGGTGATGCAGGGCGGCGCGCCGAGCACCACGGCGCAAGCGAGCTTCTTGAAGCCACGCTCGCGTAGCTTCTCCCAGTGATTGTAGATGCCCGGGCGCAGCTCCAGCGAGGGGTTCATGCCGAGCCGGCGCGGCGCTTTCACATGGCCGCGATAGTTGCCGAGATTTTGAATGCCGGTGTCCGGATCCCTGGTGATGTATTGCGACAGCGTCGCATAGGGCGCGACGTCCCAGCCGGGCGTCGAGATCGGCAGGGGAATGCCGTCGAGCCCGTTGCCGGGCTTGTCGAGCGACCTGCCGGCGATGACGATGTCGTGGCAAGGCGCCTCATCCACAATGCGCGGCGGAATCGGGTTCTGCGCCGCCTTGACCCAGCGCTCGTCGATTTCGTCGAGCCGGCAGCCGATGCCAATGCGATAGATTTCGCGGTTTGCGGCGAGTACGCCTACTGCGACCGGAATATCGTATTTGCGCTTCTTGCTGTCGACGACATTGGTGAACAGAAACGCCCGGCGATCCTTCTCCTCGATGCCGCCGCGGAATTGCCAGCGCACCAGGGGGTGCATCTCGGTGTCCTTGTTGATCGCACGGTCGACGGTGACGAGCAGGCCGGCCTTGTCGAGCGCGCGCATGTGATCATGCAGGTCCGGATAGCTGCGCTGTGGCGCCGTCGCGACGGAGGGCTGCGCCGGCGTACACTTTGGTTTGGTGGGGGCGTCCATGATCTATTCCGGTTCTTGTTGATGCAGCATAGCAGCATAGGCGGGCGAAATCGCGCTTGCGCCTGACCTCAGCCGGCGCGCCCGTGCTGGCGCAACAGCGCGTCCGCCGCCGCCGAACCGGTCGGGAACGGCTCGACTGTGCCCACCCGGGCGCCGGCGTCCAACAGCACGGCCACGATGTCGGGGGTGGCGTGCGGCGTCCAGTCGGACCGTTCGACCAGCGCACGCACTGCCAGCGCCAGCGGCGTCGCCCCCCCGCGGTTCGTCGCCTCGAGGGGCGCCGCGCGCGCCACAAGCAGCTTCACCGTCCCGAGCCAGCCGCGCCAGACCGCCACGTGCAGCGGCGGATCGGCGTTCGTGCCGCCACGGCTGGTGCACGAATCGAGGCCGAAGCCCAGGTCCAGGAGCAACCGCACACCGTCGGTGTTGCCTGCGCCCGCGAAGTCCGCCACCAGGGCGCCCTCACGGGCTTGCAGGCGCGCCACCAGACCCGGCTCACCGCCGATGAACGCGCGTGCGGCGGCCTCGTCCCCGCGCGCACAGGCGTCCAGGAAGGCGTCGTCGCCGGTCAGCGCGAACGGGAAACCACGCTGGGCGAACAGATCCAGTACGTCCGCCCGCCCCGTGCGCGCCGCCAGTGCCGCGGGGAAGGTCCCGTCCGCCGACGGCAAGGTGGGGTCTGCTCTATGGTCCAGCAGCAGCTGGAAGTAGCGCAGCGGGCTGGTTCGCCCCAGCGCGTGGGCAAGCGCCCGGTGCCCCCAGTGGCTGATCCGGTTGGGATCGGCGCCATGGTCGAGGAGCCACGCGACCCCCTCATAGTGCCGCCAGTCCAGTTTCCGGTGCAGCATCGTCGTCAGGCTGTCGGCGTTCACCTTGCCGCTCTCGACGAGAACGTGCAGCGCTCGATCATCCAGCGTCTCGGGCGCGTGGTAGGGGGTCTCGCCGTCGTTGGGATCTGCGCCGCGCCCAAGCAAGAGGCGCGTCAGCTCGGGGTGGTGCGCGATGCCGGCCGCGCCGTAAATGGCGCTTTCGAACTCCGGCGGGTCGTGGTCGGTGGAAAGAAAACCGGTGTTCGCGCTTGCACCCGAGTCAAGTAGGGCGATGGCCGCGCGCAGGAAACCCTCGGAGCGCGCGGAGTCGAGGCGCAGGTAGCGCGAGAAACAGAGGTGCGTCAGCGGGTCCCATCCGTACGGCCCACCGGGGGCGGTTGCGGTGCCTGGATCCAGCGCCAGGAACCGACGCACGCCCGCCTCTTCGCCCAGGATTGCAGCGGCATAGATGCTGCTCCAGCTCACCTCCGGATGCGCGGCCAGGATCGCCTGAGCTTCGTCCAACGTGCCCGATGCATGCCATGAACCGTCCACCGGAACGCAGGCCGCGCGGATGAACGCGGCCGGGGCCTCTGCCGGGTCGATCACGCCGACCTCCATGACGTATTCCAATCCGATTTGGATTTGAACGTCGCGTGGCAGCGTAGGGTCGGCAAACGCGACGCTTGCGCGCTGTGCCCATCCTATGCTGGACGCGCTTATTTGTTGACCCGCATCAGCGCGGCCTCGCGGATCGACGAGTCGGTGAGCGCGGCGGGATCAAATTTCGCCGCCATGCGGCCGTCCTCGGCGAGGAGATCGCGCAGCCAGCGCAATTTGTCCAGGTCGATTTCAATGGCCGGCGACGCCGCCCGCTGTTCGACCACCTCCCGATAGCTCATCTCTGCAACCGGATCGCTGGGCGGAAGGCCGGCGATGCGGCGCGCCAGCGCTATCACCTCGTCGTGATGCGCGAACGCGAATGCGTAGGCCTTCATTTCCGCCGCAACAAAGGCCACGAGTTGCGTCCGCCTGGAGCGAACGAGATCACCGCGCGTGATGACGCATTGGCGCATAAATTTCGGGAGGGCTTCGCTCGCGACCGCGAGGGTCTTCAACCTGAGCTCCGGACGGGACGCAAAGTCGCTGGTGGAGATTGCGGCATCGATGGTCTTCGCCGTCAAGGCCCGCACCCGCTCGGGATCGCTGCCGGCTGCAACGAAGCTCACTTCGGACGGCGAGATGCCAGCCTGCTTGAGCAGGGCGCGGGCCACGAGATCAGGGAGCGAGCCCGGCGCCGAAATGCCGACTTTCTTTCCTTTGAGGTCGCCGATCGCGCCAATCCCGTCATGGGAGAACAGCGAATAGGTGAGCCTCGGCCATGTGCACCCGAGGATTTTCACGTCGGCGCCCTTGCTGCCGGCGATCAGGGGGCTAATCGGGCTGCCCTCGTAGGTGTCGAGCTCGCCGGCGATCAGCGCCTTCATCATCAGCGTGTCGTTCTGGAAGGCCTGCATCTTCAGATCGAGGCTTTCGGCTTTGGCGAACCCGCCTTCGGCCGCCATATAGATAAAGCCGGCGTCGCCCTTTGGCACGAGGGTGCCGTGGCGCCAGAGGTCTTCCGCGTGAAGGGTAGCGGCGGATATCAACGAGAACACGATTGCCGTAAAAAGGCTGCCGATACTGCAGGCAGGCTTCGACGTTCTCTCGACTGTCGCCCGCGAAAGCGGGCAATCCAGCAACCCCCAGCGCTTTGGCGGTGACGCGAATCTCGGGGTTACTGGATGGCCGGCTTTCGTGGCGCATGACCTTGCGCGGCTTGGGGTCAACCATCGAAAAATCGACGAATAGACACTCACGCCGACGCCTTCATGCGCGCTGCCCAATCCTCCCGCAGGCGGTCGCGCAGCACCTTGCCGCGGTCGCTCTTGGGAAGGTCGGCAACGATGAAAATCTGCTTCGGCATTTTTGGCGGTGGCAGTAAGTCCTCGCAATGTCGGCTCACCGAGGCTTCGGTGAGGCCGGCCCCCGGCTTGGCGACCACGTAGCATACCACTTCCTCCCCGTAGATTTTATCCGGCACGCCTACCGCGGCCGCTTCGAGAATGCCAGAATGTTTCAGCAGCACCTCGTCGATCTCCGCAGGCGCGATGTTCACGCCGCCCCGGATGATCAAATCCTTGATGCGGCCGGTGATGCGAATGAAACCGTCCGCGTCCTCGATGGCGAGGTCGCCGGTCTTGATGCGGTTGGGGCGAATGGGATCGATCGTTCCGTCGTCCCGCAGATAGCCAACCGCCGTATGCGGCCCGCCGGCCGTTACTTCGCCTTCGACGCCCGGCGGGCAGGGCCGGCCGTCCGCGTCGACGATAGCGAATTCCTGATGCAGCGCCGGAACGCCGACAGTGCCGATGCGGTTCTTGTAGGTGCGGTTGGCGCACACCCAGCCGGCTTCCGACATTCCGTATCCCTGCAAGAGCTTGACGCCGTACATCGCCTCGAACTGCAGCCATTGCTGCGCCGTGAGCGGCGCCGTCGAGCAGCTCATCAGCCGCATGGTCGGCAAGGTCTTCGCCTCCTTCGCGGCGGGTGGAGGACCGTTCAGCAGCATATTGAGGACGGTGGGCACGCCGGCCGCAAACGTAATACCGTATCGCTCGATCCATCCGAAAAAGCGGCTGTGGGAGAAGCGTTTGGCGATGTGCATGGTGAGCCCCTTCTCCAGGAACGGCATCAGGCTCAGCACCTGTGCGGAGTTCCACCCGAAGGAGCGGTATTCCAAGGTGCGATCGTTTTCGCCGAGGCCAAGGAATTCAAGGGTGGACAGGCCGTTGAGCCAGTAGGCGCAGTGATCATAGACCACGATCTTGGGCCGGCTGGTTGTCCCCGAGGTACAAAAGATGCACGCGATGTCCTCTGGGTCATTGCGTTCGGGCAGCTCGGGCGCATCACCCCCCGTCGCGTCCCTCCCCCTTCCCCTTCCCTTACCCTCCCCTGCTAGCGGGGGAGGGTGGGGTGGGGGAAGGGGGAGGGTAGGGAGGAGGCCAAACAATTCATCCGGTGGGTCGCCCGCTGCCGGCCACGCGCCGAACCGGATGCGCGGCGCGGGCGAGCTACCTACCAAAGCATCGATATCGAGGTCCTTTTGCCACAGCACCAGCGCCGGATTTACGATTGGGACAAGATCGGCCAGCACCTTCTCGTTGATCTCGATGTTGAGCGGGCACACGATGGCGCCGAGACGCCAGATGCCGAACCACAGCAACAGTTTTTCGAGATTTTCGTCGGACAGCAGCAACACACGGCTGCCCTTCGCGACGCCTCGGCTTTTGAGCAGGCACGCGATCTCGGTCGTGACCCGATCAAGCTCGCCGAACGTGATCGCGGCCCCGGAATCCAGGTCGACGATCGCGGTCTTGGCAGGATCGCGGTCGCGGTAGAGTGCGAACAGCTCCCCGATGGGGCGATAGGGGATGCCCGGAACATGATCGCCGAATACTCCGGTCATCGGGGCCTCACGCCGAAAGCGGAGGGTGGGCAAAATCGCGGGCGATGGCCATCGCCAGGCCACCAGCCGCAGCGGGCGATTTTGCCCACCCCACGCCCCTCGCTGCCATCATTCCACCGGCCATTTGAGTTGCACCATCTGGTCGAACTTGAGGCGCTTCTTGAAGCGGGCGACCACGACCGGGACCTCGGCCAACAATTTCGCCTCGTCGATTCGCATCAGGCGCCCGTTTGCCACGACCCGCTCGCCCATCACAAACACGTCGCGCACCGAATCGCCGGTAGCCCCGTAGACAAGATTCGACACCGGATTGATCAGTGGCTGCCACTCGGGACGATTGGTGTCGAACAGCACAATATCGGCTTCCTTGCCGACCTCGATGCTGCCGATGCGGTCGCTCAACAGGGCCGCCTTGGCGCCGTTGATGGTCGCCATTTCGAGGCCGGCTTCGGGTGGCATCACGCGCGGATTGATCCGGGTCTCCTTGTAGCAGCAGCAGGCGAGGCGGATTTCCTGGGCCATGTCGACGATCCCGGAGCTTGCATGATCGGAGCCCACCGCAACATTGACGCCGAGCGCCAGAAGCTCGGGCAGCTTGCCGAACAGAAAGTTGCCGTAGCCATTGTGCAGGCTGGAGCTTGGCGCACACACAAGCGAGGGCTTGCGCCGCGCCACAATCTCGACCTCCTGAGGTTCGAGCCAGCCCGAATGCACGATCAGCATGCGCTCGTCGATAACGCCGAGGGATTCCAGCCGCTCGATCTCGGCGAGTCCCGTACGGGCGACGCTCGAATCGTGCGTCGAATAGGAAAAGCACGCGTGGGTCTGCAGCAGCGCGCCGTAGCGGTCAGCGAGTCTTTTGAGGCCCATGATGAGCTCGTCCGAGGCGTTGTTGAGGCCGCGGAACGAGGCGCTGGCGCCGAGGCGCGGATTTCCGGACTTGGCGTAACGTTCGAGCACGGCGGCGGCGTGCTCCATGGCAACGGCGGTGTTCTCGATCATGCGCTCGGGCAGAATGCCGAGGACGGACTTGGTCAGGTCGAATGAGGAGCGCGACACGATCATGCGGATGCCGGTCGCCATCACGCCTTCGACGGATGCCTCCGGGTGATAGTTGCCGGGATCGATAAAGCAGGTGACGCCATGGTGCAGCAGCTCGGCCGCGGCGAGCCTCGCCGACACCCGCACGTCATCGCCATCGAGCGCGGCTTCATACGGATACATGCGGTCGAACAGGAACGACTGGGCGTTCGCTTCGTCTGCAAGCCCGCGCGATAGCTGAAAAGAGGAGTGCAGATGGCAGTCGACAAAGCCGGGCGTCGCCACTGTGTCGCGGCCGTCTACGCTGGTCCTGGCGGCGCAGCGCGCCGCGACGTCGGCCGACTTGCCAACCGCAACGATTTTGCCGCCGTCAACCGCGATCGCGGCGTCGCGAATGACGCGGCGGCCGGGGTCCATGGTGATCAGCCAGCCGATATCGGCGATGACAAGATCGACAGATTGCACGGGCACTCCTGCGAGAACGTTGCCCAACTCTCAAGCCTGTCATTCCCCGCGAAGGCGGGATATCCGGTAACCCTGGCCTGGCATTTCAACCGACAAGCTGCGCGTTACTGGATCATCCGCTTTCACAGACGATGACACCGCAGATGGGGTGTTATTTACTCTCCCCCACGTAGGTCAGGTCATCCGCAATTTTCAGCTCAATCAGCACGTTTTCGTCGGTTGAATCCTCGCATAGCATGGAGCGATGACCGATGCCCTTGGGGATGAGCAGCATGTCGCCGGGGTGCATGACCTTGACGCCCATTTCGGTTTCCCACTTCAGCGCGCCCTTGACGCAGAAGATGATCTCGTGGGCGTCGACGTTGCGATGCCAGAAGCCCATGTCATGCTTGCGGCGCTTGGAGACGTCGATCTTGACCCGGTCGGATGTGTAGAGCCGCAGCGGCGTGCCGTCCGCCTTGTCGATATTGGTGGGGCTGAATTTCTCGGCGAAGATATTGATCATCCGGAAGATGTCGGCGTTCTCCAGCACGCCGGCATTGATGACCGGCGGCTCGTGGTGAGCGAGTACGACGTTCCTGCCGTTGATCGTTACCAGCTCGCGAAAGGTGTCTTTGGTCATGATTGGCTCCGGCTTTTCTCAACTGGACTGCCGCCCGACACGGCCAGCACCGCGGCGACGATCCCGGCATAGCCCGTGCAGCGGCAAAGATGGCCGCTCAACACATCGCGAATTTCATCCTCGGTCGGATGCGGATTGCGCGCAAGATAGTCGGTGAACGACATCAGGATGCCGGGCGTGCAGAAGCCGCATTGCAGCGCATGATGCTGCTGAAATGCTTGCTGCAGCGCATTGAGCTTGCCGTCCGGCGAGGCCAGCGACTCGACCGTCATCACCGTACGGCCCTCGGCCTGAACGGCGAGTGCGAGGCAGCCGCGCACCGCTGTGCCGTCGATGAGCACGGTACAGCAGCCGCACACGCCGTGCTCGCAGCCCACATGGGTTCCGGTCGCCCCGATCACGTGCCGCAGGAAATCGGTGAGGAGCATGCGGGAGTCCGCATCGCCCGACACTGCACGACCGTTGAGCGTGAAGCGGATCCGGGTCCGCTCATCCTTGTTCACGCGGCGCATCGCAAGGCCTCTTCCACCACCACCGGCCCGACCCGACGCAACAGGTCACGGCGAAGCCGCGCGGAGGCGTGCTGATCGTCGTAGCCTTCGAGCTCCCAGGCGAGCGACTCGAAAAAGTCCTCGGCGGCTGCAGCGTCCTCGATCCGCCCGCGCCGCGTCGCGGGGCGGTCGGCAACGCCGCCGACGCCGATCCGCATAGGAGTGCCATCCTCGACACAAGCCGCCACCGCAATGATGGCAAAATCGCCGTGCCGACGCGCAACTTCACGGAACGCAACCTGACCCGTCGGTTGCACGGGGAAACGCACTGCTTCGATCAACTCGTCGGGCTCCCGGGCGGTGGCCAGGGCGCCGCGCTGAAAATCGGCCGCAGCGAGCACCCGGGTGCCACGAAGCGACCGCAGCACCACCTCGCCGCCCAGCGTCGCCAGCACCAGCGGAATTTCCGATGACGGATCCGCGTGGGCAACCGAGCCGCACACCGTACCCTTGTTGCGCGTCTGGAAATGGCCCACGAAGGGCAGCGCGACGGCGAGCAGCGGTAGCTTGGTGGTGAGCTCGGGCCATTCCTTGAGCCGGTTCTGGGTCACGGCGGCGCCGACCTCGATCGTGTTGCCGGCGTGGCGCACGTAGTCGAGTTCTTTCAGTGACGCGATGTCGATGAGCACAACCGGCTCCGCGAGGCGCAGGTTGAGCATTGCCATCAGCGACTGTCCGCCGGCCAGCACACTCGCAGCCTCGCCATATTCGGCCAACACGGCGACCGCCTCCTCGGCGCTGTCTGGACGCACATAGTCGAACCGCCGCGGTTTCATGGGCGACCTCGACCACCTCCCCCTGGAGGGGGAAGGTCGGCGCGCGCCGGCGGCACTTCGGCAGGTGACAACGCTTCAGCATGTGCTGCATCGCTGTCACCCCACCGCGGACTGCCAGTCCGGCCCTCCCCCTTCAGGGGAGGGAGGGCGGGCGCCGAGGCCCGATCAGACCGGGGAGGAGAAAATGGTGCGTCTGTGTGCGAGGCAGCACTATTTGTCAGAGGGGGCCTCTCCTTACCGGCCAGCAGCGCGTGCAGCCGCATTGGCGTGAGCGGCAACGAAATATCCTTCACGCCGAGCGCGTCCGCGACCGCGTTGGCGATGCATGCGGGAGTGCTCATGCAATTGCCTTCCGCCATGCCTTTGGCACCGAGCGGCGTCAGCGGCGACGGGGTTTCCTGGTGCAGGATTTCGAGCTTTGGGATTTCGCTCACAGTCGGCACCAGGTAGTCGGCGAAGCTGCCGGAAAGGAAAGTGCCGTGCTCGTCGTAGATGAATTCCTCGTAGAGAGCCGCGGCGATGCCCTGCGCAAAAGCGCCCCGGACTTGTCCTTCGGCGATCAGCGGGTTGAGCAGCGTGCCCGCATCGTGCATCGACACATAGCGATCGATCCGCACCGAAAATGTCACCGGATCCACCTCGACGCCGCACATGTCGAAAACGAAGCCGTAGGTGAGCGAGGTGTTGATGCGATCGTCCGCAGTGGGCGGCTCAAGCTCGGCCGGCGACCACACGCCGGTTTCCGACAGGCCCGGCGCCATGCCGTCCGGCAGCATCACAGGCGACCAGTGGGCGGTGCCGGCCACCCGCCCGAACGGCAGGGCATTGTCGCGATTGGCGCGGCTGCGCACTTCGCCGTCGGCGAACTCGACGTCGTCCGGTAGGACGTTGAGCTGGTTGGCCGCGATGCCGGCAAGCTTGTCACGCATGCGCG